>Ga0153993_100891_pt1 | contig 10774 bp, 9 predicted proteins | sample TSNC077MetaG_FD_104706 | JGI IMG/M metagenome (GOLD analysis project Ga0153993, IMG submission 104706) | Attine ant fungus gardens microbial communities from North Carolina, USA - TSNC077 MetaG | ecosystem: Host-associated > Fungi > Mycelium > Unclassified | place: USA: North Carolina, Lumber...
CACGGCGGCGATCGTCGAAGCAGAGGTCCGGGCGCAGGCAGCTCTGTGTGCCGAGGCCATCGGAATCATGACCGAGGCGCTCCGACTGACGACGGATTATCTGAAGCAGCGCAAGCAGTTCGGTGTTCCGCTCGCGAAGTTCCAGACGCTGACGCATCGTGCGGCCGACATGTACGTCGCTCTCGAACTGGCGAGCAGCATGAGTCTGTACGCCACCATGTCCATCGCCGACGGCGTGATCGATCCGACCATCGCGTCGCGCGCGAAGCTGACTGTCGGTCGCGCCGCGCATCAGATCGGACAGGAAGCGATTCAGATGCACGGTGGTATCGGAATGACAGCCGAGTATCCGGTCGGGCACTACGTCTCGCGGCTGGTGGCCATCGAACACACTCTGGGCGGCTCGGACGATCACCTTCGGGTGCTGGCCGGCGGCGTCTCGAAGTGTCGATGAGCAGGCCTACCGTCTGGGACAGAAAGGCCGGTCAGCGGATTCTACGAATGCAACTGTGGTGACAGACACCGAGTCAGCACCGATGTCGCCGGACGCGTACTGCCGCCGTTGCCTTAAGGGTTCTCGAGTGGAGTAGGGATCCTGAAAGAAACCCGAGTAGTGGGTTTGGCCGGAGGTGGCCCGTATGGGTGCCGAGGAGGCTTCGGATGGTGGTGGACTTTTCTGGCGCCGTTTGGGCCGAGGAAATCGTGCACCTCGTCCGCGGACCTAGTAACGTCGGGGCCGGGGAGTGGCCATCGCGCTGAGCTCAGACACAGCGAACGTGCGTCGGCGAGCGTTCTTCGTCTCACGTATGTTGTTGTGTGGAATGGATTTTGGGTTTCCACCAGTTTGTTTGTGAAGGGTTGTCGGCAGTGATGGTTGAGGGTGGGGTAGTCACGCGACGTGCGTTTTTGGTTGCGGCGGTGTTGATTCCGGTCGTGGGATGTTCGGCGAAGAGTAATCAGATTGCAGATGCCGGGCCGTCGAAAGTTGGCGGGGGAGATCCGAGTGATCTTCTGGTCGAACTCGAAGGCCGATACGATGCGAGGCTGGGTGTGTATGCGAGTAGTTCGAACACCGGGAGGGTGGTGGAGTATCGCGCCGACGAGCGGTTCGCGTTCTGCTCTACATTCAAAACCCTCGCTGTCGCAGCTGTATTGGGTAAGTATCCATTGAGTTATCTCGATACAGTAGTCCACTACACTGCCGCTGATCTGCAGTCGTACGCCCCGATCGCGGAGCAAAAGCTCGATACCGGGATGACGGTTGGTGAATTATGCTCCGCAGCAGTGCAATACAGTGACAATACCGCCGCCAACCTCCTGCTGCAGATGCTTGGCGGACCTTCCGCCGTCAATGCGTATCTACGCAGTATCGGTGATGATGTGACTCGGCTGGATCGGATCGAACCCGAGCTCAATACCGCCATTCCAGGCGATGATCGTGACACGACGTCCCCGCGGGCGATTGGTACGGACTATGAGCGTCTTGTCCTCGGCGATGCGCTGACGCCGGACAAGCGTGAGGTGCTCGCGGATTGGCTTCGAGGCAATACCACTGGTGCGGAGCAGATACGGGCCGGTGTTCCACAAGGGTGGACGGTCGCCGACAAGACTGGCAGCGGCGACTACGGAACCAGCAACGATGTCGGTGTCGCGTGGACGGATACTTCGGATGCGGTGACGATTTCTATCCTGACTACACGGTCGGATAGAGACGACGCCGCTGACAAAGCGATCATCGCCGACGCCACACGTCTCGTCGTCTCAGCGCTCACCTGACGTCGTAGATCAACAACGTCGTCGCCACGATGTGAGCTGAGTGGGCATGCGTCTTGCCGCACGTTGTATGAACGATCCCGAGGTCTCGGGGTTTATCGGCACCCGCAACCGCGTAGCGCCGTTGCTACGGCGTCGAGGGCGGGTCTTGCTGCCTCGGGTGCGGTGCCGTTGGACATGAGCGTGAATGTCAGGACTCGCCGGTCGTTGTCGACGACGATACCTGCCAGTGAACTGACACCGGAGAGGGAGCCAGTTTTCGCGCGCACCCACCCTGCCGCCGGGGAGGGCGGGTTGAATCGATCCACCAAGGTGCCTGTCGCTCCGGCGACGGGGAGTGTGTCGAGCAGTGGGCGAAGTTCGGGGGTGTCGGGCCCTGCTGCCGCGGTGAGCACCTGATCGATGAGGTGTGCCGAGATGCGGTCATCGGTCGATAATCCGCTTGCGTCTCGCAATTGTGCTCCGGTGGTGTCGAATCCGCTCTCTTGCAGTGTGTGAGTGATGGCGTCGACTGCTCCGTCGAAAGTTGCGGGTAACCCTCGGGCGAGTGCAATTTCGAACCCCACGGTCTCGGCGAGTACGTCGTCGGAGTGCACCATCAGGTCGCGCAAGCGTGTGCTCAGCGGAGCAGATTGAACCGAGGCCACTACGGGAGTTGCTGGTGTGGCAGTAGAAGGTGTGATGCCTTCGGTGACCGATGCCGGGTCCAGTCCGAGTTGTTCGGCGAGGGCTCGGCCGGTGTCCAGTGCGGGGGTGTGGGTGCGCGGGGAGTAGTCCGCCAAGGGGTCTGTGCGGCCGCCGTCGAGCATGACCGATTCGATGGGGGCGATACTGCCGCCGGCGATGTCGGCGGTGTCCCATCCGGGGGCGATTGTCGGGCCCGCAAATATTGTGTTGTCCACCATGAGGCTGCTGACGTGTATACCGGAACGGTGGATCTGGCTGATCAGGTCGTCGAGATGCGGTGCGTCGGTGTAATAGCCTTGCGTGCCGGTAGGTTTCGCGGTCAGTGTCGGGTCGCCGCCGCCGACGAGCACCAGTTGGCCGGGGGTGGCGCCTTGGACGACCGTTGTTGTGGTTCGGTGATCGGCCGGCAGTGTCAGTAGTGCGGCGGCGGTCGTGAGAACTTTGACTATGGAACCAGGCACTTGCGGGGTGTCGGTCTGTTGTTGCCACAGTGTTGCGCCGGTCTGGGCGTCGGTGACGTGACGTGTCAAACTTCCGAGATCGGGGTTGTCGAGTCCGGGTTGGAGCACTGCCGCGAGTATTTCAGGGCTGGGTGAGGGGGCATCCGCTGGCACTGGCGTGATTTTCGGGTGCGGGGTAATCAGTTGTGGGGCCGTCACGGTCGGGGGAGGGGCGGACGTGGGGTCGTGTTGACTGCACCCGGCAGTGAAGACCGCCGCCATTGTCGTTGCTGCTGCGCATACGAGAAGGGATCCAGACCGTCTGTTCGTCATTGTTCTGTGTCGTTTCTTCGACATTCGATGTGAACCTCGTTGCCGCACTTCTTACGGTTCGGCGATCTGATTGTGGTGATCATTGATCTGACGTGTGTTGTCGCCCTGGCTGACAACTCTAAGCAATGGGCGTGGCAGACTCGAAATCGGCTTGTCCGGCGCTCTCTGTCACGCGAGCAGTTCGGAGTTTGCGATATAGCGCAGACGAAGACAGTCATTGGAACCGCCACCGTTGCCGCGAGTACACCGGTGAGCACACCGTATGGTCGTGAATCGAGGGCCAGAACGATCACCGTCGTCGCTACCGGCCCGCCCACCAGCGTGGACACCAATGTGAACCCCCGTATTCGGCGACCACCCACTACGAAGACGGCTGCGAAGAGGCTGACGATTGCGGCTGCGAGCAATACGGATCCCGCGACATCGCTGAGGCGGTGCCATCCCTCGCCCATGATGTCGCGGCTGACCAGCGCCACCCACGCCGCGCAGGGCACGACTCCGACCAGGCGCATCCACGACGGTGCGACCAGGAGCAGGCTGAGGGCAATACCCATCGCGCCGGCGACATGACCGCTCGGAAACGTGTTCGCCGTCGGCCAGGGAACATCCTGATCGAGTTGAGGCCGCTCGAGAACTTCGAGGCGAAGCGTTCTCGCCGCCACTATGCACATGACGGGAACTGCAAGCGTCGCCGCAGTAAAGAGCGGCTGACGAACCACATTTCCTGTCAACAGGATCGCGGCTGCGACAGAGATCCACATGAGCGGATTGGTCATGATGTCCAGTCGCAGGACGTCGGGCACCGGTATGCCGTCCTGCGCCGACTTCGCAGCCTGAAATACTTGCCGGTCGAGTCGTTGACCGCCGGCGGTACCAACAATCAGAAGGAATACGGCCGCCGCACCAGCGGCGAATGACATGCCGACGACAATCACTGTCCACCGTGGTCTGTTGCGTACGGCGGCCGTCATCGAGGCGGATTCGGTCACGGACACAGCGTCGTGCTCGCGGCGCCGATGGATGCACTGACGCAGCCCGGGCCGATATCGCCGACGTCGGGATCATGGAAGGCACTGTCACCAAAGTTAGCTGTCACCAACAGCTTTCCTTCCCCGAAGATGGTTTGCTGCACCATTCTGTCATCCGACAACCACTGAAAGTCCGTCATGGGCTCAGTTCCAGCCGCTTCTTGCAGGGTGGCGAAGAACTTCTGCATGGTCGCCATCCTCGGACCTTCCTCCGCGATCGTTTGTGCGTTCAGGGTGTAGTTCAGTGGCGTGTTGTACAGCATTGCCAACAACGCGCGATCGGTTTGCTCGGCCGGCAACTTGTTGAAGGACAACTCCCATCGATCCGTACTGACTACCGAATCGTGCAGCACCGTCTCGTACAGCGGCACACGGTATTTCGGATCGAACATGCCAATTTTCAGTTCTGCTGAAAGCGCGACGGACTTGAAGAAGAAAGCCGGGCCGTTCTTCCCCCAGTACGCACCCCAGTTCGCCTTGTCTCGTTCCGCTTTCCAGAGGCCGTTCATCACCGGCGTGCTCGATCCGTGACTGAAGGACACAACGCTGTTGGCCCACGACCCGGCTGTCTCGGATCCCAGCACCAGATCCTTGCCGATCACCTTCATGCGGTCGATGCGGTTCTGCCGGTCCTTGGACTGGGTCATCCGGTGGTCCGGGTTGTAGTCGTCGAATACCTCGCCTGTCGCATCGACGTCCAGGAAGTAGCTGTTCACGCCGTTACCCAACTTTGCGGCGACGCGAGAGGCAACAAGCTCCGGGTCGGCAGCCAATGCCTCGGAGCTCAGGTAACAGCCACGGCCGCTGAATCCGCCTTCAAGGTCACCACTTTTGCCGACGACGCAGGCGTCGGGCCAAATCCCGTCGGGCCACGAAGACGAGGGATTGTCGACCTCGCCGGACGGGTCCTGCGCGTTGGCGAAGGTGTCGTACGGCCCGACGAGAAAGCCGTAGTTCGTGGCAGTTTCGACGGCCTCGCGGGTCATCGGCTGATCGTCGGAGTCGTAGCCGAGCCACATCTTGGTGATGCCGAGGTCATGGAGTTGGCGTATCGCTTCGGGAGTACGCGCATCTCCCCACAGATAGGCGTGAAAGGCACCGATCAGCTTGGCAGTGTCCGGGTTCTCCGCGATCTTCTGCTGCAGTGTGCGCAGTCCGCCCTGTTCCCCGAGCAGACTGCGGTAATCCAGTGCAGGGGCAATCGGGGACCCGTCGGTGACTGACAGGGCAACCGTGTAGGTGCCGGTGCCCTTTTCCTGGCTGAACTCGTGTGTTGCAGTGCTGCGCAGGCGGCCTTCAACCGAGGCGAAGTTCAGGGAGGTACCCAAGTCGGTCGGCACCAGATAGCTCGCCCCTACAGCGCCCGCGCTGAACCCCCAGAACGGCATCGTCAGGTCCTGCAATCGTTGCCCCTCGTCCCCGACCAATCCGATATCGGGGTTGTTCCAGAATACGTCGTCGACCGGGATACTCAGCCCCTCGCCTTGGGGCAGTTGCAGATCTCGTGCACCGGCCCCGGTGACCGGCCACGACACGAGTTGATCTCGCGAACTGGTCAGGTCGATCACCAGGCGGCCGGCCTGAGCAACCGCCGTCACGTCGAGGCCGCGGTCGGGGTATGACCAACGGGCACTGTCGTTCTCGACTGACACCTGGCCGGGAACTCCGAGGTCTGTCCCAGCGGCGGCTGACAGTTCGACGTCGCTGTCCACGCGTAGGTCGTTCACATCGATCCTGGCCTCGCCGCCCTCGATCTGCACCGTGATGGTGCTTCCATCCACCCGCACCGCAGGGTCCGCCGCACTCGCGGTACACCCCGTTAAGGCAAGCGCGACCAACACGGTGCCCACAGCGATAGAAGTCAATGCCTGTGTTCTCATAGTTCGAAAAGTAAGCGCCGAACATTAGAACAAGATCAGAGTGACTTACTCTCGGGCCGGCAGGCGCACGGTGAACACCGCTCCACCGTCGGGGTTGTTGCCCACGCTGATCGAGGCGCCGTGGGCATGCGCGATCTGTTGGGCCATAGCCAGTCCCAGTCCGGAGCCGGAGGTGCCCCGACTACGGGGTGACCGATAGAAGCGTTCGAAGATCCGAGGCAAATCCGCTTCGTCTATGCCGGGTCCGTTGTCCGAAACGGTGAGAACACCGCCTGTCAGGCTCACGTTCACCGTCCCACCCGGCGGAGTGAATTTTGCCGCGTTGTCAACCAGATTCGACACCATCTTCGCGAGCCGCACATCGTTACCGCCTCCCGTGTACGGATTCGTCGCGCAGTGGAAATCAATCTTCGGCCAATGGGCACGTGCCGCCTCGACTACCTGCTCGACGACGCGCTCGAACGCGACATCCTCCCTCTCGATGTCCGGCTCGGTGCCCCGTGCGATATCTACGATGTCGTCGATCAACCTTCGCATATCTGCAGTACTGCGAGCGAGCGCAGCCCGTACCCTCTTCTGCTGTTCGTCTGTCAGCGTGTCGCTTCGGGCCAGAAGTTCCGCGTTCGCGATGATCCCCGTCAGTGGCGTCCGCAGCTCGTGCGAGGCGTCGGAAACCAACCGTTTCTGCGATTGGACGGAGTCATCGAGTGCACCAAGCATGGTGTTGATCGATTCCCCGAGCCTGGCAAGCTCGTCCGATCCCTCTACTGTGATCTTTCGGCTCGGATCCCGTTCCTTTGCAACAGTTTCGGCCTCGCGGGACAGTCTGGCAACGGGACGCAGCGTGTAGCGGGCGACTGCGTAGCCGAGGATAGCGCTGATGATGATGCCGATACCGCACAACAGCGCTAACAACCATGCAATCCGATCGAGCGCCCGGTGTTGCTGATCGGCACGGACTCCGACAAGGAGCGCACCACCGTCCTCGAGCGGTGTCACATACATCCGTCCGGGTAGACCCGCGAGGTCGATGTTCGCGAGGAAAGGCCCTGACTCGCCGTCGAGGACGGCATCGAGGGCAGGGGGCTTCGGCAGGATGGTGGCGGGTTCGTCTGTGGCACTCGGTTCGCCTGTCGCATCGAGGACCTCGAAGCAAGCCGGCGAGGAAAGATAGGCGCACTCGGCGCCACTGCCCAACTCCTGGCCACCGGCGATCCGTAATTGGATCGCCGTCGCTTCCCGGATGAGACCGATGTCGAGGCTTCGGTACACCTCCCGTGACGAGATCCAGTACGCCCCCACCGCGCAAAGCAGCACCACCGCAGCCACGGCAATCGACGTGGTGATGGCCATTCTCGTTCGGATGGCCAATCGCGTACGCGTCACGGCAACTCCAGCCGGTATCCGATCCCGCGAACCGTATGAATAATGCGTGACTCGCCGCCCGCCTCTAGTTTCGTGCGCAGGTAATTAATATATACGGCAATGGAATTCGACTGAGGCCCGAAATCTTGACCCCACACCCGATCGCTGATCACCTCACGGGTGAGCGTCTGGCCGGAGTTCGCGATGAGTAGTTCCAGCAGCGCGAACTCGGTTGCAGTGAAGTCCATGCTCCGGCCGGATCTGACGCCGCGCCGTGTCTGCGGGTCGAGAGAAAGATCCCCGAACTGCACCTCGGGTTCCGGTGGCGCTGCCCGCCGTAGCAGGGCACGTACCCGCGCGCCGAGTTCGTCGATGTCAAAGGGCTTCGGCAGGTAGTCGTCTGCCCCCGCATCGAGCCCCGCAATCCGATCGCCTACCTCCGAGCGTGCCGTCAGAACCAGGATGGGGATCCGATTGCCCTGCTCACGCAAGATTCGACATACGGCGAGACCGTCGATTCCCGGCATCATGACGTCGAGCACCATCGCATCGAACGAATGCTCGGAGACCGCGGCCAGAGCGCTCGAACCGTCGGAAACCGCCTGCACCTCGTACCCGTCGGATTCGAGAGTTGTCACTACCGCTTCGCGGACCGACGGATCATCATCGACGACTAGGATCATCTACTTATCGTGCCTGACATGAGTCCGATACGGATACAACCCGTGCGACGTCTCGCATCACACACGGTAGCGGCGAGGATCGGTGATCGGATGAGCTTTGATCCACTCCGAGGTGCGCGTGAGTCCTGCTTTCAGGGAGACCTGTGGGCTCCAGTCCGTCAACTCACGCACTCGACTGTTGTCGGACACCAGGCGGTGAACCTCGCTGCCTGCTGGACGGTTACGTGAGTCTTCGGTTGTGACAGATGCGGAAGACCCCGTGATCTCGATCAGCATGTCAATCAGGTCGCGGATCGAAATCTCGTGGCCGGTGCCGAGATTCAAGGTCAATCCGAGCGTTCGCTCGGATTCCGCGATCTCCATGAAGCCCCGGGCAGTATCGTCGACGTAGGTGAAGTCCCGAGTCGGGGTCAGCGCGCCGACAGCGATCTCGCCTGCACCGGAATGCAACTGGTGCAGGATCGCAGGAATCACGGCGCGTGTCGATTGCCGCGGGCCGAACGTGTTGAACGGTCGGCAGATCGAAACCGGCGTATCGAACGAGTGAAAATAGGACAACGCGACCATGTCCGCCGCAATCTTGGATGCGGAGTAGGGAGACTGGGGTTGCAACGGGTGAGTTTCGGATATAGGTACTTCCCGAGCAGTTCCGTAGACCTCGCTGGTTGACGTGTGCACCACCCGCCGCGCGCCGTGACGGCGCGCGGCGTCCACAATATTCTGGGTACCAAGGACATTCGTCTCCAGATACGTTTGTGGAGCCTGGTAACTGTATGGGATTCCGATCAGTGCCGCGAGGTGGAAGATGGTGTCGATCCCCTCTGCCGCATCGAGGACTTGTCCGCTGTCACGGACATCTCCTGCGATCATCTCGATATCGGGAAGGTGATCCGAAAGAAAGCCGGCCGATGCGTAGGGCTTGTAGTGCGCGAGAACTCGTACGTGCGCGCCTTGCCTGAGTAACTGCTCAACCAGGGAGCTGCCGATGAAGCCTTCGCCGCCGGTGACCAAGACCTTTCGTCCGAACCAGAATCCATTGACTTGCACAATTTCACTCATTTGATTCCTTCTCTCGTATTGACGTTTTCAGGCGTCGCGTGTTTGCGGGTGGCGAGCTCCCGTAGCCAGTTCGCTACTGTTCGTGCGGAATCGCTCAGTCCCGGAGTGAGATCGGTTGCCGCCGTCGCACGTTCAGCGGAATCTCCGAGAAGGTCGTCAATCGCGCTCGCCAGGTTTGCCGTGGTCAGATCCGCGTCTCCCAGCATTCGGGCGCCGCCGCGAGTTACGAGAGCTCGAGCATTGTGTCGCTGATGGTCACCGATCGCGTGTGGGTAAGGCACGAGGACGCTGGGCACCTCTACATGCGAAATCTCGGCGACGGTGATCGCTCCGGATCTCCCGACAAAGACGTCGGCGCCCGCATATACCAAATCCATCCGGTCCAAGTACGGCAACACCAGCACGTTGTCGAGGTCTTCGACAGCGGCGGAGGCCTCGGAGAAGTACTCGGGCCCAGCCTTCACAACCAGGCGGATGTTGTTGCGGCCGCGCCACTCGCGCGCCAGTGACAGTGCGGTATCGGTCATTCGGCGAGATCCGAGGCTGCCGCCGCAGACGATGACGAGGGCTTGTCCTGCCGCCGCATCGAAACTGGCACGTGCCTGATCACGGAGCGCATGTTTGTCGAGGCCGGCGATCTCCCTCATCAGCGGGGGTCCGACTACCCGAACCTCACTGCGCTTGAATGCCGGCGCAGCCTCGGCAAATGCTACTGCGACCCGGGAAGACAAGTTCGCGCACAGTCGGTTTGCCCGTCCTGCCACGGCATTGGATTCGTGGATCAGTGTCGGTATTCCGGCGAGGTGCGCACCCAGCACGATTGGCAGACTGGGATACCCGCCGGTACCGAACACGACGTCTATATCGAGTTCACGAATCGTTCTGGCGCACTGAATGCCGGACCGTGCGAGTCGTGTCGCTGCTCTTGCGCTACCGCGCACACCGGTAAGGCCTTCGATCTCGGCTGTGTGCAGTCGGTAGCCGGCCGCGGGCACAATTCTCTCTTCCAGTCTGCCTTTCGCGCCTAAGAAGTCGATCTCGACATTGGCATCGGGAATCTGACACAAGGCCTCAGCTACAGCGAGTCCCGGATAAATATGTCCACCGGTGCCACCCGCTCCGATGGCGACTCGCAGAGTCGATCGCGGTTCGTTTGTCATATCGGCACTGTGCGTGAGCGAGATTAGAACTCTGTTAGCGCCGACGCTCTGTGTGTCAGGGTGAGTTGAGTCCAGCGGTTCACAGTGACCCCGCCTGCAGGGCAAGATGTGAGAAACCCGGCAAACTCACCGCCGAAAGGGCCGAGATCGCCGCGACTCGAATCCAACTGGACGAACAGGTTCGGGTGACCTCCCTTTGTCCGTGCGGGCGCCGACCCTCGGTATTCGAGGTCAAGTAAAATTCCTGTGATCAGTCCGAGAAGAGAAAGGGATCGAAGTGACCGCGCATACCGAGCAGCTCGAGTTCCAAGCAGAAACACGTCAGCTGCTGGATCTGATGGTTCATTCAATCTATACGAACAAGGA
>Ga0153993_100901_pt1 | contig 10657 bp, 9 predicted proteins | sample TSNC077MetaG_FD_104706 | JGI IMG/M metagenome (GOLD analysis project Ga0153993, IMG submission 104706) | Attine ant fungus gardens microbial communities from North Carolina, USA - TSNC077 MetaG | ecosystem: Host-associated > Fungi > Mycelium > Unclassified | place: USA: North Carolina, Lumber...
GGTATATAGACTACCATAATCATGTATTTAAGGACTGTATGTCTAAGGATAAACCTCAGACTTAACAATATCTTTTGCTACTGTCTAAACTTCACTTTTTTGAGCTATTTGATTATTAAATCATCAACTTACAAATTAATAAGTGGCTATTTGTAATAGAAACCAAAGAACATATCTGTTCTTTATATGACAAGTCATGGATACTCATTGATTTATCACTCAACTCCCATCTCACATTCCTGGAGGCAAATCCTAGTGCCTTTTGCTTCTAGGACAACATCTCTTAGAGAACTCCTCCAGTCCACATCTTCCAATATGCTTCAGTAGCTAGTTCTCCCCTTTCCCTCTCTCAAAGTATCACCATCTTTTCCCCCCCCTCTTTTTTTTTTATCTATGTAGATACACCATGTACTACTACAGACTGCCACCAAGCCCCATGTAACAAATTGTAGACTTTAAAAAAAACACCTATGTCTTTTATGTAATAAATTATTGAATTTTTAAAAAAATCCTCTGGATAAATAAATTCTGGTAGAATATTCTCTGCCAAAAGAATGGGGTCAGCACAGTGGGAGGCATGAACAAGCTTGCCAGACCCCTCCTTTGTGTGAGATCTGACCTTATTGGCATCAATAAAAAAGTTAGGATCAGAGTTTTTCCTGATGAGTATCATGTGATCTGGTATTTTTTCAATTCAGCATTTGTATTCCGCAACCTAAGCAGGACGCAAGGTTAGGTGGTGCGTCTACAGAAGGTGAAGGGTGTAGGCGAAGTTTTCTAGTGGATGTTTGGGGTAGCAGCAAGTTCGGAGGGATTGTTGTAACAGTAAATGTGATCTGGTAACTCAAAAAATTGAGTTGATCAATATATTTCAAGGATCACCAAGCGGTGATAATACATTCTTCTGCAGAATAGCTCGGTGTACATACTACAAATATAGACTACTCAACTTAGCATTTGTCAATAAATGCTATGAAACGATCGAACGGTTCCTCACCTCGAGTGTCACCGAAAGTCACCGAAAGTAGGTCTGAATTCTACACAATAATCCCAGGAACGACACCAATTGGACTGATCAACCCGTCGCCGATCGGCCCAAGAGGACTTCCGCCACTGATTGACCCAAGAGGACTTCCGTTAGTGAGGCTCCCGAGGTTACTGGGAACACCACCAACTGTATTGTCCACCGAATTGCCGCTCAGAGTGTTACCAGAAATGAGCACAGGAACAATTCCTGCTCGATCAACAGCCTGCCAGGTGTGGACAGGAGTTGCAAGAGAGGCAGTGGCAGCAACGTAGACAATGAGAAGAGACAGCTTATAGAGCATTGCTAGGAAAATAAAGGCAGGGGTTATTGGAGAGCTATAGACTCCGCTCCTTAAATACTTCTGGTTGGACGACCACGTCGAGGACCATGAAATGGTAAACAGGCTTCTGCATCGGGACTGATCAACTAAACAAGCACGAATTATTTTGTTGCATATGGTCTTCATTTAGCTCAAGCCACTTAGACGTCGAAGTGGTCCGTCAGCCAGAAGTCAGAAGGATAGGTGTAGAGGATAATTTCATTTCAGGGTAGGAAAATTTATGGGTGTTTTCGAGACCCGAAGATCATCGGAGGTCTGTAAGCGCCCCGATCCTTTGGTTCTGAGTAATGATTCTGGGAAGGGCATCCTATTGTCCTTCCCGGATAATCGATCCTGGACCTCTAAATGTGTTCTGTATTACAGAGCACAACCTGTCAAGATCGGACACCAGGATCATCTAGTGGATCAAAGTCGAAGTTAAATATTATGTACAATTTATTGTGTGGTGTGTGGATATATATAACACATGCATGTCAAGATAAATTAGGCGTTTATGTCATGAGAGAGGAGAACACTTTAGTTCCCTAACCAACCGTATATTCTCAGCAGATCACGAATTTCCTCGCTGTCTGGTTTGATTTCTCCGTTCAGAGGGGCGAAGCTCTTTTTCAGTCGAGGGCCACCCAGTGTGAAGATCACGGAGTAGAACAAGCCCTCCCCCTATTAAGAGCAAGTCATCAATCAGATGACTTCGGATACAGATGTGGAATTGTGCGCAACTCACCTCTCGCGTAAGACCAACCCGAGGAGGCGAGCCCGTTACGCTACCGAGACACCAGGTACCTCTTGCTGTACGGATCCAGGCTGACTCACCCTTCTAACAAGATGAGGTTGAGCTGAGTTGTTCCGAGGCGAATGAATGTTGTTGAATCCTTACCTCAAAAATATATGGTCGACCATCGTCGAGATCAGTGAGGTTGTCCATAAAGTAAGTGTCGTCGCTGCTTGCATCATTCCATTGTTCAATTTCCTCTGGAGTGGCTGCACGCAGTGTGAGCTTTTGATTGCCTAAATTGGATTGATCACGACTAAATCGTGGTCTGCCAGTCATGTATCGAGGCATTGTGAGGTTAAATGTGTGAGATTAAATCTGGGCTTTTCAAGAGGCAGCAGAGGCACTATTCAGGTGAACACTTTCTGGTGAGGAGAGACCTTGTTTGAAAGGCAGATGATGAACCCTATTGTATATATATTCGAAAAGCTGTGGCAACTGGATGATGATGTCCAAATCGGGACAATTGTTAATCGATGCGATGGATAAGAGTGGACCAACGGCTTATTGGATTAGCCTGTGGTCAATTACAAGTATCCAAAAATGTCCACAGGGTGTCGGGATGTTCTCGAAGAGGTGGAAATTTTCACTACCTGCTGGTCACAAAAACATGAGGGGGTTTCATCGGTAAGGAAGGATCAATCAATTGATTGATACATGCCAGGGTTGATTGTTACTCATATTGTCGGTTGCATGACATTCAATGCCCCACGAGTATTGACCAAAAAACAAGGTACGAATAACAATCACAGTGCCTCATGGAGAACAACAGCCAGTGGCCATGAAAAGGGGGACCTTTGTTATCAGCCAGTGATCCAAACAACAACACACCACAGCTGTGGTGTTCATTCTGTTCTTTCAGTCATGTCAACGACACAGCATCTTGATGTGAGTTCTGAAGCACACTTGGCTTTCATGATCTAACATCCTTATATAGCGTGCTGTAGAAATTGTGCAGAAGGCTATTGATGAGGACTTGAAACAAAATTATACAGAGGCTTACAAGCTATATCAAAACTCACTCGATTATTTCATGCTAGCGCTCAAGTGTAAGACCTCCTTTCTTCTTTGTAAGCAAGCATCAATGTGAGATTTCAGATGAGAAAAACGAGAACTCCAAAACGTTAATCCGCAGTAAGGTCAACGAGTATCTCACTCGTGCGGAAACCTTGAAGGGCCACATAACAAATTCATTAACATCGAAGGGGAAAAATGCTGTTGGTGTGAGTGGAAATGGGATAGCAAAAAGGTGAATAACGTGCCTTTCTTTTGATCACTGCGTACAAAATCTTGGACACTGATGTAGGTGCTCAGGAAGGACGATGAAGATGGAGACGTTGACCCAGAAACAAAGAAATTAAGAGCTGGGCTTTCTGGCGCTATTTTATCGGAGAGACCACATGTCAAATGGGACGATGTTGCTGGTCTAGAGGGTGCCAAGGCATCGCTGAAGGAAGCCGTGATATTACCCATCAAATTCCCCCATCTATTTACCGGTAAACGCACACCATGGAAGGGCATTCTGCTATATGGACCACCAGGGACCGGCAAATCCTACCTCGCAAAAGCAGTTGCGACTGAAGCAAAGAGCACATTCTTCAGCGTCAGCTCTAGCGACCTCGTAAGTAAATGGCAAGGTGACTCTGAAAGGTATGCACATAGTCCAAAGTCGTAGTCGACCAGTCAAGTGACATAATGGGTTAACTGCACAGATTAGTCAAGAACCTGTTTGAACTGGCGCGAGAGTCGAAACCCGCAATTATCTTTATCGATGAAATTGATTCACTGGCTGGCACACGCAGTGAATCTGAATCAGAAGGTTCTCGGAGAATCAAGACAGAATTTCTGGTGCAAATGAATGGTGTGGGTCATGATGATACGGGAGTGCTCGTCCTTGGTGCAACCAATATCCCTTGGCAGCTTGACAATGCCATCAAGCGTCGGTAAGTCGTTTTTCTTTGGATGTCAGGGAGATAATTGACTTTTTATAAGGTTTGAGAGAAGGATATACATACCCCTTCCCGGTCCTGACGCGCGACGTCGGATGTTCGAAATTCACATTGGTAACACACCTTGTCAGCTCGAACCCAGAGATTACCGTACATTAGCAGACCGGACCGACGGTTACTCAGGGTCTGATATCTCAATTGTCGTACGAGATGCCCTCATGCAGCCAGTGCGTAAGGTCATTAACGCGACACACTTCCGCCAAGTCGAGGTCGAGAATTCGGAGTCTGGTTTATTTCAGTCAAAGTGGACGCCATGTTCTCCTGGTGCCCAGGGAGCAAAGGAAATGACCTGGTCGGATATTGGAACTGACGAGCTTCTCGAACCGACGTTGAAGCTCACAGACTTTTTGAAGAGCCTGGAGAGTACGAGACCGACTGTTACAGAAGCTGACATTAAAAAACATGAAGATTGGACGAAGGCATCTGGTACGTTTTAGTTCTCAGATTGTCTGAATCGTTCATTGTGCTCATCCATCCCAATAGGAAACGATGGCGCATAGCATGTTCATATTCCCTTTTTTTCTGTTTCCTATTATACCAGAACCTTTTTTGCGTTCATTCAGTGGATCCTAAATACCATATAATCTTTGATCGTGATGATAATAACAATGACAATTATGCATTGCTATGTAGGGATGTAGATCGTGGAGAAGATTGCTGAAACACAGGGGATCCATACACTGACAATGACAATCCACCGAGCCAAGTCAGAAAACGATCACAACCATTTTTTGAAGTAAAGCAGCCAAATATGTATGCAAGGGAAACAAAAATGTGTAGACAGTGTACAAGTGAGGTCAATCCATGAACTACCTCTTGGGGATGGGGGAATTGACTGAGTCAAAAGAAAGAACCAAGATAAAAACGCATCGAGGAGATATTGCATACTCCGAAATGCTAGGGGAAAATGACGAACATCTATGTCAAGCAAAGACTAAAGGAAGGAACGGAGGGAACGGAAGGAATGAAGAGAACAAGTCGATGGGATTATTTCAAAAGCCATCAATCTTTGACATACAAGAAATGATTCAACGTTAGTACTCAGGAAACAGGCAACAAGAAGCGGCCTCACGAAGAAGACAAGGTCACTGACCAAGGAAATGTGAAGTGCATACATGGACAATGAGCGATCGATTTCACGACAGAAAAGAAAGGAATTATCAAAGTCATTCGATCATCGCCCTCTGCAAGGATGACAACGATACCGAACTCGGGACATAGTTGGTATCTGGTCGAGATAATGTACAGATACTGCACCAAAACAAAATGACCTGGACAACGAACATTCAGTAAAACTAGAAGCAAACTGACATCGAAGACAGGCAGATGCACACCTCACAGATGATTTCCACAGCGATCAGCAGCTCGGAGGTCCAAGCTCGATCTTGCAGAATGATAATGTTCCGAGTTCTCGTCAGTCTCCACAGACGAGCACTGTTCCCTCAGCGAAGTAACCTCCTCATCTGACAACCCATCCTCATTACAAGTATAATATTCTGTAGCCACCGTTGATGACTCAAAACTGGGTCTCGTCAAATCGCTATAACATGCCTCCTCTGCGATAGCACTAGCACGCAAAAGTGAACTAGAAGGGCCACAATTAACCTGATGCTCGTCAGCGATGTTCATTTTCAGCATCAGAGTTCTAGTCTTCGGTACGATAGTCGAAACACTGCTTGCTGTCTTCATTGAGTTCTTCGAACTGGCTGCGCTAATCGTGGTTGCATCGCTGCTTTGACTGTCCATAGATGTAGAAGTGGTTGGGCGGTTATAGTATAATCCAGGTCTTCCTTTTTCTAAACTTCTCGATGGACCAGAAGGGAATAGACAAGACGAGAAGTGCAAGCTAGTTGCAGGTGCAGAAGTAGCAACATGGGTCTCAAAGTCTACTGAGGATAAGCTCGAGACCATGGGTAGAGCGGCAGAAGTTAATGCATGAGAATGGTCAGTGTAAACGGAAAACGAATGATCCGATCGAAAATTTCCCGATGAACGAAGGGGTCCAGGCATGGGTGGGGCCGCTAGTCTTCTTTGGGCGAGTTTGTGGGAAAATGAGGGTGGGAGAGGGAAGTTGGCTATACTGGGAGTCGAAGCCGCCATCGAGGCGAGTGAAGATGGCCTCGCATTAGGGATGATGAAGAGTGAATCTGTATATGTGCTGTTGTTGCTGAAGGAGGGCGCTGAGGGACTGACAGGAGCGATGTCAGGAGAGCAAGGATTGAAGGGAAGACTATTCTTGTAAGACGATCGAGTCGACGAAATCGATGACGTGGCTGAATGAAGACTTGTCATCGACTCAATAATACTATGAACCGGATTGGTGGGGCCTGCATTGACGGAGTGAGACGGATGAATCTGAGGCAGTGTAGACTCGGGTCCAGTGGGTAGTTGTTTGACTGAAGGATGAGAGGCGGGTCGAGCGGAGGCAGTAGATACGATCGATATATGACTCGCGCGTTCCAATTTGCGTTCCTTCTCTCTCAAGCGAATCTCCTGCCTTTCATGAGGAGCTGCTAAATTAACCGTCCAGTCAGTGAAGCTCTTGCACTTCCTGGTATTAACTCGAACAGGAGACCCGGATGATGTAGGGATATCCAAGCTAGACTTGGGTTTCTTGATTACCGGCAGAGAAAGTGTCCAGTCGAATGCAACTCCATCCGTGTCTGCAGGACCAGATTCAATACGACGTCCGGTGGCATGAGAACAAGTACTGAAACCTGAAAAGGTACGAACACGTGGTTGTATCTGAGGCGGAATGTCGGTAGGCGAAAGATATTGCTTTGGCAAATGCGACGGTACAGGTAAGGAGCCAGCACGTTTACGAGGCTCAGCCTTGATGTTTAGGACCTCAAGAGGCTTGGAGGGAACACCGAGGAATAGCGTCCATTCTTGATCGGCGACGGATGGGCAATCAAGGACAGAATGTATGGAATCAGAAGACTCTGAGTATCCAAACGGAGGGCTAGGGAGAGGGCAGGATGGGGGTGGCTTCGAGGGTGGCAAAGATGCACTGGATTTTTTCCCAAATGCGGAAGGTTTGCCCTTTGGAGACCGAGTCCCATGGACATTGTCCTCGACTGGGGTGGGATCGTCGACAGCAGCACAAGCCAGGAGAAAGTGGTCCTGAACCAAGCTCCTCCTCACAATCTGCACCTTTGCTCTAGTGAATGGCTCACTGCTCTGATCCTGTTCGTGGCTTCCGACGGACCATCTTTTTGACGTGACAGCTGGGGACGCATAGGGGTGGACGACATGATGGGCCGAAAATACAGGAGTGACAGGCGAGGGGATGGATGATGTTGAATCGGAGCGTTCCGAGGCAGAGGGGGAAGGGGGAGACAGAGGGGTGGGTATAGATGCCTGGGCTGAAGGCGACGCGGTTTGGTACTCGAGGCGCGAGACTATGGGATATGGGACGACATCACTAGCTGGAGGGGCATCTATGTGCAGAATTGCATTATCGTGGTGTGAATCAGGGACGCTACTAGCGCGACCTGAAAAAGAGGACTCGACCGGAGAAGCAGCCACGAAGGTGACGGTTGGGACTCGGAGAGGACTTGTGCAGGAATGAGGACGAGCTCTCCTGGAAGGCGATCTTACAAGGGCAGATGCCTGACGCTTGATTTTTTCTATGACCTGCCGGGCACGAGGACGAGAACCTGTGGGGTAGAAAGGCATACACGAGTCTATAGGGTTGAGGGAGACCGTAGAATCCAGTGGACCCATGGGAGCTGGATTCTCAGCTATACAAGAGAAAGACGGGCGCGCTGGGAATAAATCAGCACAGATTGAATAAATTCACTTTGTCAGGCATACCAGCGCGACGTGGCCTGGGAGTACAAAAAGACAAGACGTTGGCTGGTGTCTCAGGGTTGCGCCGCCCTTGAGATTCCGCTTCCAGGGATGCCGAGACCAGCTGCCCAAATTCGGCTAGCGTGAAAGGCCGGGTATTCATTGCAAATATTTTCTGGATGTTTTTTTCCAGAGGACAGGGGAGTCTGGAGAGGGAACCCCAGCCACGGCAGTGGCACTTTATGCGGCGACGCGAATCATACTTGACTTGACTATCCCATGGCACCTTGGGTGTTTCCAATAATCTCAACAGACTTTGGCGGCCCGTACATCCGCTCTTGACGGCTCTGCGTACGTACGAGAACAAGTCTACTATCGTAATGAATTGCTTTTCTCCTGATTTGCTGCAGATCTACTTGCCACGCCTCTACCAAGACAGTTTAACGTCATTCCCCTTTTAAATTACCGTCCGAGATGTCTTTTCAATGGCACGTAACGTCGTCTTGCACGTTTTTACCTCACGTAAAAAAGTAAGCAAACATATCGGTGGTTCGCCAGGACACCACGTCCTGTATTAGGGCATTTCCATAACTTGAAACTGCTCCTCGCGCAAAATGCGTGTCTGTCGAGACCGGATGAGTGACGTCATTGCAACGGGAGACAGGCTTCGATCATGGCCCCTCCCAGTCATGGACACCCCTAATCTGCATTCACACAAGACCGTACGTTCACTCTTCAGAAGGAAGTGAAAATAACGGAGACTGCCTAGCTTTGATTAATTGGATCTTCTGTACACTCTACTTTTGGTCAACCGGTGGGTAGTGGAGTACGAGTATAAACTCTACAACGATTCTTTGAGGGAAATGAACATTGGATGGTCCAGCCATCGAAGATTCTTGGGACCTTCATGTGAAGAGTTTTGGGAAGAATGACCACGAAAGGTGGGAAAAGCGCAGATGGCTCATTTTCTGTTCCTTTTCAGTTTCACGAGATAAAAAAAAATGATCAGAGGGGACGCTTCCCACTTTTGACTCTGTCTCACTCCTCTTCCGAATTCTCACTGAGAGACTCTCAAATTTCTACGCAAATCCAGATGTGGGAGTGGTCCAGAATAATGGAACTTGACTGATTTGAAGACAATCACAAAGCAGTCCTGAAAATGTCATGAGAAATTCTAATTGAAAAGTTTGTTGGGCTGGATAACCATCTTATTTCTCCTCTTATCAAGTACCTTGGAGGGAGGAGACAATGATACTACTGAGATTTTGACTACCAGAGTTACGGCTCCCTCTGAATCATACACAGACTGTGAGATGTGTAGGAATGGCAAATTCATGATAATAGCCACTACAACTGAGAACCCACCCAGTGGTAAATGTTAGTTGAGTATGGAAGTATAAAGAGCAGGTAGAGCAGTAAAAAAGTGAACCACCCCCACCAGTAGTAATAGAAGGGGAAAAAGAACACAAGGTAGAAAAAATTCTGAATAAAAAAATAATAAGGGGACAGGAAAAATACTTAGTATAATAGAAGGGATCCACAGTAGAAAGCAGACACTTGGGAAGGAAGGGAGAATTCAAAGAAGGCAAAGAAATTAGTAGAAGAGTTTGAAAAGGAATATAGAGAAAAGGTACAGGAAATGATAAAAGAAGAAAACAAAAAAGGTATATGGCAAAGATCTTGTACAGATGCAACAAGTTGAAAAGAAACTGAAGACAGTGGAAAGAGTTGAAATATCCTTAGGACAGAAAACCTTAAGAGAAGAGATAGTGTTATAAATTACCATCCAAAGGACATTTATTTATTTTATTTTATCTTTTATTTTTGGACATGGATCACATAAGTAGTGATATGTAACCAGATCTCATGATGTCACATAGTAACCACAGGGAAAAAGTGATAGAATAAAATGAAATAGTTTAATGTTCTTCTCTCTAGCTATATATAATCCATATATATGTATTTTTTCACTATTACAACAGTATCTATGAGACAAACAAAATATAAGTCAACATGGAATAAGTGTTTGATGTTATAGTGATGACTTTACAATAGATGTACAAGGTATCAATGAGAGTTTGTGTAAGAGGACACTCTAGAATTGTGCTTAGTAAGTGTTGATAGATCTATTCTTATCTAGGGTCTAGATCTCTTAGCACATGTCCAATCTCTCTTGTCTCTCTTTAGTCTAGTTTGTACTTGGTTGATAGCCTTTAACTATTTTAGGATATTTGGTATTGCTGTGTTAGTGCTCATGTGATTGTGCACAAACTACTTCCAGTAGTATATATAGGAGCCTATATCAGTAAATCTGTCATAAACTTTATTTGGACCATAACTCTGAAAATACTCAACCAATTTCAACAATCTCAATGGCCACTGAAAGCCCTTAAGAAGACCTTTCAAACAATACCAAAAATATCTCAAGGTAATCAGTATTCACCAAGTTATCAACAGATTAGTTGGCAATCACCAAGTTACCAAACACTAAATTGCTAATATCTTGGGAACTACTTGACATAATTGTTTGCTTCAATGACTATCATGAAGCTCTCTTCAATGCACTTCTTTTGGTTATAAATAGACCCCAAGACAATAAGATTCCATATAAATACAAAGTCCTCAATGTTTGCATATGATATTGATCTTTACCCATAGATTATCATCTGTTCTTGAATAAAATAAAGGACTGCTCTAAGATAGTTAGGTTATCTCTA
>Ga0153993_100907_pt1 | contig 10599 bp, 9 predicted proteins | sample TSNC077MetaG_FD_104706 | JGI IMG/M metagenome (GOLD analysis project Ga0153993, IMG submission 104706) | Attine ant fungus gardens microbial communities from North Carolina, USA - TSNC077 MetaG | ecosystem: Host-associated > Fungi > Mycelium > Unclassified | place: USA: North Carolina, Lumber...
CGGACGACGTGTTCCGCCAGTCGCCCGAGGAGCGCAAGGCGCGCATCCTCGAGTCCCTGTCGCACTACTACGGCGAGAAGGCCCTGAGCCCGGTCGTCTACTACGAGAGCGACTGGGGCAGCGAGGAGTGGACGCGCGGCGCCTACGCCGCCAGCTTCGACATGGGCGGCCTCGCCCGCTACGGCTCCGACCTGCGCGCCCCGGTCGGCCCGGTGCACTTCTCGTGCAGCGACATGGCCGGTCGCGGCTACCAGCACGTGGACGGCGCGATCCGCGTCGGGCACGAGACGGCGGACGCGATCATCGCCTCGCTCGCCCCTGCAGGAGCCGCTTCGGCCTCCTGATCCCAGACGGCGTGCGGCCAGTCGTGGATGGTCGCACGCACCTTCTCCGTGCGGAGAGACGAACGGGCCGGCTCGATGAGCCGGCCCGTTCCGTCGTTCCGGGAGGTCGCGGTCGGGGCCTGAGGCCACGGCGCGTGGATCATCCGGTGGGATGACCCGCGAGCGTCTCCCGGCCGACGTGCGCGCCTCCTCCCGGAACCTACGGTGGGCCCATCACCCCGTACTGGAGGAGCCCACCCGTGCCCTGGATCGACATCTCCGTCGCCGCCCTGCTGCTTGCCGCCCTGGTCGTGGGCGTCACCACCCGCCGGCGCCGCGCCGTCGCTGTCATCGTCGTCGGTTCGGCGGCGGCGCTACTGCTCGTGATCGCGTTCGTGCTGGAGGGTGCGCGGCCGCAGCTGATCGCCGAAGCCGTGGCGGCCGTCGTGGTGGCGGTCGTCGTACTGTGGGCGCGCTCCGGGAGGACGCCCCGGCTCGCCGTCGCGGGCGCGACTCTCGGAGCGCTCGGCGTGGTCGGGATCGCCGGCGCCGCGTGGGCGCTCCCGCCGATGTCGGTGCCGGCGCCGAGCGGACAGCACGCCGTGGGCGTCGCCACCCACGTCTGGACGGATCCCACCCGGGATGCGCACGGCGGGAGCACCCCCGGGCAAATGCGCTCCCTCCCGGTCACCGTCTGGTATCCGGCCGCGCGGCCAGGCCCGGGCTCGGCGTACCTCCCGAACGCTGCGTCCGCGGCCGCGCTCACCGGCGCGTTGGCGCAGCAGTACGGGATGCCGCCACTCCTCTTCGACAGCCTGACCCGCGCGCGGAGCGCGGCGACCGAGAAGGCGTCGCCCGCGGGCGGCTCCTTCCCCGTCGTCATCGCGTCGCCGGGGTTCAACAGCACCCGCTGGTTCTTCACCTCCTGGGCGGAGGAGCTCGCGAGCAACGGCATCGTCGTGATCGCGCTCGACCATCCGTACGACGCCGCGGCGACCGAGCTCGCCGACGGTTCCATCGCGTACGACGACCTGCGGACCACGGGCGACGACGCGGCCGACCAGGCCCTCGCCGACCAGTGGGCGGGCATCCGGGCCGCCGACATCCGCGCCGTGATCGACACGCTGGAAGGGCCGGCCTCCGACGCCCCCGAGCTGGCTGCTGCCGACCGGACGAGGATCATCGCCGCCGGGCACTCCGCCGGCGGCGCGGCGGCGATCGAAGCCGCCCGGCTGGACCGTCGCATCACGGGTGTCGTCGACATCGACGGGATGCCGCGCTCGCCCGCGGACACCCGGCTCGCCCAGCCGCTGCTCGCCGTCGTGGCGGGAGACATGCCAGCGAACCCGGATTACGACCGGGCCCTGAGCAGCCTCCTCGCGGACCGCAACGGCGCCCGGGTCACGCTCGACGGCGTCGCCCACCTCGGCATGATCGACGCGGGGCGGCTGATCGGGCCGGTGCCGGGGCTCACCGGTGCGAACGGTCCACAGGGCGCGCGCTTCGCGGCGGAGGCGACGCTCCTGCTCGTGAGAGCTGTCGACACCCGCACACCGATCGACACCCGGGCTCTCAGTGAGCTGGGTGCCGTCGGTGAGTAGCGGCGCGAACTACGCTCCGGGGTCCACGGCCGCTTCGTCCGCGGCCGCGGCGCCCTCCGTGGAGTCGTCCTCGGCGTCGCCTGCACGACGCGAGCGGATGATCCCGAACACGACGAACGCGGCGGCGATTACGGTCAGGACCAGCCCGCCGAGGGTGGCGGCTCCCTGGAACTCCGCAGCCTGCTGGGCGGTCCAGCCGGAGGCGGCGATGCTCCCGGTGAACACGGCCGCCAGGATCGTGCCGGCGACCGCGATGCCGACGCCGTTGGCGACCTCGGTCGTGGTGTCGGCGAGTGCCGCGCCGATCGTGGTGCGGTTCTTCGGCAGGCCGCTCAGGACGGTGACCGCTGCGACGACGCCGACCACGCGGAGTCCGGCGGCGACGAGCGCGAGGGCGATCGCGACGAAGACGTAGCCGAGGCTGTTGAAGACCGCGTAGACGGCGAGGCCGGCGACGACGGCTGCGGCGCTCAGCCACGCCGCGCGCCGGATGCCGACGCGCTGCACGAACGGGTTCACGAACGGGCCGAGCGCCAGGAGCACGACGACCTGCGGCAGCATCCCGAGCGCGGCCAGCGCCGGAGGCCATCCCCACGCGAGCTGAAGCTGGAGGGTCACCAGGTAGCTCAGGCCCGCCGTGGCGAGACCGGCGCCCGCCTTGAACGCGAGACCGCTGGAGACGAGCGGGCGAGCGAGGAGGCCGAGATCGAGGAGGGGATGCCGCGCCGAGCGCTCCCGGAGGACGAATCCGGCGGCGGCGAGGATGGCCGCCGCCGTCATGGCCCACGGCATCCACGATCCCGCGCCGTCGTCGACGAACATCGTCGGCGCGACCAGGGCGAAGACGATCGTCGCGGTGGCCAGCAGTGCGCCGGGGATGTCGAGCGGATCCCGGTGCAGTTCGGCCGGGTCGTCCGCGGCGATGCCGGCCCGGATGCCGACGAGCGCGAGCAGGGCGATCGGCACGTTGACCAGCAGCAGCACCTGCCAGGGCGCGACGGCCAGCACGAGGCCGCCGACCGTGGGGCCGATCGCGAGCCCGACCAGCCCGACCGTCGAGATGAGGGTGATCGCGCGGACGCGCAGGCTCTCCTCGTCGAACAGCCGGAAGGCGAGCGCCATCGATCCGGGCGTCGTCATCGCGGCGGCGATGCCCATCACGGCGCGGACGGCGATCAGCTGCTCGGCCGTCGTGACGAAGGCGGTCGCCAGGCTCGCGAGGGCGAGCAGCGCCAGGCCGATGAGCATCACCCGGCGGCGGCCGAACCGGTCCGCGATCGCGCCGAACAGCAGCATCAGGCCGCCGAAGACCACGGAGTACGCGCCGGTCACCCACTGGAGGGCGGTCGTCGAGGAGTGCAGCTCGCGGCCGATGGTGGGGAGCGCGACGTTCAGGATGGAGTTGTCGAGCATCTCGAAGAGGAAGACGGCGGAGAGCCCAGCGAGGGCCATCCAAGAGCCGCGGAGGGTTCGAGTCGAACGATGTTCGTTAATCACAAACACTGTTCTACTCTCCGAACACCGTTCGAGTCAAGCTAAGATGTGGGAATGGCCTCCCCTCAGCAGCGTCGTGCGGCCCGGCACGCGACCAGCGACACCCAGAACGCCGCCCGCAAGGCGCCGATCACGGTGGAGCGGATCACCGACGCTGCGCTCGATATCGTCGCGGCGCAGGGTTACGAGGCGCTGACCATGCGCAGTGTCGCCTCGCGTCTCGAGACCGGCCCGGCTTCGCTGTACGCGCACGTCGTCAACAAGGCCGATCTCGACGAGCTCGTCATCGGGCGCCTCTGCAGCCGGATCGACCTCCCGGAGCCCGAGCCGTCGGCCTGGCGTGAGCAGATCGCCGACGTCTGCGCGCAACTCCGCGACCAGTACCTCGCCTATCCCGGCATCTCCCGCGCCGCCCTGGCGATGGATGTGACCGACCTCGACGTGCTGCGCGTCAACGAGGGGATGCTCGCCATCCTGGTCGCCGGCGGCATCGCCCCGCAGGCGGCGACGTGGACCATCGACGCCTTGTTCCTGTACGTCGGCGCCTACGCCATGGACCTCGCGGTCGCCGGTACGGGCTCCGGCACCGTGGACCGCCGCCTCGACGCCGACGACCGCAGCGACCTGATCGCCCGCTTCGCCGCGCTCCCCGAGGACCGCTTCCCGAACATCCGTCGCTACGCGACCGAGCTCACCGCGGGCACCGAGCACGAGCGCTTCGACTTCACCCTCGGGCTCATTCTGGGCAACCTCGGCGGGGCTGCCTGATTTCATGAAATCGCATCTATAGGGTGCGAGCACTGTGGTAAACAATCGCATGATATGAGACTCTGAATTTCACACATCGACAATGTTGTCGCTGTGTGAAAGGAATGAAGCAATGAAAACGTCCCTCACGCGGGCGGGCTCGCCGCTCGCTGCCCTCTTTGCTGCTGCTGTCCTCGTGGTCTCGTCGGCGGTCCCTGCCCAGGCAAGCGGAGGACCCGATCTCGACGGCATCCGGGCCCGTTTGGCCGACGCTGGGGTTGACACGCAAACGCAGGACCGCTTGATGGCCAAGCTTCTAGCAGGCGAGGACTGGGACTCGGTCACGGGTGCGGAACCGGTCTCTGAAAGGACCGAGATCGTTGGCGACCAGGAGGTCACCACCAGAATCTACGCCGACGGATCCCCCGCGATCTCGTCGATCGAGGTGCCGCAGGTCATCGGCTCCTCGGGGGCACCTCGATCGGTCTCCGGGTGTCGAGAGGGCGCCGGGGCTGGCAACTTCCCCTTCTATGACTGTCGGGTCCAGACGAACACGGCGCTGTACTCGATCACGTTTCTCTCCGATGGTCGCAGGAGTTCGATCGGACAAGCGCAGGTGACCAACTACCGTCAGATCGGCTATTGGACCGGGGCGGCAACCGTGAATTCAACGAGATTCAATCTGGTCCGACGAGACCAGAGCGGCACCTCGCCCGCCCACGTGCAGGGAAGTCTTTACGTGACCTTCCTGTTGGGCAGTGGTTCCGGCGTTTACAGCCTCTCGTTCTACGTTCGTGACACCTCGCGCTGGGACTCGACTCCGTGATGGACGTCGTTCACGTCGCCATCATCGTGGGGATCGTCGGCGCCATCGCCGCGGTCGTCGCAGCGGTCGTCGTCGGTCTCGTACTTCTCGCTCGCCGAGGTGTGCCGGCAGCGACGCGCTCGCCGCGTCCGCCGCGGGACGGGCCCCCGCGACCCTGAACTCCGCCTACCCCAGCGCCCGGATCGTCCACGACGCGCTCGACGACTCGCCGGGCTGTAGCACGATGAGGTCGGTGCGCGAGTTGAACGCGTCGGGCGGGCAGGTCATCGGCTCGACGGCGAGGCCCAGTCGGTTCAGGGCGGGGTCGGGCTGGTCGGCGGTGTGGATCTGGACCCACGGGCACGCGTCGTCCCAGACCATCTCGACCCCGGAGCCGTCGGCGGTGCGGAGGGCGACCGTCGCGATCCCGTCCGCATCCCGGGTCAGGCCGGTGAAGGCGTGGTCGATGAAGGTGTCGCCGATGGGGCGCGGGGTGCGGAAGTCGAAGCTGCCGTCGCCCTCGGCCTCCACGCTCGCGAGGCCGGAGGGGATGAGGCGCTCCTCGTCGACCGTCAGCACCGTGTCGGCTGGGAGGGAGAGCGTCCAGTCGTCCACGCGACCCTCGCCGGCGACGAGGTACGGGTGCGGGCCGGTGCCCCACGGCGCGGCCGTCGGACCGGTGTTGGTGGCGGTGACGACGGTGCGGAGGCCGCCTTCGCCGAGGCTGAAGGTGACCGAGACCTCCACGCGGTGCGGGTAGCCGGCCTGCGCCTCGATGGTGGCGGCGAAGGTCACGCTGTCGCTCGAGCGGTCGACGGGGGCGAAGTCGAGCCACGCGGCGAGGCCGTGCAAGGCGTGGCCGCGGTTCGGCTCGGTGAGGGGGAGCTGCTGCTCGACACCCTCGAAGGTGTACCGGCCGTCGACGACCCGGTTCGGCCACGGCGCGAGCGTGGCGCCGCGGAAGGCCGGGCGCACCTCGTCCGCATCGAACGGCACGACGAGCGCGCGCCCCTTGTGCTCGAGGGTGCGCAGCGACGCGCCGACGGATGCGATGGTGGCGTGGTAATCGCCGGCGCTCAGGCCGAAGTGGGTGCCGGAGATCGGAGTGGTCATCCGCCCATTGTGGCGTTCGCACCCGATCGGGCACAAAACAGCCGGTGCTGGATATATATTGAAATACATTATGAATGACGAGGAAGATCAGCATACTTGATGCATGACCGTGTGCATCCGACTCGACTTCGAATCGCTCGCCGACGCAGCGGCGGCTCTCGCGCAGCCGCCGGTGATGGCGCTCCCCGTCCTCGGCGCGCTCGGCCGTCCGACTCTGGAGAGCGCGCTGACCTCGGTCCGCGCCGAGTGGAGCACCGACGCGGTGTCGAACGATGGAGCCGAACTCGGGGCGCGGCTGGCTGCGAGCGCACAGGACTTTCGGACCACGGAGGAGACGGTCGTCCGCACTCTTCGTGAGCTCGAGAGCGTGTTCCCGTGAGTCCGTTGCGCACCGCATCCGGGCCCCGCGAGCTCGTTCCCGGCGACGTCGACGCCATCCGAGCAGAAGCGGACATGCTGAACAAGCGCAGTGGCGACTACGACACGCTCGATCTCTCTTTGCGCAGCGCAGCGGGCCGGGCGGACTGGTCCGGGCGGACAGCGGAGGCGTTCGCGGACGCCGTCTCCGAACTCCGGCGCCGCGTCCAGCGTGCTTCCGACGACTTCGCTCGGGGTAGCAGTGCGGTCGCCGTTTTCTCGCACAGCCTCGAGTGGGCGCAAAGCGAGGCAGGCAGGGCTCTCGCGTTGTGGCGGGACGCTGAGGCAGCGGAGCGCTCCGAGGCGCAGGCCTCGACGCTGGCGCAGCCGTTGACCTCCCGGGTCCACACGGTGGAGTCGCCCCAGAAGCTCGAGGCCCGACGGATCCTGGCTGCCGCGACTCAGGCAGTGGACGCGGCGGAACGGGAGGCCGTGGAGGCGGTTCGCGAGCTCGCCGCGTCGGCGCCCCGCCCGCTCTTCGCCGCTGCGATCCCAGGAGGGGCCACGCTCGGAACGGGCAGTGGCCTGCTTGCGTCCCTGTCTTCGCTTTCGGGGAGCAGTCTGGCCGCCTTCCTCGCGAAGCACCCCGGTCTCGCTGATGAACTCGCCGCGCTCGGTGCTCCCGCGATCGCCCGCTGGTGGGCGACGCTCTCGAACGCGCAGCGTTCCGCCCTGACCGCTCGCATCCCGGAGGTCATCGGCAACCTGGAGGGCATCCCGTACACCGACCGCGACGCAGCCAACGTCTCCCGCCTCCGCGCACTCTACGAGGAAGCCCAGGATGCCGTCGCCGACGCCGCTGTGCACGGAACGCCTCTCGCCGTGCAGCAGGCCCGGGACCGCCTCGCAGCGCTGGAGTTCCTTGTCGGACGCTACGAAGGAGGGCGAGGCCCGGGCAGAAACCCGCCGGAGTTCCTGATCGCTCTCGATGCTTCACGTCCGGGGGTCCCTCTCGGCTCGATTTCTGTCGGGCGACTGGATTCGGCGACGAACGTGAACTGGCTGGTGCCCGGAATGAACTCGAGCATGGTCGACCCGGATGGCTACCTCCGCGCCGCGGCGAACCTGAACTTCCTGAACCCGGACAGCGCCACCGTGCTCTTTCTCGGGTACGAGAGCCCGAAGTTGCCCGATCTCGACGTCCTGTTCGCCGAACGCGCCGAGGCCGGCGGATCTGCCCTGGCCACGGCGCTCGGCGGTTACAACGCCGCTCGCGACCAGTCCGGTGTCGGCTCCCAGCTCAACGTCATCGGACACTCCTATGGGACGACCACCGTGACCTACGGCCTCAGCCGCGGGGATTTGCGGGTGGACAACGTCATCCTGGTCGCCTCCGCGGGCATCGATCCGCTGATCAGGTCAGCCGACCTCCATGCGAACGGCGGAGTCTTCGTGACAGAGTCCATGCGGGACGACATCGCAGATCTCGGACGACTGACGGGCAGACGCGACCCGCGTGAGGGTGGCTTCGGGGCGTACGTGTTCGGATCCGACGGAGCGACCCTCGCCGACGGAACAGTGCTCGAGCCGGTCACCGGTCATGACGCGATTGGGCGCCGCGAGGGCAGCGACATGGGCACGTACTTCGGAAGGAAGACCGAGACGATGGAAAACATCCGACGGATCATCGATGGACAGGTCGAGCCTCTCCCTGGGGTGGCAACCCTCGCTCCGGGCGCGACCGCGAGGGAGCCGAACGTATGAGGACGAGAACAGCTCTCTCCCTCGGAGCAGCAACCGTCTTCCTCCTGTCGGGCTGCGGAACCGTTGGCATCGTACCTTCACAGGAACTTCGCTTCGACGTTCGGCTCACACCTGCCGAGGCGCGCGCTGACCTTACGAGGCGTTCCAATGATGTCCAGTCAGTGCTCGGCGGCGACTGGCAGAACGAGGACAACTTCATAGCGACCGGATGCAGCGAGGGCCGAGGGTTCTACTACTACGGCGGGAGGATTCGCACAGAGCCGGTGGTGGATCGTGAGGAGAGCGCCGAACGGATCTCGCAGTGGTGGGAGGACAACGGATATTCCGTTTCCCGAGCGGACTACGGCGAGACGGTCGTGCTGGGCAGTGACGCCGACAACGGGATGGAGATCACGCTCCATTTCGACGAGGCTCGCACGTGGTTCCAGACGGACGGCCCCTGCCTCGTCGGCGACTGGGAGGCGATCAGCGACGACGACTTCGTCAACCATCGCAACAACTTCTCGCGTACGCCGTCCCCGAGCCCGTGAGACGTGGATTCCTTGCCGCCGCCTGTTCGACGTTGTTCATCGCGGGGTGCAGCACCGTCGGCATCGTCCCGGAGCAGCAACTGCGCTTCGACGTTCGGCTTACCCCGGCCGAGGCACGCGCCGATGTCGCGCGGCGTGCGGACGATGTGCAATCCCTTCTCGGCGGAGACTGGCTGAATCAGGACAATTTCATCGCGAGCGGGTGCAGCGACGACCGTGGGTATTACTACTACGGCGGACGTAACCGGAGTGAGCCGGTCGACGACCGCCAGCGGGCAGCCGAAGTCGTGAGCAGCTGGTGGAAGAAGCACGGATACACGGTTTCGCGTGCTGACTACGGTGAGACGGTTGTGCTCGGCGGAGACGCGGAAAACGGTCTGGAGATGACCCTCCATCTGCAAGAAGATCGCACGTGGCTCCACACGGATGGTCCCTGCCTCGTCGGCGACTGGAAGGCGATCAGCGACGACGACCTGGCGCACGACCGCAACGATTTCCCTCGTACGCCGTCCCCGTCCCCGGTCTCACCCGGCTAACCTCCCGCAGCGCAACGTGCCCGAAACGTGCGGAAACGTGGGGGTAACGGCGCGGCGCTAGCGTCAGCCCATGGGAGATCTGTTCGGCGGGTACGGGGCGCAGACGGCGCGGCGCCGGCGCGGCCGGGCGGCACCGTTCGACGAGATGTTCGGGGATGCGGGCCGCGCCCACACCTCCGAGACGCGTCCCGCCTACCGAGAGCTGTTCGCCGCGCTGGCGGCGTTGACCCAGGATGAGCTGCGCGGCCGCACCGACGCCCTGGCCAGCTCGTACCTGGCGCAAGGGGTGACGTTCGACTTCGCGGGGGAGGAGCGCCCCTTCCCGCTCGACGCCGTGCCGCGCGTGATCGAGCAGCCGGAGTGGGCGCACATCGAGGCGGGCGTCGGCCAGCGGGTGCGCGCGCTGGAGGCGTTCCTGAGCGACGTCTACGGCGCCCAGAACGCGGTGCGCGACGGTGTCATCCCGGCCGGGCTGATCACGTCCTCGGCGCATTTCCACCGCGCGGCCGCGGGCGTCGAGAGCGCGAACGGGGTGCGCATCCAGGTCTCCGGCATCGACCTCATCCGCGACGAGCTCGGCGACTGGCGGGTGCTCGAGGACAACGTGCGGGTGCCGAGCGGGGTCAGCTACGTCATCTCCAACCGCCGAGTCATGGCGCAGACGCTGCCGGAGCTGTTCACCTCGATGCGGGTGCGGCCGGTCGGTGACTATCCGTACCGGCTGCTGCAGGCGCTCAAGGCGAGCGCGCCGGGCGGGATGGAGAACCCGAACGTCGTCGTGCTGACCCCGGGCGTGTACAACTCGGCCTACTTCGAGCACACCCTCCTGGCCCGCCTGATGGGCGTCGAGCTGGTGGAGGGGCGCGACCTGTTCTGCTCCGCGGGCAAGGTGTGGATGCGGACCACCAGCGGACCGCAGCGCGTCGACGTGATCTACCGGCGCATCGACGACGACTTCATCGACCCGCTGCAGTTCCGCGTGGACTCGGTGCTCGGTACTCCCGGCCTCATGCTCGCCGCCCGGCTCGGCAACGTGACCATCGCGAACGCGGTCGGCAACGGCGTCGCCGACGACAAGCTGGTCTACACGTATGTGCCCGAGCTGATCCGCTACTACCTGGCCGAGGAGCCGATCCTCCCGAACGTCGACACCTGGCGGCTGGAGGAGCCGGACGCGCTCGCCGAGGTGCTCGACCGGCTGGACGAGCTGGTGATCAAGCCGGTCGACGGCTCGGGCGGCAAGGGCCTGGTGATCGGGCCGGACGCGTCCCGCCGCGAGCTCGCCGACCTGCGCGCCCGGCTGATCGCCGACCCGCGCGGCTGGATCGC
>Ga0153993_100911_pt1 | contig 10590 bp, 8 predicted proteins | sample TSNC077MetaG_FD_104706 | JGI IMG/M metagenome (GOLD analysis project Ga0153993, IMG submission 104706) | Attine ant fungus gardens microbial communities from North Carolina, USA - TSNC077 MetaG | ecosystem: Host-associated > Fungi > Mycelium > Unclassified | place: USA: North Carolina, Lumber...
CACCGCACACCAAGGACCGGATTCTCAACCAGATGTACCAGGCCTTCCCCGATTCTCCGGCGGCAAAGGGTCAGGTAGACAAGGAAACCCCGTCAGACGTTCCGGCAACACCGTCGCGTCAGCACCATTCACGCTCGCGCATCCGCAAACTCGGCCGTCGTGCCGCCCGACTCGTGCCCGGGACGCACTGGTGACCGGTGGTGTGACTTCGTCTCGGAGCGTTTCGGCAAGAGGAACGGATCTGTAGGTTCAGTCGGCGAATCCTCACCGGGTCACGCTGACAAAAGCAATCAACCGCCAGTTGCACAGGGTTCCGTATCGGTGCCTGACCCCGGGACCACCAGACCAGACTCGTAGGCGATGACGACAGCGTGCGTCCGATTCTGAGCACCGAGCTTTGCCAGCACGTTCCCGACATGCGTTTTCACTGTCTCCAGGCTCACAACCAGAACCTGAGCAATATCCGAGTTGGACAGCCCGGTGGCCATCAACCGCAATACCTCTTCCTCCTTTGCTGTCAGCGCTGCATTCGGGAACGCCTCAGCGGAGACCAACGGGCGGGGCGTAACCATCCGGCGTAGCGCGGCAGGGAACAGGATCACTTCGCCCGCCGCCACCACACGTACTGCCGCTGCGATCTGCGGGACTGGGAGCCGCTTCAGCACGAAGCCACTCGCGCCCGCACTGAGTGCGGCCGTGACGTAGCCATCGTTTTCGAAAGTGGTGATTACCAAGACTTTCGGCGGTTCGGTGCACTCGGCCTGGAGGTGCCGAGTTGCCTCTATTCCGTTGCGCAGCGGCATCCGCACGTCCATCAGCACCACATCCGGACGAAGTTGCCGCGAAAGCTCCACTGCTTCGATACCGTCGGAAGCCTCGCCGACGACCACAATCCCGGGCTGAGCTGCGAGCAGCATACGCAGGCCGCTGCGGGTAACGTCGTCGTCATCCGCAATCAGCAGGGTGACTGGCATGCTTGCAGGGTTGGAGGCGTCCTCACTCCAATTGGCTTCGGTCATCGTGCCACGCGTACCGGCAACTGAACACTCAATCGCCAGCCCTGGGCTCCGTCCGGTCCAGCCTTGAACTCACCGTTCAAGAGTCGCACGCGCTCGGCCAAACCTGCCAGGCCGCGCCCTGATCTTCGAACTACGTCTGCCTTTCCCCCGGTCACTGCCCCGATGCTGTTGACCACTCTGAGCTCGACGCTCTCCGAGCCGAGTGCCACCATGATTTCGATCGGCCCGCTGTCCCCGTGCCGCAGAGCATTGGTCGTCCCCTCTTGCAGGATCCGGTACGCCGCGCGAGAGAGTGTCCCCTGGATCTGTGAAAGGTCACCCGACAGGTTCACCTCCACAACCGCCCCCGCATGCCGCAACCGATCAATTAACGCAGGCAAGTCCGACAGCGTCCGAGAAGGTACAGCCCCAGGCCTCTCCTCGCGAAGTACACCCAGTACGTAGTCCAGGTCCTCGAGCGCTGCCCGTGTCGACTCCTCGATGCTACGCATGGCGGCCCTCGCGGCGGCAGGATCGGAGGCAAGCACCTCGCCGGCCACCGCCGCCTGGATTGTGGCGGCGGTGAGCGTGTGTCCGATCGAGTCGTGCAACTCGTGAGCGACCCGATTACGTTCGGCCAGTTGCAGTTCACGTTCTTCCGTCAGCGCGAGCCGTTCAGCCGTGGACGGCCCCAACAGTCGTGGCGCCAGCCATCTCAGCAGTGTTGCCACCAGGACACAAATTCCTACCGCAAGCAGGAGGCAGCCGGCCGCCACGACCCAGGTCCAACCACCCGTCACGTCAACCGACGTATCGAACAGACTGATTCGCGCCGTGCCGCCGAGCCAGTTCCCCGGTAGCGAAATCCCCATGATGAAAAGGACGCTGGTCGCGAGCGCCGCCAGCCAACCCACCATGACATGCAGGACAATCCAGAGCGGGGCCCGCCAGCGATCAATGTCCGAGAGGTTGGGAGTACGGTGTCCGAGCGCTGGACTCGGCAGCGACACCTGCAGCAGTCGGCGGGCAGAAACAATGAGCGCGCGTCGCACAGGATGCACCAGGCCGAGTGCTCCTACCAAAGTCACCCATATGAGCAGGACCGAAAGCACCCGTACGAACTCGGGTGCGGATTGCCACGCGAGAGCAGGCAACATCGCTACCACCAGAAGTGGCAGGCTTGCCAACACACCACAAAAGGCGAAAAGCACAGCTGAGTATGTAGAGCCCCGCATCAGCGGTCTTAGTCCTGTGATCATGATTCGACAAGTATGACTGGGCCGCTCGGCGATGGCCTCCCCCGATCGAGGGAGATGGTTTTCCCGCGTCGGAGCGATGCGCGACCAATCCTCCAGCAGACAGGATCGTGTCCAGACCTATCAATCTCTCCAAGGAGTTCTACTGATGCGCCGCCACAGTCGACAGGGCCAACCTCCCTCACCCCAAAGACAAAGCCGGAAACGGCACCGCGCCCTCTGTTCCGTCGCAATGACTCTCAGCGTGGTCACCCTCGGTGCGTGCTCGCCGTCCGCCGATACCGCCGCTGCGCGGCACGATGCGGTTCAACGCTCACTCGACGCAATGGTGAGCGAGGACGGACTACCCGCCGCCCTCGCAAGCATCCAAGACCGAAACGGCAACTCCCACAACTACACCGCAGGAGTCGGTGACCTGACCACCGGATCGGAGGTACCCCCCAACGGCCAGATACGAATCGGCAGCAACACCAAAACCTTCACCGCAGTAGTGGTCCTGCAGCTGGTCGCCGAAGGAAAGATCGAACTCGACACCCCCATCGAAACCTACCTACCCGGACTCGTCCGCGGAGACGGGATCGACGGCCACAACATCACCATCCGCCAACTCCTCCAACACACCAGCGGACTCCCCAACTACAGCAACTACCTGGAAGACGAAGTCCGATATTACGACCCACGCGAACTTCTCGACATCGCGCTCGAACATCCTGCCGACTTCGCCCCCGGAACGAGTTGGAAGTACAGCAACACCAATTACGTCCTCGCCGGCCTAGTCGTACAGAAGATCACCGAAACACCCCTCGCCGAGGAGATGAACCGGCGAATCTTCGCGCCGATCGACTTGCAGCACACATACTTTCCTGAACCATACGACGAGAAGATCTCGGAACTTCACCCCCGCGGCTACTACCGGGAGTCATCGGACGCGCCTCCCCTCGACATCACAGAGATAGACCCCTCGTGGGGATGGGCCGCAGGGCAATTGATCTCCACCACCTCGGACCTCAACCAGTTTCTCCACGCACTCCTCGACGGACGATTGCTCCCCGCAGCCCAACTCGACCAGATGCGCACTACCGTCCCCGCGGAGGAAACCTTCGGACCCGAGGCTCGCTACGGACTTGGGTTGGTCAGCCGTCCGCTACCGTGTGGCGGCCTGTCCTGGAGCCACGGCGGCAGTTTCCCTGGATACGAGACACGCGGGGGCGCTACCGACGACGGACGCGAAGCGAACATCGCGGTCACCATGCAAGTAGTCGACGACGCCACCCGGAGAAAACTCGAACACGCGGTGGATATCGCCCTTTGTCGCTGAGGCCTCCTGTCAATCACCAAAGGCCGCCTACCCCGAAAATAGCTCGTCAAACCGACAGTATCGGCCGCGAGACGCGGGACTCCGAGGTGCAGCCAGCTACACCCCGGACGCTCCGGCACGCACCACCGAGAGACTGCACTTCGCACCATGGAGGACGCGTACGCACGTCAATACTGTTCTCTGCATGTGGAACTCACCACGAGATTCGACGAACAGGAGACCACAACCAATGACCACCCTTCGACGTCGCCCGCTGCTCACCGTGCTTCCGGCAGTCACCGCTGCAGCCCTCATATTGGGCGTGAGCGGATGTGGTGACACCACTGACTCCACTGATTCCACTCGGCAAAGCGACGCTGCCGTGCAACAGGCGCTCGACGGCGTCATCGAGCAGGGGATCCCCGGCGCACAACTCGTGATCTCCGACCCGTCGCGGGGCACTCGCATCATTCGTGCAGGAATGGGAAACACCGCCACCGACGAGCCTATCCCCGATGATGCGCGGGTCCGAATCGGCAGCAACACAAAGGCCTTCGTCTCGACCGTCGTCATGCAACTCGTCGACGACGGACTGCTCGACCTCGATATGAGCATCGAGCACTACCTGCCCGGAACGGTCGTAGGCAACGGGAACGACGGCAACCGAGTCACCATTCGAGATCTCTTGCAGCACACCAGTGGACTGACGGACTACCTCGCCGCCGGCGGAGCACGGCCGGAAGACATCAAGCCCGGCCAGCTGCTGGTGGGGACAAGCGCACAACCATCGGAGCACTTCTCCCCCACTGAACTGGTCGATATCGCGATGTCTCTTCCACCCGGCCCGGCAGCCAAAGACAAGGCTGTCTATTCGAACACGAACTACATTCTGCTCGGGATGCTCATCGAGAAGGTCACAGGACGCCCTGCCGCGCAGGAGATCACCACCCGCATAATCGATCCGCTCGGACTGATGGACACCTATTTTCCCGCCTCCCGCGAGACACAGATCCGCGGTTCTCATCCACAGGGCTATCACCCGATTGACGGCATTCAGGTCGATGTCACCGATGGCGACGTGTCGTGGGCCGACACCGCAGGTGCGATGGTCGCAACGGGCGCCGACCTCAACACTTTCTTCACGGCTTTGCTACGCGGCGATCTCGTCTCGAATGACAGGCTCGCCGAGATGAAACACACCGTGCCGTTCGACAGGAGCCCGCAGGACAGCTACGGACTCGGACTAGTCCGCGTGAACATCTCCTGTGGGAAGGAGATCTGGGGTCACGGCGGCGGAATTCCCGGCTTCGGCACCTCGGGCGGAGTCGATACCACAGGACGCGCTGTGACTCTCACCCTCAATCACATCCCGATGAGCGAGGACGCCTTCGTAGCAGCACAACGAGTTGTCGACGCAGCGATGTGCGAGGAGTGAAGGAAACATGTTCGTGCACGACTTCGCACGCAACATCGAACAACAATTCTTCCCGAGCGAACGATGTCCCGAACCCTACCAATCCTCAGGAGTTCTACTGATGCGTAACAATATTCGAAGGGGCTTCCCTTCCTCAGATCGCCGGCAGGACCGCAAACGGCACCGGACCTTTTCGGTCGTTACCGCGGTGGCCCTCGGTGCCATGACGCTGGCGTCCTGCTCGCCGTCATCCGCCCTCAGTCCCGATACCGTCGGTTCTTCCTCCACCGAGTCCGACGCGGTTCAACGCTCCCTCGACGCGCTGGTGAGCGAGGACGGACTACCCGCCGCCCTCGCAAGCATCCAAGACCGAAACGGCAACTCCCGCAACTACACCGCAGGAGTCGGTGACCTGACCACCGGATCAGAGGTACCGCGCAACGGCCAGATACGGATCGGCAGCAACACCAAAACCTTCACCGCAGTAGTGGTCCTGCAACTGGTCGCCGAAGGAAAGATCGAACTCGACACCCCCATCGAGACCTACCTACCCGGACTCGTCCGCGGAGACGGGATCGACGGCCACAACATCACCATCCGCCAACTCCTCCAACACACCAGCGGACTCCCCGAGTACGGAATACACGTCAATGACGAAGAGATCAGATACCGCTACGCTGACCCCCACGATTTGCTCGACGTCGCGTTCCAACACCCCGCCGACGCACCGCCCGGAACGAGTTGGGGGTACAGCAACACCAACTACATTCTGGCCGGCCTACTCGTACAGAAGGTTACCGGCCGCCCCCTCGCCGAGGAGATGAATCGACGTATCTTCGCGCCGATCGGCCTGCGCGACACCTACTTCCCATCCCCGGGAGACATGACCATCCGGGGTCCCCATCCCAAGGGATACCACCGCACCGCACCAGACAGCCCACTGAGTGACGTCACAGAGATGGACCCGTCGTGGGGATGGGCCGCAGGGCAGCTGATCTCCACCACCTCGGACCTCAACCAGTTCCTCTACGCGCTACTCGACGGACGACTGCTCCCCGCAGCCGAACTCGACCAGATGCGTACCACCGTCCACGTCGGCGGGCCCACTGGACTCGAGTACGGCCTCGGCCTCACCAGCAGGACTCTCTCGTGCGGCGGGGTCTTCTGGGGCCATGGCGGCGACATAGTCGGTTACGAGACCCGCGGCGGCATCACCGACAACGGGCGCGCCGTAAACCTTGCGGTGACTGCTCTTCCCTCGACTGCGTCCGCCACGCAACACGTCGTAGACACCGTGGACAGAGCTTTGTGCAGTTAAAGCTCTGGTGACAGCGTCACCCGGAATCTCACCCGAGTGACGCTGTACCGCCCGACGAAACATTCGGTCGGTTATTGGCCGAACGGACCAATGCGGCCAACGTGTCCGCTGCCACACTTCATCAGTCCATGCGGCACAACGCAATTCAGGAGACATGATGAAGTCGGAACGCGCCACAGTTGAGGAACCCTCGCATAGCGGCGGCAAGTCGATACAAAACATATTGGACAACAAGTCAATTCGTCGAACAACGACTATGACTGTTGGGCTGCTCAGTACGATCTGGATGATCGACATGATAGATCGCGTGATGATCGGGCTTGCACTGCCGATGATCGGAGACGAATTCTCCCTCAGTAATACGCAATTGGGCGGAGTCGTGTCGATCTTCGCCATCTTTTACATGCTCGGGCAGGTCCCCGGCGGCATGCTGGCCGACCGATTCGGACCCCGACCACTGTTGATCGTTGCGTTGATCCTGTGGTCGGTGTTCACCGCACTGACAGGATTCGCCTGGGGACTCGTCTCGCTGATGGTCATGCGTGCGATGTTCGGGCTCAGCCAGGGTCTCTTCCCAGCAGCGTCGTTCAAAGCTCTGGCTGAGCGAACCCGTCCGAAAACTCGCGCCACGGCCATGCGCTTCATGATCGGTGCAAACAACCTGGGCCCCGGCATCGCACCATTGATCATCGCCCCAGTTCTCATGGCCGTCGGTTGGCGGGACGCATTTTGGCTGGTGGCCATAGTCGGCGCCGTGATCGGCACAGTCGTCTGGTTGGTGCTCCCGCGCCGTTGGACACAGAGATCACGGAAGATCCGGAGGCCGCACTGCAACCGCTCGCCAGTGAACACTCACGCGCCGCGGTATTCAAGTCCGTTTCGGTCTGGAAGTTCGCACTTCTGTTCTGCCTGGCCAACATGGCCGGATATGGGCTGTTGACCTGGGTGCCGAGCTACCTCCTCAACGAAAAGGGGCTCTCGCTGATCGATACGGGAATCTTCGCGGCGATCCCGTTCATCGTCACGGCATTGGCCATCGTCGTCGGTGGACGTCTGGTGGACAAGTACTTTCACGACAGCGCGCGCATTCTGCTCGTTCCGTGCATGGCCACCTCCGCCATTCTGCTGTTCTTGATGACTACCACCGATACCGTCGCGATGTTCACGTTCTATCAAACCCTCGCGATGGGCGTCAGCGGACTGTGCTCGATGTCGATCTTCGCCCTCCCGTTGCGGGCATTGCCTGCCGAATTCCTCGGTTCCGGAATGGGTTTGATCAACGGTTGTGGACAGCTTGCCGGTTTCATCACCCCCCTCGTGATGGGATGGATGGTGGACCAGTTCTCGTACATGGCCGCGTTCGGAGTCCTGGTCGGCGCGACGGCTGCGGCGGCTTTGGTGGCCATGATCGTTCCACAAACCCCGGCGAAATTCTGAGGGCTCTCACGTGGTCCGGCGAAGTGGCCGCTGAAGGGTCGTTCCCGGCAGTGGCCGCTTCGCCGATCCGGAGCTGACCCCGGTGCCAGCTCGTCACCTCACTGCATCGAACCCGTTGCGCGAGCGCCGAAGTGCGCGCCCTGCAAGCTTCCCCGTCGGCACCCCGTCCGACAGTGCCGGTTGCCCATTGACCACAACGTGCCGCATTCCGGTCGCATACACTCTTGGGTTGTCGTATGTCGCGAGATCCTCTACCTGCGAGGGGTCGAAGATCGCCAGATCGGCGTATCCCCCTGGCGCAATGTAGCCCCGCTTCGCCAAACCGAAGTTTTCAGCAGGAAGGCTGGTCATTCGGCGTACGCATTCCTCGACTGATTGCCCGCCAATGCCGTGGGTGTAGCGGCTCAGAATACGGGCGAAAGTTCCGAATGAACGGGGGTGGACGGGTTGCCCCGCGAAAAGGGTCTCCGTGCTTTGAGCATCGGCATCGGAACCAACCGAAACCCAGGGACGCTCGAAGGCAATTCGCGTGTTGTCCTCCGACGCAATGAAATAGGCAGCTTCGGCTGTGGGGAGAGCGTCGAGAACAGCCAGTATGGTGTCTACCGGGTCGTGATGCCCCATCCTCCGAGCAATAGATCCCAGAGCTTCCCCCGCTCGGATCCCGAGTGCCGGTACCTCGGACAAGATCGTCACCCCATCGGCACCTCCGGACGCAGCGTAGAGATTCTCCCAGTCCTCGTCCTCACGATGGATCCTCTCGCGGATCTGGTCTCGGACACCGGTCGAGTTCAGGTGCGTGCGCCCGGCCGTCGTGTCACGACACCGAAACTCCGGTGGCAACGCGGCACTGAGCAGCGTGTTCCCCGCCTCGTACGGATATACGTCCGCGGTGATTCGCACACCGTCCTCGCGAGCCGACTCAACCAATTGCAAGGCATCGGACATTTTGTGCCAGTGCGACTTACCAGCAACCTTGAGGTGATAAATCTCCGCACGCGCTCCTGTCGTGCGAGCGATGTCGATCAGTTCCTCGATGCTTTCGAGGAACCTCTGCCCTTCACTTCGAAGATGGCAGATATGGACGGCATCATGCCTGGCGAGCACCCGCGAAAATGCTCGCAACTCGCCGGTATCCGCATAGCTTCCGGGTGGATAGATCAAAGCCGAACCAACTCCGAGAGCTCCATTTTCAAGCTCCTCGTCGAGCAGGGTGCACGCGTCGGCCAGCTCTTGTTCGCTCAACAGGCGATTGTCCACACCCGCAACCACCATGCGCAGATTCGCTGCGCCGACGAAGCTCGCCACGTTGAAACCGACGCCGTCCGTCTCCAAGGATTCGAGAAAATCGTGCAACCTCGGCCAATGTGATTGCACCCCAGACGGAATCGCACCCAATCCGAGCATCGCCGGAGTCATCGAACCCGCGACCGGTCCGAGAGACACGCCTTCACCGAAGACCTGGGTTGTGACCCCCTGATACAAGTCCGACAATCCTCGCGGGTCTTGCTGCAGCGTGAGGTAGCTATGACTGAGCACATTCACAAAACCGGGAGCCACCATGCAACCGCGAGCATCGATGTCGATCGCCCCCGACACAGCACCGATCGTTCCGACTTCCACGATCGTGTCACCCGCGATCGCAACATCCGCTTTCCTGGGCAGGCTCCCTCTACCATCGAGCACAGTCCCGTCCCGAACGATGATTGTTGGCAGCATCACGTCTCCTCCACGGTGGCCTTGCTGTCGCGAGATGCGACCCTGTTCACTCTGCTCAATCGTGGAAGCGAAATCTTGTTCCAGGCACACATACGCGATGCAAAATTGGTGCCGCCCTACCAAACTGGCAACATTGTTCCGATCGTGTTATCGATTAGCTGACGACCCTGCGGATCTCGCTCTCAGAGGCGTTGGCGCCCGTACACACGACGGCAACGCGCTTGCCCGCGAAGGTGTTCGGATGTGCGTAGACGGCAGCAAGTGCGGCCGCACCGGCGCCTTCGCTCAAAGTGTGAGCGTCGTAGAGCAACGCCCGCTGCGCGAGGGTGATGTCATCGTCCGTGACGAGCAGGAATCCTCCTAGCCGTTCTCGCATGATGCCCTGAGTCAGTGCGAATCCGGCCCCGGTCGCGAGTCCTTCGACACGGGTGGTGTTCGGGCGCTCGACGCACGCGCCGGAACTCCACGAGTCATGTGCGGCTCGTGCGGCCTCAGACTGCACTGCGAACACCTCGAGGTGCGGTGCAAGCGCACTGGCGACGAGACACGCCGCCGCCGCACCGCTGCCGCCACCGACTGGGACCACCACCGCGTCCAGATCAGGTTGTTGTTCGAGGAGTTCGACGTAGGCCGTTGCAACACCGGCGAGGATTGCCGGCTCATTGGCGGCGCTCACGAGACGCAGGCCGTCACGTTCGCTGATGAAATCGGCGTGAGCACGTGCCTCGTCGAAGTTCACACCGTGCTCGATGAGCTCGGCTCCGAGCATGCGGACAGCGTGAGCCTTGACTGGATTCGCCCCAACCGGCATGACGATCACACACCGCACGCCCGCACCCGCTGCGGCATACGCCAAGGATTGAGCATGGTTTCCGGTCGAGTAGCCGATAATGCCCCGTGCCCGCGTGACCTCATCAAGTCCTGCCACCAAATTCAGTCCACCGCGCACCTTGAAGGCACCGGTGGGTTGCACGTTCTCGTGTTTGACGAACAATTGGCTGCACGAGCCCGCGCCCAAGGTCGGGTGGGATATCAGGGGCGTGACCGGTAGATGCCGTCGGACGACCTGACTGGCACGCTCGATGTCTGCCCATACGGGTGGATGTAGCTGGTTTGATGCCGTGAGATCAGATGCCGGTGCCATGTGATTC
>Ga0153993_100912_pt1 | contig 10588 bp, 8 predicted proteins | sample TSNC077MetaG_FD_104706 | JGI IMG/M metagenome (GOLD analysis project Ga0153993, IMG submission 104706) | Attine ant fungus gardens microbial communities from North Carolina, USA - TSNC077 MetaG | ecosystem: Host-associated > Fungi > Mycelium > Unclassified | place: USA: North Carolina, Lumber...
GTATCGTCAGCTTGACTAGGTAATCCACTTTCTTCGAGTAGATCTTCATCTTGTGAGCTAGCATCTTTCCTCTCAGTAGATCGAATAGGAGAAGAACTATGAACATCAGTGATGTCCATGGAGGCGGCACTTGACATGCCAACAGGATCTGATTCGGAAGGGCCACTCGTATTTAAAGGAGATTCATCCCTCACGGAGGGAGGTGATGTCCTGGAGCGTGGAAACGATACCTGTGCGGCTACCGTGGGAGATGCAGCATGGAGTCGAGCGAGAGGAGGTGAGTGGTGACTCTGAGACGGGGTTGAATTGGTAGGAGATGTCGTTTGGGAAGAGACGGTGTGGGTCAGAGATGGTGTGCGCACTCTGTTATTGGTTCGGCGGAGAGCGACATTTCGAAATCTGTCAAATGGAGAGGGCTGTAACAAGATAAATCAATAAACTTCCGAAGTATAAACAACACTTACCTTGGACTCGGGGGAGTGATCAAAATTCTTGTTTGGAATATGGTCCTCCTCAAAGGCGTCGACAGAAAATGGTGCAGGTGAATTTGAGCGACTGACAGATTGTAATGCGTCTGAGATTGAAAGCCCTTGAGCATCAAGTTCTTCATCTTCTGGTGGAGGCAAATAGGCATCAGGGACACTGGATTTGCTTTCTTCCTCGACGTCAGACGTAATTTCTTGGGTATTTCCTGCTGCTATATTGATACGTGGATAAGATGGAACCTTTTTTATATTGAAGGCATCATGTTTGCTGCTTCGTGACCTAATACTAGCACCCAATGACCTGCGAGATGTCTTCGAGGACAAACGTGCAGTAGCACTTGCACTAGCAGATGGGCGAGCTGCATACGGCGAGCCGATGGGTGTTGAATATTGTGGTGAAGAAATGTTTTGTGGTTTCTCGTCTTCGTCGGTATCTTCGTCACTTTCCGCAGGTAAAATTCTGCTTGTCAAAGGTTCAGCCTGTGAGTCATCTAAAGCAGGCATGGATGGAAGAGAGGGCATGTCCTGGTCCTGTCTTGCCTGGATGCGCCGCCATATCCGAGAAGGTGTTTCCAGCGGCAACGCCATTGCGATGTCGTTTGTCAAACACACGCGTGACGTTGTCGCTCGACGCGTCAAGTCACGTGGTAAAGATAGGGCACGTGGCCTTCTGATCACCTGATTTTGGTCTTGACTTCGAATATGAGATCCCCTCTGTCCTCACTACAGCCCCATATTTTTGTAATAGCCGGATCTATCAGTGTGAATGTTCAGAGTGGGAGGCGGATGTGTGTCATTCACTAAAAGAAGCCTTCGAGAGCATCAATGTTATCCCCGATCGACAGCCTCACTAGAAGAATAGGATGATTTTATTAATCATCCAACGAAGTCAATTGACGTGAAATTTCCAAATGAGGCTCATGGAACCAAGCATCTCCCTAGTGCGTTGCCACGGATGATGTCATCCCTCCGTAACTTACGACCTCTCCGGATCTTGTGCCTCTTGGGTACTGAACGCCTCTACCCCAGAACGTGTGGGTTGACCAGTCAAACGCAGAAAATATCCTTGCGTCGGATTAAAATACTTCCGGAAGGTCACATCTCCGGGGTTTTGGCCTGGGTTCGACTATATATATCCTATTATATTTCGAGCTCTACACCCTGTACTTGTCCTTGGCTTTGATAGCATCTCTGACTCGGTACACCGCAGCCTCCTTACTGGAGTTTCGGATTCTGTTCCAGCGCTCAGAAGCTCTCTAGCCCCAGCTCTCCACTGTTAAATTAAACAGGGCAAGTCGCATGATACAGCTTTTTTCCAAGTTAAGCTTTCTCACTCCTTGCCACGATCTCGATTCCATCTCATCACTGTCTGAAATTAATTGTGACCTAAATATTTCGGACAGGTAGTTCATTCATCCATCCAGCGCAATCAGTCATATGCTGGCCAGCATCGCACAGCTGACCCCATAGTCGATGAAGAAGCCACCGGACTGGGATTTAGTACGAGAGTCTCATCGGCTAAGACAGAGAATCCGAAGCAGAAATTTTTCCTTGTACCATTTGCATAGATATATTGTATTCGCGCACCGGACGAATTGTACTGGCTAGCGACGGCGCCCCTGAAAGTCTGGGGTACGGACTATGTATGGTTAAGCTACATGCCATGTGTCGGTTGAAACTGTTTCGCGGAGTTTGTCGGGGGTAGGAGAAGAGTAGTGGGTAAATCTAATGCTTCGAGAAGGGCACTATTGACCAGGAGGTATATAAATCAACTATGCATAGCGATTAAGTGGAGCATAAGCTAGTGGTTCAAAAGTCTAGCTGTCAAAGTGAGTACAGTACAGTATACTTTGCTTCGTTACCACGCCAAGTGAATAATGCGATACTGTGGGTCCCTGAGTGAACCTTGTCCATTCGTTCGCGTGTTGCACTGACCAACAGAGCTGTTCTTTGCGGCGATATAGACCTTGATGGTGCAATGATAGCCTCTGCGTCATAATGAATTAGTGGCAGTAATGGTTCGGGTTGTTCCATCCAAATGACGTAGAGTGTTTACCATCTTGGGAAGATATCTGACACTCATGATGCTGCGAACATGGCAAACCTCGGGCGAATTCGGAAACGGACAATCTGCTGGCGAATATGTTATGATGTGTCACATGGAATCAGCCACGTTCGGGAGAAAAGAATGGACGGAAAATGAGATTGCGGAGAGGTGAGCGGCCGAGACGGGCCGGGGATTGGAGAGATCCGGGATTCGGATTCGCGATTTGATTGTTGGGATCTCGTCTGACCTCTTCTTCCTTCCCCCATGGCCTCCTACCTCCCCGTCCTCCTCGTGTCTGTAAATGCGAATATTACACCGGATGATACTGTCCTCGTCAACGCTCCCCGTGGCCAGGTCGACTACCTCTCCCATGACTGGCAGGAGGAGGATGTTTGGCGGTCGTGGCGGAACATGACCCGGCAGAAGAACGAAATTCAGAACGGTTTGCGACTTGAGAACGCGAGTTGGCGCACGTGGTGGAAGCAGCGCAACAAGCTCAAGACTGTCTCACCAGAGACTCTCAACTGGTCAGTCCCTCTCCTCTCTCTGTCCGTTTGCTTACTCTTTTTCAGGCTCAAAGACTCAGACGTGACCTGGCTCTACGGCCCCCTTCACACCGCTATCGACTGGTCTGCGCCGCCAAAGCCAGCTTCTGTTCCTGACGAGGTCGCAAGAATCAACCATCTCGATTTCCACGAGACTCCCTGTCGACCCCAGCCCCCGCCCACGAAACCTATCCTCAAGCATCGCAGTATCACGGAACTCCTTTCGTTAAAGTTCCCCGTATTCAGTCCCCCTGAATCTGATATAGATGACGACGATGCTGTACAATCCAGTACGCGGTCACCTAAGCGACCGTGTCTTTCTCACATCAAGAGCGATACTCATATCATCCGCTGGGGTGCTTCTCGCGCTTTTCGCAAAGATTCTCCGCCACGCGTGCCGCCCTCCACATGCACATCCGCCGCTGGTGCCCCAGGAGGGGTACGGGCTTCCCTTTCACAGGACTCAGCTTCGAGTGCTAGTGCAAGTGGGAGTACAGAGCGTCCCCCCAAGAGGAAGCACATCAGCTTCAACACCTTCGTCGAACAATGCATTGCCATCGACAAGCACCCCCGTTCGATACCAACAAGGTCAGGCTTTGGCTTTGGTGATCAGTTTGGTCACGATGGTCAGCGTGAGGATGGTCAGCGTGAGGATGGAGACGATCTTAAATGGGTGGATGACGATGGGTGCGTAGCTAATCTCTCTCATCAATCTCGGTCTTTGACATTCAATACCAGCTACGAAGAGGACAGAGAAGACAATCTGTTTGACGAAGACGATCCACTTCGGCTTGCAGCCCACGGCGACGCCCGTCCCAGACGTCGGCATCTCAACGAGAGTGCTATCCATAGCGACTCTGACTCCGACGATGGTATGATCGAGATCCGACCGTCTTCATATCGGCATCCCAAGTTAGGAACGCCTTGCACCAAGAAGAAGGTTCCTCCCCGATCTAAATCCGCTTCCTCATCCTCATCTGCCACAACATCTACAACAGCATCCTCAACGTCCTCTTCAGCTGGCTTTCGTCAGCGTCGTAAATCGGCTTCTGCGGCATCCGATAACATTTCCCCCTCCAGTCTCCTATCAGTTCCCTCGCCCTTCACATGTTGATCCACCTTATCGCGATCGAGTAACTATCGCACCCATTGCACCCACCTTTTTGAAGACCACTGGTGCATGGGATGAAGGTTTTGGTGATGAGGATGGTGTTAGTGATGACGAACTTTGGGATTATGGCGTTCCGCAGCATGGTGCTGGCAGTAGATCCGGACGAAGCGATCGAACACATAAGAAATATAACGAGGAACAGAGTTCAGATAGCACGCCGGTAGAGCTCGTTTATGTGCCGCCATTTGGAGGTGTATACGACTATGGAGCACAGGCGTATTGGCGCAACCGAAGAGCACAGGCTCAGGGTATGGAAGATGAGGAAGATGAGATGACTGAGGATGTCGAGAGACTCGAGTCACAGTTTGCACCAATAGAAGAGGCAGTGAAGATTAACCCTCAGAAGGAGGATTCTACACCATTGATACCCCAGGAGTCTACTCCACCGTTCACGAGGTCTCCCATTCCTGCTGTTATTGTCAACTCTAGCTCCGATTCCGAATTAATCTCTGCCAGATCATTTAGGAACGATTGTAAGTCCGGTTCTTCTACCTCGGCTATCAACGTCCCTTTTTCCCCACGCAAAGTTCAATCACGGGAGGAAGACAGAGGCAGGAGCAGAGGACGCAGTCTATCGGTATCTCCCATTGGTGGAAGCAGCAGTGGCAGTAGGGCACCTGCACCCTCTAGTCTTGGTCCGAGTGGCGGTCTGTTAACGTCTAGAGGAAGGTCCCGGAGCTGTCAAGACTTCCAATCCACCTACAATGTCCCTGTCGCCACTACCTTGATCCAGAGTACCGAGCGAAGAGGTCGCTCGAGTTCGCGTAGGTTATCAGTCGGCTCAAATGCAGCACCAATACGTGGCATCAATTCGAGCCGGAGCAGTCAGAGCCATAGCAGTGGGAGGAGTGTCAGCTCGTATAACTCAAGTACGTCACCGATAAGCGACAGTATCTCGCCTGATGGAGGTGATGCAAGAATAAGCTGTGGTATTGGGAGTGCCTATGCAGGTGGAAGAATGGGAGGACGAGAACGCGAATCACGGTTTGAAAGGAGTAGTTCAAATTCGGCTGTGAGTTGTAGTAGAGCTATGGGCGGTAATGAGAGGAGAGGGAGGGATAGAGGGACGAGGGATCTTGGCTCTGGGTCTGGATCAAGTGCGAGTCCAATCGCTGGTGCTCATGTATTGGAGGAGAATAGAGGAAGAAGTGGAAGAAGCATACGCGATAGAGGACAAAGGCCGAGTCCTCAAGCTGTCCTCGACAGTGAACCTACTCCTGGGTACCAGCCATCTTCTTGTGGGACTATGATAGCGCAAGGTGTAGCCGATGGGAACACCCATGAATCGAGCACCTCAGTTGAAGACGGTTCCTTGGTTAATGGCGTTCCAAAGATGGAGATGGATGCGAGTATCTGTTCAGTTTCGTCTGAAAGTTCCACAGCTACGATTGTACCAACATCGAATGTCGTCTCACCTAAGCCCAAGATTGTCGGACAAGTCGGTGCATCAGATAACTCTCTCTCCTTGCAAAGTGATATGGAAAGGCAGATGCAGTCTGACAGGGAAGCATTGGAGGAGGCGGATAAGTGGAGAAAGGAGGTGCCTACGCCTACGCCTTCGAATTCGCCGACGCTATCAATGGCAGCACCCATCGTCCCATCTGGTCCTGCTCCAGCGACAATAACGATTGAATGTACGCCAAAGCACGTCCGGACTGCTTCCTCCTCCTCGTCACAATCTATGAACTCTTCTTCGTCTTCGAAGTATAAACCTAAATCCCCTCCTATTGTCCCTTCTCCATCTCATCCGGCGCTCCCATCTACTTCGTCATCGCACGCACCAGGTGAAGTCGGTGCCATCAGCACTGGCGATTGTATACGAAGTGCATCAATGTCGTTAGAGAGAGCATCGTCTGGATCTCGAGAACGTCGGTCACCATCGTATTCTCCAGTCGGCTCTACGTCGGGTGGTATTACAACATCATATACTGGATCGAGGTTGAGGAAGGAGATTGCTGCACCTGGTAGAGAACTGGAGAGGGAGTTAGCGGAAGCGAGAAGGGGAAGGTGTGGAAGTGTGAATGGCGGGATGAATGGAAATGGAGATTCAGTGAAGGGGGCGCTGACGGAGCCTACATTGCTCGTGGATGGAGGACATAAGGAGCGGGAGACGATCATTAATAAAGCGATGGGCATGGTGTCTAATGCGTATCTCAAGTTATGGCCTGGTCAGACTTATAACCCTGGTACTGGTGCTGGTGCTGCCCAGTAAATTCTCGGTTTCTTTCTTCTTCTGATACCTTTGAGCTCTTTCTCTTAGTGTCCTGTATACCATATCACTGACTCTGGCCTTTTCTTCTGCTGTCTCTTATAGACATAGTTTTCCTTCATTCTTCCCACTTTTCTTCCCCTCCTTTTTTGATATCGCGACGAGTTTTTTCCTTATCCCGAGTTGTTTTCATCATGTTGGATCCATACTTTTCCCATTTTATTCTTTTTTTGAAATTGTGATATCATAATCGACTTCGCTGTCGGATTCACACTTTTTTATCATGTACTGATATGCACATAATCCCTCTACCTCTCTCTCGCCCTGCATCAGACTAGTACTATTTAACTCTTTGTCTTGATTTTTATTATCTTATTATATCCGATCAATCAAATCACCTTTTTTCTTGGTCAGAATTGTTCGTTCATGGTACTTGGAATGAGAACTTTGAGTGCTGAGCAGTGTGCTAGAGTAGTGATTGTTGTTGGTTGTGACACATTGTCTGTCTGCATTGAAAAAGAATAGACATCGAGGTGGGCAAGAACATGGATGGCTTCTTGAGGTATAGTTGCTGAATGACCCACTCGCATGCTCACTTGTCACTTAAACTAGACAGCCTGCTGCTTTTAACATGGATGATTCTGGATATCAATGAAAACATTCAATAACTTATACTCGTTGGATGCCTATAAAAAGCGTACCAGAGTTGTCTCGTGGAGTTGATTGGTTTCAGACAACATAAGTGTATAGTCTTTGAATCAAAGTGAACGAAACTTGGGAAAAGGTAGGACAATTTGTTCTATGAGGCAGCACGGTGAGAGGAAAGACACTAATCCCTTGTCTGACCCTTACAATCTATACGTCCAGATTCACTACAAGACTAATTATTGAGACACATATGTCACCCGGGACTCGGACCACATACTCCGCACATACTCTCTTTGGTTCCAAGCATGATTACCGAAACCAGCTAGTATGATTTCTGGGCAAAAAAAAAGAAATGAGGGTATTCAAGCGGACAAGTCTTGATTGATTATAGACGCTATTTCGGCCCTGCGGGGAGTGATACGACATGGGAATGGATCAGGATGGCTGCACAGCCGTAAAGCTCAGTATGACTTGGTTGATCGAATTGGAATCCACACTCACATAAATGCTCCACCAGTATACTCTACTTCCGGTATTATCATCTCACCGTTCTTATCCACTTCAGGACTAATATCGAAGGCGAAAAGCAAAGTGACCAAGGCAATAAAGATCATGTTTTCTGCGAGATAGCGCCCCACGCAACTCCTGTGATTGCTCAAATGAGACGCCACTCCCAATTAGATGCGATGTCCGTACCTTTTTCCAGTTCCAAAAACCAGATTGCGTGGATCCAAACACGGCTTAGAAGGATCTAAATAGCGTTCAGGTTTAAAAGCGTAAGGTTCGGAATATATTCGGTCGTCGTGGGTGATGCCCCTATGCACTAATCAGAGCTTATCAAGCCATGTTCATGAGAGATTTCTACCAAACATTTGCCATTACTAGAGTACCTGCAGGTACAAGGTACCCACGATATATATCATCTTCCCGAGTTGTGCGGCCAACTGAAATAGATGTTATCATCCAATCTGCTGAAATGTAACTCCTTACTGGTTGAAATTACTGGGTTCCATCTCATTGCTTCCTTGACCACCGCATTCACATACGGAAGTGCGCCGCGATCAGCGAAAGAGGGAAACCTGGATAGTCCCACAATAGCGTCGATTTCTGCCTGGGCCTTGCGTTGGACTTCCGGGAAAAGAATCATAGCAAGAACGAATGAAGATATGATACTGATCGTCTGTAGTTTATCATCTATTGAGATGCTGCAGAAGCCCTGTTGATGTACGAACCGTATCAGAGCCAGCTGAGAAGTAATATCAGTAAGGCCAAGGTATGCAGAGAGACACAGACCTCCATATATCTCCCCTGCTGTCCAAACAATCAACTCTTCATCTTCAGGGCTCAGACTACTGCCTGAATTTTCCAGCATGTGTGATACATATGAGGGCAAAGCAGAGCCTGTAGCCTGTTTGATAGATCAGATATTTGAGAGTATATAAAACAAGCTGAACCACTCAACTACTTCAGCCTTGACTTTGGAAAATGGTCCATACATGAATTGTTTGACCACCGCTCTACAGGCAGCTGCTTCTTTCTTGAAATTAGCTCCAGGGAACCAGTCAGGAATAAAACGGACTGGGGAGATAAGGCCACACTAGTCGTATGAGTCAAGTGTATATAGCTCACGAATGGGGATAGCGTCAACCCAGTAGCGATTTGGGGCAACAGCTGTCGAGATATAATGCATCACCTGCTCAGCAAGTGTTACAAGTGGGTCATCTTCCTCTTTGACCTTATATCCATACGCAATCATCAGTATTACCGATGTCACCATGCTAATGATTCGATGACCTTTCAGGGCATCGAAAGAAAAAAAGAGGGCGAACCTGCGTATGGACTTGCGGAAATTATCAGGATGATGCAGCAAGTTGTGGGCCAGGGCGCGAGCCTCTATCTCTTGAATGGGTGTGTATACGGAGACGGCACGAGTGTTGAGCTGTCCTTGGAGGAGTCTGCGAGATCGTTTCCCATCATCGTCCTGTCTTCTCAATAACAACGTGCGTCCAAAACCACACCTATTCTTGGTCAGAGATGGCACTACAGCGTACAAGAAAGCTTATACAAAGTTGCCATAGCTCGCTGGGGTCTATCGCAGTACATTTCAGAGCGCTTCTCAAATAAATCAGCAATTGCCTCCAGCGAATGTAACACGAGAACATGACGACCGAAGATACGCAAGTATACGAGATCACCTAGTGGTACATTCAACTACTTTGTCGGTGCATATTTATGGGACGCTCACCATAAATGCGGCTCCAGCTAGCAAATTTTACCCATGGCCTATGTGAAGGAACATCGAAGGCGTTGCCGGCTATGGGCAAGCGCTTTGGACCAGGTGCATACAATGCTGGTCTGCGCACATATCGATAAGAAAGTGCTAGAAGTAATAATGTGAGGAGGCACGAGACAACTTGTGCCATGAATCTCCTAGAGGATGATCAGAGGCAACATCGTGCTATCGTGGGAGATGTTCTATACGATAGTCTGAAGATGTGTAACAACCGGGTCCAATGGTCCGATCGCCTAAGAGATATAGTTTGAATGAGAAACTTCTCTATCCAGAATCAAATGCAATGATTTCAAAAGTCCTAAATTCAACATAAGGTTCACAGAGGAGACCCCGGAACTTGACTGTGACAGCCCCTGGGAAGTGCGACAAGGGCGGAAACATATGGGACATTGGCAGGCATGCGTCAAGGAATACATCTGTCCACTACTGACGTGGGTTTTGCGATTGGTCAAGGAATACTCCTTACAAAAAGGAGCGATATAGTTGTATCACTTAGAACAAAGGGTTTCTCATGTCTAACCGTGCTGCATTCAGTTCATTTCCTACCCCCTTTCAGTGATTTATCAGACACTCTTGATATTTTCGTGTCAATTTTCTGATCTCAGCCAAAAAACCAGTTATTAGAGAAGGTATATCTGAGGTTTTGATTGTGCTTCGTTTGGCATATCAAGCTTGCCTTTTTTTTGTAATTCATCAAGCTGCTAGTATTTCTCATAATTTGGATATCTATTTGAGCAAATGAGATAGGCTATCAGAAAGGAGCAAGAACTAAGTAAATCAAGCTGACTGCAACACAATAGGATGGACTGCACAATAAGGGCAAATTCATAGTCAACATCATTCAGAATGAAGTCTATGCCAAAGGCATAAGTACTATCCTAATGTGCATCACTATGGAGGAATATCAGGTCTCTGCATGGTAATTCAATTTCGATGATATCTATACTAGCTTGTAGATAAATTTCCAACTTTCATCATTATAGCACAGGGAGCAGCAGGTACAGAAAAGCTATCACATTTGATGATCATGAGCAATGAGATCTTCAAGGCTACAGTATTTCGGCCCTGTGACAAAGACAGATGATGAGCCCTGTTCAATGGAGAGCTGACCTCGTTACATTGTATCTTGCAGTGTCATTGACCCTGATCAGACGACAGGCAGCCAAACTAGGAAGCTGTGCCGCGGAAAC
>Ga0153993_100919_pt1 | contig 10552 bp, 9 predicted proteins | sample TSNC077MetaG_FD_104706 | JGI IMG/M metagenome (GOLD analysis project Ga0153993, IMG submission 104706) | Attine ant fungus gardens microbial communities from North Carolina, USA - TSNC077 MetaG | ecosystem: Host-associated > Fungi > Mycelium > Unclassified | place: USA: North Carolina, Lumber...
CGACGGCATTCTCGTTGCGACTGGTGTCGCGGCTCGCAGGTTGGATGTGCCGGGTGCGGATCTGAATCACGTTCTGCAGCTTCGTAATGCACACGACGCGGAGGCGCTGGAGTCCCGAATGCAACCAGAAGGACCATCAATTACCGATCGGTCGGTAGCTCCTGGGGGCAGCGTTTCTGCCAGCAAGGGAACAAGTTCACGGACGTTTCTCCGTTGCGCGCGAAGCGAAACGGGGTGACGTGGACCGCACGCTCAACCCTCGCCATTGAATGACCCAAATACCTAAGCTATCTGATCCTCCCCTGCCTCCTTAGGAGATTTTCGTGAGTTCGAATGCCGAAGAGTTGACCTCGGTGGTCCCGACGTCCAGCACCGCACCAAAGTTAACGGGAAATCTCGGCGTACGAGGCCTAGTAATGACTGTTCTTGCCTACAATGGCCCCCTGGGCGTCATGGCCAGCATCGTCCCCCTTGACATCGGATTAGGCAACGGTGTCGGTGCTCCGCTGACCTTCGTCATGATGGGCGCACTACTGACGGTACTCTCGATCGGCCTCACCACAATGTCGCGCTACATGAAACGCCCGGGTGCCTTTTACGCCTACATTGCGGCGGGGATTGGACGCCCCGCTGGCCTCGGCGGCGCCTTCGTAGCTTTCGCCGGTTACATGGCAGTCAACATAGCGCTGTACACCCTAGTGGGCCTCTTGGCGAAAGCCCTAGTCGAAGGTTTGCTGCACGGACCGACACTGCCGTGGTGGGCATGGAGCATCGTGGTGTGGCTGATCGCATCCGGCTTCTCGTTGCTGAAGCTCGACTTCTCGGCCAAGGTGCTCGGCGTTGCCCTAGCTGCGGAATTCGTCATAGTGCTCACCTGGAGCACGGTGGTTTTCATCAACGGCGGCCCCAGCGGAATTCCATCGCCTCAGAGCGTGGCTGAATCGTTCACATCCGGTTCGCTCTCCTTCGCGCTTCTTTTCGGTGTTCTTGCCATCACCGGTTTCGAAGCAGTAGCGGTTTTTCGGGAAGAGACTAAAGACCCCGTCAAGACTGTCCCGCGCGCGACGTATGCCGCTGTGATTGTACTTGCGGGGCTCTACAGCATCGGGTCCTTGGCGTATCTGACGGCGCTGGGTCCCGAAGACGCGATTACCCTCGGCGCTACGGATCCGATCGGGTCATTTACCCAGAGCGTCGGTCAGTATCTTAGCGTTGTGGCAAGCGACCTGGTGTCGGTACTTCTGGTCACGAGCGGATTCGCTTCGCTTCTGGCGACGCAGAACATTGCTGCCCGCTATCTTTACACCCTCGGTGAGGATGGAGTTCTGTCCAGACAACTCGGTCGGGCGCACCCGCGGTTCGGCTCACCATTCACAGCCGCGTGGGTTGTTGCCGTCCTGTCCATCGGCGGCTTCGGAGGTGCCGCGGTTGTTGGCGTCGATCCGGTGAGATTCTATTCCGGCCTTGCAGGTTTCGGTGCCGTGTGTGTACTTGCGCTGATGGTTGGGACCGCGCTATCAGTTTTTCTATACTTTAGACGTGACACCGAACATAGAGCAACCTTTGTGCAGTCCGTGATATCGCCGGTTCTTGCGTTTTTAGGCCTTGGTGGCATTTTTCTCTTGGCGGTGACGAACATGGACACCATCATCAGCGGCACCGCCAAGCAAGGAGTGCTGGCGGTCTTGATAGGGGCGGCCGTGATCGCCGCAGGCGTGATTACGGCGTTGATTCTCCGAGCGCGAAATCCCAAGATCTACAACCAAATCGGACGTCAAGACGTCTCGAACTAGGCCATCGATGCCGCGACGTAGCGCGGGAAATGTTAGTAGCAACCGCACTAGCGTCCGAGTTTCACCATTCCTTCCATGGCAGACCCCGGGAAGAGATGCTGAGACTACTTCGAACGCCTGAAGTGCTCTACCGCTCGGCATGCTGTCACCGACGATCCTGATTCAGGTCTTGGCCGAGTTGCGTACCAGCGAACGGCTGTCCGGGGCGAGGTCGCTCACCAACTGCACTTTCCACCGCGCACCGTCCAAACCAGCGTCTCACACGCGATAAACAAGCTCTGCGCGTGTGCACTCGGGTCGAGTTGGCCATGATTGCCCGTTCGCGGTGAGCACTGCTTACCTCACAGCTCGATCCGTCCGGCACAAAAACATACGTCATCTCGCGGATGTTCTTCCCACCATATCCGCAGAGAGTGGAAACACGGCATAATCGAATTCTACCTCGAATGGGATTACACCATGAACGCGAAAAAGATATTGCTCGGATTGGCGCCATGGGCGCTGTTTTCTATACTGACCGAGCGGCTCGGCGCCGACGCCGTCGGGTGCGCCGCCCTGCTCGCCTGTGTTGGATCGCTCATCCTCGCGATCCACGGATCGCGAGGCAAAAGCGGGCTCAAGATCATTGACTCCGCCGGAATCGTCACCTTCGGGATCATCGCTTTGATCTCATTGTTCGGCGGGCCCGCTGTCGACGACGCGCTTGCAGACTACGGCCGTAGCGTTGCCGCATTCGTCCTTGCCGCCGTTATGGCGATCTCCGCAGTGACCGTGCCGTTCACCGAACAGTATGCGCGGGACTCCGTCGACCCCCGCTACTGGGGCAGCCCGGTATTCCGGGCGAAGAACAAGACAATCAGCGCCCTGTGGGCCGGCGCAGTGTGCGCAATGGCGGTCTGTCACCTAATTGCTGGTGCACTGGCCTCCGAGGCAGGTCTGTCCGGAGCCCACCCCGGGAACCTGGTGTTGAACTGGGTCATCCCCATCGGGTTGATCATTTTCGTAGTCAAACGAACCCGAGTCATCGCGGGGGATCAGCCACGGTCGAGCCAGCCAGCAGACTGACCACGTTGACGCTTGCGTGTCGGCACTTGGTTCATGCCGCAGAATTTGCCCCAGCACCGCCACCACGCGCAACGTCTTAACACAACCGGTGGAGCACCATACCAATACCAATACCGCACCCGACCTGCAAACTATTTCCCGACCACTTGAACAGCGCACAGCACGAAAAGGCACCCTATGCGAACCAGCTCGATTCAACGCCGCCTCGCCACGACCGTTGCACTGACCATCCTCGGCGTCGCCACAGCAACCGGAACAGCTTCCGCGGAGCCTGCGGAACCTGCAGCGCCGCAGCCGCTTCCGTCGGCCGACCCATTCTACAACTGGAGCTCCTCCCTCGACGGCAGAGCACCCGGCGCAGTGCTGCGGACCCGACCGATGGTCTATGGTGCCCCGAACTTCCCGACGCCCATCGCATCGATGCAAGTCCTGTATCGCACTACAAATCAACAGGATTCGCCGGTCACGACGGTGGCGACCGTGCTTCAGCCGCTGACCCCCGGGCCAACAAGGCTGATCTCTTTTCACCCGGCCTACGACGGACTCGGGCCCGAATGCGACCCTTCGTATACCCTCAGAGGCAACGGAAACAGTCGAACCGCTGCCATCGAACAGGCAGTAATCACCGGCTACATGGCCGCAGGCTACACCGTCGTCGTCCCGGACTATGAAGGTGAGGAGTTGGAGTGGACGATCGGCCGCCAGTCCGCCTACGCAGCTCTTGACGGTATCCGCGCAGCCGAATCAGTACTAGGTCTTTCCTCCTCCACTCCGGTCGGGTTGATCGGGTACTCGGGCGGATCAGTTCCCACGCAGTGGGGCGCCGAGCTCGCGCCACAGTACTCACCTGAATTGAACATTATCGGCGCTGCCGCCGGGGGATTACCCGTTGACCTCGCGCACAATCTCCCCTACGTCAGCGGCTCGAAAAACTGGGCGGGCGTCATTCCTGCATTGATTGTTGCGTACCAGCGCGCCTACGGAATCGACACCGATGCATTCCTCTCGGACAAGGGCAAGCAGATCGTCGACGCCGTACAAGGGAACTGCATCAATGACTTTGCCTCCGACTACCCGGGCCTGACCGACACCGAGATGCTCGAATCGCCCTATACCTCACTGCTCGACATCCCCGAGATCGTCGACGCCATCGACGACAACATCATGGGTAGTACGGGAACGCCGCGCATACCAATCCTCCTCGGAGTCGGTGACTCCGACGGGACCGGAGACACGGTCATGGTTACCCGCGATGTCGAAGGACTGGCACACGAGTACTGCGACCGCGGTGTCACTGTCACGTATGCCCAGTACATAGCGCAGAATCACTCGGACGCCTTCATCCCGTTCCAGGCCCAAGCAGCTCAATTTATTACTGACCGCTTCGCCGGAGCAGTACCAACCTCCAATTGCGCCGCCGTCGGCCCCGGCAATGACCTCACACCCACACCGATCCCGTGATCAAGATGACAACACGTCGCGAAAGGAATCCATAAATGAGCATCGACAGACGAGTTGTGAGAGCCGTCGCAGTCACCGCTGCAGCCGTCGGCCTGATTGCCTTCGGCGCCGGCCCAGCCGCCGCAGCGGCGCCGGGACTCGGGTCATCATCCGACTTCCCACCGCTCCTCGGTTCGAGTGTAGGAATTCATTTGTCGAACAACACTGCCAACACATTCGTGTTGACCGCGGTCAGCGGCGACAACGAAGGCCTGCCACCCGTCGGAAGTCAACTGCCCGCGAACTCCCCCGACACGTACTTGGACTTCGAGGTCACCTGGCAGGCCGCCAAGAAGACTACTGTGACAGCCGAATTCGACGTGTACGGCCTCGACGACACAATGCACACCGTTCAATACGGCACCGCCAAGGTAGAACTGACCGTGAACGCAATTCGCAACGTCTCCGCCCACGCCACATTCACCAACATCGGCAATTGGCCGCTACAACTTTGCACTGCTCTCGCCGATGAAGACAATCCATGGTTCTACAACACCTGCACCTGACGCGATAGCCGACGTCGACCAGGCAGCAACACCACCCTGACCAAACACACATCGAACGAGGACCGATGACACCGGACCCGCCGTACCCCGTCGCCGATTACCTGCTCGGCCGCATAGTCGAACTCGGCGTCGACACCATATACGGAGTACCTGGCGATTTCACCCTAGGATTCCTCGACCACATCGACGCCCACCCCGACCTCCCATGGGTCGGTACTGCCAATGAACTCGGTGCAGGTACACCGGAACTCGAACTCGGTGCAGGTACGCCGGAACTCGAACTCGGTGCAGGCTACGCCGCAGACGGATATGCCCAGATCAAAGGGCTCGGCGTACTATGCACGACGTTCGGCGTCGGCGAACTCAGCGCCGACGCCGAACATGCTCTTGTGGGATCACCAACTGAAGCCGTCCAATCTGCTGCGCGACCGACGCACCACCCACTCGAAGACAGCGACTTCCTGCACATGCTTCGCATGGCCGCCGAGATCACCGTCAACCAAGCTATACCCTCCGCGGAGACAACACCTGCTGAGATTGACAGAGTCCTTCTGGATATCATCACCCGCAGTCAAGCCCCATTATCTGTCTCTGCCCGCCTACCTCATATCACCCGCGTCACGGCCCCTCAAGTCGCCGACCGGGGTCGGTTAGACCTTTCAAAGCACCGCACATTTCGATATCGGTAAATACCTTTCCACCCACTACTGCGATATGTGGTTCAACGTTGATGCGGGTATTTGGGGTTGGTGCGGGTATTTGGTATCGGTGATGGCGCCGGACAATTGACCATCGCTCGGGTGCCGAGCAGATGCGCTGCTACAGTTCCGCGGTCGATCAGGGCGTTACCGTTCTTATTATCAGCTGGTTGCGACGAAATTTGCCACGAGCGAATTGAACTCGGCAGCATGCTCGATCTGCGTCCAGTGACCGCAGCGATTCAGTAGAACGAGTCGACTATTCGGAACCAAAGAAACCAACTGGAGGCTATTCTCAAATGAAACGACTCGATCATCACGACCGTGGATGAAGAGTGCCGGAATCTGCATTTTCATCAATGCCGGCGCCAGATCGAAGAAACGGCTATCCCACGGACGCGGACTCAAGAAGCTCTCCAAATGCGATGGTTTAGCGAGAGCAGCTTGAGATCTCATGTCTGCAAGATCGTCGGTCGCCATGGCGTCGTCATAACACATGATTTGAACGAGGGCTTTCATGTTTTCCGGCGTAGGCTCACGGTACGCCTGCATAAGCACCTTCATCCCTTCCGTTTCCCCATCCCCTGCGTCAAAATAATTGACTCCTGGACCGGGGGCACCCATGGTGATGAGATGAGACACTCGATCGGGATACAACGCTGCCGCAGTAATAGCGGTCATTCCACCCATCGAGTTGCCGACTAAGGCGGCCTTCTCGATGCCCAACTCGTCCATGAACGAGATCAGCGATTCGGGATGTCGATATCCAACATCCGGCGTCTCAGTATCCGACTGTCCCCACCCTGGCATATCCACTGCAAGCACGCGATTGGATTTCGACAATGTTTCGATATTCGGCGAGAAGTTACTCCACCCTGTGGCGCCGGGCCCGCTCCCGTGGAGAAGAATAATCGGGTGCCCTGCCCCAATCTCGTAATAGTTAATGTTGTAACCGCCGGCCATAACACTAGCGTTGATGTCTTCGGGCTTCAGCACCGGATCTTTAATAGAAGTCATTTTTTATCTTTCTACTAGAATTGATCAGACCGTCATTTTATGGGCCTGTGTCCCCATGCACTCGTTGAGCAGTGACGGCCCACGGTCCAATTTTCATCGTCCACCGCGAGGCCGTTCCAGCCATATTCGATATCGAATCCGGAAGGGCTATTTATGTAGCACGATGTCATGTAATCGTTCGTGTGCCTACCTATCGTGGCGGTGGCGACTCCGAGTTCCTGCGCAAGATCGAACGCATAACCGACGTCATCCAGCGTGGTTGTCTCTAACATAAGATGACCCAAACCGGTCTGAACCTCCGATGACACTTCGGCAAAGGCCACAGAATGATGTCGTTGATTGCAGTGAAGGAATATACCTTCGATCGCATCGAACTCAATGGTGTCGCTGAGGCGGAATCCGAGAATGTCGACGTAATAACGCATCATTTCTTTGGCGTCATGCGTCATTAGGAACACATGTCCCACCCCCTGATCGCCAGCGACAAATTTTAGGCCACGCGGAGACGCAAATTCCTTCTCGCTCCGCCGTGCGCCAACATATATTTCCAAGTTCATACCAGCTGGATCCAAAGAACGAAGGAGTCGACGTGCACCTCGTCGATCTGCCAGAACTTCGTCTTCGTGCGCAGAGAAGCCAGCGTTGATCAGGCGCTCCTGGACGAGTCTTAAGTCTCCTTCATTGCGAACCTCGAAGCCAAGAGCTACTACTCCTTCACTGCCCTCTTCAACTTCAATTCGATATGCTCGATCATCCATTCGGTATCGATGCGAACCGTGGGCTGCGAATTCTCCGATTTGCAATCCGAGTACACCTGTGGCGAACTTATCCCATTCGTCGATCGAGCCACTAACTACTAGGTATCCGAATGAGTTTATCATTTCCGTTACTTCCTCTCAAATAATTTGAAACAGTGGGCCATCAAACAATTTGTTTGCAGCGCCATCCATGATGACGCCTCGATCCACTGTTAAAGGATCCACTTCTAGAAGAAATTAGTCAGGTTCCTCGAAAGTAAAATAGTCTGCTCCAGGAAGATGTGACGTCTTGCAATCTTCAGTTCGCCGTCAACCCTGCGCAGAATGTCTTCACGCGATCCGATCCACTGATCTTCCTCAGACTTCAATCGGGTTCGATATAGCAAGAATGCAGAGTGCACTGTCATTTCATCACCATCTTTGTCCAACACACGGACGTTACTGATCAAGTGACGAGTTCGGGATGGTGGATCCTCGGACCATGACGTGCCCGAGTTCAACTTGCGGGCCCGTGCGGCGAGCACTTGTTTCGTGTCGTCGAAGAATGCGAGTTCTCCAGGACGCGTGAACTCCTTGTCAAGCTCTCTGCGAGACATTGTGCGACGAATTGGCATAAAATAATGGGTATCGTCAGTAAAAAGGTCTACCCACGGGTCGTAGAGATGCCTGTCGAGAAGAGCCGCCTCCTCATAGTAAAATTGCTCGATCTCGTACTGCAGTTGCATCTTTGTGAACATGGCTTTACTTGTTTCTTCGGTATCGATCATAGTTATCTCTCCAAATCAAAGAACATCGCCGGGAGTAGTTCGGTCGCGGAGCTCATCCCAGCCGCACCCGGACATCCACGCTGCCCACGCGCCATACGTCCAAAGTTGTGCATGCTCATTCGTGAAACCTTCGATACGAGCTAATCCATGCTCGTGGATAATCTCTCCGTTTCCTACGTTCATCCGGAGCGCGTTTGGTATTTGAGAGCTTTTCTCGCCAAACGATTGCTGCGTGCTTTGCGCCCAATTCTCGCCATCTTCTTGCTCAAGAATCCCAGCAGGGCCAAATACGTGATTGTGCATGTCGATCATTGCCGCTCGCTCATCTGGTGTCGATTCTTTCGGCACGAAGCTGTACCACCAGATCTCGGTTTGGGTGGGCGTACGCGGGATACGAAGGCTCAACTGTCCAACAGTGGTCACCCATAGGGTCGGAAAAATATTCACGTGACCGTCAACTTGCATTCCAACAGGGCCTAAGACGTCAGCCACGCCGGGACGTTCACGCCATGCATTGAGAGACGCATTTCGAACACTGACATGCGGCCCTCCGATGGCATGCCCGTACTCTCCCAGGACAACTACGTTGTCAACGTAATTAAACTCGGAGTTGCGAGCGTCGAATTTTTGGCCGTCTGGAGTCTCAGCACCACCGCCATCCTGATCGACGTCGACGCCAGCGAGGAACGAATCATAGGCATCCTCGGGAAACATTCCAGTGTATGTCGCTGACATATGCGAAATCTGAGGATGGTACCAATCAAAAAGGTTATCGACCGTAAATTTCCAATTGCAGTCGATAATGAATTTTTGAATTCCGGGCACTGCCTCCATATCGCCACGCTCGGCGATGAGATCCATTCCTAAACGCCCAGCAGAACCCAGGAAGTCATACAAATCAGGGGCCTCGGCATCGAAGGTACCAAAGACGAAGCCCTTATAAGTATCGAGCTGTTCGACTTTTTTCAGACCGTGCTGTTTCTTGTCCAGTCGGTTACCGTAGAACTTGTCCATACCGGGAACTCCGACCAACTCGCCACCGATATCGTATGTCCAACCATGGTACGTGCACATAAAATTCTTTGCATTGCCCTCTTCCGCTCTGCACACTGCGTTTCCGCGGTGCGAGCAGGAGTTGATGAATGCTTTGATCGTCTTATCTCGCTGTCGCACGACAAGGACATTGTCCTGCCCCATCGGCGTCTCGACAAAGTCACCTGCCTTCGGGATTTGGGTTTCATGGCAAAGAAACAACCACGAACGTCCGAATATCTCGCGCATCTCAATATCGAAGAAATTCTGATCAGTGAAAATGCGGCGATCAATCTCTCCGCTCTTCATACTCACGTACTGGCTGATATGTTCATCTGCGGCAGTCATTGCATTAGCGCCTTTCCTAAGTTGCATTTTCGCCCCTTTGTCTTCGATATTAGGCGGCGTCATGTGTCGATCTGACGTTGAAGTTCCACGTGGCGGAAACACTTTGGGTGCATCACCGAATATTGAAGTCCTGAATCGGACATTCAGGCCACTCGACGTGCGAGTTGACGGAGATCAGTGTTGGGACTCCGCAATATAGCAGGGTTCAGTACCGCGCCTTGCTCAATGAGAGTCTTGACCGCTCTCACCTCACGAGGAAACCCGATTCCCCCGACTGCACAGACTTTCCCTCCATCAAGGTGAAAAGCGAGGAAATTCATCGGATCTGCACCTTCTCGCAAGACGACTTCGTCGCCAACTTCTCGCCGACCGAACGACTGGTATGTCAGGTCGTATTGGTCCGACCAGACATAAGGAACTGCGACATCTTGAGCAGTTGAGCCAACCATCGCGCGCCCGACCGCATCCCCATGCCGCTGGGCTGTATCCCAATGTTCGATGCGGCCCGCAGTCCGTGCATGCACATGCTTCCTGACTGCGACGTCTCCGGCGGCCCATAGCCAGGGAAGTGACGTCTGCCCGTGAGCATCCACCAATAAGCCATTGGCACAGGTAGCGCCAGCCTGTCTGGCGATTGTGTCATTGGGGATCACACCGACTCCGACGAGCACGGTGCTCGCCGGGAGTTGCACCCCGCTCTCAAGTACAACCTGCTCTACGGCGCCGAATCCCTGAAATGAAGCAACCCGCTCGTTCGTGAGGATTCGTACGCCCTGATCACGATGCAACGTGGTAAACAGGCTCGCCACTTCACCGCCGACGGCTCTAATCAGCGGGAGGGATTCCATCTCGATGACCGTGACCTCGAGCCCGAGCTTGCGGGCAACCGCCGCGACCTCAAGTCCAATGAAGCCGCCTCCGACAATCACCAACGGCCCGCCAAGCTGCATTCGGGACTCCAGCGCCTCCGCGTCGTGTGCATTACGAAGCTGCAGAACGTGATTCAGATCCGCACCCGGCACATCCAACCTGCGAGCCGCGACACCAGTCGCAACGAGAATGCCGTCG
>Ga0153993_100923_pt1 | contig 10504 bp, 10 predicted proteins | sample TSNC077MetaG_FD_104706 | JGI IMG/M metagenome (GOLD analysis project Ga0153993, IMG submission 104706) | Attine ant fungus gardens microbial communities from North Carolina, USA - TSNC077 MetaG | ecosystem: Host-associated > Fungi > Mycelium > Unclassified | place: USA: North Carolina, Lumber...
CCTCGCAACCTGCTCCGGCCCGAGGTTGATGCGAACTCCGAGCGCCTCGAGCACGTCAGCGCCACCACTCTTGGACGAAGCAGCGCGGTTGCCGTGCTTGACGACTCGCACACCGGACGCGGCGACCACGATCGAGGCCATCGTCGAGATGTTCACCGTGTTCGAGCGGTCACCACCCGTGCCGACGATGTCGACGACGTCGGAATCGACCGGCACGCGTCTGGAGTGTTCGAGCATCGCGGCGGCGAGCCCTTCCAACTCCGCGGGGGTCTCGCCCTTCATCTTCAAGCCGACGCCGAAAGCCGCGATTTGAGCGGAGGTGGCATTGTCCGACATGATCTCGCCCATCGCCCAGCGACTGTCGGCTTCCGACAAGTCACTGCCGTCCGTGAGCAAACCGAGAATCATCGGCCATGACCGCACCACTGCACTCGAATCGACGTTCACGGCGTTGGTTGCGTCGGTGCCGGCCATAGTGCCTTGGTCCCCTGTCGTTCATGTGGGCTGTGTTCGTGCTGTCATTTCGAGCTGTCGATGACCCTCGCAGCCTAGTCAGTGAGGTAGCGAGGAAACCGAATAGGGCCGCTCAGGACTTTCGGCGACCGCGTTTGGGCGGCGCCTCCGCGAGAACCGGGGGCTGGAGCGCGTCCCACCCGGCGACCGAACCACCGAGCCGCTGCGCCAGACCGGCCATTCGTGAACGCTCCTGGGAGCAATGCAGCGCGTCGAGCACCTGGACCCGCTCGAAGATGACGCGAACCGAATTCTCGACCGCCTGAGCCACGTCCTCGGGCCGACTCACGCCTCGCACGTATCCGTCCTGGGCGACGATGCTCTCGGCATCGGCAACCGAGTCCTCCGGAAGGTCGAGATGGTGCCGCAGAACCACTTCGGACTCCGCCATGAACTCCGGCTCGGTGGAGGCGGCACGTTCGAGAGCCGTCGAGCTCGCCTCGGCGTCGTCGAAGCCTTCGGCGACGACGACCAGATCCGACCGCCCTGCATCGAGCGGTGTCGGAATCTTCGTGCCGAAAATTCTCAGGAACCACGGTCTACTCTTGTGTGTAGCTGCCATCGCGCCAGCATATTCCGACCACGCCACCAGCGCGTTCGCCGCCCGATCCCGCGAACTCGAGCCGAGCGACGCGCCGATGGTGGACCCGAGTGGTCGTCTCTTACGACGAAGCGTCATACTTCTGTCTGTGACGAGCGCAGTAGGGACTTCAGGATCGGCAATCACCCAACGCGTGCACTCGCTGAACCGGCCGAATATGGTCAGCGTTGGCACCATCGTGTGGTTGTCAAGTGAGCTCATGTTCTTCGCAGGGCTCTTTGCCATGTACTTCGTGGCACGAGCTCAGGCGAACGGAAATTGGCCGCCGGAGCCAACCGAATTGAACCTGTATCTGGCCGTGCCGGTGACTTTGGTGCTTATCGCATCGTCGTTCACCTGCCAGATGGGTGTCTTCGCGGCTGAGCGTGGCGACGTCTTCGGACTTCGTCGCTGGTACACCATCACCTTGGTCATGGGGGCGTTCTTCGTCACCGGCCAGGGTTACGAGTACTACCACCTCGTGCACGAGGGCACCACGATTTCGAGCAGCGTGTACGGCTCGGTGTTCTACATGACCACCGGCTTCCACGGTCTGCACGTCATCGGCGGTCTCATCGCCTTCGTCTTCTTGATCGCACGTACCCGGGTCAGCAAGTTCACGCCCGCCCAGGCCACCGCCGCGATCGTTGTTTCGTACTACTGGCACTTTGTCGACATCGTGTGGATCGCGCTGTTTGCCACGATTTATTTCATCCGTTAATCAGCTGTACGCCCCAGGCAGCCCCTGACGTCCAGTTCCGTCCCGACATACCAAAGGGCTACAGATGAGTTCATCCCCCCCTCCCGCATCCGATAACTCAGCGAATGCCGCGAAGTCGCGTCGCCAGCGGAAAATCCGCCGGCGCGTCACTGGCGCGCTCGTATTGATGATGGGATTGATCAGCGCAGGTTTCCTCGCTTCGGCGTTGACACCAGCTCCGCAGGTTGCGACCGCCAGTGACGATTCAGCAGCCCTGATTCGTGAAGGCAAGCAGCTGTACGACACGTCATGCATCACGTGCCACGGCGCGAACTTGCAGGGCGTGCAGGACCGCGGTCCCAGCCTCATCGGCGTCGGCGAAGCAGCCGTGTACTTCCAGGTCTCCTCTGGTCGTATGCCCGCAGCTCGCAACGAGGCCCAGGCTGCACGCAAGGACCCCAAGTTCGATGCTGCGCAGACCGACGCCCTCGGCGCTTTCATCCAGGCCAACGGCGGCGGCCCGACGCTCATCCGCGACGAGAACGGCGAAATCGCCCAGTCCTCGCTGCGCGGTGGCGACGTCGGACGCGGCAGTGAGCTCTTCCGGCTCAACTGCGCGTCGTGCCATAACTTCACCGGCCGCGGTGGCGCACTGTCCTCGGGCAAGTACGCCCCGGTCCTGGATCCGGCCAGCGAGCAGCAGATCTACGCTGCCATGGTTACCGGCCCCCAGAACATGCCGAAGTTCTCGGATCGTCAGCTGACGATCGAGGAGAAGAAGGACATCATCGCCTACGTCAAGTCGTCGGGCGAGTCGAAGGACCCCGGTGGGTACGGGCTCGGTGGCCTCGGTCCGGCCTCTGAGGGTCTCGCCATGTGGGCCGTCGGAATCATCGCTGTCGTCGGTGCAGCATTGTGGATCGGAGCAAGGTCATGAGCGACGCTGGCCAGCATGGCGGCGATACGCCTAAGAAGTACACAGATGAAGAGCTCGACGCGATGTCACGCGACGACCTGGTCAAGCTGGGTACCAATCTCGATGGCGTCGACGTCGTCTACCGCCGTGATCGTTGGTCGGTAAAGGGCACCAGGGCGGAAAAGCGCGCCGAGCGCAACGTCGCCTTCTGGTTCGGCCTCGCCGGCGTTTCGGCGATCGCGTTCATCGCGATCTACCTGTTCTGGCCCTGGGAGTACGCAGGCGCCGGTGACGAGAACTACGGCAAGTACAGCCTGTACACCCCGCTGATCGGCTTGACCATGGGTCTGGCGATCCTCGGCGTCGGCATCGGTGCCGTTCAGTTCACCAAGAAGTTCATCCCCGAAGAGGTCTCGATCCAGGACCGCCACGACGGTGGTTCCACCGAGGTCGATCGTCGCACGATCGTCGCCGAACTCGGCGACACCCTCGAGACGTCCACCCTCCCCCGCCGCAAGGCCATCAAGCGCAGCTTGATGTTCGGTGGCGGCGCACTCGGCGTCATGATGGTCATGCCTCTCGGCGGACTCATCAAGAACCCGTGGGCCAAGGGCGACGACTCACCACTGTGGGTGTCCGGCTGGACCCCGAACTACCCGGGCGAGACCATCTACCTGCGTCGTGACACCGGCCGTCCCGAGGACATCGTCCTCGTTCGCCCGGAAGATCTCGATGCCGGTTCGATGGAAACGGTCTTCCCGTTCCGCGAGTCCGACCGTGGCGACGAGCATGCTCTGCTCGCAGCACTGCGCGGCATTCGTAACTCGGTGATGCTCATCCGCCTCCGCACGGAAGACACCGCACGTGTCACCAAGCGCAAGGGCCAGGAAAGCTTCAACTACGGCGACTACTTCGCGTACTCGAAGATCTGCACCCACCTGGGTTGCCCCACCTCGCTCTACGAACAGCAGAGCAACCGTATTCTGTGCCCCTGCCACCAGTCGCAGTTCGACGCACTGACCTACGGCAAGCCGATCTTCGGTCCCGCTGCTCGCGCACTTCCGCAGTTGCCTATTACAGTGAACGAAGAGGGCTTCCTGGTCGCCGACGGTGACTTCATCGAAGCACTCGGCCCGGCATTTTGGGAGCGTCGACCGTGACCACAACAACAACCAAACCGTCCAAGATCAGCGCGGCAGCGGCTGGACAAGCGGAGGCTATGGACTCCCGCTACCACCTCGCTGCAGGCATGCGCCGGCAGATCAACAAGGTCTTCCCGACGCACTGGTCCTTCATGCTCGGCGAGATCGCGCTCTACAGCTTCGTGATCCTGCTGATCTCCGGTGTGTTCCTGACGCTGTTCTTCGATCCGTCGATGGCACACGTCGTCTACCAGGGCGCGTACCAGCCGCTTCGCGGTGTCACGATGTCTCGCGCCTACGAGACGACCCTGAACATCTCCTTCGAGGTGCGCGGCGGTCTCTTCGTTCGCCAGATTCACCACTGGGCTGCACTGATGTTCGCGGCGTCGATCATCGTTCACCTCGCTCGCATCTTCTTCACCGGCGCATTCCGTCGCCCGCGTGAAGCGAACTGGGTCATCGGCTGCCTGCTGCTCATCCTGGCGATGTTCGAAGGCTTCTTCGGCTACACCATCCCCGACGACCTGCTCTCGGGCACCGGCCTTCGCGCCGCCTTCGGTGGTATCACGATGAGTATCCCGATCGTCGGTACCTGGATGCACTGGCTGATCTTCGACGGCGACTTCCCCGGCGACCTCATCATTCCGCGCCTCTACGTCGCTCACGTGCTGCTGTTCCCGGGCATCATCCTGGCCCTGATCGCCGGCCACCTCGCGTTGGTCTGGTACCAGAAGCACACGCAGTTCCCCGGCCCCGGCCGTACGGAACAGAACGTCGTAGGCGTCCGCATCCTCCCGGTCTTCGCAATGAAGGGTGGCGCGTTCTTCGCCATGACCTTCGGCGTGCTCGCACTGCTCGGTGGTCTGTTCCAGATCAACCCCGTGTGGAACATCGGTCCGTACAACCCGTCTCAGGTCTCGGCTGGTTCCCAGCCCGATATCTACATGATGTGGACGGACGGCCTCGCTCGACTGTGGCCGGCGTGGGAGATCTACCTGTTCAACCGCTACACGATCCCCGCAGTGTTCGCCGTCGCCCTGATCATGGGTCTCGTCTTCGCACTGTTGATCGCGTACCCGTGGATCGAGAAGCGTCTCACCGGAGACGACGCTCACCACAACATCCTGCAGCGCCCGCGCGACGTGCCGGTCCGTACCGCTATCGGTGCGATGTCCATCGCGTTCTACCTGGTGCTCACGATCTCCTGCATCAACGACATCATCGCGTACCACCTGCACATCTCGCTGAACGCAATGACGTGGATCGGCCGTATCGGCATGGTCATCCTTCCGCCCATCGCGTACTTCGTGACGTACCGGTTCTGCATCGGCCTGCAGCGCAGTGACCGTGCAGTCCTCGAGCACGGCATCGAGACCGGCATCATCAAGCGGATGCCGAACGGCCAGTACATCGAGATCCACCAGCCGCTCGGCCCCGTCGACGAGCACGGACACCCGATCCCGCTCGAGTACCAGGGTGCTGCCGTCCCGAAGAAGATGAACAAGCTCGGCCTCGCCGGCAAGCCCGGCAGCGGTAGCCTGATCACCGCTGACCCAGTCGAGGAGAGTGAGGCTCTCGAAGCCGCTCATCACGAAGCTGAGCACGAGCAGCTTCAGATCCTTCTGGACTACCAGAACCGAACCAACGGCAAGTCCGATGGTTCCAGTGGAGAACTCCACTAGGAACGACAGCTGACCAGTGAGGCCCCGAACCGGAATCCGGTTCGGGGCCTCACTCGTTCTCTGAGCAATTCGGTATGGACGCCCCCAGTAGGTCACCACTCCCCCGCCGCGACGTCTGAGTCCCGGCAGCAGCGGGATTTACACCCGTCTAGGCTTCGAGCACCGGCGAATAGTGCTCCACTGTCGGGAACGGCTCGTAGAAGTGATGGAGGAGTTCTCGCCACCGCTTATAGCCCGCGGACTGACGGAACCCGACAGTGTGCGATTCCAGGTCGCTCCACTCGACAAGCAGGAGATACCGCTCCGGCGCTTCCAGACAGTGCGAGAGCCGCAGCCTGATGAATCCGGGAACCTCGGCGATGATGGTTCGGGCCACGTCGAACGCGGCCTCGAATTGCGCTGACTGCGACGGATCGACCTGCAGGACGGCATGTTCGAGGATCATCTACGGAGTGTTGCAGGTTCTCTCGAGTCCCCTCGAAGCCTTGCCGGCTGGTGAGATACTCGGACCATGACATCTCATGCACGCGGCACCTTCGAGATCGATCTTCGACCTGCCGATCCTGAGCTCTCCGGGCGCGTCGGGCGCTTCGAGTTCGACAAGACGTTCATCGGCGGCATCGAAGGTACATCGACCGGCCTCATGCTGTCCGCCGGCGATCCAAGCAGCGGTGAAGCCGGCTACGTCGCCCTGGAGGTAGTCACCGGGCAGGTCGACGAAGCTGTGGGATCGTTCGCACTGCAGCAGTTCGGTCAGATGATAGACGGAACGCAGAAGCTTCTGTACGAGATCGTGCCGGGGTCCGGAACCGGTGAGCTGAAGGGTATCTCGGGCACTCTCGAGCTCGAGATCGTCGACGGGCTGCATCGCTACGACCTCGAATACGTGCTACACCATTGACAGTGAGCGGTTGTCGATCGGCACCCTCGTACCACCGAAACTCTCATATACGAGAACAGAGGCGCCGTACCCGGGTGGGTGCGGCGCCTCTGTTCGAGTGCGGGTGAAACTAGTGCTTCTCGGGTCCGGTGTAGTACTCGAACACCAGGCCTGCAGCGGCGGCCAGCACACAGACAACTGCGACTGCGATGAGCCACGGCTGGAAGTAGGCCAGCGACACTGCTGCGAGTGCAGCGGCGGCAGCAAGCAGGATCGGCCAGAAGCTACCGGGGCTGAAGAAGCCCAGTTCTCCTGCACCATCCGAGATTTCAGCGTCGTCGTAGTCCTCGGGACGGGTGTCCAGACGACGAGCGACGAAGCGGAAGTAGGTACCCACGATGAGCGTCAGACCTGCAGACAGGACGATGGCCGTCAGTCCGGCCCACTCGATACCTGTGCGTGACAGAGCGGTGAACACTCCGTAGATGATCGCGACGAGAATGAAGAACATCGTCAGGATCTCGAAGAGCTTGGCTTCGATCTTCATATCAGCACTTGTCCTTGTTCAGTGAAGAGGCTGGCCGGCTCAGTTGCCTGCAGTGGCGACGGTTGCCTGACGGTACTCGCGGTCGGTGTTGAACGGCGTGGTCGACGTAGCCACCGGCGACTGACCGATTGCCTGCAGAGCCTCAGCGGTCGTCAGACCACCCTTGCCCTCCGCGTCACCCTTGCGCAGTTCGATGTACTTGGCGAAGTCCTCGGGCGAAACCGCACGAACCTCGAAGTTCATCATCGCGTGGAACGTGCCACACATTTCTGCACAACGCCCGACGAACGCGCCTTCCTTCTCGATCTCACTGATCTGGAAGATGTTGTCCGAGTGGTTCTCCTTGGGGTTCGGGAGAACGTCGCGCTTGAACAGGAACTCAGGCACCCAGAAAGCGTGGATGACGTCCGAGGAAGCGAGTTCGAACTGGATCCGCTTGCCGGTGGGCAGAACGAGGATCGGGATCTCCTGGCTGGAGCCGACGGTCTCGATCTTGTCGTAGTGCAGGTAGCTCAGATCCTCGGTGCTGTTGCCGTGGATCGGGCCGGGAACTTCTTCGCCGTGATCGTTGACAGTGGAGCCCTCGGTCTTGGCAGCCTCTTCGGCCTCGACGTCGATTCCGTTGTACTTGGCGGAGCCGTCACCGAACTCGATGGAGCGGTAGCCGAACTTCCAGTTCCACTGGAAGGCCGTGACGTCTACGACGACGTCAGGATTGTCCGTCTTGTCCAGAACATGGTTCTGAACGATGACGGTGAAGTAGAAGAGAACCGCGATGATGACGAAGGGAACTGCCGTGTAACCGAGTTCGAGCGGCACGTTGTATGCCGTCTGGCGCGGGAATTCCGGCGAGTCCTTCTTCTTACGGTGGAAGATGACGGCCCAGAAGACCAGCCCCCACACCAGCACACCCATGACGAGGGCGGCTACAACCGACCACGTCCACAGCTCACGCATGCGCGTCGCCTCCGGGGTGATGCCCGAAGGCCACCCGAAACGAAGCACTTCGTTGTCGATGGAGCAACCCGACAGCAGCAAGGCAGCAATGCCCAGAGATACTGCCAGCCCCGCTCGCCGAAGGATCCGACCTTGCGCCACGTTCACGCCTTCCTGATCGCCACAAAATTCAACTAGGGCATGCCCGGAGGGAAGGCCCAATTACTACGCAGCGTAGACCAAAGCCGGGCGCTATCCATCCTCGGGTCCTCGCCCGTGTCGCGGCGGACGTCACACAGCTCTCTCAGGTGCTGCTCAGGAACGGCTCAGGTCGTTTCGGCGACGCACATCACGTCGATTCGTTCCGCCGCGATCGGCAGCGACGTCGATCTGCGGCATACTTTCGACAAGAGTTCGTTGACCTCTCCCCGACACTCGTGTCCGGGAGCCTTCTGTACAAAAATTCTGAATCGAGGAACCGGACGCTGTGTGTGGACTGCTCGGGCTACTGACATCTGGCGGAACCAGCGAGGACGCCGTCTCGCGGGTCGACCAGGCGATGCTTTGCCTTCGTCACCGCGGGCCGGACGAACACGGGACGTGGAATGACGACCACCTCGTCTTCGGGTTCAACCGCCTGGCGATCATCGACATCGCTCATTCCCACCAGCCGCTGCGTTGGGGCCCACCGGAGAACCCGGAGCGTTATGCGCTCACGTTCAACGGCGAGATCTACAACTACTTGGAGATCCGTGCCGAACTGGTCAAGGACCACGACGCCAAGTTCTTCACCGAGGGCGACTCCGAGGCCATCGTCGCAGCATTCCACTACTGGGGTGAGGATGCGGTCCGACGCCTGCGCGGAATGTTCGCGTTCGCGATCTGGGACACCGACACACGCGAGCTGTTCATCGCACGCGATCCGTTCGGTATCAAGCCACTCTTCATTGCGACCGGAGCGGGCGGCACCGCGTTCGGCAGTGAGAAGAAGAGTCTGCTCGAACTCACCGATCTGATCGGCATCGGCACCGAGCTGGATCCGCGCGCCATCGAGCACTACACCGTTCTGCAGTACGTACCGGAGCCGGAAACACTGCACAAGGAGATCCGACGCCTGGAGTCGGGCAGCTTCGCTCGGGTGCGTCCGGGCGAGGAGCCCACGTTCACGCGCTACTTCACGCCAAAGTTCCCGGCCAAGCCATTTGCAGCGGGCACCGAGAAGGCGCGCTACCAGGAAATCGCCGAAGCACTCGAGGATTCGGTCGCCAAGCACATGCGCGCCGACGTCACCGTCGGTTCGTTCCTCTCCGGCGGTATCGACTCCACCGCGATCGCGGCGCTGGCGATGCGCCACAACCCCAACCTGATCACCTTCACGACCGGTTTCGAACGTGAGGGCTATTCCGAGGTCGACGTCGCGGCAGAATCCGCCGCAGCGATCGGCGCGAAGCACGTCGTCAAGGTGGTCTCCCCCGCCGAGTTCGCCGCTGCCATTCCCGAGATCGTCTGGTACCTCGACGACCCGGTGGCCGATCCGGCATTGATTCCGCTGTGGTTCATCGCGAAGGAAGCACGCAAGCACGTCAAGGTCGTGCTGTCCGGCGAGGGCGCCGACGAGCTGTTCGGCGGTTACACGATCTACCGTGAGCCGTTGTCGCTCAAGCCGTTCGAGTACCTTCCCAAGGGATTGCGTCGGGCTGCGGGCAAGTTGTCCGAACGCATCCCGGACGGCACCCGCGGCAAGAGTCTGCTCAACCGCGGTTCGTTGACCCTCGAGGAGCGCTACTACGGCAACGCTCGTAGCTTCAACGACGCTCAGCTCCGCGCCGTCCTGCGCGATTTCCGTCCGGAGTGGACTCACCAGGACGTCACCGCTCCGATCTACGCGCAGTCCCGGGACTGGGATCCGGTTGCCCGGATGCAGCATCTCGACCTGTTCACGTGGCTGCGAGGCGACATCCTCGTCAAGGCCGACAAGATGACGATGGCCAACTCGCTGGAGCTGCGTGTGCCGTTCCTCGATCCCGAGGTCTTCGACGTCGCGTCACGCGTACCGCTCGATCAGAAGATCACGAAAGACACGACCAAGTACGCGCTGCGTCAGGCCTTGGAAGGCATTGTGCCGCACCATGTTCTGCACCGCGCCAAGCTCGGATTCCCGGTTCCGCTTCGCCACTGGCTGCGCGGCACCGAGCTCTTCGACTGGGCACATCTGCAGATCGAGGAGTCGGGAACCGACCACATCTTCGACAAGCAGGCCGTGGTGAAGATGCTCAACGATCACCGAGAGGGCGTGTCCGACCACAGCCGACGCCTGTGGACCGTCCTGACTTTCATGGTCTGGCACGGAATCTTCGTGGAGAAGCGCATCGTGCCGCAGATCCAGGAACCGGTGTACCCGGTCAACATCTAGGCCTTCGGCCCCGTGAGCGGTTAGGGAGTCTCCGGACTCCTCAACCACTCACGGGGCGGAGCGCTACTTCGGCAGGATCGTCGCGATCTCGTCCGCTGCCGCGCTGCCGTACGCCTCCGTGAGACGCTTGAGCGCCTCGTCGCGGTTGAACACCCACTCCTGGGTTCCGACGGTCTCGAGGACCAATACAGCAAC
>Ga0153993_100927_pt1 | contig 10464 bp, 11 predicted proteins | sample TSNC077MetaG_FD_104706 | JGI IMG/M metagenome (GOLD analysis project Ga0153993, IMG submission 104706) | Attine ant fungus gardens microbial communities from North Carolina, USA - TSNC077 MetaG | ecosystem: Host-associated > Fungi > Mycelium > Unclassified | place: USA: North Carolina, Lumber...
ATGTAATCAACCCCAGGGACGAAAAAAGAAGCTCTTCTTTCTTGAGTCGATGTGAGAGGTGGGTAGACCAGCCCTGCCATCAGAGCGTTTTTTTCAACCGGTCTCGTTTGGCGTTTGGACATCCTTGCGGGAAAAGTGGGGATGGGAGTAGGATGTATTTTCTGGAAAATTCGCAAATAGAATACATCTCGTCCATAACGCAGTAGGACCCTCTTGATTAACGCATTGAAACCCAAAGGCTCCTGACCAGATTCAGAGGAATGATAATCATGAGAGGAGGATCGCTGAGTCCTTTATTTTAGAAGGAGTACGTTGGTGATGTCTGGGTTTCGGTCGTCCCAGGGAATGAGCGCAAGCCCTCGACTGTAGTTTGCGTCTATCGAAAGACACCATTTTTATAGGACCAGGTCATGGGAGCACGTCCAGGGTCTGAGAGCGTCCTACTTCCTGTTGCGCTTATGTCCATTCCATCAGATGTCTCTTGTAAGCACATACGGACGAGAAAGGATCTACACCAGAACAGTGTCAATCGTGTGTGATGACCATCGAGTCAGATGTTGTCCTGCTAATATGATGGATACATGAGGGTCCGTGATTTTGATGCTTACGTCTCACGTAGACGCGTTCAAATAGAGTGCGTTGTGTCCTGTGTTTCTGTGCTCACTACAGTGGTTTGTCCAAGTGAAGTAGTTTACATAAGCCGATCTCAACGTCACTGCTAAAACTCCCATGATTGGACCAGAAATTCCTCCTCACCTTCTTCAGCTTGCAAATACTGCTTCAGATGATCATAATGTAATTCCTGACATAGATCAAAATACTCCGGAAGACCTTGTAAGAGTATCGCAATTCACCCGGAATTTGGTCTTAGACACCCGCTTCAGGATAGTGGAAAGCAGGAACAGGACAATGAGGCAGAAGATGACTATGGTCCTGCATTACCCCCAGATATTCTCCTACAACGGTCCACTATACCGGTCATGAAGCCTGAATTACCATCACAGACTTCTTTGTCGTCTGGCCTACCCAATCGAACCATAGGGCCCTCATTTCCTTCGAAATATGAGGATTCAGACGAAGATTCAGATGACGTCGGTCCCAAACCACTTCCACCAGGCCTTGAACCCGTGCATGAGAAAGACGCTATCGCAGAGTTCATAGAAAGAGAAGAACGGCGTCGACAGAACGAAGAGAAAGCAAAAGAGCCCAAGGCTTTGAAACGGGAGGAGTGGATGCTTGTCCCACCTAGCGCTAGCGACCTACTCGGGAGTAAGGTTTCCCTCTTCCAGATGTTTTCTCTTGATTTTTTTACACCAACTCGATTTTCATAGATCTAGACACGACAAAACTCAAAGCTCGTCAGTTTGCGCGAACCAGTGGTCCCGTGAACAAAGGCGACAACAGTCTCTGGACAGAAACTCCTGCAGAGAGACAACAACGCATAGCAGATGAGGTTGCAGGAAAGAAGAGACGCGCCGTTGATGTTGCAAACGAGGAAGCCCTCGGTGTTGGTTCATCAAATAAGAAACGGAGCAAACGAGAGGAAGAAAGTATCAAGAAAGGTGTCGACGAGTATACCGTACGTTTCTTTCTCTCTCTCATGTACTTATCTTTTTGAAGGACCTCATGTATCTTTCGTTCATTAGCGGAAGATACGCGGCCCTTCACTCGTGGAGCAACATTCCATGCGAGAAAAATCGGAAGACGAAGATGATGCGTCAAAAGCCATTTGGGACCACGCACGGGACATGGCCGTGGGTGGCAGGCTTTTGGACGACAACAAACGGAATCAGATGATCCATGAAGCAAAAGGCTTGGGAGATCGATTTGGAAAGGGTGGAAGTTTCCTTTAGCGCGTAGGATTGCCTTGAACGCTTGTGTTGGCTGTGGTGCGCTACCAATGCCCTGGTAGGGAGAAATGGTCATCGTGATCATTCTGGATCTCGTCTTCTGACACTTCAGACGACTTGAGGATGCTAGACATGACGGAGTGCCCTGTTGGATGGCAGACCGTCGAGCATTTGTCATGCTATACAGCTGTCTTTGGAGCATCTTCACGTATAGGATTTCGTAAAAGGTACACGACCTTGCTCGATGTGCAGTGACCAACCTGTTAGTATTGTCGTTTCGCGCATAATTCGATCTATACGGACAGTGTTTATATCACATTGATCATTGATCCAGCAATGAAGTCCTTCATCTCCTCGGTGATCTATTTTTATTCCTTATACCGAGACCCTGCAATGCCAATCTTTTGACAAATCTATGAATGTGGAACGAACATATAGTATTGCTGTCCTCAAAAATTCACACTACGTCCTTGTCTGACAAAGATTTCTTCGATATATAGGAATTCTTGACGCAATCTGTGCTCTCTGGCAAAAGATGCTTGATCATTGGCAGTAAAAATTGATCAGTTAGTGGACCAAAAGAGTAAATGAAGTAGGTTGAATCTCAGAGCCGAGACGCAAGGTCTGTCTGTTGCTTCGAACCAACAAAGGTGCCGACCAAGCACAGGAATGTCCATGAAAGAAAGAAACCCAAGACCATAGATATGCAAAAAGACCATGTTCTCAACCAGAGATTCTCGAAAGTGCAAGTATGATGTGACAAAAGTTACATTTTTTTTTACTTTACATGAAGAAGCGTCAGAAAATCGTCTAGATTTTTCTGGACACATCTGTCCAACCAAGTGATGGTTCTCGATGAGCATGTTCAAAAGAACCAGGTATAGAGTGGCCCCGACCCAGGTCCTTTGACGGTGCTTGAGTAGCGCATGGGCTCGGATCTTGATTGTTTCATTCGCCCTTGCTTTGCGTGCTCGACCGACTCGCAGTAGCAGCAAACTAAACCTGGTGGCGTCCCTGATGCCAGTCAAGGAAGGGTGGTCAAAAGAGTGGGTAGAAATGGATGGGGACTTGCATGCCAAAGTCGACGATGACGATGTCACTGTCGGGGTCGTTGGAGCAGTGGAGGGTGTTCTTTGATCTATCAAGTAGGTGAAGGGAGGGAAGCAAGCATACTTGAGGTCTCTGTGGACGATGTCATGGTGGTGGAGCAGTCGACGGCATCGAAGACAGACCATATGACGGTGACGGCGTCTGGCTGCTGAAAAATCGATTCAAGTATCCCTGAGATCGACAAATTCCCTGGAATGACATCCATAACATTCTTCCGCCCCAAGAATGACTTGTCTATAATCTTCCACAAACGTGTTCAGTAGATAAGAGAATCAACTGCATTTTGAGAAAGCAATAATTTCCAGAACGACCTGTATCAGAGAGCTGATGTCAAACAATTACATTAATTTCTATTAATACCCCTTCCTTATAAGCACCAACACATATTTCCTCCTCCTTAGCTAGGTAGTTCTACCCTGCCTTGTTCCTTCCCGCTAAGCTCCCTGTCCTGTTGTCAATAACATCGGGTCTGAACCTGATGACACATTTGATTACTTAATGTAAACTAGAGTAATACACCCAAAAAGCAGCAAGATAGCAAAAATGTACATAAACAACTTATCAAGGTCAGCAATAAGAGAAAGAGTGTGTGTATGTTGGAGGCTGACTGGATTTAAAAAAAAGCGAGCTGACCCACAATCGAGATGAATTGATGAATGTAGAATCAGCTTCTACATACGTAGTCCACCGTCCCTCGATATGGAGCTCACACCTCTCAGTACATCTGCACTTGCATCTTTAATTGCCTCGCCTGCTTTGAGAAAAGGGAATCCAAACGACAATCTTCGGACAGTCTTTGGGGATGACATTACTTTGGAAGTTGAAGGCGTAGTGGGGAATTCGGAGGCAGGGGATGTTGCTGACATCGTGGGGAATGACAAGTCGAGTGGAGTGTTGGAAGAAGTTACTGAATTCGATTTCGCGTCAACATCGTTGTTGCTATCTGACGATGGAACTGTCTCGGAATTGACAGACATGGTTGAGAATGTCATTGCTAAAGAAGGTATTCTTCGTTCGCTGTTTGATATACCTGATGCATCGCCAGACTTTTGTGAAATTTCATTCGAAAGCATCAGTTCTTCCGAGTGAACATCTTCTGTGCTCGTCGCCTTTGTCTTCTGCGTTAACGCAGCAACTAGTACATCTGCACTGCTAGGGTATAAGCATGAGCTCGAGGTATTCGGGCTAGGTCCCGGCGATATTTTTGGTGATACACCTGGAGATGTTCGCGGAGAGTTCCGAGATGACTGGGTTGGCGATGACCCCGCGGAACTAGTTGGCGAGCGACGAGGAGATGGTAGAGGGAACAATTGGCTCTCGTCTTCCTCTGCTATCGGTGATGCATTCCGTAGAGGTATTGAGTAGATCTGGAAATCAGGGGGAGAGGAGACCGAAAGGAGTGGCGCTGCAGATTGATCTTGATCGTATCTGTTGCAATAGCTAGATGACGATTGCGATTGAACACCTTGGCTATTACCGTCGACAACAATTGGAAGTTCCAGTGAACGACGGTGCTTGTCGACCTCATCGACCGTCAAGGCCAATGTTGACGGTAGCACTCGGACTCCACACGAGCCAGTACTTCCATCCACAAGAGCAGAACCGATTGCAGCAGTGGAGTCAAGGCTGGCACTTCGACGTCGCCTAGCGCCTTTGGTAAAATTCTCCTTCCAGGATGACCCTTCTTTCAGACATTGCTCGGTGATAGGAAAACAGTCAGGACAGCAAGCACGCAATGGAACAGTCCGATCGTCCTGACGTCGTTGGTAGATTGGCTGTGGTAGCCGACGGCTCAACGACTGTTGGGATGGTAGAAGGCGAGGTTCTGACGCTGGAGAAGATAGTGTTCGCTGGACAAGACAGGGAGAAAGGGGTATGGTGGGCGAAAGTGACAGTGAGCGGCCAGAAGCGCTGCGGGAGGGTGATGTTCGACGAACGAGTCTAAAAAGCAGTGTATAATTAAAACTGTCAAGTTTGCCAGAGGGCTGTTTACTTTTACTTTACCTTGGAATCGGAACTCGAATAACAACATGCGTTTCTTCGGGAGAGTTGCTACTCAGATCGTGTATTGCGTTAGTCTCAGAGGCCGGCGCTCCCCTGCGCTTCCACAAAGGGAGAGAATAGGATCTTGTTACTACCCTAGGCCCCCTCTGGGAGGAATATTCGGGAATTAGGACACACTCGTTGTCGAAGCGGACGACGCGGCCGTCGTTGTCTGATGACGCTGGAGACTGTGGCTCGAATCCAGCCATAAATTGGCTCAGAAAAAAGGACAGAAGCGCTAAAGAGCCAATATACCTGTCCTATCACCAAATGCTCACAGTTTATCCTTGTCGAGACCACGTGTTATATATATCACATTGGCACTGTGCAATCAGAAACATGCCTCCATCCTCGTCCTCTGGCTCTGACTCTGAAGCTCCAGAAGCTGTCGCACTTGTTCACTCCAAGAAATTCTCTCAAAAACAAAATGCTGACATCCGCAAGGCCCATGCACTTGTAAGGGAAAAAACGAGACTGAAGAATCGACAAAGGGATCAAAAATTGAAAGAGCGGGCTGCAAATAATAAAAAAAACGGCCCAGTTCCTTACCAGAAGACTGGGAATGAGAAAGCTTTGTTAGAGGATGATGATGATGATCAATTTCAGTTTTCAAATGATGCAGAAGCTCGGATGCTCCGAGCTATGAAAGACGCTGAAGACAAAAAACGCGAGGACAAAGTTATGGAGGGGCGAGACGACGCCGACAGCTCGGAAGGCTACAGTTCTGATGGTATCGACGTGGATGAAGACTATCTTGAGGTCGGTTCAGGCGAGGATGAAGTCGACCAAAACATGGACTCAGACCCTGAGTCAGAACTAACCACAAAAAAACCATCCAACTATCTTCCCGACGAACTCTTCAAGGCCGCCTTTTCTCAAATGACCAAGACGCTGTCTCCGCAATCAAAGTCCAAACATTCCACACATTCGCAAAGAGAATGGAAAAAGCGGAAATCCACTTCGTCCACTCCAAAGGATGTCATTGTCGGGTGCGCCTTAGTCATTCTCATCCTAGCAGTAAATAACATCAGGCTCAAGATCAAAAGCAATTCGAACGTTGTCATCGGCACCAATTCCTGGATTATCTCGGGCGGCCGCACCTTCTGCAAAAATTAAAAAATTCTTGAATCGTGCTTTGGGCTTCAAAGATCAAAGGCTAGCTGCTAGTAGAGGTTGGGAGCGACGACCTGGTAAGTCATCTTGGTGACCCCTTTCAATCCTTATTTATCATTTGCATGTAGCCAACATCGGGGTTTTGCGGAGGAGCGGTCCCGCTGCACATTTTGTTCGGAATCGCTGATAGGCAGAAGTATTTGCAACCAGGGATTATAAGATCATCCTCTTGCTAGGAAATTGTAATCTGATCGGGTTGCGAGTATCGTTCACCCACATCATTGTTGCTCCATGACCATCCTTATGAGACTGTTCAGAGAAGTAATCAGGCTTTACAAACATCTCATCGCGCTTTCCCAGTACTCAGAGCTGTCAGGAATACATGTGGTTTTGACAGGACTTCTAACATGATACCATTGCTTTTAACAGGAGTGGTGTCTAGTATCAAGAGTATGGGTGTCCTGCACTAGCTATTCTCAACTCTTCAAAAATAGTCGGACAACTGTTGGCTGGACCCAGAGGACTGCTTACTAGATATAGTAATTCTTCTCATGATCATGATGTAGTCGCAACGTGACAAAAACCACCTTTCTTGAACCAGAGTAACTATATTGAAAGTTGGCTTGAAACTTCTCTTGTTCTGTTTTCGATGACTTGGACTCCTGCTGCCTTTGATATGCGCTACCCTGGGGAGTTTAGCCTATGATGGTTCATGACAGAAACCAGAAAGCTATATTCGTCTCCATTCCACAGTATCTGCAAAACTCGGAGGTCACCCTTGGAGGCCTCCCAAATTTGGAATTCGGGGCTAGCATCTCGGCACGGAGCATTCTTTTGAATCTGGACACTCAGCCTTCAGAAATTCATCCATTCCATACTGTATGTCAAGGTTTGTCTATCCAACAAAGGCTTTTTGTCAGATACGCGTGCCCGGCATTTCGGCTCAGACAAACCTGGAACGTCGGATTTTCTCGGATGGTTTAACTGTTTTCGCGGAGTGATGTTACATTCAAAGCCATCCCACGGTTTTTGATCTGCTCCGTGCCACCATGGCAAAAATCTGGGAATACTTTGCTCAGGCTTTCCCTCCAAAATCAAATTTCAGAACAGAGGACATTCCAGACTTGTCCAACAAAGTCATCGTGGTTACTGGTATGTCTGGACACCAAATAGGCAACATCAGCTGCCATGTATCTTTAGGGGGAAACTCGGGCATTGGCTACGAAACGGTCAAGGTAAATGATATATGTTATATGTGCTCTACGAGTAAATTTGATTGGATCATAGGCATTGTTACTTAAAAATGCCAAAGTCTACATGGCCAGTCGCTCAAAGGAACGTGCCGAAGAAGCTATAGCCAGACTGAAGGTAGAGACAGAGAACAATGCTATATTTCTCCAGCTAGATCTTGCCAGCTGGGATTCAGTGAAGAGAGCATCAGATGAACTTAAATCGTGCGTGATACTGCTCACCTCCAAACCCAACATTTCCATTGCTTAAATAGGAAAGAGACTGCGATTCATGTTCTTTTCAACAACGGGTGAGGGTTACTGGTTAATCTTGTCTAATACTTATCTTCCGGACAGCGGAGTTATGGCCCCTCCAATAGATGAACTCACCAAAGAGGGGTATGACTTGCAGTTTGGCACGAATGTAATAGGCCCATACGTGTTTACAAAACGTCTTTTGCCACTTCTCGCTGCTGGGGCAAAATCTTCAGACGATAAACGCGCCCGCGTCGTCAATACCTCTTCTTCCGGTCAACTCTTTACTGACACAATCCATTTCGAAGCTCTCCGTGATGTCCCTCTCAGAAAGCAAATTGGAACCAATAGGATGTACATGGAGAGTAAATTGGTTAGTTGCATCGGACTATGATTCACTTGAGACTGATAATGATTCATGCTGGTTAGGGAGTTGTCCTCTTCTCCAACGAGTTCGCCAAGAGATATGGCGACAGTGGTATCGTGTCTACCAGTCTCAATCCGGGAAATTCGATTACTGGTCTGCAAAGACATCTCCCAAGGTGGATACTACCAATCATGGTGAGTTCGATGGTCTTTGAATGACTCTTTTCCTGATTGAAAGCAGAGACTTGTGTGTTGTCCGCCACCCAACGGGGCTTTGACACAGCTCTGGGCTGGCGTTTCCCCAGAGACCGTTGACATGAACGGACAGGTAGGGCCAAAATACTTTGTTCAGCGATTTTGACCTCAAATTTTGAATAGTATCTCATCCCTTTCGCCCGTGTTGGAGCCCTGCGGTCATCAGTAAAGGATTCTGATCTGGGTGACCGGCTTTGGAAATGGCTCGAGGAAGAGACGAATGAGTGAATTCGCTCCATGTGTAGACAGTTGGACTCCCTGGATCTGTGCATTTAATTGGTTTAAGCCTTGACATAACGTCTTCTTTTTTGTGAGATTGATGACTTGAATTCGGGTTGGAGATCATGCTGAAAGCAATAATCGGCGTTCGACACCGAGTTTTGAGTTATAAGCACTGTCAGGGGTCATATAAGCATTTCTGTTGAGTTAGTCTGAAGTTCACAAACAGAAATATGTGAGCTTCAGTCAACAAACTGTAGCTAGGGGGACTGAGGATCGATCTTTCAATTTTAGTCTTCCATAGCGCTTTCAGACGACTCGCCCTTAATTCTTCAGGCTACTTTTGGCAACCATATCTGTGGCGTTGACAGGCTGGGCAATGTCATTGAAATGATAATTGGTTTTCTGTCCACGATTGTTATAGATGTATAACAATAACCTGTGAGAAATCGACCAATAAATGCTGTGACATGATTCAGAACGCAAGGGGAGAGAAACAGAAGCACTGACCTTGTAGAAGTGTATACATAGATTGGCTGGAAGCAAAGAAACTCTGATTTCGACGGGTCTGATCCTAAGTGATTGTTAACAACAAGAAATGCCTAATGTCTGATCTGGAGACGTGAGTTCAATGTGCTTATGATAGGGGACTGGTAGGAATACCAAGTTTCCAGGGCTTTCTCTCGTTATCATGCACCACCATTCCTGCTGTTCGTGGCTCATGTCAGACTTGAACGTAAACCATACCCTTCTACCAGAATTCTTGACCTTCGGATAAGGACATACTCTGTTGCCTCTCTGGCCTGATGGATGGGACTAGTCTTAGCACTATAAATCTGTCCATGTGAGTCTGATTGATCGCTTACTAAGATCACGAATTTGATGAAGATAAAAATGTGAGCCACTCTACCCACTCAGCTTTGACTGCTTACACTTACGGTAACAGATGCGAGCATACTATTACGATAATATTCCAGGAGACCAGCGGCTTCCCCACGACTACGTCCCTTCCAGGCCCGTCTCAAATGAAACTCTTGAGTCGATCAACGTCAAACACTGGCAAATCCCAGTAGAGGGCCATGAACCGAAGATAGATGCCATTGCAGAGGAAAGGGATTACAAAAACAGAGATACCATCAATGTGTCCAAGACAGCTATGGGAGACGTATGTTCTCAATCTTTTCTGGCTGGATTTCCTTAATATGAATGGCATAGATTTATGAGGCCAAAATCAAGACCTTCTTCGAGGAGTGCGTGAGATCGGTCGCTCAATCATGAGTGTACGTTATTTGTTGATGGTGATTTTTCCATAGACATATGCATGAGGACGAGGAAATTCGTTATATTCTCGATGGAAGTGGGTACTTTGATGTTCGTGGTACGCTCCGATGGTTCTATTTTTCTTTTCTACGTATTGTTCTCGCTGACAACCGGACAGAAACGTCAACCGATGTATGGATTCGTCTTGCAGTGGAACCTGGAGATCTCTTAGTAGTTCCTGCGGGCATTTACCATCGCTTTACTCTTGACGAAAAGAATTATATCAAGGCGTTGCGTCTCTTCAAGGTAAAGGGGTTTCTATAGCTAGTTTTTAAAAAGTCCTCAACTCTTTGATCATAGGAAGAACCGAAGTGGACACCCCTTAATCGTAGTGAAGCAACGGACGCTAATATTTATCGCCTTGCTTATCTCAAGACCATCGGTGTTAGTGCCTAGTTTCTAGTGCTTGGCACATGTCGTGTTGTGCTACTGCTATATCACTCATAGTCTCTGCGTTGTGAGGCACGTTTGGCTAAGAATCAAATGTAACTGTACCTGACCAATTGTGGAACTACGTTCACAGAATAAATGAACATGTGGATGTATAGTAAATGGCCTTTCACGGCTATCGTCAGAGCAACGGTAGGGCTGGCGTTAAAGCATAGTGCTGGAGCATCAGATAATAGGAATTGAGATGGCGCTTGGTTGTAATCAGATGTCTGATGTTGGTGAGAAGGTATTGCAGAATATTAAACGCTCCTACC
>Ga0153993_100928_pt1 | contig 10463 bp, 8 predicted proteins | sample TSNC077MetaG_FD_104706 | JGI IMG/M metagenome (GOLD analysis project Ga0153993, IMG submission 104706) | Attine ant fungus gardens microbial communities from North Carolina, USA - TSNC077 MetaG | ecosystem: Host-associated > Fungi > Mycelium > Unclassified | place: USA: North Carolina, Lumber...
GATCATCGCGATCCTGGCGAGCTTCGTGGCCTTCCTCGACGGTGCGGTCATCAACGTGGCTCTGCCGGCGATCGACAAGGAGCTCGGCGGCGGCCTGCCGCTGCAGCAGTGGGTGGTCGACGGCTATCTGGTCACGCTGGGATCGTTCATCCTGCTCGCCGGTTCGCTGTCCGACGTGTTCGGCCGCAAACGCGTGCTCTACGCCGGACTGATCGGTTTCGGCGTCACCTCGCTGCTGTGCGCCTTCGCCCCGAGCGGGGTGTTCCTGGTCGTCGCCCGCGCGCTCCAGGGCGTCGCGGGCGCCCTGCTGGTGCCGAGCTCGCTGGCCATCATCATCTCCCGGTTCGAGGGAGCCGCCCAGGCCAAGGCGATCGGTCGCTGGACGGCCTGGACGGGCATCGCGATGATCGCCGGTCCGGTGATCGGCGGGATCTTCGTCGACACGCTGTCCTGGCGCTGGGTGTTCGTGATCAACGTCGTACCGATCGCGATCACCCTCGCGCTGATGCTCACGCTGAAGGAGGACGACCACGGCACGGGCGGGCGCGTCGACATCCTGGGTGCGATCTTCGGCTCGGTCGGTCTCGCGGGGACCGTGTTCGCCCTCATCGAGCAGGGCGCGTTCGGCTGGGGGAGTCCGCGCGTGTGGATCCCGCTCGTCGTCGGCCTGCTCTCCCTCACCGCCTTCTTCGTGGTCGAGAGCAGGGTCGCGCAGCCGATGCTGCCGCTGGCGCTGTTCCGCGTGCACAACTTCTGGGTGGGCAACATCGCCACGGCGTTCGTCTACGGCGCGCTGTCGTTCGGCCCGCTGATGGTGACCCTGTTCCTCCAGCAGGTGGCCGGGTTCTCCGCCATCGCGGCCGGGTTCGTGTTCATCCCGTCGACCCTCTGCATGCTCCTGCTCTCGGGCTTCTTCGGCGGCCTCGCCGGCAAGTACGGGCCACGGTTCTTCATGGCGGTCGGGCCGGTCGTCGCCTCCGTCGGGTTCCTCTGGCTGCTGCTGGCCGACGCCCACGTGAACTACTGGACCGGCCTCCTCCCGGCCGTTCTGCTCTTCGGCGTCGGGCTCTCGATGACGGTCGCGCCCCTGACCAGCGCGATCCTCGGCGCCATCCACCCCGCCGAGGCGGGCATCGCCTCGGCCGCCAACAACGCGGTCTCGCGCATCGCCGGGCTGATCACGGTCGCCCTGGCGGGGCTGATCATCGGGCAGCAGCTCGACGTCGACGGCCTGCACCGGGCGATGATCGCGACGGCGGCTCTGCTGCTGGCCGGCGGCATCGTCTCGGCCATCGGCATCCGCAACAAGGAGCCGGTCGCCGAGCCGGTTCAGGCGGTGACGACCGACTGACCCGCCAAGGCCAGCATCACCACGTCGATCAGGGCGCAGGTCATGATGAGCTGCATCAACAGCCGGGTCGGGCTGCGCCGCAGGAGCAGGACGACGCCCAGGACCACCGCGGCGAGACCGAGGACGAGCCCGACCAGCAGGACCGGGCGCACCGGCCAGCCAGGACCGAACGCGACCAGGGCGGTGGCGACGGCCAGGCAGGCGAACGCAACGAGGCCGCTGAGACGCGCCCCCAGCCGGTGCGGCAGCCCGCGGATGCCCGTCTCGGCGTCGTCGGCAAGATCGGGCAGCACGTTCGTGATGTGCGCGGCGACGCCCAACAGGGCGCCTGCGGCGAGGACCCAGGGTGCGGGGAGGGCCGGGGACACCTGACCGAGCGTCGCGATGGCAGGCAGCAGTCCGAAACTGACCGCGAACGGCGCGAACGACCATACGGTCGACTTGAGGCCGAGGTTGTACGCCCAGCCGCCCGCGATGGCGATGAGGTGCGCCAGCAGCGCTCCGGGCCCGAGGATCGCGGTCACGGCCAGGGCGAGCACCAGGGCGATGAATGCGGAGGCCCGGACGACAGCGGGGGAGATGTCTCCGCGCGCAGCCGGCTTGTCTGCTCGGGATACCGCCCGGTCGCGCGCGGCGTCCAGCCAGTCGTTCGACCAGCCGATCGACAGCTGCCCGAGCAGCACCGCGAGGGCGAGCAGCGCGAGGCGCCCGGGCGGGTAGCCGAGGCCGAGGCCGAGGCCTGCGGAGATGGCCGTCACGACGAGGGTCGGACCGGGATGGGAGGCGAGCAGGAGGGATATCGGGCGCGTCGCCATGTCCGTCATCGTAGACCGCTCGCGCGCTTGCAAAAGACTTGCGCGACCCTGCAAGAAGTTGCGTAGAATCGTCGGCATGTCGAAACGTCTCGCCGAGGTCGCGCGCAAGGTCGGAGTCAGCGAGGCCACCGTCAGTCGCGTGCTCAACGACAAGCCCGGGGTGTCCGGCGCCACCCGGCAGGCGGTGCTGACCGCGCTGGACGTGCTCGGCTACGAGCGCCCGACCAAGCTGCGCGGGGAGCGCGCCCGCCTCGTCGGCCTCGTGCTGCCGGAGCTGCAGAACCCGATCTTCCCGGCCTTCGCCGAGATCATCGGAGGAGCGCTCGCGCAGAACGGCTACACGCCGGTGCTCTGCACGCAGACCGCCGGCGGCATCTCCGAGGCGGACTGGGTGGAGCTGCTCCTCCAGCAGCAGGTCTCCGGCGTGGTGTTCGTGGGAGGCGCGTACGCGCAGGTCGGCGCCTCGCACGAGCACTACGACCGGCTGCGCGACCTCCACCTCCCGACCGTGCTGGTCAACGCGCCCGTCGACGAGCTGCACTTCGCCACGGTGTCGTGCGACGACTCCGTGGCGACGGCGCAGGCGCTGGGCCACCTGCGCTCGCTCGGCCACGAGCGCATCGGCCTCCTCCTGGGCCCGCGCGACCACGTGCCGTCCATGCGCAAGCTGGCGACCGCGCGCCGCCTGTTCGAGGAGTGGGGGACGCCGCTGGAGGAGGGGCTGGTCGTGCATTCGCTGTACTCGCTCGAAGCAGGCCAAGCGGCTGCTGCGCGCCTCCTCGCCGCCGGCGTCAGCGCGATCGTCTGCGCCAGCGATCCGATGGCGCTCGGGGCGATCCGGGCGGCGCGCCGGGCCGGACTCTCGGTGCCGCGCGACGTCTCCATCGTCGGCTACGACGACTCCGCGCTGATGAACTGCACGGAGCCTCCGCTCACCACGATCCGCCAGCCGATCGAACCGATGGGACGCACGGTGATCGAACTCCTGCTGCGTCAGATCTCGAGCGATTCGGCCATCCGCGACGAGCTCTTCTTCGAGCCGGAGCTGGTCGTGCGGGGCTCCACGGCGCCCGCCTGATCGTCCGCGCGGAGTGCAAATCCGCGCAAAAGTACGCAAGTGAATTACTCATTGTTGAGTTCTTGCATCATCTTGTCGCATTAGCTACATTTCGGTGAGCAGCGATGAGGCCGAGGGCAGCGTCGCGACCGACGCGGCCCCATCGAGAGGGTCGCCCGATGCGAAGGGCTCACCGTGGACCTCTCCGTGCTGACCGGCTCCGATGCCGGGCACCGCACCGCCGACGCGGCCATCTCCGGCGTCGCCGCCGCGCAGACGCCGGCTCCGGCGCCCGCCGGCGACGACCCCGCTTGGTGGCGCAGCGCGGTGATCTACCAGATCTACCCGCGCAGCTTCGCCGACGGCAACGGCGATGGCGTCGGCGACCTGGCGGGCGTGCGGCAGCACCTCGACTATCTCAAGGACCTCGGAGTGGACGCGCTCTGGTTCACCCCGTGGTACGTCTCGCCCCTCGCCGACGGCGGCTACGACGTGGCCGACTACCGCCGCATCCACCCCGCCTTCGGTGACCTGGCCGAAGCGGAGGCGCTCATCGCGGATGCCCTGGCGCTCGGGATCCGGACGATCATCGACGTCGTCCCCAACCATGTGTCTGATCGGCACCCGTGGTTCCAGGCGGCGCTGGCGGCCGGACCCGGCTCGCCCGAGCGCGAGCGCTTCTGGTTCCGTCCGGGCCGCGGTGAGCACGGCGAGGAGATGCCGACGAACTGGGTCTCCAACTTCTCCGGCGACACGTGGACTCGGACCACGGACGCGGACGGGACGCCCGGCGAGTGGTACCTCCACCTCTTCAGCCCCGAGCAGCCCGACCTCAACTGGAACCACCCCGACGTGCGCCGGGAGCACGAGGACATCCTCCGCTTCTGGTTCGACCGGGGGGTCGCCGGTGTGCGGATCGACTCCGCCGCCCTCCTGGTCAAGGACCCGGCGCTGCCCGAAGTGCCGGAGCACCCGGGGGCGGGCGAGCACCCGAACCAGGACAGGGACGAGCTGCACGACATCTACCGCTCCTGGCGTTCGATCGCGGACTCCTACCCCGGCACGCGGGTGCTGGTGGGGGAGATCTGGCTGCCCGACATCGACCGGTTCGCGATGTACCTGCGCCCCGACGAACTGCACACCGCCTTCAACTTCGACTTCCTCGCCCGGCCGTGGGACGCCGAGGAGCTGCGCACCTCCATCGACGAGACGCTCGCCGCGCATGCCCCGGTGGAGGCGCCGAGCACCTGGGTGCTCTCGAACCACGACGTCACCCGGCCGGTGACGCGGTACGGCCGGGAGGACTCGTCCTTCGCGTTCGTGAAGAAGCGCCGGGGCACGCCGACGGACCTCGAGCTCGGCCGCCGCCGGGCCCGCGCCGCCGCCCTGCTCACGGCCGCACTGCCCGGCTCGCTGTACCTGTACCAGGGCGACGAGCTCGGCCTGCCGGAGGTGGAGGACCTGCCCGCCGACCGCCTCGAGGACCCGATGCACTTCCGCTCCGGCGGCGTCGACCCCGGGCGCGACGGCTGTCGCGTCCCGCTGCCGTGGCGCGGGGCGGCCGAGCCGTTCGGGTTCAGCCCGGCCGGTGCGACAGCCGAGCCGTGGCTGCCCCAGCCCGCCTCGTGGGCGGGGCTGACGGTCGAGGCGCAGCAGAGCGACCCGTCGTCGATGCTCTGGCTCTATCGCCAGGCCCTCCGGATCCGCCGCTCCGAGGCGGGCCTCGGCGACGGCCCGTTCACCTGGCTCGACGCCCCCGATGGCGTGCTCGCCTTCGCCCGCGGCGACCGCTTCGTCAACGTCACCAACCTGTCGGCGGTGCCCGTCCCGTTGCCGGACAACACCGCGATCCTGCTCTGCAGCAGCCCGCTCGACGACGGCCTGCTGCCTCCCGACTCCACGGCGTGGCTACGAACACAGCAGCGGCCGCCGGAGACCAGCACCACTCACTGAGAGATCCCTCACCACTCACTGGAAGGAACACCGACAATGAAGTCACCACGCACGATCGCGGCCGTCGCCGCGGTCGCCCTCGCCGGGGCCGGCGTCCTGGCGGGCTGCTCGTCCGCCGGCTCCGACGCCAACGACGGCAAGGTCCACATCACGGTCGCCAGCCTCATCCCGGGCAGCGACAAGGCCGCCTTCAAGGCCTTCGACGACCGGGTCAAGGAGTTCGAGAAGGCCAACCCCGACATCGTCGTCAAGTCGGAGGAGTACCAGTGGACGGGCCCGACGTTCGCGACGCAGCTCGCGGGCGGCACCCTCCCGGACGTCTTCAACGTGCCGTTCACCGACTCGCAGTCCCTGATCCAGGCGGGCCAGCTCGCCGACATCACCGCGGAAGTGAACAAGCTCCCGTACGCGTCGAAGTTCAACGAGAACGTGCTCGCGGTCGCCAAGGACGGCGACAAGATCTACGGCATCCCGTACGGCCCGTACGCCATGGGCCTGTCGTACAACCGCGACATCTTCACCAAGGCCGGCCTCGACCCGGACAAGCCCCCGACGACGTGGGACGAGGTGCGCGCCGACGCGAAGACCATCTCCGAGAAGGTGCCGGGCGTCGCGGGCTACATGCAGATGACGCAGGGCAACACCGGCGGCTGGGAGCTCACCACCACGGTGTACGCCCGCGGCGGCCGGATGGAGACCACCGAGGGCGGCAAGACCAAGGTCACCACCAACAACCCGGTGACCAAGGAAGCCCTGCAGTGGCTGAAGGACCTGCGCTGGAAGGACAACTCGGTCGGCAGCAACTTCCTGCTCGACTGGTCCGGCATCAACCAGGCCTTCGGCGCCGGTCAGATCGCCATGTACCCGTCCGGCTCCGACGTGCTGACCTCGCTCGTGCAGCAGAACGCGGTCGACCCGAAGAACTACGGGCTGACCATGCTGCCGATCGACACCAGCAACAAGGACGCGGGCGTGCTCGCCGGTGGAAACGTCGCGGCCGTGAGCCCGAAGTCGTCGCAGGCGCAGAAGGACGCGGCGGTCAAGTGGATCGACTTCTACTACATGCAGAAGCTGCTCAACCAGGACCAGGCCGTCGCCGACGCGAAGGTGCTCGTGAAGTCGGGCCAGCCGGTCGGCGTGCCGACGCTGCCCGTCTTCGACAAGGCGACCTACGACCAGAACATGGACTGGATCAAGGACGAGATCAACGTGCCGCAGGAGAACGTGGCGCCGTTCACGGACAAGATCTTCGACGCGACCCTGGTTCCCGAGCCGAACAAGCACACGCAGGAGCTCTACGGGGCGCTCGACACGGTCGTGCAGGCCGTGCTGACGGACCAGAACGCCGACATCGACCAGCTGCTCAGCAAGGTCGATTCGGACATCCAGAAGCTCGTCGACGCCGACAAGTGACACCGAGGGGAGGCCGGCGGCGCGCCCTGCGCCGCCGGCCGCCCGTCCGATCCGAGAGAGTGACCCGCGCATGACCGCGATCGACCGAAACCGCCCGGCCGTCCGCCGAGCCCGGCGCACGCCCCTGACCTGGATCCGCGGCGGCGGGGTGAGCAATCTGCTCTTCCTACTGCCGATGCTCCTGATCTTCGGCGTGTTCTCCTGGTGGCCCATCGTCCGCAGCGTGGTGATGAGCTTCCAGCACACGAACCTGGTGAGCCCGCCGACCTGGGTCGGCTGGGACAACTTCGTCCAGGTCGCGAACGACCCGCTGTTCTGGACCGCCGTCGGCAACACCGCCTGGTTCGCGCTGCTGGCGCTCATCCTGGGCTATCCCATCCCGCTGATCGCCGCCGTGCTGATGAGCGAGGTCAAGCGCGCGAAGGGGCTCTACAGCGCCCTCGCCTATCTGCCCGTCGTGGTGCCGCCCGTGGTGGCGGTGCTGCTGTGGAAGTTCTTCTACGACGCCCGGCCGACCGGCGTCTTCAACACGATCCTCGGCTGGGTGGGCATCCCGCCGCAGCCGTGGATCCAGGATGCGACGCAGGCGATGCCGTCGCTGGTGGTCGAGGCCACGTGGGCCGCGGCCGGCGGCACGATCATCATCTACCTGGCGGCGATCACCGGCGTCTCGCCCGAGCTGTACGACGCGGCCGAGGTCGACGGCGCCAGCATCTGGCGCAAGATCTGGCACGTCACCCTGCCGCAGCTGCGCGGTGTCCTGCTCATCACGCTGATCCTGCAGATCATCGGGACGGCGCAGGTCTTCCTCGAGCCCTTCCTCTTCACTAGCGGAGGCCCGGTCAACTCGACTGTGACCATCCTGTTGCTGATCTACCGCTACGCGTTCCAGAACTCGCTGGGAGGCGACTACGGCGCGGCGACGGCGCTCAGCCTGATGCTCGCCGCGTTCCTGGCGGTGCTCTCCCTCGTGTACTTCCGCCTCACCAAGTCCTGGAGCCAGAATTGAGCACGTCGACGCAGATCCCGCCCGAGGTCGCCTCCGTGGTGACCGCTGTCGTCGAGGACGGCGCGAGCCCGGAGCCGCCGCGCCGTCGCCGCCGTCGTCGTCGCCCGCAGGCGGACGCCGACCGCGGCATCCTGTCGATCTCCGACCGGCGTCGACCGGGGGTCCGCTGGAGCTCGCGCGTGATCAACGCCGTGCTGCTGGTGGTCCTGATCGTGGTGGGCCTCGGCCCGCTGCTGTGGCTCGCGAAGTCGGCCATCACCCCGACCGCGGACACCCTGAAGACCCCGATGGCGCTGTTCCCGAACGGCGTGGACTGGGCCAACCTCTCGACGGCGTGGTCGACGGTCCACATCGACGTGCAGTTCGTGAACACCATCTGGGTCGCCGCCGGCTCGTGGGCCGCGCAGGTGCTCGTCGCGACGACCGCGGGCTACGCGCTCAGCGTGCTGCGCCCGAAATACGGCAAGGTGCTCTACGGGATGATCCTCTGCACGCTGTTCGTGCCGTCGGTCGTGCTGCTGGTGCCGCTGTACCTCACCATCCTGAACCCGCCGCTGCTCGGGCAGTCCCTGATCAACACGTTCTGGGCGGTCTGGCTGCCCGCCGGGGCGAGCGCGTTCAACGTCGTGCTCGTCAAACGGTTCTTCGACAACCTGCCCCGGGAGGTGTTCGAGGCGGCCCGCACGGACGGCGCGGGGCCGTTCCGGTTGTTCTGGTCGATCGTGCTGCCGATGTCGAAGCCGATCCTCGGCGTCGTGTCGGTGTTCGCGATCATCGCGGCGTGGAAGGACTACCTCTGGCCGCTGCTCGTGCTGCGGGACCCGGGTATCCAGCCCCTGTCGGTGCGGCTGCCCACCCTGCAGGCGGCGATCCAGCTCGACGTGTACCTGGCGGCGCTGGCGATCTCGACGCTGATCCCGATCGTGCTGTTTCTGATCTTCCAGGGGCTCTTCCTGCGCAGCGCCGGGCTCGGAGGCGCCGTCAAGGGCTGACGGTTAGCATCGGGGGATGCGGACGACGAGACGGTGGGCGGTGCTGGGCGTCGCCACCGCTCTCGTCGCCGGTCTCGCGGGATGCGCGTCGGCCGGGCCCGCTCCGGCGCACGGCACGCGCGCGGCGAGTGATGCGCCGGCCGTCACGCCGACGCCGACGCCGACGGCCGATCCGGTCGCGGCCTATGCGGACGCCCGGCTCGCGAACATGACCCTGCAGCAGAAGGTCGCCAGTCTCTTCATGCTCCACGCGCCCGGCACCGACGGTGCCGCCCTGCGCGGATTCGCCGACCGGTACGGGCTCGGCGGGATGATCCTCATGGGTGACAACATCCCGGGTTCACCGGAGGCGCTGGCCGCGCAGACCGCGGCGATGCGGGCCTCCGACCCGGCGCTGCCGCCGCTCATCGGCATCGACGAAGAGGGCGGCGACGTCACCCGCCTGCCCTGGGACGGCCAGCCCGGCGGCGAAGCGCTCCGCTCGCAGAGCCCCGACGCGGCCAGACAGGCGTTCGCGACCCGGGCCGCGCTCCTGAAGCAGGCCGGGGTGAGCGTCAACTTCGGGATCGTCGCGGACGTGACCGCCGACCCCGGCTCGTTCATCGCCGATCGCATCCTCGGGACGGATCCGGCGGCCTCCTCCGCCCGGGTCGCTGCGGCCGTGTCGGGGGAGCACGGGACGGTGCTCAGCACCCTGAAGCACTTCCCGGGCCACGGGGAGACGGACGCGGACTCGCACCTCGTCGTGCCCACGACTCCGACGACGCGTGGGGAGTGGGAGGCGCGCGATCTGCCGTCGTTCCGTGCGGGCGTCGACGCCGGCGCCGAGGTGGTCATGTTCGGGCATCTGATCTACAGCGGGGTCGACGCGCTGCCCGCGTCGCTCTCGCCGACGTGGCACCGCATCCTGACGGACGAGGTCGGCTTCCACGGGGTCACGATCACCGACGACCTCCGGATGCTCCAGGACACCGGGCTGCCGCAGTATCAGGACCCGGGGGAGAACGCGGTGCAGGCGATCGCCGCCGGGAACACGATGGTGCTCGACGTCATCCCGACCGGATCGGACCCGGGCGCGATGATCGACGCGGTCGTCGCCGCCGTGCAGAGCGGGCGCATCCCGCCCGCGCAGATCGACGCGGACGCGCGTGCGCTCCTCGTGCTGCGGCATTCGATCGCGCTGAAAGAGTGACGCGTCAACTTTTTTTCGAGGATTCGGAATATCCCCAGGGTCCATACGCTTGCATGTACCTGAGCGGGGCGTAGCATCGTCCGCCGCTCCGCAAGCGAGACCATCGATCCTCAAGGAGATCAGCGAATGACCATCGACATCCCCGGCTACAAGGCGGGCACCTGGACCATCGACCCCACCCACTCCGAGGTCGGCTTCAGCATCCGTCACCTCATGATCAGCAAGGTCAAGGGCACGTTCGAGAACTTCGACGCCACCTTCGTGACCGCCGAGAACCCGCTCGAGTCGACCGTCACCGCCAAGGCCGACGTCGCCTCCGTCAACACGAAGAACGCCGACCGTGACGCGCACCTGCGCACCGGCGACTTCTTCCTCGCCGAGGAGCACCCCACCATCGACTTCGTGTCGACCGGTGTGCGCCACGAGGACGGCGACTTCCTCGTCGACGGCGACCTGACGATCAAGGGCGTCACCAAGCCGGTCACCTTCGAGTTCGACTTCGGCGGCTTCGGCCAGGACCCGTACGGCAACTACAAGGCCGGCGCGACCGCGAAGACCAAGATCAACCGCGAGGACTTCGGCCTCACCTACAACGCGGCCCTCGAGACCGGCGGCGTCCTCCTCGGCGAGGACGTCACCATCACGCTCGAGCTCCAGGCGGTCCTCCAGCAGGCCTGACCC
>Ga0153993_100929_pt1 | contig 10460 bp, 10 predicted proteins | sample TSNC077MetaG_FD_104706 | JGI IMG/M metagenome (GOLD analysis project Ga0153993, IMG submission 104706) | Attine ant fungus gardens microbial communities from North Carolina, USA - TSNC077 MetaG | ecosystem: Host-associated > Fungi > Mycelium > Unclassified | place: USA: North Carolina, Lumber...
GCCCGGGAAGAAAGACAACGAAATGTCCTTCAGGATCTGGCGTTTCGGCGGCACGATTTTGCCGACGCGGTTCATGGTGAAGACGTATTGGGCCATTTGCGGATTCGGTTGTCTTGAGGTTTCGGGATTTTGCTTTTCGCGGTGGGAGTCTGCTGGCGGCGGCTGTGCTTCAGGCCGCTGCGGCAACACGCCACAAATTCAGTTCGCAACGATGCGTGTTCCCGGACAGCGGGAACGTGCCGACATTGTACTTCGATGGGTATGGCCGGTCGGCGTGGAGGCGCGAGATTCAGCGCCAGGCTGCTACGCCGCCGTGGCGGGAGCATGTTCCGCTGCGGTGGCGGCTGAAACTCCAGGTGCCGTCGCGGCATTGGGCGGTCGCGCCATCGGGGATAGCGCCCGAGCGGGAACGCGCGGGTGAATGAACGGTTTGACCGTCGTGGTTGCGGTAAGACTGGTGGTTATCGAGGTCGGATTCGTTCGGCGTGGAATAGGCGTAGGCGTGGGCCGTCGAGCAATTCAGGGCGAGGAGGGCGGCGAGGAGGAAAGGGGTGAAGCGGAGGGAGACTTTGGTCATCCTCTTTTTGTTGTTTTGAATTGCGCATCGATAAGCCGCGCGGGCCCATTTTGCCGGATCCGCGCGCTGAATAGAATTTGAAAACTCGTCACTCAAGACTCGAGCGCGTCCGGGTTTTTCGCGTGCGTTTTGTCTTCCGATGCCAATCGTCGTGCGACTTTCTTTGCGTCTTCCGCGGCCGCTAAGGTTTCTGGCCGGATACCTCGTTCCAGCAAAGTCTTACGCACAGCCTGGTTGTCATTGACGTGCTCTTTAGAGATTGCGCCCTCGTCGCTCAAGCTGTTTTGTCGCGAGTTGAAGATCGTGATCTCGGCGGCAAAATCTTTTGCTTTCAGTACGATCGTCGGCGCGAAATCCGCAAGTGGACGTTTGGCCGGAACCTTCCAGTGCGACTTCATCTGAACGGTCGATCGTCCGAACAGCGCGTGATCACCTTTGCTTCGAATCAGGCCGAAATCTTCATTTCCGCCGGTTTGCTCGAAAATCACTTCCGACAATTCTTTTTCCGTACTCGTCAGTTTCATTCTGGCCGTAAGACGCTCTGAATCCAGGAGACGCCGTTCGATCAACTCGGCCCGACGGGTCTGAACGGCGAAATAGGTCTGTGCGAACGCGATTTCCTGCTTTTTCGGGTCGCCGTTCTGAGCGACCAGATAACAGGCGTATCGAGTAAGCATCATGTCTTCTACTTCGCGCTGGCTACCAGAGCCAAGGTCGACCATTTTCCTGACGTCAGGAAAATGGTCTGGGGAAGCATGTCCGGATGACTCGCAGGCAATTTTCGCCTTATTGACGACCTTGACGAAATTCTCCCATTTCGCATAGCCCAGCAGGGCCTGGAGGTCGCGTGCGAGCCAGAACTCAACGCCGTTCTCCGTGCGTTGAGCATGGGCTTCAAACTGTTCAGTTAGCGAATAGATCAGTTCGGTTTTCAAGGCGGCGTCCGGGACGGGCGTGCACCGGTCGCAAGCAATGCGATCAGCCAGGCACTAAACGTAAAAAAGCGGAATCCCTTTATCAAGGACTCCGCTTTTAATGACAAGCTTGCAAGACGAAATATGACGTTTGCCGCGTCTGATCGCTTCGTAGTGGCTTATACGTTGAACAAGAAATTCATCACATCGCCGTCGTGGACCACATATTCCTTCCCTTCGGCCCGCATCTTTCCCGCTTCTTTCGCACCCTGTTCGCCTTTGAACGCGATGAAGTCATCGAACGCAATGGTCTGCGCACGAATGAAGCCGCGCTCGAAGTCCGTGTGAATCGCGCCGGCGGCCTGGGGCGCGGTATCGCCGATATGAATCGTCCATGCCCGCACTTCCTTCACGCCCGCTGTGAAATACGTCTGTAATCCAAGCAGCTTGTAACCGGCGCGAATCACGCGATCCAGACCGGGCTCGTCCATGCCGATATCGGCGAGAAATTCCTGTTTGTCGGCGTCATCGAGATCCGCGATTTCCGCTTCGATCGCCGCGCACACCGCGACCACCGGCGCCTTCTCGGCTTCCGCGTACTTCCGGACCGCGTCCAGATGCGGATTATTTTCGAAGCCGTCGTCCTTAACGTTCGCCACGTACATGGTCGGCTTGGCCGTGATCAGGCACAGCGGCTTGATCAACAGAAGTTCGTCTTCACTCAGATCGAGGCCGCGCACAGGCTTCGCCTGATCGAGCTGCGCCTGGATTTTTTCGAGCAAGGGCACGAGCTTCGCCGCTTCCTTGTCGTTGCCGGAGCGCGCTGATTTTGCATATCGATGATGCGCTTTCTCGACTGTGGATAAATCCGCCAGCGCCAGTTCCGTATTGATGACTTCGATATCCGCCAGCGGATCGATCTTGTTCGCGACGTGAATCACGTTCTCGTCTTCGAAACAGCGCACGACGTGCGTGATGGCATCGGTTTCGCGGATGTTGGCGAGGAACTTGTTGCCCAGACCTTCGCCCTTGCTCGCGCCGGCAACGAGGCCGGCGATATCGACGAATTCAACGATGGCCGGGACCACGCGCTCGGGTTTGACGATGTCGGACAGCGCGGCAAGACGCGGATCGGGCACTTCGACCACGCCGACGTTCGGCTCGATGGTGCAGAACGGGTAGTTTTCGGCGGCGATGCCGGCCTTGGTCAGTGCATTGAACAGTGTGGACTTGCCGACGTTGGGCAAGCCGACGATGCCGCATTGGAGGCTCATGGGATCCTTCGAACTGGTGAAACGGCGTGCGCCGCGCGGGTCAACGCTGCATTTTGCTGTGCAGCGGGCGGCCACGTCTTGCGGGCCGGACAAACCCATATTGTACCGCTGTGGCCTGGTACGCTGGGCGCCCGGGGATCCGTCGCTGGAAACACCGTGTCGCGCGTCAAATCCCCGAATACCCCCGCGGCTATAATGCCCGCATGACTTTCCACTCTCGAAATTTCCATGCGGTCGTGGTTGGCGGCGGCCTGGTCGGCAAAACCGCGGCGCTTGCGCTGACGCAATCCGGCTTGCGCACGGCCTTGCTCGCAACGCCCGCTGCATCGCCGCCGCCCGCCGGCAGCTTCGATTCGCGTATTTACGCGCTGTCGTCGAGTTCGCAGGCGCTGCTCGAACGCTTGCGCGTCTGGCAGGCGCTGGAACGCGAAAAGCTCGGACCGGTGCTGGACATGCGTGTTTTCGGCGATGCCTTCGCCGAACTGCATTTCTCCGCGTTCCAGGCCGCCGTGCCGCAACTGGCGTGGATCGCGGAATCGTCGCTGATCGAACGGTCGCTCGACGCCGCCCTGCGTTTCCAGCCAAACCTGACGTGGATCGATTCGCGCGCCCAAGGTCTCGTGATTCACGACGACGCCGCGCACCTCACGCTCGCCAACGGCGACACGCTCGAAGCCGATCTCGTGGTCGGCGCCGATGGCGCGCATTCGTGGGTTCGGGCGCAGACGGGCGCGAAGATGCATCGAAGGGAATATCGGCAGACGGGCGTGGTCGCGAATTTCAAATGCGAGAAACCGCATGCCGAAACCGCGTACCAATGGTTCCGCGATGGCGAAATCATCGCGTTGTTGCCGCTGCCAGGCGATTACGTGTCGCTCGTATGGTCCGCAAAAGCTGATCACGCCGATTCGCTCTTGAAACTCGATCCCGAGCAACTCGCGGCGGAAGTCGAGAAAGCCACGCAAAACATGCTCGGCGCGATGGAATGCGTGACGCCCGCGCAAGGTTTTCCGCTGGCGCTGCAAACGGTCGATCGTCTGGTCGGGCCGCGTGTCGCGCTGGTCGGCGACGCCGCGCACCTGATTCATCCGCTCGCGGGCCAGGGCATGAACCTCGGATTGCGCGATGTCGCCGCGCTCGCCGAAACGCTCGCCGGCAAGGAAGCGTTCCGCTCGGCAGGCGACCCGGTTCTCCTTCGCCGATACGAACGCGCTCGCCGCGAGGACATCCAGAAACTGACTATCGCGTGCGATGGCTTGCAAAGACTCTTTGCCGTGCCTGGCACGCTCGCCCGCGCCGTGCGCAACACCGGCATGGCGCTCGTGGGCGCGCAGCCGCACGTCAAACGCTGGCTCGTTTCCGCAGCGCTTGGTTGAATACTTACTCACCTATTCAGCATCACAGGAATCCGAATGAAAATCACTCTTCGCCGCGCTCTGGTCGCCGCCGCCACGCTGGCCGCGGTGTTTGGCATCGGCATTGCGGCCCAGGCCGATCAAACCACCGACAAGATCAAGTCCACGCTTCAATCGCGTATTGGCGACGCAGATATCAAGAGCGTGCAGAAATCGCCGGTTCCGGGCTTGTACGAGGTGAACCTCGGCGCGCAGATCGTCTATACGGACGCGACCGGCAACTATTTGCTGATGGGTGATCTCGTCGATACCCGCACGCGCACGAATCTCACCGAAGCGCGTCTCGCGGAAACAAACAAGATCGACTTCGCGAAGCTGCCGTTCGAAAACGCGGTGAAGGTCGTGAAGGGCACGGGCGCACGCAAGATCGCGGTGTTCTCGGACCCGAACTGCCCGTATTGCAAGCAGCTCGAAACCACGCTGAAATCCGTCGATAACGTCACCGTTTACACGTTCCTGTACCCGGTTTTATCGCCGGATTCAACGTCGAAATCCAAGTCGATCTGGTGCTCGAAGGACCGCTCGAACGCGTGGGAAGGCTGGATGCTCGACCATAACGCGCCGACCGCGGCGGCGAGTTGCGACACGACGGCCATCGATAAAAACCTCAAGCTCGGCCAGTCCATGAACGTCACCGGCACGCCGACGGTTTTCCTCGCCGACGGACGCCGCTTGCCCGGCGCCGTGCCGGCCGACCGGCTGGAAAAGGAACTCTCGGCGGTTCGCTAACTTAGCGGCCGATCCACGAAAAAGGAGGCGCGCGATGCGCCTCTTTTCGCTTTCAAACGGGCATCCAACGCCGGACTCGCTGGCGACAAGAAAAAAGGACCTCGACGCATGAACGCCATCCGCTACACCATCGTTCCAAAAAATCCCGCCGCGCATTTGTTCGAAGTTACGCTGACCGTCGCGCAACCCGATCCCGCCGGCCAGCGTTTCGTGTTGCCTGTCTGGATTCCGGGCAGCTATATGATCCGCGAGTTCGCGCGCAATATCGTGACGCTGCAGGCGTTCAACGCGGCGGGACGGAAGCTCGCCGTCGATAAAACCGATAAACACGCGTGGCAAACCGCGCCGCACGATGGCCCGATCACGTTGCGCTACGAGGTCTACGGCTGGGATTTATCGGTGCGGGCGGCGCATCTGGATGACACCGTCGGTTTCTTCAACGGCACGAGCGTGTTCCTCGCCGTGGAAGGGCAGGCGGATGCGCCGTGCATCGTGGATATTCAAAAGCCATCGGGCGCGTCGTACGCAAGCTGGCGCGTGGCAACGGCCTTGCCCGAAGCGCGCGGTACGAAGCGTTATGGCTTCGGCACGTACGAAGCGTCGAATTACGATGCGCTGATCGATCATCCGGTGACGCTCGGCGAGTTCGCGCTCGGTTCCTTCGATGCCCACGGTGCGAAGCACGATATCGTGATTTCGGGCCGCGTGACCGCGCTCGATATGCGTCGTCTGGAAACCGATCTCAAGCGCATCTGCGAGTCGCAAATTGCGCTGTTCGAACCGCGCACGAAGAAGGCGCCCGTTGAGCGTTATGTGTTCATGACCGTTGCAGTCGGCGATGGATACGGCGGACTGGAACATCGCGCATCGACGGCGCTGATCTGCAATCGCTCGGACCTTCCGGTCACCGGCCGGCCGGAGATGACGGAGGGATACAGGACGTATCTGGGTCTGTGCAGCCACGAATATTTTCATACGTGGAACGTGAAGCGCATCAAGCCGGCCGCGTTTGCGCCGTACGATTTATCGCAGGAAAACTACACGTTGCTGCTTTGGCTGTTCGAAGGGTTCACGTCTTACTACGACGACCTGATGCTCGTGCGCAGCGGTTCGATCAGCGCGAGCGATTATTTCGGGTTGCTCGGCAAGACAATCGGCGGCGTGTTGCGCGGCTCCGGACGGCTGAAGCAAACGGTCGCGGAAAGCTCGTTCGATGCATGGGTCAAATATTATCGGCAGGACGAAAACGCGGCGAACGCGATCGTCAGTTATTACCAGAAAGGTTCGCTCGTCGCGCTTGCTTTCGATTTGTCGATTCGCGCGCAAACCGCTGGCAAGAAGTCACTCGACGATGTCATGCGCCTTCTGTGGCAACGCTACGGCCGCGACTTTTACAACGGCCGGGCGCGCGGTATTGAAGAGAACGATGTAGAAGCGCTGTTTGCCGAAGCGACCGGCGCAGATCTGAAGAAACTTTTCCGCGATGGCGTGCACGGCACGCGCGATCTGCCGCTGGAAACGTTGCTCGAACCGTTCGGCATCAAGCTCGCCGCCGATATCGCCACAAATGGCACGGCCGGCAAACCGTCGCTTGGCGCGCGCGTTCGCGGTGGCGCGGAGTGCGTGCTCGCGGCCGTTCACGAGAACAGCGCGGCGCAGAAGGCGGGGTTATCGGCGGGAGACGTGCTGGTCGCAATCGATGGCTTGCGCGTCACGGGATCGAATCTCGATTCGCTGCTTTCACGCTATTTGCCCGGCGCGAAAGTTGAAGTCCACGCGTTCCGGCGCGACGAACTGCGCGTGACGCAGGTCAAGCTCGATGCGCCGGACGTGTCACGTTACGTGCTTTCCACCGCCGATTCCAGCGGCCAGACGAAGCAATGGCGTGAACGCTGGCTGAAAGGTTGACGTTGCCATAGCGGAAGAAAGGCGGATTGTTCTACCAGTGCAACGATCCGTCGTGAGTGCACAGCTTTTTCCCGATCGTTAAAAAACGAAGAATGCGTCCTGTCAGAGCGTTTTCGCGCTCACACTCAACAAGGGACAGGAGTCATCATGACGACCATTCTTCAAATCAATTCCGCTGCCCGCTCGCAAGGCGCCCAATCCACGTTGCTCGCTGACGAAGTGTCGGCGAAGCTGCTTCAATCGAACGCTGGCGCAAAACTGGTGGTTCGCAATCTGCTCGCTGACAACCTGCCGCACCTCGACGACGCCACGCTAGGCGCGTTCTTCACGCCCGCCGATTCCCGCACCGCCGAACAAAATGCCATTCACGCAAAAAGCGAAGCGCTGATCGCCGAACTGCAAGCGGCTGACATTGTCGTGATCGCGGCGCCGATGTACAACTTCGGCATTTCGTCGCAGTTGAAGACGTATTTCGACTGGATCGCGCGTGCCGGCATCACGTTCAAGTACGGCGCGAACGGCGCTGAAGGTCTCGTGACGGGCAAGAAGGTGATTGTTGTGACGGCGCGTGGCGGCAAGTACAGCGGCACGCCGAACGATACGCAAACGCCGTATCTGAAGACGTTCCTCGGTTTCCTCGGCATGACCGATGTCAGCTTCGTGTTCGCCGAAGGCCTGGCAATGGGTCCGGACGCAGCTGGCGCCGCTTTGGCGACGGCACGCGATTCGATCGCTGCGCTGTAACTTGCTTGAGATTTGATGCGGTTTTAGAAAGCCCGCTGTGTCTTGCATGACACGAGCGGGCTTTTTGTAATTCTCAGTTTGGCAAATCGGGCAGACGCCAGTCGATGGCCCGCCGTCCATGCTCTTCCAGATAAGCATTCGCCGAAGCGAAATGTCCGCATCCAAGGAATCCGCGATGCGCCGATAACGGCGACGGATGCGGCGCTTCCAGCACGCAATGCGCCTTTCCAGCCGCAACGGCCGACGCGATCAACCCGCGTTTCGCCTGCGCGTGCGCGCCCCAAAGCATGAACACGAGATGTTGGTGCCGCATCGCCAGTTCGTGAATCAGCGTGTCGGTGCAATGCTCCCAGCCACGTTTGGCGTGGCTCCCGGCTTTATCGCGTTCAACGGTCAGCGACGTGTTCAGCAACAACACGCCTTGCTCGGCCCATGAATCGAGGCAACCGTGATTCGGCGCGGCAAATCCGAGGCTCGCGTTGATTTCCTTGAAGATGTTGCGCAACGACGGCGGCGGCCGAACCGGCGACGGCACCGAAAACGCCAGGCCGTGCGCTTGCGGCGCGCCACGATCTTCGCCGTGATAAGGATCTTGTCCGAGGATCACGACTTTGACATCGGCGGGACTGGTCAGGCGCAGCGCACGAAATACGTCGGCGGGATAAACGGTTTTGCCGGCAGCGCGCTCGTTGTCCACGAACGCACACAACGCCGCGTAATGCGGGCTGTCAGTGAACGCCTTCAAATGCTTGCGCCAGTCAGCCGGCAATGCGTCGAACTGGCTTTCCAACGACGTGAACGGATGGTCTTTCGAAGCGCCTTCAGCCTCGAACAACGACGCCTGGCTCATTTCACGCCACCGTTCGAACCTTCTGCTTTCGGTTCGCACAGATCGTAGCCACGCCGTGCCTTGCTCGCGTCTTCGGGCTGGAGATAGAGAAACGCGCCGCGCATTTGTGCAGCGAGATTTGTCATTCCGGCTTCATCGCCGGATTTCAGTTCCAGTTCGAGTTCGCTGATGGGCGTGGTGCGGCGTTCGCCGTCGATGTTCGTCGTCACTTCGCCAAGATCGAGCGCTGCCTCGATTACCGCGCCGTCGATATCGACGTTCCAGATCACGCGGTCGAAGTCGGTGCGGAACAGGGCGGTCAACTCCGGCGCGGCGTCGCGCAGTGCGTTGCGGGCGTTTTCGTCGTCGCAGATTTCAAGCAGCTTGTTGATTTCCAGCGCTTCGCCCGCGACCGGCATTTCCCATTCGTGACGATTGTGCAAACCGCCGCTCGATTCACCCGCCGTCTTGTACGTCTGCAGCCACTGACCCGGCGCGCCGCGCAAACGCAGCGCGCTTTTAGCGTTGGCGAGCGCGCGATTGGCGGTATCGAAATAAACGTTCGTCAGATGGATTTTCTGGCCTTCCTGGCCCGTGCGCTTCGTCAGATCCTGTGCGATCTCTTCATGGTTCGATGTAGGCAGCGCCAGCTTGATCTCGCGTTCAATACTCAAAATAAACTCCGTGCAACAGCGTCAGAAGAACATTCGCGCAAGTTCGGCGCCGGGATTGTCCGCGCGCATGAACGCCTCGCCGACCAGGAACGTCTGCACGTCCATGGCCCGAAGCCGCTCGACGTCCGTGCGCGACAGGATGCCGGATTCGGTCACCACAATGCGCTCGTCCGGCACCATTTCCAGCATGCCGATAGTTGTTTCTATCGACGTCTGAAACGTGCGGAGGTTCCGGTTGTTGATGCCGATAAGCGGCGTTTTCAGCGTCAGCGCCTGCATGAGTTCGTCCTGATCGTGAACTTCGACCAGCACTGCGAGCCCCAGCGAATGCGCGTACGCTTCGAGATCACGCATGTGTTCCGGCTGGAGCGCGGCGGCGATCAGCAGGATGCAGTCGGCGCCCATCGCGCGCGCTTCGAGGATTTGATACGTATCGACAATGAAGTCCTTGCGCAGGACCGGCAAACTGCACGCGGCGCGCGCTTCTTCGAGATACGCAACGCTGCCCTTGAAGAACTGGACGTCCGTCAGCACCGACAAACACGCAGCGCCGCCCGCTTCGTACGATTCCGCAATCTCGGCGGGGACGAAGTTTTCGCGCAGCACGCCCTTCGACGGACTCGCTTTTTTCACCTCCGCGATCACCGCCGCTTTTCCCTCGCTGTGCTTCGCGCGCAATGCGCCCACGAAGTCGCGCAAGTCTTTCGTGCTCGCCTGCAAACGCAATTCTTCGACAGAAACGCTTTCCTGCGCGACCCGGATTTCGTCGCGTTTGACCTGGATGATGCGATCGAGAATGTCACTCATGTCTGGTTCCGTTATTTGGCGAATTGCTGCGTGAAGCGCACGAGTTCATCGACTTTTTCGCGCGCCTGACCGCTCGCGATCACTTCTTTGGCGAGGCGCATGCCGTCTTCAATCGATTCCGCCACGTTCGCGGCGTAAAGCGCCGTGCCCGCGTTCAGCGTGACGATTTCGCGCGCGACGCACGGCTTGTTGTTGAGCGCGCCAAGAAGCATGGTCTTCGATTCCTGCGCGTCGGACACTTTGAGCGTTCTGTTCGACACCATCTGCAAGCCGAAATCTTCCGGATGAATTTCGTATTCGCGAACTTCGCCGTTGCGCAATTCGCCGACCACTGTCGCCGCGCCCAGCGAAACTTCGTCCATGCCGTCCTTGCCGTACACAACCAGCACATGCTTCGCGCCGAGGCGCTGCATGACGCGAACCTGAATGCCGACGAGATCTTCGTGAAACACGCCCATTAATTGATTCGGCGCGCCGGCCGGATTTGTCAGCGGTCCGAGGATGTTGAAGATGGTCCGAACGCCGAGTTCGCGACGCACCGCCGCAATGTTCTTCATGGCCGGATGATGGTTCGGCGCGAACATGAAAC
>Ga0153993_100930_pt1 | contig 10456 bp, 19 predicted proteins | sample TSNC077MetaG_FD_104706 | JGI IMG/M metagenome (GOLD analysis project Ga0153993, IMG submission 104706) | Attine ant fungus gardens microbial communities from North Carolina, USA - TSNC077 MetaG | ecosystem: Host-associated > Fungi > Mycelium > Unclassified | place: USA: North Carolina, Lumber...
AGAAGAGACTACAATGTCGAGAGTCTTTTCCTACCAGTGCCACTATACATCCGACTAGTAACTAAACTTATTCAGGTTGACAATCTCCCTGCCTCGGACGTAAACAGTAGGAAGGAGATAACTCCCCATACGATCTATCTGCTGCATCTTGAAGTGTCGCTGATCTATCAATTTAACTGACAGCATTCAGCGAAGCAGGATATGACATCTCCCCAAAATCCTTTTTGGAGCCGTCCTTCGAACCTTGCTAAAAATGATCTACTGAATCTCATTATAATATCATCTTCGGAAATTAAAGGATGGCTCCGCTTCATGTCATACGGACTAGCAAGTATTCTGTAATTTTCAGCTTGGACTTGCTATTTCAGGATGCACCCACTGCTTTACGTCCTCTAGAGTACATGATCAAGTTGTCGTTACTATTTCAACCACCTGAGTTCCGCTCAATGTCTTCCGAAAAAGGAAAACACTCTTTTCTCAGCCCGCGCAACAATTAGGTTCAGGGCTTGAGCCTCTATTCCCTCCAGATCCTGGGACTCAGTATTCACTGGCGAAATGTTCTGATCTACCAGGTAGTGCACAGTGTGTATTGGCTCACTTTGTTGCTTAATAGAATAAACAGTTAAATGTAGTGATCAGAAGATCTCTTTTTTTGCATCTACAATCTGTTACACAGTGCTCGATCGCAGTCCGCGGCGTGTGATAAATTGTTGATTTTTTTTAAAAGACCGCGGTCCCTGGTAGGTACATAGTACACTACTTGAATATCAGAAAGAGAAAAGAAAAAAGAAAAGGGAGAGATGGTTACACCACCTGCTTGGGGAAGCAGAAAGAAGTAGGATTGTTTTGGAGGAATTCAACTATGCTGTCTAGTCGGAATGCTTCATGTGCCAGAAGATCTCTTGACCGGCAAATTTAGTTACTGCCAGTGAGGGACTGACCCACGCAATAGCATTGATCCCTGATGCCCCTATTAACGACATCACGTGCTCTCCATTTCTCCATGTCCGCTCAACCCAGAAGAAGTAGCACAAGAAGACAGGTTCTCCCAGGTTCACATGAGACTGATCATTCAAATGGCGGTGATATGGAAATAGAAGCCCAGCAATCGTTTAACATAGAGGAAAAGGAGCGAGAAATTTGGGACGAAGTCCGAGACGAGCATTATGATAGTGTGTCATTCTAGTCATCACCTAGTGGCTTTCTTTTGCTGACTTTGTCTAGTTATTGAACAACTTCCGCTGACTATTCACAGACTATTCACCCTCATCCGTCAACTAGACTGTCAAGCCCGCGGTACATTTAACCGCTTCTGTCTTAGAGAGCTGAACAAACAGGGCCTGCATGTTGTCCCAGATTATACCGACAGTCTACTTCCAAAAATCCACCAATATATCCAGCTACGTCAAGAAACCAACCAGAATGAGGCCAAACCTGTCCAGTCCATGGAGGTTGACCAGAACTCCTCACCACTCATAGGTTCTCCTGATGGTTAGTCAGTATGCGCTGAACGTTCTCATCATCGTTCATAAGAAGTAGGATATACTCTAATGATGAAATCCACCCCGCATGCATCTAATTTCTCTGATCCAGCTCAAGCTACAGCTGAGCCAACCCGACCCTCAACACGCGAAATGTTATCTCACATCGGGTGCGAGACCGACGAATATTTGCGCACTTCTCGGGAAAAAGTCAATATCGCGCAGACAGCACATGACCTGGTGTGTGGGATGGTTTTTTGTGTACCGTATAGGTCTCATCCTCTGTAGATTGATCGTCAGATACGTTTGCTGGATCAGTCCATCAAAGAGCAAGAAGCATCTTTGGGCCCAGAACCGAATGCCCCCGTTATGCTCAGTATGTCTGATCTAACCGTTCCAAAGTGGAGTCGCCCGACACGCGTCAGCATGAGTCCAATGCCAGATGAGGAGGGACAACCACATACACCACATACACCACATACACCACATACACCACCCGGGGCTTCAATACCACCAGATCGCCCTAGCAAGCGACGGCCTCTCAAAAGAACAAAGAACAAAGAGAAAGAGAAAGAAGAGCCAAGTCTGTCTCCTGCTCTGAAAATCACTCTACTACCTCCACATCCAGGCGTCGCTCTTGATCCAACCGAGCCCACCTGGTGCTATTGCAATCGTATCTCTTTTGGCGAAGTATATCTATATTGTCTGAATTACAGATTATGAATGTACTCAATCTATCGCAGATGATAGGCTGCGATGACCCAGAATGTAAATATGAATGGGTGAGCCTCGTAAACTTCATCAACAAAATTACTTGCGTCTAACTCTCCAGGCCAGTTCCATTTGGAGTGCGTAGGTCTAAAAGAGGTACCAGATGATGAAGAATGGTACTGTCGGGAATGTACCCAGCGACGAGAAGCAAAGGGCAGGCGTCGATAGAGTTGCATCTCAGCCGGACGCTATCTGCATATTGAGCTTATTAGCTAGCGTTTCCATGTAGACATCTAGCAACAATTTGAGTGCCTGGCTGAGACTGTAATCACTTCACATACCTGCTTCATAACGGATTATCCAATACTCTGACAGTAACTCATTTAGCTCGGCCTCACTTTGTTTAAGATGGTCCGCCATCTGGACAGGAGATTAGTCAATGTAACAAATGAACAGTTGCACCTTGGTTTGTTCGTAATGAACATACCTTAGTTTGTATGTTAGTTGCTTCCAATCGAAGTTCCTCCAGTTGCTTGTCATTGTCACGCCGTTCTATCGCCATCTTTTCATACTCTGCTTTCAATTTTAGTATCGTTTTCTCGTTTGCCTGCTTCCGATCTTCTGCATGTTTCTGTGCTCGTTCCAGCTTCTCATGGGCGTTGGTTACTTGTTTATGTACTCTCTGAACAAATGAGCGTCTCGACCAGACCATCGGGGTGTTCATGCTAATACTGACCTCATGTTTTGACATCAGCTCGCTTCGTTCAATGGATCTGTCCTCCAGTTGGACTTTGGTATCATTTAGAGACTGTAAAGTATCCTGCAATGAGTGAACCTCCCTCATAACCGTGTGAAGCTGCTCGATGCAGCTCCGCATATCCTGACGTCTTATTTAGTGGTCGTCCAAGAAAAACCAAGAAGCAGACCTTTTCAATGATTACCAAGGCATTAACCTTGGCTTGTAATTCCCGAGCTTTGGTTTCGTTCGCAGTGATGTTTCTTTTCTCCTCAGCAGCATCCAGTGTCATCTGAGAAATTCGTTTCTTGATTCGATCGGGGGACTGGACGATACGACCTTGCGTGCGCTGCACGGCGTCATTGGTATTTGCAATCTCTTCTGAGATGGATTCCTTGATTAATAAATTTGAGTGTCTATGAATGAATACTGGCTCGAAGTATACATACCCTTGCCCGGACTAAGGTATCCTTCTCACCCTTGAATTTATCCAGCTCGCTGGTGAGCTGGCCCTGTGAGTTCTTGATTTCGAACATATTTGCCCGAAGAATGTCGTTTTCACGTTTCAGGGCCTCACACTGGGGTTCATCTTCTGCCAACTTGGTCCTGTGTGTGATCGATCATTAGGTACAACCAGGGTAAAGTAGGCTAGCTGACTTGATTGCCCCAATTTCTTGTAGAATTTTCTCAAGTTCCTCCAGAACCTCTTCTCGCTCGACAATAACTTTTTCTGAATGTTCTCGCCGTTCCTTTACACGCTGATCGCAGAATTGCTCTGTGAATTTCACATAGTTGATAAAAGCTGAGAGTAGAACCAAGGTTCGCGCCTTCTCAGGCGCAAAGAGATCTTTAGAAGTGAAGTCCTCAACTTGCGCAGCTTTTGCAAAGCGTGTCCTATACAGTATATGAGATATGTCATCCAAAGAAGAGAGACAAGATAGCTTACAGATGGTAGAGAATAAGGTTGTGGGAGAAAGCAGTTGAATACAAGTCTTGCTAATTGCAATCGTCGGATCAGTTCCCCCAGCACGAGACCATATATCACCTCACTATCAATTTCAAGAGAGGAGATGGAAGAGGCTACTGGCTCTCGAAGAGACTCGAAAGTGACGCCGGTAACCTGTTGGAGACAGGCACAATAAACACCCTCGACAAATTCAGCAGTCGGATGTGCCAGCTGCTCTGCTCGCACAGGCAAGCCCCAACCACTTAATGCAGTTATTATGTCTTGGATATTCATGTTTGGAAAGATACCTTTAGGCATATTGAAGAACTGGCAAAGTTGATCAACAAGAGCTCAACAAGCACTTAGAGATAACATAGGCGCAGTCACGTGGTATTATGCGCGCTTACGAGGAGCGCGTTCTTAACTTAGGTTGATGGATAGCTTCCATGTCGGTACCAAAAAATACAAGAAACAATCTTGCCGAACTTCTCAAGCTCAAAGAAAAAAATGTTCTTAGCTCTCCACAGACATACATCCCACCATCAAGAACCAAGTCTGGAGTAGGTTGTTGTTTTACATTGCAGCGAATGCTACACACACAAGTTACTTCTGCAGCCCAAGTTTAAGCCTGCTATACCATCATCTGCTTCGAGTGCGCGTGAGTAATTGCATTGCCTCAACTAAGCTCCGGTGACATACTGCCTTTAGCAGTAGCATCAACTGGTCTTCCTTCCTTCTCTACTCCAGGATTCAAACAGGCAAAACCACTGCCGATCCAGACTTCTGACCCGATCATCATATCGGACGACTCGAACCACGGGTCACAGAATATCCTTAAACGGACCTCCTCCGATCCAGATACCTCACCCGATCCACCTCCTCAAGTCTTCAAGCGCTCAAAGGTGTTGACCACCTCCGACAAAGAGAATCTCCCACCCAGAGCACCTCGTTCAAGCTCAAGTCCAAATTCAAAGACAGGGGATGATTCAAAGTCTTCACCTCAGCTAACCTCCGAGATCACTTTTTTAGCTGATCCTGGCCATCGGGCCAGACAAAGCCCTCCACGGCCGCCTTGGATGGATGATCACTTAGATTTGATGGAGGTCTGTTCAATGGTCAGACTTGAACAAATTTTTAACTCATTTATGTGAAGGTCCCGCCTGAAGGTCTCGAGAATTTCAAGAACAAGCATCACGAGCTCCTCAATCATGTCATGCGCCTTCTTCTCCATGGGGAAGGTTCATCTACCTCAGTGGACAAGAAACAACTCAGGAACATCTGGTATGAGAAGTTCGGCTAGAGATTGCTGGTTGAGTCTCTGACCCAGATGTAGTGAAGAGCTAGAACAGAGAATTCGGGCAATTGAATGGGTAGGCAATCCAGAGAAAAGGAAGCAGCAAGATACAACATTGGCTGCCACTTTCCCCACTGACCATGATACAATCCCTGCGATTCTGGCTCCAAATTTCGCAGTCTGTCCTGTCCGGCATTCACCACTCACCTTATCTCCATCTGCGCCTTCCACTGAACCCTCAGCCCCTTGTTTGAAGACAGGTGGTCAACCCATGATAACCGATTTGAATGAAGAATACAACGCCAACGCCCCAAACCACACTGGGCCTGACAGTGATGAAGAGTTATGGGACAACTTTGGGGATATGCCTGACGCGATGTTTGACTCAGTTGCAAAGGTACCTTCTCGAATAACGGCCGCGGCTCTTGTCCAGGGCCCTTATATGACAGAGGTTCGGCGCCAGCTGAAGAACGTATTCGGTCTCAAGGAGTTCAGAGACAATCAACTGGAGGTAATCTCTGCGACGCTGGAAGGTAGGGATGTTTTCGTCCTGATGCCTACTGGTGGAGGCAAAAGTCTTTGTTACCAACTTCCAGCTGTTTGCAGCTCTGGAAAAACTTGTGGTGTCACTGTTGTTGTTTCTCCCCTCACGGCCCTAATGGAAGACCAAGTATCCGGGCTTACCTCGAAAGGTGTCGATGCCTTTTTCTGGAGCGCGGACTCACTACAGCACGAAGTAAGCTCGAAATTATTCAGCAGCGACAAGAAACCATCGTTGTTGTATGTTACCCCAGAAAAACTCAGGGCCAGCTCTGCCTGTCGCAATCTGCTCAACGGGTTGTATCGCCGACAACAGCTCGCTCGCTTTGCAATTGATGAAGCACATTGCATCTCGACCTGGGGGCAAGATTTTCGAAGTGCAGTAAGTAGACAGTCATCCTGCTTGCCCCCTTTTTGACATAGAGAAATCAGTATCAGGGATTGGGTCAACTTCGACAAGAGTACCCCGACGTTCCCATAATCGCGTTAACTGCAACTGCTAATCAACGAACCCGAGAGGATATCGTCAATCAACTGCAGCTTCGAGATCCTGCTTCCTTCACCCAGTCCTTCAATCGACCAAACCTGAAATACTACATCAAGACCAAGACGAAAGTGCTCGATGATATCGTGGACTTCATCCGGAGACAGCACCCAGACAGGTCCGGTATAATATACTGTCTATCACGGAAGTCCTGTGAGCAACTCGCTGGGCAGCTCGAGAAAAGAGGTCTGCGAGCCGAGTTCTTCCACGCTGGGCTCAATAAGGAGGTCAAAAATCGCCTTTTGGAGAATTGGAAGGCGGACAAATTTCACATTATCGTTGCAACGGTGGGTGTGTGAGTTCCTTGCATACGTTGGTTGTTGATATCTGCCTAGATCGCATTTGGAATGGGAATTGATAAACCAGACGGTATTCAGTCAGCTGCACTGTTGGATTCTAATTCTCATGTATTCGTAGTGCGCTTTGTTATCCATTATGATCTGCCAAAGTCCCTGTCGGGGTAAGTACGAGTGTCATGTTAGCAACTCGACCTGATGGAGCAATTAGCTATTATCAAGAGACGGGAAGGGCAGGACGCGACGGCAAATCAGCCGATTGTATCCTGTGTGAGTGACTTGCCGAGATGGTAGATCTTAGGCTCAGGCTGCCAATCAGATTACAGCTTCAAGGACTTTAAGACAATATGCTGGATGATCGAGAACAATAATGATAATGAAGAACCCCTCACTCCTGAAGGCATCGAGAGGCAGAAAGATGCTGCTCGTGAGGTAGTGAAGTACTGCTGCAACATCTCGGAATGCCGAAGAGTTCAGGTGCTTCGACACTTTGGACAAGATTTTGACCAGCGCAATTGCCAGCGTGGTTGTGATAATTGTTTAGATGACCGACAATTGGTAACAGAAGATGTCGCGATCATCGCGAAAAATGCCATCGACATTGTGCAGAGTGTCCTAGATGCGGATGCCAATATCACTGTACCTCAGCTTACCCAGTACCTCCGAGGAAACAATGCTGCGAAACTCCGTGAGCGCGGAGGTTTGGAGGAGATGGTTGGCTTCGGGACGTGTAAAGGCTTTTCAAAGGAGTTGGTAGAATTATCCTTGGACCAACTACTAGCTCGCGATATCCTCAACTGTCGCAGAGAGAGGCAGCAGTCTGGCTATTTCACCGAATACGTCGAAGTGAGTATCCTCCAGTTTGAAGTCTGATTTTGAACTAAAGAGTTTCTATAGCATGGTTCTCTTTTACCATCTTTCAAGAAAAGTAAGGAGCGCTTTGAGGTCGAGTGGCGACCCCCGCCAGCAAAAGCTACGAAACCATCAAAGCAGAATCAGGAGCGTCAGAATAAAGGCAAAAGACGAGCAGCAGGATTGGCCACTAATGATCCTATCGAATCTTTCCCCGACGAGGCGATGGGATCATCATCAGGACAAGCTTCGTTTAGGTCGAGTGAGGGTGCATCTTTCCCTCCTTCTATGCTACACCTTTATGAAAAACTAGATAACCTTCGAAATCAGGTATGCACTATACTTATGGCTCACGAGATCCTTGATTAACATGTTATCAAAGATTATGACGGAAACTGGTCTTCGGGTGAAGTCAAAGGTAATCAGTGAAGCTCTTATTCAAGACTTGTGTTTTAACTGCCCCCGAGGTAAGCTGAACATCCCAAAATAGTCGTCTTAATTCATCATACGTCGGCTTAGATTATGCTGAGTTCAACGTAATCATAGCTGGTGCTTCGGATGAGGTCACCAAATCATTTGAGTCAAATCGTGATCGCTTCGCCCAGACTTGCATACAACATCGGTGTGTTCATTGCATGCCAACATTCCGAAATGCCACTCATGCAACCTCCAGGATATCCAGTGCAACGCGTCCGGTGGACTTACACGCCCGTTTTGCATACCCACAGACCTGATTGATTACTCGACCATTATTTCCGGAACATTTCATCTATCATATCTTGGTTGACTAGCTGCTGATCTCTCTCACAACTGTACTCAACAGAACATCAAATATATCTATCTTAGCTTCTAGGCATATAGGAACCAAGTTTCATCACTAGTATGCTTGAAACCTAAAAGGTTCCCATTGATGTTCGTGATTCACTCTGCTTGACATTAATCAGTCATGAGGCTTGCATATCAGAGAAAGCAAACTCGATGGTGCTCTAACCTTCTAGTCTTTCTTTCACCTTGTTGAATTGTCGTTGAATTGTCACCTTGACAATGGGAGTTGTGCTAGGAATCATCCGATGCCATTGTCAAGTATGCTCCTGTCGTGGATGGACCCAGTAGTGATTATCCGCGTCACTGTTTCTGTGCCTTCGTGGTTAGCTCCAGATTAATAGTCATTTTGGGTTGATAGGTCGTCGCTCAATTGTTCATGTTTGATCTGCCAATCGACTAGTCATTGGAAAGACCATATAGAGGATGGACTATATCAGTCAGTTGTCGAATAGGGATATACCACTAGTCATGGTACAAATAGTGCAGTACCGGAAACGATATTCCTGCCAATACATATTAAAACAACATTCGAGTGGTATGACAATAGCCTGTCTAGCCTGACCGGAATTATTGTTAGATGAAGGACAGCTTAATAACCTCCTCCGTCCACGTTCCGATGCGATGCCATTTGCCTGCGTTGAGTCTCTTCAAGCTTCGGGCAATTTGATATACTATGACCAAGACCTAACCAGCCGGTCAACACACACCGTTGAAATTTGAAAGTGGACTTATAATACCTCCACATACGGGACAGCCCTTCAGGAAACCACCTTGAGCAACACGAGGATCATCGATAGATACTAAGAATGGGGGCACCCTGAAAGATCAATTGTGAGAGGAGTAACAGACAATCAATATAAACACTTGCTTTTGACCAGCTTCAATCAACAAATACTTGAGATCTAGCAACGTTTGTTCTGGTGTGGTCATGTTGACAAACGTAGTCGCAATTCCAGTTTTCCCACTACGCCCTGTGCGCCCTATTTGATGCACATAATCTTCAATCTCCTTAGGCATCGTGAAAATAATGACATGTTGGATTTCATTGAAGTCCAATCCTTTGGAGGCAACGCCTGATGCTACCATGACATCCTTTGATCCTGACTTGAAGGCCTTAATCGCATACTGGCGCTCTTCCTGCGCTGATAGGCCATCAACGGCATAGTTCAAGCCTTTCCGGAACGTGACATACATTTCGATCCGTGAATAGCTACGGCTTCGACTCCTTTGAGTAACAGGTACTCCTGTATATCTAAGCGGACATCAGAGCACAAGCAGGGCAGGATTTGTTTAAGACAACCAACCATCAACCTCGTTCTTATTCTCACTAAAAATAATGACTGGAGGTGGTGTCTTCTGCAGACATTCAAGAAGATATACCATCTTTGCCTCTTGCTTTACGTATTCGACCACTTGAAGCACATCCAGATTGGCAGCACCTGCACGGCCAACGTTGACTAACACAGGTTTTATCAGAGATTCCCTTGCAAAGTCCTGGATTTTACGTGGCATCGTCGCCGAGAATAAAAGAGTCTGGCGTTGGCGCTGTGATGGTACATGAGCATAACGAAAGCTCAAAGCCACTAAAAACGGGTCTCACCTTGAAAAAGCTGATGATGTTGCGGACGTCATCTTCGAATCCAAGATCAATCATCCTGTCAGCTTCATCCATACAAAGGTATTTGCAGTTGTTGAATGTAAATCGTTTCTTTTCGAGCATGTCGATCAAACGACCGGGAGTTGCAATAACTATATGAATTCCTTTGCTCAGAACGTGGCTTTGCTCGCTCATAGAGATGCCCCCTATACAGAGAAGGGAGTTGAGCTGCAGGAATTTGCCTTCCCGAGCCAAGGCTGAACACCAGGTATTCACGTTCTCGTAGGTCTGGTTGGCAAGTTCACGAGATGGACACAGAATGACGCCAACAGGCCCCTCGCCACGGACGAATGGAAGTTTCTTCTCCTCCTCGAGTGCCATCATGATCAATGGGAGACAAAAAGCCAGCGTTTTTCCCGAGCCAGTAAACGCGATGCCAATAATGTCGCGACCTGAGAATCTAGATGGTGGTCAGAATATAATGAAATTTGAAAGCATGAGCGCGCACGCAGCCGGTATTCCCTGAAGTTGAATCGGAGTAGGAGTGATAATGCGTTTTGACCTCAGATGCTCCAATATAGGCTCTGGTATTTTCATATCCTATTCGATGAGTTGGGAGAAGCAAAGAAAGGTG
>Ga0153993_100931_pt1 | contig 10455 bp, 14 predicted proteins | sample TSNC077MetaG_FD_104706 | JGI IMG/M metagenome (GOLD analysis project Ga0153993, IMG submission 104706) | Attine ant fungus gardens microbial communities from North Carolina, USA - TSNC077 MetaG | ecosystem: Host-associated > Fungi > Mycelium > Unclassified | place: USA: North Carolina, Lumber...
GACTGGCCCGACGACCTGTGTATCTGGATCATCATGCCAAGCACTAAACGAGTACTATTCTCAATGTTTGTAGATTATTGATCGAGTTTTCCAACAAAAAATGTATCGGTTTCTTTTTAATTACATGTCCGTGTTGCGAAGTGTGATAAATCGTGTCAACAATAAGGGATGGCGCTTTTTTCCAACCAATCCTGCGCATTCGCTGTAAGGAAAGAAATCAAACAAAGATATACAATCGATGTTCCACAGATACGATTCGACATAGTACTCCTATTATCTTTGTGAGATCTGCTTTCCCCTTTGGGCGCGTCTCGTGACCTCTCATCACCAAGATCGTAGACCTATATTTGGATTAATGGCGAACAGAGTGACAAACAGTTCCCAAGCTAAATAGGATATTTGTCCCCTCTATTGGCTGTCACATTAAGTAACATCTTTCAGGAGAGGGTTCCTATGTCTCAGAATACACAGATAATACTATCATCAGTGTCTCGACTTACACATGCGAACACTTTCCATACTGAGACCTTTTCTGAACTCCAATTTATCTCACAACTTCCACGCCCGATTTACAACCCCCTCTTCGCCTCTCTCTCTTGCCAAAGCATCCATGGCCGAAAAAGACATTCAAGTTGGCGATAAGGGTGTGTATCAGATTGTTTCGGTCCAATGACTGCTGACTCTTCAATTACACGCATATATGATCACTATTTATTTTGATTAGTCGAATGGAAATATGGCTCCAGTCATCCTCAAGGTACAGCGGCTGAAATCAAATACCACCCAGGCGAGAAAGTGCAAGTCGAGTCTCGGAAGGGGAACACCATCACCAGAAATGCAGACGAAGACAATCCAGCTGTTCGAGTTGAGAGACAGGGCGATGGGAATAATCAGGATGTAGTCAAGCGGATGACGGAGTTGACCAAAGTTGGCGAGGAAAAGGAGAAAGAGGGAGAGGGAGAAGAAAACGGGGCTGGGGTTGGTGAGAAGAGGGAAAGAGAGGCGATGGAGAAAGAGCACGAGACTGAGAAAGCAGGGCAAGTGAATGAGCCACAGGACGAGAAATCGGTAGAGGACAAGCCACAGGACGAGAAAGCGGTAGAGGACAAAGAACCCGAGACCAAGAGAGCTAAACTTGACGAAACAAGTCAAGAAGAGAAAAAGCCAGGACCGAAATCGACTCGAGGACGAGGACGTGGCCGCGGAAAGACGGTTAGCACCACTACGACTGGTGCTCGACGAGGTGGCCGTCCCAAGAAAGAACCCCGGAAAAAATCAGCAGGGACAGGTCAAGTGGAAGATGCGAATGATGAAGCTGTCAATGCAGAGAAAGAGGCTTCTAGGCGGTCACAAGATCCCCATAATTAATTTAGCAACTACAATATACAGTCTAGATACTATTATGTAATACATCTGATGCGAACAGAAGGACGAGCTCTGCAAGTTGCAGCCGCTAGTTCAATGGACATTAAAGTCCAAACGCCTTCCATCCAGCGCCCTCTTCGAGGATCCCGCATATCCAGTTTTTACCCCGTGAAATCTCTACCTGCTCTTTCCTCCCTCGATAGCGCTTTTCAACTTCAAGAGTATATCTCGTTGTTGACGAGATTGGATGTCCATGATGTTGAGACGATTACGACGCCTCCTGGTCCGCACAAGGAAGTGAAGGATACGGAAGGGCTTGCTTCTGCTGTTGTTGTCTCTGAAAAGGGAGGGCAGGCAGGTACGGAAGGAGTTGGTAGTTCAGAGAATGAAAAAAGCGGTGAAGAGAAGGAGATGAGTATAGATGAGGCTTGTTGGATTTACGAACAGCTTCGGTACGTGTTTGTCAAAATGATCCACTGGACGAGCTCACTTTGATAATGTATAGACGACTAGCTCAGGACTTGACACATCCACTGATTACGACTCTACAACAAGAGTGCTCGCGCACGACGTGTCCTGAAATGAAAGCTGGAGAATGGCTTTATCTCTGTGTCGCACACGGTACAGACGGTGCAATGGAAGTCAGTCACTTCACTCAATTCCATGAATCCCTTGTTGACCCTGGCCGAAATAGCAATGCTGTGCAATAGATTATATTCTTCATACCCTCGACAGCGCGACGGCTCTCCTCAATTCGCCTCGTGCCTTTCCTTCTAGGTAGCGTTGACACCCACTCCTTGAAATGCGATTACAAAACTGACCAAAACCCTGTCTACGAAATAATCACCCGAACAGACTACAAATCCCGACATCATCCCATCGTCACTTTTCCTCTCTCGCTCGTCGACTAGGCCGTATCTTTGCCCATGCCTACTTCCACCATCGTGAAGCCTTTGAACAAGCCGAAGCCGAATCCTCACTCTACGCGCGTTTTCTTTCCCTTTCTTCTAAATTCGACTTGGCGCCCAACGAATTTCTGGTTATTCCTGCTACTACTCCTATTGGAGATGGCGATGAAGACAGAAACGGTGAAAGTGGTGGGTTCGGATCGAGAGAAGTTAAACTTGGGACTTCTTATGATCCTAGAAGGAGTGTTGGTGGTGGTGGAATGCAATATCAACTACAGAGACCGTTCCAGGACGAGTTTCTGGCTGTCCACAAAATGAAAAGGTTGCCACAACAATATCAACAATTCCCTCATCAACCACAATCCCCTCAACAACAACACGAGTCTCAGCAAATCCAGAGACAACCGAAATTACCACCCACGGGTGGGGCGGAAAGTCCGAGAAAGACAGGACGTAATCGTACACATACGATGGTACTCAGTGAAGCTGCCCAGGTTGCTGATGAGCTAGCCAAAGTGACTGCTGCTGCAAATATCAGAGCTGAAAAAGAAGAGAGGGAGACGAAAGAAAAAGAAGCGAAGGCTAGGGAAGAAGTGGAGTCTGAACAGCGGCAAAGGGATGAAGCTGAACCACAAGCTAAGCAGGAAATGGAGGAACCGAAACCGGCAAGTGATGAACCGACAAGTGATGAACCGAAAGATATTGATGAGGGCGTGACTGAGACCACGGAGGAGAATGTGAGTGACAGTGAAAGTGTTGGCGAGAGCACCGGCAATGTCGCGATAGAGGAAGAGTCAACTGCCGAAGCTCTTCATGTTACACCGGAATCAGAGCCCACTGGGAAAGAGTCAGAGTCCGAAGAAATTGATGCCAATCCCACAAAGGTTGATGAGGAACCGAGAATGCAGGAAGTCGACATTGCTACTGCCTCTATCCCGGCAGAGACGTCGAACGTGGAGGAAGGAGAAAGGACATTCGAGGCTGATGCAGGGGCAGAGGTTGAGGAGGACAGGAAGGAGGTGTTGTAGAGTCCCTTACTCTCTTGTCATGTTTCGATACCAGGTGTAAATACCATATGATGTTAGTCACGTCTCTTCTCTAATACACTAAGAAAGGTCCATTGGATCGTCCATTTGATCTGCAATATCTGAGGATTCATTCAGAATGTCATCATGTAGATTGAAGAGCTCTTCTTGAGTCTGGCGTTCATATTCTTTAGCATAGGCTTCAAGTTCTTCATCGTCCCAAGGTACAGGGTCTGGTTGTTGTCCTGATTTTTCATTTATTATCTGAGAAATAATGACGATAGTTGATTGCTGACCTGGAATTTCACGTTCCCACTCTTCAATGTCTTCCATATCTGGGTCAAATGAGGAACCTACTTCTTGAGCATACGACAGTCGATATTTATGTTCGATTTTCCGATTCATTTGGTCCATCATCCGACGGAAAAGCTGGATGGAAGAAGTTAGCGATGAGTCACACAGGATTGGGGAAAAAAGAGAGGAGACAGGTTACCTCTTCTGACATGATGTCATCGTCTTTTTCCTCGCCCTCATCGTCGTTGTCTTCATCCATGTCGAAACCATCACTGCTCCGATCGCTATAGCCAGTATATCTCCTTTGTTTCACGGCACGCGCACGCGCCTCTTGTACGCGTTCGAAACATCTAGCTCTCATTCTCTCGCGTAAGAATTGTTTTTGAGGGTCTTCTGGATGAGGGAAATGATGTCGTGTATCGTGTCTTGATAGACCATGGGGGGTGCTCGTGCCATTGGAGGGGGTGCTCCGTGTCCGGCGGCTGGTGAGAGGAGAGGGTAGTGTACTGCTGTGAGAGATCTGGGATTTATATTGGAGACGCCGTCGTGTAAAAGATGGTGAGGAGTCGTTGAGGGGTGAGGAATGGAGGGGTTGGAAAGGGTAGCGAGGTGGTGAGGACATTTTCTGGTGTAGCCCGTTGAATGTGACATTTTTAAATTGGAAATGTTACGAGTCGCGTCGTGGACACGTGATAGGATCTGTCATATGTCGTGAGAACATGAGAACATGAGAACATGAGTTCTGTATTTATATACCCCAACAAGCAGATGCCAAGACGCGGTGGGGTGAGTTACATGGTGGTACACTACTGACCACACCCAAGCTACAGGGGTGAGCTGCTTGGGTCCTTTCGAATCAGGTGTGAATGTTGGAGGTGGAGTAGTTGGGTCTGCGGTATGTCGTGAGAACATGAGGGGGAGAGAGCGTTCTGGATAAACAAGTGTTTAGGTGTGGTGGGTGTGATACATATTGGCTAATCGCTGACTGACTATATCCGAGCTACAGAGGCGGTCTGCCGAAGTTGTTCCGAATATGAAGAGTTCATATGTCATAAAAAAAACACACAAAATTGATATCGACGTGGAAATATGTCCATCTTCTGCTTCTTTTAAGGACTCGAAACTCTCACCCAAGCAGTGATGCCGATAGTGCCTATCTCCCGGCCTGTTATCGTCAGGCTTTTAGCTCTGGTCCTGATATTCGGTCTCCTTGGTCTCTTTCTACTCGACCTTGAACTTCCTCAGGAGTTCTATGAGCTGAAGAATGCTGTATCAAGCAGGCATAAATCCAGTTCTTCTGGTAAGCTCGGTCCTCAAAGATTGAAGATCCATCTGCTTCCCCAGGCAATTCAAAGGCCTCAACAACCCCCAAGCGCACTCAAGCTTCAACTCCTCCAGAATTCTGCTTGGGTCCTCATTTGAGACGTCGATTCCCCATAATGCGACTATTCATGGTTTCAATGTCTTTGATAACCTCGTCATGCACAATGGAACGTACTATCTTGTCACGAATAAACCGCAGTAGCTTTCCAGAAAGAGCAAACATAGCACGCTTGCCCCACCGTCCCGGACTTTGGGGAGAACGTGATCCTCATGAAGATGTGTGCACCTCTCTTCTGAAAAAAAAAACTTGACTGATTTGAATTTTTTTCGTAGGATTTTCAGTTTATTACCCCTGACGAACTTGTGCCTTTACTGAGTGACTCGGCAATTCAGGTACAAGGGTTTTCTTGGATTATGCATGACATCTGGCAGTTCATGAAGGTGAGTGTGAATCCACACCATTATCTCAGTAGCAAGATATTCACACACACATACACACACACAAAGCATTATTATCATTGGTGGGGTGAAATCATCTTAGGAGGTTGGAGAGTCTATTCACTCGTAGGATTTGATTCTGACGGAACTTTTCACTCTGAGGTGGTTACAATCACCGGATCGCTTTCTCATCCCCGTAAGAATATTTATTTGGCTTTGCGATAGCGATAAAATGCCGTATACTGACTTTTATACTTTAGATGGGAAGTGGAGGGACAAACCTGGAATCATCGGAGCTCTTATGCGAGCAGCTTTTCCTCAGGCAGCGATTGAGGAGAGAGACCAATGGCGGGACCTGATGAAACTCAATTCTACTTTTGTTTTTGATCGAGCGTTGATCACCAATCGTGAAGCCGCCCACGCGCAGTAAGTATTTCTTTTCTGCAGGAGAAAAGGTCTTGACTATGACAGTCGTTATGGAAGCCGGTGGTACAAAATGATTGCAGGAACCCAGGAACTTCCGGCTGCCGAATTTAGTTTTGAATCCTCCTCCCCCTCTCATGAAGGCTTCTGGTCTCCTATACGCAAGTCACTAACCCTCAACCTCCTCGGCTATCTACCCACATTCGCTTCTCTCACTGATCGAAGAGTCCTTTCTCCGCCTTCAGACAAATCTGAATTACCAGTCGTCACTTACATCGACAGACAAAAGACTGGGCGGAGACTGACCGAGGAGAGCCATAAGAGTTTGGTAGACGCCTTGCTGGAATTAAAGGAAGAGCAGGTGTGTGAAGTACAGATTGTCAGGATGGAGGAGGTTTCGGTTAGAGAGCAAATAAGATTGGCTGCCAGGAGTACGGTGAGTTTTGTCTCGGCATCTCTTCTCAAGTGATGCCGCGTCGACTCCCAACGACCCTCGGAGGTTGCTAGGCGTAGAGCTATCGGCTTAGCCTCTTTTTCTCCAGCCCAGACGCATATAGATAAGGGAGAGAGCCTACGACTAATTCTCGGACAACGGTTCGCTCTTCCATATTATGGCATATGCCGAATCCAGGGGGAATGAAGGGGGAAAAACAAAGATAGCCTGAGGGAAAGTGTTTTCATGATAACCTCAAACTCGGTATTGCTGGTAACCTTTTGCCGTCAAAAGACCTTTGTTACTGTCGTTGATGATGATGAATGCGGTCATGACTTCCTTTCATCAGATTGCCTTTTTTTCGGATGCGATCTTTTTTTATTTCATTTCTCTTCTTGGAGTTCTTCTTGGTTTTATACTCTTGAAGTGATGGTGGTTCTCTCTCGGCTTGGCTTTCTTGGCTTTGTTTTTTTCTTTTTCTTTTTTATTTTCTAATCGGTTACGTTTGTAGATCACGGTTGGTGTGCATGGTAATGGTTTAACGGTGAGTGATTTTTTCTCTCTTATCTTGCCTTTTGGGGACGCATGCGATCAGCTATAGCCCCACTATAGAGTCCGGATGACCATCTCTGAGAGTTGAGTCTGGACCATTGGTTCTCCATTGCGCATTGGACTTGGGTTCCTTATCTTTAAAAATATCATTCCCATTTCATTCGTTTCCCGGTACTTAAAACGCAAAATCTAACCTCAAAAAATGATTCATCCACTTCAAATTAGCATCAGCTCTGGATGCCTCCATCGGCGCGATCTACGGTGATCGAGATCGTAATGCAGGGAGGTATGAATGGGTTGCTGTTCCCTTCTGGTTCAGAGGGTTAAGCGTGGATCATACGTCAGGATATGTTTTTGACTATGAGATGTTGGCAAGAAATATAGGACATAAAGTGAGTAGTGAATACACCTAGTCTACTGATAGGGGCTTACTCATGATTTTTTCAAGCACTACATCGTATGGAATGATACATTACTCACGTATTCGAAGGGTACATATCACAAAGTACGTTGGCTTGCTTGCTTTATACGGCTGTCTAAATCACCTCGTCTCTAGGGAGTCAACTATCCAGATGGTTTCCATGGTCGTAGGTTCATTTCTGTTAAGGGGCTGCCATGGTATGCTGAGGCTTACAGTTTCATACAGCAAATATCTATGTACACGGCCCAGCTGTTGCACGAAAGATTCAGGAGCGCCTGTTAGGTATCGAAGGTGATGATGCGCAGAAGCCAGAAGATTAATATGATATCAGAACTTTTCCCTATGTAACCAGCGCATGGGTGAATGAATGAATCAAGTTTGGAATCTCAAACGAGGGGAGAAGAAGTCCGCCAACAGAGGTGGTGGTTACGGTGACTTGATTATGAAGCGAGGGTGTGTGTGCGTGTGTGTCGGAGGACGACGTCGGCTGTAGTTGAAGAGCTTTCAAGGCCAACACGACAAAACTGGATGTGGGTTCTGTTTCTATAGACGATGATGATGAGGTTCCTGGCGTGGCATTGCTATTAACATTTATGATGATCGATGTCCAAAGGTTGATCGAAATACCCATCCCCCCTCCCTCAGGTCCTGCCAGATGGGTTTGTATGAATGTCATATTTCTTCTATCTAGGGGCACTTCGCTCCGCTTGGCGGTTGTCTTCGTTTGTGAATGTACGTCTTCCATTGGATTCCTCGTTGTTGTTGTTTTTTGAAATCCGCTCGGAGATTACTACGAGTAGGGTTCTTTGGGCTGGGTTTGGAGTATAAGCAACTGGGCTTCTCTCTGATAATGCACGCGCGTTGGTTATGCGCCGCAGATCGCAAGCCAAGCGAGAGAGAGAGAGGGCGCTTGAACAAGCAGGTTCCCTTTGACCGGTACGAGTGCAACGGACAGGGAGTCTCAAATGGCTGTCAGGCAAATGGACAGGTCTGTGCTTCTCATCTCGCGCAGTAGAAGCCGTGGTTTGCAGATCAGGCAAGTGGACGGGAGTTCTCTATTGGAACAGAGTTTTTATGGCATCTACACCTTAATTCTGAGTAGTGTTAAGGAAATCGGGCAGCCAGGAGGAAGAGGGCGTGCCAGTCGGGAAGGCCAAGTCCTCGGATAAGCAGGCCAGCTAAAAAGGCCGGACGGACGGCTGGGCTTTCTGGTCCAAGGCTTCCTCATGATTTTCCCTTTCTATTTATCGCCTCACCAGCGTGCGTGGTTGGTATTTTTTCCTTTTTTTTTCACCTGCCTCGTGTTCTTGACTTTTCGTTCTGACCCGCTTTTCCAAGCATCTGGAAGCAGAAGCAACGCCAGACTAAGATTGACTCCCTTTCCTCTTCCTGTTTCGCCCCTCCTTCACCAGCAGAACACAAGATCCACGCTCTTTCTCTTTCACAGCTCGTTACTCAATGCAGGGCCGGTGTTATTTCCCCTTCAAAGATTGTCCTCGCATACGCAAAGAAGGCTATCAGGGCACACCAGGCCACAAATTGTCTTTCGGATATTATGTTTACAGAGGCCCTTACAACGCCGCCCGTTGCAAACTGGGCCTCAGGTGTCGACTCGGAAAGCACTAACGAGACTATGGTGAGGGACCGCCCTCTTATGGGAGTACCTGTCAGCATCAAGGGTGTGTCATAGTCCGCTCTCGGACATGAAGGAAAAGCTTATTAGTAATGGGCTAGAAACTATTGATGTCGCTGGGCACGACTCAACTATTGGTTATTCTCGCTACGTCGACAAACCTGCAAAGGAATCTTCCGCGATCGTCCGCCTCCTTCAGGACGCCGGTGCTCTAGTCCATCTCAAGACAAGCGTCCCCACTGGGCTTCTAGCGATCGAAACGTCATCAGCTGTTTTCGGCCGAACGACAAATCCATATAATCCAAGTCATAGTGCCGGAGCCTCGACGGGAGGTGGAGCCGCGCTTCTCGCTTGTGGCGGAAGCAAGATCGAAGTTGGTACTGATTTAGCTGGGAGCGTTCGTATTCCCGCACACTTTTGTGGCGTGTGGAGCTTGAAGGGGAGTGCTGGAAGGTTTCCAATATGGGGAAACCGATCTCCTATGATGGGCTTGGAATCCTTGCCAATCCTAGCTGCACCCATGGCAAACTCGTTGGATGATCTTTGTGAGTTTTGGAAGCGGGTCCTGGACATGAAGCCCTGGCAGTATGATCACACAGTAATGCCTTTGCTACGTGCTGATTTGATATCCGGCGTTCATACTATTCACGTAGTGTGTTCCTCTCCCATGGCAGCCTGTTAATCTGCAAGAAGAGGGTAGACGATTGAAGTGGGGTGTTATCTGGGATGATGGTACCTGTCTATTCCTTTTGCAAAAAAAACGTTCATTTGATGAATTTGACTTTTCCCAGAAACCATCCCGCCAACGCCTGCCTGTCGCCGTGCGTTATCGACTGTTATCAGTGCTCTCAAGAAGCAAGGTCATGAGGTAGTCGATTTGTGAGTGGCAGATGTAGTAAGCACTGAAAGCCAATCATTTCGACTGACCTTCTTCAAGCAAACCTCCTTCGATTATGGAAGGCCTCAAGATTGGATATCAACTTCTCTTCTCTGATGGAGGTAAGTGAATAATTGCATTCTGTTCATTGCCTCACGTCCCCCAAATTACACACAATCTTACAGGAGAACAAACTCGAGCACCACTCCTCTGGACTGAAAGAACCTCTCCGCCAACCCACCATGTCCTCACTCTTCTCAGACTACCTAAATTCATCAAGTCAATTCTTTCGCGTATACTCGGTTCTCGCGTCCTTTCCTTCATCTTTGGTTTTGGATCCCAGCCTGATCCGCTTTCAGCCGAATTGTATTCGATCCTTCATACAAAGACTGTCATGGAGGAACGTCGGCTTGTTCATCAGAGAGATTTATACAGAGCAAAGTGGCATCGACAGCTGATTGAGGAAGGTATCGATTTCATCTTAACAGTACCTCATGCCTTGCCTGCTTTGGAAAATGGGGGCAGTGAAAGGGCAACCCTCATGAGTGCTGGCTATACCTTTATTTTCAGTCTAGTACGTCATTTCTCGTTTTCATTTTTTTCGGCAATGATATATTAATTGAAATGATTCCCAACTGATGCTTGTTATACACACCAGCTTGACTATCCTGCTGGTGTTATTCCTACGACAACAGTTTGTTCCGCTCTCGATGCTCTACCACCTAATTTCTACACCTCACCCACTTACAATCAGTTTAATGCC
>Ga0153993_100938_pt1 | contig 10388 bp, 8 predicted proteins | sample TSNC077MetaG_FD_104706 | JGI IMG/M metagenome (GOLD analysis project Ga0153993, IMG submission 104706) | Attine ant fungus gardens microbial communities from North Carolina, USA - TSNC077 MetaG | ecosystem: Host-associated > Fungi > Mycelium > Unclassified | place: USA: North Carolina, Lumber...
CCTCCAGAATGTTCTACAACCTTGTGACCTTATCACATGACTTGGCTTCCTAAGTTCCCCTGCTATTTATATCTCAACCCCATTGTATGCTTTGAGGTTTTGGACTAAGTGTTCAAATGTGTGGGAGACTTTTTCCTGCTCAGGGCTCCCATAACAGTTGGTTAGACAAAAGGTATAATGAGGAATACTGGGCAAGGTTAGAAAGGAGTTGGAGGCAATGGAAAGGAGGAAGAGCAAAGGGATAAAGAACAATAAAAATGATAAAAAAAAAGAAAGAAGAAATTGAGCAAGAAAATTCAGGACTTAGGGAATGGATAGAAGACAATGATGAGGTGGGGAATATCTGTGACCTCTACTATAAGATGTAAGAATCCTTGGGACAAGGAATCTTGAGAGGGAGATAGTGTTATAACATGGCCAAAATGGCTAAGTCATTATTTATATTTCTTTTCTTTTCTTTTCACATTTGGACTTACTATACAAGGAAGGAGTATGGGAAAGTATCACATGATATTTTACATGTCACATGTCAGGGTGATGTCACATGATGAGTCACATGATGAGTATGGGAAAGTAGTGTACAGACCATGTAGTAGTTGTATAAGTAGTGTACAGAAATTGAACAAGAACTCTATTGAGTTCTCCTTGTCAACTCAGACCAGGAGTGTGGTTAAGTCATCTTAGGCTAAGTTGCTACATCATGCCATTCCAGGCTGTATTGCAATTGCTTTTTTCAAGAAAATCCTCCACTCATGATCATCCTCCAATAGTCCTCTTGTCATATATGCCTCCTTGAATATAACAAACACTTGGCCATTCCAGGTTCTTAAATGCTCCCAACTTACTTTCTTTAATTATTATTAAGATAGAACAGCATTAGAATACATTAGAATTAGAATACTTATTTTGATTGATCAATGAAAATAGATAGGCAATAAGGTGGGGGGTATACTTATTGAACCTATTGACCTTATTGACCTGTATAGAACCTGATTATAACTAATTTTCAACTTATTAATACTAATAAGGTAAAAAAGGTTGGGATCAGTATTTTGGGTTTTTCCTGATGTTTGAGTTCCTCCTTCAAAGAAAACTAGATTTCCTAGTACTTAAGGGATAGATTTTTTGATCAGGTAAAATAGTTCTGTGCCTGTCAGTGGTGCTTGATTGGGTGTTTGAACTTTGTTAGTACTCCTGTTCAACTTTGATCTTGTATATTTCCATTAGACCTGCCTTTTTGAATTATACTGCCAAATAGTTGGTTTTCTCATGTGCAATTCTGGAAAGATACTTAGCCCATGCTGTCATAGGGTCAAGAGAGAGAGAGACAATGACTTGGATTGAATCATGGCAAGATTGGTGTGATGGGCTGGGCATCTCAGTTCTCGATAACAATGGTGTATGAGCATGTCACAACATTGATGGACATTTTTATATCCCAGTCAACCTCCAATAGCTGCTCTCTTTGACTATTATTATTATTGAATTTTCAAAAGTGTGATATGATATGATTTTCTACTTTACATGAAGAAGTGTCAGAAAATCATCTAGATTTTTCCCAACTGGATCCGTCCAAGTGAAGCGACAGTTCTCGATAAGCAGGTCCACCGAAAGAACCAGGCATGGTGTCACCACAGCCAAGGTCACGCTTCCCCTCCTCCTTCTCCAACAGCGCTTGAGTGATGACGTGGATTCGGATCTAAATTGCTCCACCTTTTCGTGCTCGAGCGACTTGCAGCAGCAGTAGCAGCAAAGTAGCTAAACTTGTTGACGGCCCTTATATCGGTCAAGGCGCTGTGCCACTTTGCTCTATTGTGAAATCGAGGGAGAGATCGACGTGGGATGGCGGGTCAGTAGCGATGGTGATGGTGGGGGTTGGGGGTAAACCAAGAATCGCATTAAGCCTCGTGGGTAGTAGGACAATGAAAAAGGATCGAAAGCAGCAAGACGTCGAAGCAAGGGTTTGCCTTGGTCAGAAACAGAGTTCCAGTACGGACTCTGAAGTTCGATTTCGGAGTCGGCATTTTGCTGGGCAAGGGCCGGAGTGTTGTCGGCACAAAAAGGGGGGCAGCCACAGAGGAGAATGAAGATGTTCATGCAGAGAGAGAACAATGAGCTTGTATTTCGTTTGTGTGCGTGTGGAAGCGATCATACCTGTCCACCAGATGTCCACGGGTTTTCCGTGGCCGTTTTTTTTATGACTTCGGGGGTGACGTAGCCAAAAGAGCCGGCGAGAGAGGTGAATTGCTCGTCAGGAGAATGGAGAAGTTTTTCTCTGTGAAAAGATGAACAAAGAATGAGTAAAAATGATGAGGGACTCACATGCCAAAGTAGACAATGCCAATGCCACTGTCGGGGTCATTGTAGTGGTAGAAGATGATCTCGGGTTTGTTAAGCAGGTGAAGGAAGGGGGGAGGATGTGAGAGAGAGAGAGAGAGGAAAGCGTACTTGAGGACAATGCTGTGGTGGAGGTCGTCAATGGCATCGGGAACGGAGTGGATGATGGTGACAGTATCATGCTCGGTAAACGAGAACAAAGTCAAAGAGCTCTTTGCCAGTGGTGAGTTCAAAGAAGGGATAGTATTTTGCACGAGACTCAAAGCCTTGAGAGACAGACAATGTTGAGGTGGTCGATCTCTGTCCAGACGCTGACTTCCTTTCCCTTAAGCACAGCTTAGTTCTGACAAGGCAAAATGCCGTCACTGTCCGATCAATGAAAAAGGATAGCGCTCTGGCTGCTCAAAAATCGACTGAGGTCTGAGGCGGTGAGAAAAAATCACCGGAAAAGTGCCTCATGTTGCGGTGGCTGTGTTATGCGAATCATAGGCATAGGCAGATGACGCTTCAAGGAAAGGCCTGAGAATGTGATATTCGGATGTAAGAAAAGAAGTGGAGGCTTCACTGGATATCAAAGATGTGAGTCATCAGTCATCTTGCTTCTCGAAGACAATAGTCATGAGCATTACACCACCAAGTATCCACTGATGGCAAAACCTGTTTGTTACCAGCTGACAATTGAATGGAGACTAATCCAAGCCACAGCCAAGTTCCTTCAATTATCATAATTTCCACCATCCATTGTGAGGTGCTGGAACGGCTCGTCAGTTTCAATTGAGATCAAGTTTCATCACAGCTTCATGATACTGGACTGATGATATCACATGTTTGACCTTGATCAGATATTTTGGTCTGCGCGCAACCGAATAGAACATTTGTCCAGTTAATATATAGTCGAACCATGGTCACTGAGTTTCATACAAAATACCTCCCTCCTATATATTCCACTTAAATGGCTGATCAGTACGGATTTACGCCAGAAGATTACGTTTTTGACACGAAGGTCCTGTCATATAACCATTACGGCCAAGGTATGCTGTTCTTTATTCTATTGTTCTTGAAGCAATGGCTGAAGCCTTTTCAAGTCATCTTTGCTACTTTAATGATATATGATTTTATTGATCACATTCCTCAGCAGGTGAGTCCTTCCATTTGTTTACAATGATTGCACATATCCCTTGTCTCCTAGATTCAGTATCTCCACAGGCATGTTTCCCATTCAATGACCAACTATTGCTACTGACATATGAGATCTCAGGAGGAAGTGGTCAAAACTGCATGTCATCCATTTTTCTGTTCTGATATGTAACTGGACAGGCATGATGTAAGTGCGACTCTCTTACTTTATTGAATGAGACAACTAATCTAAATTTTCAGAATGGAGTCATATAGTACGAGGAAATTACCTGACATAAATCAAATGCATATTGATAACAACTTCACCAGCTTACAATAAAGCCTGGGCATCGAAATCAGTGAGACGTCACTCTTGATTCAGCTTTGATATCTTCGCTGACTAGGATTTTCTAGTGGTATGGGTCAAATTTATTTTCTATTTGGTCTGACCTACCCCTTTGCTAGGTGCACATTTGGAGACTCACTAGCGGTCGAGTGAGTCTCATCATGACTTTCCAGGACAAGAGTGGCTGATGTCAATAGCTTAATCACAACATTAAACATATTGGCAGTGAAGACTCTGTTGATCCTGCACCTTCGAGCAATTCGGAACAAGAATTTCATTGGTGAGATGGCTAGAAGCATGTGCCAACGGACTCGTTATACTGATTTCTGATTTCTAGTCACATTAATTCTATACTTTGCAACAGCAGGTATGTTTTGTAGAATCTGATTTCTGATTGATAAAGAGGACTGATGGTCGAAATTAGCTGAGGTCCTAGTAGGCTTTAAAGATAGTGCGATACTTGAACCACCAACTGATCGCATTTTTCAGACCGTGATGGCTGCGACAATACTGAGTGTATATCTCAACTCAGTTTACGGAGTGCCAGTCCCTCTCCATGGTTGCTGGACGAATCCAACGCATCTTGATAATTTATACAACCGTGCTGCTAGTGCCTTTGAGTATGTGTTCTAGCATATTTCGCCCTGCTGACTTGCATATTGATTCTCGCAAAAAAGCATTACCAGGACAACAGCAACCGCAATCGAAGTCGTCTTGACATTTATCAGGTTCGCCATGACATACAAAACACAGATGGTTTGTGGTGATGGAATATGTGCCCGGATTTCTCACATGAAAACATCGACTCGTTTACTGTATGTTTTTTACCGCGATGGAACCTTGTTATTCATACCGTGAGTCGAAAATTATATATTATTGATCTAACTGATGGTCTATCTATTCAGTCTCTTGGGTAAGCCTAGACTATAAAACGAGTGGACTCAAGCTCATTCCTTTTGCCTGAATGCCTCCTATCCTATAGCTTCTTTTGCAGTTGTTTTGTTCATTACAGGCTAGTACGTTGTTATCGTTACTAGTCTCTCTCTTACTGACTCTAATAACTAGCGCTCAATACTTAATTTATCCGTTCATTGTAGGCTAAAATCCTTCTTCCTTGTATCTCTGCTAATTTGTGTATTTTCCAGGTGTCACGGTTGATATTCAATTTACTCGAAGCAAATTGTCCTTTGGACGAAAGTTTAGATTCCATGACAATAGAATCCCTCAGGTTCCGTCATTCGGAGTCCAATAGGGACAGTGAAGCAGATATTTTGCGAGGTGGTAGAGGAGCTACCTCCACGAGTGAAGAGGCGAGATGATGGATAAAAAATTCATCCCAGTAGATATTGTGTACTAACCATTGTTTTGTCTGTTCATTTCCCACCGCATGATTCATGAATTGAAAATTGATACCAACAAAACGAGGAGGTCAGGTATGGTGCATGATATGATACTGAGTGAGACGTATGTGTGTTGGTAGAATTTCGAGGTAATTATCACTGGTTTCTCACTGCTTTGCATCAATCATGGTGGTGTACAGAATACCTCTATACGACTGAATATTTCAAACTGGTACAAGAATTTGATGAACACTCATGATCTAAGATTCCAGATTTGGCTTCAGGCTCAGGTTTAGCAGGAAAACGAAGCAATGAAGTATCTGGTGTTCTCTTAGAAGGGTTTAACGATGTACTTGAGGGCGGGTGTGCACGTATCAAATTTTTATAAGTGAGTTTCATTGCAGAGAAGGAGGTGGTTGCTGGAGGAGTGCCAGCAGATGAAAGGAAAGGCCTAGGAGCTGCAGGGAACGCACAAGGAATAGCTTGGAGAAGATGTCACCTTGCAAATCCTCTTCCGTGTCTGATGACTTGGCGGGAAATGCATTTGGAGAGGCAAGAGGTAATTGAATGTGAAACAGTCGAGAGGGTAGCTAAAAAATCATGAACGAGAAGCGAGAGCCTCAGCAGCCCAATGTATCGCACTCACGTCTCGACCTATCAAGCAGCACATCATACTGCACTTTCAAGTTGGATAGCTCCTGTTGGCGCCTCCTGGAATGCCTGGCGAAATGTAACCTCGTGATCGGTCATATCAAATGCTCTCTTGGAAAATGCAAATCACTGGATCCGATGATCAAGGTTCAATGTTTGCTTGTTTCATCGACGATTACCCTTCAAGCCGTTCTACCTTTCGCTCTGCTACATCCAACGTCACTCGATGTTTTTCATGAGATAATCATCACGTGCTTTTTTTACAAAAAAAGCGGTCAGTCCCATGATGGTGTAGATTTCCCTTCTTTGCTTTGTTTGATTGTCGTCTATGTAAATACAACTGGGGCATTATTTCATTTTCCCCATCGACTTGAGCAGATTTCTCGAATCATTGTGATCCAGGAGTACGTCGTTAACCTCATTTGATGTCCCCGTTTTGTTAGTATTCCATTTACAACATGATCTACTGAGATAAATAACACTGAATGTCCCATCCATCATCTTTCCTTTTCTTTTTTGTAGCCCTCTTCCACTATTCGTGCTATGTCAGCTTCAAGGTCATCTATCCAAGACAAATTGAGCGTAGGCTCAGGTGCTGGTGGCGGCGGTTGGACGCGAAAATATTGGACATTCTTGTTTTTGTCGAGCTTTTGGGCTGGAACCACTGTCCATTGATCTGGAATCTTGCATCCATGGGTCTGACGATGGTGGTAGCGCATAGCACCTCCGGAAGCAAAGATTGCATTGCAGTGATCTTCTGGGCACGAAAGTGCCTTCGTGTAAAGCTTCAGTCCACTGAACGCCTCCATTCCAGACAAATCAGTGATGGAGGGGTACACACTGTGTACACCCAATTCCTCACAAATCTTGATCAAACGTGATCTTTTAACTCGGAACTTCAACTCTCGAAGATGAAACTTGACATGGGAAATCCCTGTTCTGGAGGTTAAGCAGATGCCGCAGGCCGCACAACATAAGAGGTTGAGGCGTTTCTGAAAATGCAGACAAAATTCCCTCAGCTGAGGGGGATCGTCGAGGTCTGATTTGCAGATGAATTTTGTCGGAGACTGATATGAATCGAGGTTCTAAAAACTGAATATTAGATTGAGAATATCATATCATAATTCACTGACTCTATGGATCAGGATGCGCTCGTACCCATTGCTAGCAGGAGGGAGCCTCGTATACTCCGCATGATTTTTTATTTTTTCTTGTGAGTCCTGGAAAGAGAACATCAGGGACTAAAAAATACCAGAGCCAGTTAGGACATACCTCAGCCAATGCCCGTGTTGACGACATTCGTAAACGAGTATACAGAGAAACGACGCGCTGCGACGCGACGACAGCCAAGTCACATGTTTCGAAAGAAAATTTAGACAGATTCCTATATTAGCCTATCACGTTCTGCTGTCACGATCCGGAATCAAGATACAACGAATCTCAAATGACATGCGATATCAGTTAGAAATAACCGAAGCACCCACTTTCTGTCAATCTTATACCAGTGTATCCTGCTGATCGACATGTGAATGGGCGGAATACGTGGCTACAGATTATCGATGACAAGAAGCATCTCAGGTGAGTTTCTACTGTTCTATACCAGTAGATGCTTCCATGCAGAATCCTGAACCAAGGAAGAAATTCTGCAATGGTGACTTCAAGTAACTACAACCTTGTGGCAGTCTTCGGTTCACAATCAACGGGAAAGAGTGAGTTACTACTATATGTCAGCTGAGGGAAACACGCTGAGTTTCACTACAGGTACATTGTTGCATTGTTGAACAGACTGCTCGATACAACTTTTGACGTCATGGATGAGTCAAAGCGACAATAAACTACCAAAGGTGGATGAACTTGGACAACGGGACTTATAACGTCTCTTCCCTGCGAGGATCTGGATGCGCCGAGGCACAGCAATCAATCTGATGGTGGCCGGGTCGGTAAATCATGGTCACACTCGCTACAATACATCACACTCAGAATATGATCGCCTCAGGACACGCTATGTTGCTGATAAAACTACTGTCTTCGATTACTATATGCAAGCGCTATGACTAGGTCACTCCAACGTTCTCATAACGTTGTGGAACTTGCCCAGTAGGACCAGAGCAGGAGATTTATAGGGGAAGGAGTGGGGTTCGTGCATCAGAGCCAAGAAAAAAAGCAGAAGAAGACCCACGGCAGATGATGTGGGCCTACCAAAATCGATAGGCTTCCAAAATCGAAATATGTTCAGATCTATTGACCGACCATGCCAGAGCAGAAAATCACTGCTGGTCAGAGACTGTCACCACACAGCGCAAGTTCTGCCACAGTATCGTGATGACGTGTCTGAATTAATACTACGTCTGTGTCTTTGGTGCATGATTTCATTGGCGCTAGTCTTTGTTCAGTTACCCTTGCAATTGCAACTTACATCTTTGCTGTGTTTGCATACTTCTTTGGCTCACTGACTTAGGAAATTCTTGTTGCTTTACTCGTTTGTGAGTCTCTTTTAGTTGAACAAATTGCTTGTGGTGGTGATAGTGATTTTTTTACTTTCACACTAAACTGCTATCTGTGTCCTGTTTTAGCCTCTGAAAACCTGCCTATTAGGGTTCATTCCAAGGCACTAACATTTCAGGATTTTGATATCGATCGGTTAATCTGACTCTCGCATGTGTGAGCCACCAGAAAATCAAACGAAACATCTCCTATTTGAAAATTTCTTGTTCCAATTACATTGACCAGTTGTCCCAATGTATAGGCTGCCAGTTAATATGTTAGTCTAAACTCAGTCCACTAACAACAACATTCAAAATAATTAACCAGAACACAAGGCCTGACTAACATCACGTAGAGAGTGAACGCCAGATAATAGTTGTATACTTGTATAAAATACCTAAAACAACAAAAATAGTTTACAACATACAGTAATAAAACAAGATCTTGAATCATCATAGGCTGTCATCATCATCATCAAATCGGCAAAGGCATTGAATGCCGCCACCACCACATCTTTGAAATGAAGCTTTGGGTACCCTCCGAGCTCTTTCTAACGTTAGATATCCTAGTATCTTTCCTCGCACTCGTCACCATCTTTCTCCACGTGCGTTTTATCCTTGAGGGAATCTTCGCTTGAGACCCAGCCTCCTCTCTGCATGGATGTCCTAAATCTTTCATGACGCTTCCGGGAATTTGAATCAAGTTGGGCACCTTCCCGTCCTTGCTACTGTTTCCATGGCTTCCGCCTTGCATACAAACACCTGCCTTTGTCCACCAACCTCCGTCAGTCGGCTCACCAACACCCCATTCTCTAACATATAATTTGAAGATGTCTACCCCTTGCGGTATGTATGTGTTGATCGTGGATACAAGGGTTGTGAGAGATAAGGACGAGGAAAGGGAGGGAATGAGAAGGGTAAGATTAAGAAATTTTCTCGGACGTTGACTGTAAGTTTGAGAGGAGCAACTCGAGCACGAATGGGACAAGGAACCTGGGCATGAAATCGAGGAACGAGGAGAAGAAGAACAGAAATGTGAACTAAATAATGTGGGCAACAACGACAAAAATTGAGCGATTGTCCCGCCTTCAAACGTGAGACATCGAAGGTGGCTGAAATCACCAACTCGATGTGTCGGTAGATTGCCAAAATCAGATGTATTGAAAGGAGGAGTGAAGAAAATTTTCAATTCTTGCAAACGACGTAAACGGGAGATCTGATTTCGGATGAGGGGGGAGGAAAAAAGGTTAGAAGGGAGAGTAAGAATTGATATCGTCTCGAAACAGGGAGATGGTGATGAGATTCGGGGGGAGGCATTACACGATGAGCGTGAGAGGCTCACTAGAACATCCTGCTCGTACGAGTGAGTTGAGATGATACTGTACTTGGGTTGGGTGAACGTGAGATCATAAAGTCGTGATAATTCAGGTATAAAAGCATGAATTGGCGTAAGCGTTACTGGAAATGCTGCTCGTTGAATGTCATTAGCCTTGGCCTTGAGCAGCTGCCCAAGGTTTTTTGAAGTCAGTGATAATGTTGTTGCGTCAAGTGGTATCGTGTCTTCAACACAGATTTCCGTTAATGGGAAAGAAAGCTCTGATAATAGGTACATCACAAGGCTATCATTCGAAAAGCCATGCAAAGGGAGCTTCAAATAGGCACTAGGTGTTCCCCCAATTAAGGTGATACCCAATTCAGCATTTCGGGATCCTTGATCTCCGGGAATCATGTTAGTGAAAGCGAGATGGTAGCTGAGATTATGGCCATAGGAAAGCGAATCGATGAGACTGTTGATAGTTTGATATTGATTTTGCAATAGCGACCAGTCGATTCGAGCGACGTAATGAAATGAGGTGGACTGAGAATAGAAAAGAGAATTTGAAAGCATATCACGAGTGAATTGGATAAGATGTTCGATGCTCGTTGGTTGGTTGGGGATGAGAATGACTTCTATTCACTGAAGAACAGTGTTAGAGGAAACATGATCAAGGAGCACACCTCCGCGGTCACAGAAGTTTCGAATGTGAATACTTCCATTGTCCTCTAGGTAGTAGAGGGGCATGACCAGCCCAGAGGTGTGGTTATTTCGTTAGCGATGGACTCGAACATATTATA
>Ga0153993_100943_pt1 | contig 10361 bp, 10 predicted proteins | sample TSNC077MetaG_FD_104706 | JGI IMG/M metagenome (GOLD analysis project Ga0153993, IMG submission 104706) | Attine ant fungus gardens microbial communities from North Carolina, USA - TSNC077 MetaG | ecosystem: Host-associated > Fungi > Mycelium > Unclassified | place: USA: North Carolina, Lumber...
CACGCCGCGCGCCGCCATTTCCTGGATCACGTCAATGTGCCCGGAGATTTCCGGCGCGATGGTCACCACGCGGATGGGCGCGAGCGAAAGGTATTTAAGCACCTCGTCGCGCACTGCAACGGCGGCAGCGTCCGGCTGCGCGCCGAGCTTTCCAGGATTGATGTACGGACCTTCCAGATGCACGCCGAGCACGCGCGCGCCGCCGGGCGCACGGCGAACGGATTGTTCGCCGAGGCCGGCGACCACGGCCATCAACTCGTCGCGGGGCGCGGTCATGGTGGTGGCGAGCATGCTGGTGGTGCCATGCTTCGCGTGCTCACGCGCGACCGTGACAGCGGCGTCGCCGCCTTCCATGATGTCGGCGCCACCGCCGCCGTGAACATGGCAATCGATGAAACCCGGCAGGATATATGGGTCGTCGTTGGTTCTGGGGTCCACGCTCGCGCCTTCGAGCGCCGTCACCCGGCCGTTCTCGAACGCGATCGAGCCATGTATCCAGCCGTCGGTCGTCAGGATGTTTCCTTTCAGCATGAATCTCTCTCGTGAAACGTACTGCGTGACGCGCCGTTGGCAGCGTTCGCGTGGCGGGCAGCTTCAACGTGCCCGTTTATCGATGCTTCGACGCGTGGCAAGGCGCCATCAGCCGTCACGCCCGCTGCGAGCGAGCTGAAAATTCCAGGAAACGACCTGGCTATTTTCGGCGACGGCGGACTTCGCCCCGGATTGTTTTTATCGAAACCTGTTATGGCATCTCACAGCATGGAAACCGCAACCTACGCTATGAACAAGACCTGCAACAAACGCCCGAACGGCACCTTAATTGACGTTTCTTGATCAATTTTTACAAAGCGTTTGTCCACCAAATGTTCATAAGAATCGTCGTATGCCGGCCTCGATTGGCGAGCCCATTATATAACCAAAATAATACCAGTCAATTTACGAAATCATAATGCAACGCATTTCAAAATTTGTTAATTATCAATAGCTTGCGTAAAACATTGCGCTATTCGACCATTGATTTCGCATTGGTAATTACCCTCGGATAAAGCCCACTTCAACGCGGCTGGTCTACACACTATATCCGCCTGGAACTCTCCGCAAGATGTCGTCAGACGCAAGGTGCGCACGCTCATACTATTTTTCGGCACAATGATCCTGATCGATTCGCCGGGGGAAACGGCGAAGCGCCAATACAAAGAGAGCGAGGCAAAGAATGGGTGGTTGCGCAAGCGATGGGCTGAGAGATGCGGTGCGCCGTTTCCAATGGTTTTACACACGCAATGTTTGGGCGCCGTATGAACTGGCGGATCAGAACGTGATGTCCCCGACTGAATGGCGGGTCTTGTTTGCCATCATGGATGCGGGCACGACGATCGCGGCCGATCTGTCTCGCGCGCTACAGATCAACACCGGCTATCTCAGCCGAATGCTCAACGAGTTCGAGCGTAATGGCCTGATCGAAAGGAGCCCATACGCCGGTGACGCTCGCAGCAGCCAGATTTCGTTGACGCCTGTCGGCGAAAGCGCGCTGACCGCAACGAGCACCGGCGTGCGCGACAACGTGTCGTCGGCGCTCAAGGCCATGACGCCGGACGAAGGCTCGCAACTGATGGCATCCATGGAAGCCGTCGAACGCTTGCTCACCCTTTCGCAAAATGGATCGCGTGCACGGCTGCGCGGTCCGCGGCCGGGCGATTTTGGCTGGATCGTGGATCACGAAGCGCGAATGGCTGTGGGAGGCGATGCCGCAAAACGGGCGCGAGAGATTCGCGCCGCGCGGATTGTCGCGGAATTTTTGACGGCGCCCGATCCCACGCGCAACGCGTGCTGGATCGCGGAGGAAGATGGCGTGGGCGCGGGGGCAAGTCTGCTGGTTTGCGCGCCCGGGTCCACCGATGCGCGCATCGCCGTGCTTTTTGTCGTCGATGCGGATGCAAAACATGATCAAATCGGTTGGCAACTGATCGACGCTTGCCAGGAGTTTGCGCTCGAGTCGGGTTATGAACGCCTGAGTTGCATACCCGATCTGCGCCATGAGCTTTTCCAGCCCCTGCTCCAACGTTGTGGCTTCCGGCCGCGGCGCAGCGATCAAACGATCTGGGAGAAGTACTTGTAGTACCGCGCCTGAAAGCACAAAGGCCGTTTCGACTTGCGTCGAAACGGCCTTCTGGTTTCTGCGATATTTCGGAACGCGTTTTGCTCAATCCAGCAACAGCTTCAGGTCATGGACCCAGATATCAACGCCTTGTCCGTCGCGTGCGAACAGCCTGAGTTGCCCTTGTGGATCGAAGACGTAGCTCGCGGCCGTATGGTCCATGGTGTATTCGCCCGGCGCCTTGCCCGGAACCTGCGCGTAATACACGCGGAAATCTTTCGTGATCTTAACGAGCTGAGCGGTATCGGCGGGACGCAAGCCGATAAACGAAGGGTTGAACGCCGACACGTATTCGCTCAGCAACGGCGCGGTATCGCGGGCGGGATCGACGGTGACCATCAGCACTTGAACGCGCTTGGCGTCGTCGCCCAGCTTTTGAAGCGCTTGCGACAGTTCCGCCATGGTGGTCGGACAGACGTCCGGGCAATGTGTGTAGCCGAAGAACAGTACGACCGCCTTGCCCTTGAAATCGGCCAGGGTGCGCGGTTTGCCGCTGGTATCGGGTAACGAGAAATCGCTGCCGAACTGAGTATTGCCGGTAATGTCGAGATTCGTGAATGCGGGCTTGCTGTCGCATGCGGCCAGTAATACGGCGGCCAACGCAAACCCAATCCACACCACCATCCCGCGAACTGAAAACTTCATACGCCGATCACCGTCCGCACGTAATGATCCACGAGCAGTGCGCCGAACAGCAGCGACAAATACACGATGGAAAACCGGAAGGTCTTGCGCGCGAGAGCATCGGAATAATCACGATAAATCTTCCACGCATACCCGAGGAACATGCCGCCGAGCACAACCGCGGATGCGAGATACAGCACGCCGCTCATGCCCGAAATGAACGGCATCATGGTTACGGCAAAGAGAATCACGGAGTACAAAAGAATATGCAGACGCGTGTATTGCTCGCCATGCGTGTTCGGCAACATGGGCAGGCCGGCGTTCTCATAGTCTTTCCGTCGGTAAAGCGCCAACGCCCAGAAATGCGGAGGTGTCCAAACGAAAATGATAAGAACGAGGATCCACGCGTCGCCGGGAACGTGGCCCGTCACTGCCGCCCAGCCGAGCGCCGGCGGCATTGCGCCGGAAGCTCCGCCAATCACGATGTTCTGCGGCGTGGCCGGCTTGAGCAAACACGTGTAGATCACCGCGTAGCCAACGAACGTTGCAATGGTCAGCCACATGGTGAGCGCGTTCGTGAACGTATAGAGCGTCCACATGCCCGCTGCACCGAGCACTGCCGAGAACAAAAGGATCTGCGCCGGCGTGATTTCGCCACGCGCGGACGGACGCCATGCGGTGCGACGCATCATGGCATCGATTTTCTGCTCCATCAGGCAATTGATGGCGAACGCGGCGCCCGCCAGCAACCAGATACCGACTGTTCCGCCAATCAACACAGTCCAGGGCACCATGCCCGGCGTTGAAAGAAACATGCCGATGACCGCGCAGAAAACAGCAAGCTGCGTGACGCGCGGCTTGGTCAGCGCGATGTACTGGGAAAGGCGGCTGCCGGAGGGGGAAATCAGTGTTGTGCTGTCCATAGAAACTCACGGAGCCTGGCGCGGGAGTGATGCGGATACCGCGTCCAGCGAGGCGGTGGCGGACGTTGCCGCAGCGGGGCTAAAAGCGTAGCCGTGGCGGCTGGAAGAGATCCGAAAGTTTATCATAACGAGCAGTAGTAACAGGACGGCCGCACCGCCGTTGTGCGCCACTGCAATGGGCAACGGCCACTGCAGCACGATGTTTGACAGCCCGGTCAGAAACTGCAGGACGATCACGAACATTACGCCGTTCGCAGGTCTTCTCAAAGATTCAAATCGACGCAGTTTGGCAGCCAGCCACACCAGATAAAGCACCACGACGACCGCGAAGGTGCGATGCGTCCAGTGGATCGCGACCAGCGCGTCTTGCGAAATGACATCGCCGTCACCGGTCATGCCGAGCGCGCGCCACAAGTGAAAACCGTGCTCGAAGTTCATTGGCGGAATCCAGGCGCCGTTGCATAGCGGGAAATCCGTGCAGGCGAGCACCGCGTAGTTCGTGCTGACCCAGCCGCCCAGCGCAATTTGCACGATCAACAACAGCAAACCCACGAGCGCCGCCGGCAGCCAGCGGGCAGCGGCGGGGTTTATCGACGGAACCGGCGTCTGGCGCGCGGCCAAGAGCCCCAGCGAACCGAGCAGCGCGAGGCCGAGGAGCAAGTGAATGGTCACGATCACCGGCTGCAACTTCATGGTGACCGTCCATGCGCCGAACGCGCCCTGAACCACGATCAGCAACAAGATGGACGTGGGCCACCACGGCGAAACATGCAGCGGGCGCCGCTTGATCCGCGCCGTCCACGCAATGATCACCTGCGCGATGATCAACACGCCGATCGCCATCGCGAAATAGCGGTGGATCATTTCAATCCACGCCTTGCCGATACTGACTGGCCCCGTGGGCATGGCCTGATGCGCGGCGGTGATGGCGGCATGCGCGATAAAAGGCGACGACGTTCCGTAGCAACCCGGCCAGTCAGGGCAACCAAGGCCGGAATCCGTGAGGCGCGTGAATCCGCCGAACATCACGAGATCAAGCGTCAGGAACGTGGTCAGCCAGACGAGCTTGCGAAATTTATTGTCGTCGGCTTTTACCCAGACGTACGAAAGCGGCAACAACGCAATGCAAATGCCAATCAAGCCGAGTTGTAAAACGTAAGTCATACCTGCATGGTTCCTGTTGTCTCAACCTTTTGTCTCAACCGATACGCGACCACTTCAGCAGCTTTGCCAGATCAGCCTTGATCTTTTCTGGCTGCGGGTCTTTCGGGAAACGCATCATCAAATTGCCGTTTGGATCGACGAGAAAGATATGGTCCGTGAGCTGTGAATCCGCGCCTGCCGGCAGCCACGCGGCGACGGCTTTCGGATCGGCGATCAGCATGCGCGTATCTGGTTGCGGATAAGCTGTCTGGATAACGGGAGCGACGGGTTTGTCGTCGGTCCGAAGCCACACGTTGACCACGCGCTCGCGTTCAGCCGATTGCAGCGCGCGCACCTGACGCATGAAGAAAAGCCGCGTGACGCATTTTTCGTTGCAGTCGCCGCCATTGACCGTGACCATCAGCCACTTGCCGCGCAAGGCGGAAAGCGGCATGGGCTTGCCTTGTTCGTCGGTCACAACAAGTTGATCCGGAATCGGACGCTGCGGTTCGATCAACGCCCCGTAACTCGTCGTACCGCCAGTCGGCTTGACCACGTAGTACATGAAATAGGACGCCAGGACCGGCGCCGCGCACACGAACGCGAGCAACAGCAGCATCCAGCGGCCCTTGTTCCACGATCCGGGCGTGCGCTCCTGCTGCTGCGCACGCGCTTTGTTGACCGCGGACGGCGAAGGACGGGGAGTTTGCATGGACAAAATTTGCCTCTATTCGTTTAAGAGCGTCGCAACATCCGGATTGTGTGAGTGCTGCTTCACGCGTTGCGATCGACTGGCTGCACAGCGCCTTCTTTCAACTCGTCTTTTTTCGCCGCCCGACGCGCGGCGTAGAGCCCGAACCCGAGCGCTGCAGCCGCCATGCCCCACCACTGGAGCATGTAGCCGTAATTCGTATCGACACCCATTGTGGGCGCCGGCCAGTCCCGCACCAGCTTGTCGCCCGTATTGTTCAGTTGCTGGATCACGAACGGTTGCAGCGGCAAACCCGTCTCGGCGGCGTACGCGGCGACATCCAGATTCTGTCGAATCTTCAGTTTCGCGGCCGATCCGCCTTGCCCAAGCTCGAACGCCTGCGATGCATTCGCGCGCGCAATCCCCTCAACTTCCACGTCACCGCCGGGCGTTGCATACGGTTCGATACCCGTGCGATCCGAAAGATTCCGCGGCAGCCAGCCACGGTTCACCAACACTACACCGCCGCCATCGAGCTTGAGCGGCATCACGACGTAAAACCCCGGCTGATCCTGATAAGGCCGATTATCGAGATAAACGGCTTGGTCGGGCATGAACGTGCCACGCGCGAGCACGCGATGAAACTCGACGTCCTTCAGCGCCATTGGCGCCGCGCCTACGCGTTGCGCAGGCGCGTTCTCGAACGCAACGATCCGCGCATTGAGCTGCTCTTTCTGATGCGCGCGATCGCGTTGCCAGAAGCCAAGCCGCACCGTCACCGCCATGACGATCAAGATGATCAGCGCCGGCCAGAAGCGGATTTTCATACGGTGCCTGCCACGTTTCCCGCGACGAAACTTTCAACCCGCACGCGGCACATTACCTGCGATGCGATAATCGAGGAATCGAACTTCTTAGGCCAACTGGCTGTTTTCATGCACATATTCGTTGCCATCGCATTCATTCTCATCATCGGCAGCCTGGGTTCGGCGCTGTACTTCATGATGACCGACAAGGGCAAAAGCAAGCGCATGGTGTGGTCGCTCGCCATGCGTGTCGGGCTGTCGATCTCCTTGTTCCTTTTCATCCTTTTCGCACACTGGATGGGATGGATTCAGTCTACCGGTATCCCGCTCGGACGCTGATCTCGCCTTCCGCGCGCCACGATTGCGGATTTTCACCGAATACGTGTAAAACCATCCATTCGATCCCGCGACAAAAGCGCACATCGCAAAAAAGCAAAACGCCGCCCGAATCATGTCGAGGCGGCGCTTTTGTAAAGCATCTTCTTCAATCGACTTCAAACTGCCGATGAAGGTCGCGCTGATTAGCGCGTCCTCCCCTGCGTGCGCTTACAGCCAGTAGACAACTACGTAGAGCCCCAGCCAGACCACGTCCACGAAGTGCCAATACCATGCCGCGCCTTCGAAAGCGAAATGATGGTCTGCGGTGAAGTGCCCACGAATCACACGCACCAGAACGACCGTCAGCATTGTGCCGCCGAGGAACACGTGGAAACCGTGAAAGCCGGTCAGCAGGAAGAACGTCGAGCCATAAACGCCGGAAGCGAGCGTCAGGTTCAGTTCGTTGTAGGCGTGGAAATATTCGTAGCCCTGGCAGAACAAGAAGAGCAAACCAAGACCGACAGTCGCTGCCAGCCAGATAATTGTCTTCCTACGATGATTCTCGCGCAACGCGTGGTGAGCCACGGTCAGCGTCGCGCCCGAGCTCAGCAGCAGCGCGGTGTTGATCGTCGGCAGCGGCCACGGCGTCATGGAACGGAAATGGGAAACCAGTGCAGCGGGACCGTTGTTCGGCCACACAGCCGAGAAGTCCGGCCAGATCAGCTTGTAATCGAGACTGCCCAGTTCATGCAGTGCAATCTGCCGCGCGTAAAACAACGCGCCGAAAAATGCAGCGAAGAACATGACTTCGGAAAAGATGAACCAGCTCATGCTCCAGCGATACGACAGATCAACGTTCTTGCCGTACATGCCGCCTTCCGATTCCCCGATGGAATCGCCAAACCAGTGCCACAGCGTGTAAAGCAGCCAAAGCAGGCCGATAACAAAGCCGATCGGCCCCCACGGTTCACCATTCACCCACGACGCCAGCGAAGCCATCGAGATCAGAAGGCCGGTGGCGGCCATGATCGGATGCTTCGACGGATGCGGGACGAAATAGTACGGGCTTTCGTTTTGACCGCTCATTATTGATTCTCCACTTCGATCCAGTTTCTTGAATTTTTATCGCCTCAGCGCCGCACCGCAGCGCCGCCAGCTTTATCCCACTACCGCCCGCACCACCACCAGCAACACGATGATAAAAAGCGCCGCCCCTATTACGCCCGCCGCGATCAGATGCAGCGGATTCAGGGACGCATCGCTTTCGAGGTCGCGGCGACGGCGCACGCCGAAGAATGACCAGAAAACCGCTTTCAACAACCGGAGAAAACTGCTCTTCGGCGCCGGGTTGTGTGTTTCGACCATCTTGCTTCTCCGTCGCCGCATGCGGCTTTCGGCGGCTTTACGCGGCTTGTGAGCTACGCAAATACGGCCTTACTAAGTACCGCTTCGTGACACCGACGCCGGGGCGGTCAGCTCAAAAAACGTGTACGACAACGTGATCGTCTTCACATCCTTGGGCAGCTTCGGATCCACCACGAACACCACAGGCATGCGCCGCGTCTCGTTCGGCTTCAACGTCTGCTGCGTGAAACAAAAACATTCGATCTTCTTGAAATACTCCGTGGCCTGCATGGGCGCGTAACTCGGAATGGCCTGCGCCTGAACCGTGCGCGACTGCTGGTTGGTCACTTCGTACATCACCGTCATCACTTCACCGGGATGCACATCCAGCGTGTTCTGTTCAGGTTTGAACTGCAACGGGCCGCGCGCGTTGGCATCGAATTCGATTGCGATCTTGCGGCTCGTGTCGACCTGCGTGTTCTTCGCTTCCCGTGCGCCCACGTCGCGCTGCACGAGATTGTTGATGCCGGTAATCGAACAGATCGCGCGATACATGGGCACCAGCGCAAATCCGAACCCGAACATGGCGGCCGCGACGACGATCAGCTTGAACATCATCGTGCGATTGAACGCGCGGTCTTCCTTTACTTCCTGAGGCGTTGACACGTTGCTCCCTAGCCTCTCGAACGCACATATTGGTCGACGACAACGGCCATGAAAAACACCGCAGCTACCGCCAGCAAGATGAATCCAAGCCGCTTGTTGCCTGCGCGAACTTCCGCGGGCGTGCGTTGCTTCTGTGAATTACGCGTCATCCGATCAGGCTTTAATCCGCTAGTCATGCATTCGCTGTCAATGTGCTGCGCCGCGTGCGCCTCACTTTCTTGGCGAGGCGCACAATAAGGCGCTTATTCAACCTGCGGCGGACGCTCGAACGTGTGGAACGGAGCCGGGCTCGGCACAGTCCACTCCAGTCCTTCAGCGCCATCCCACGGTTTGTCATCGGCCTTCACCAACTCACCACCGCCGCGATACGTCGGCAATGCAACGGCGAACAGGAAGTACACCTGCGCCAGACCGAAACCAAACGCGCCAATAGTCGCAATCTGGTTGAAATCCGTGAACTGCGCCGGGTAATCCGCATAACGACGCGGCATGCCGGCGAGGCCCAGGAAGTGCATTGGGAAGAACGTGATGTTGAAGAAGATCATCGACGCCCAGAAGTGGATCTTGCCGCGCGTCTCGTTGTACATCCAGCCTGTCCACTTCGGCGCCCAGTAATACCAGCCGGAGAACAGCGCAAACAGAGAACCGGCCACGAGCACGTAGTGGAAGTGCGCCACCACGTAGTAAGTGCCGTGCATCTGGATATCGAGTGGCGCCATGGACAGGATCAGGCCCGTGAAACCGCCCATGGTGAACACGAACAGGAAGCCGATGGCGAAGATCATCGGCGTTTCAAAGGTCAGCGCACCACGCCACATGGTGGCAACCCAGTTGAACACCTTCACGCCTGTCGGCACCGCAATCAGCATGGTCGCGTACATGAAGAACAGCTGGCCCGTTACCGGCATGCCGGTCGCGAACATGTGGTGCGCCCAGACCATGAACGACAGAATCGCGATGGAAGCCGTTGCGTACACCATCGAGCTATAGCCGAAAAGCGGCTTGCGCGAGAACGCCGGAATCACCTGCGACACGATCCCGAACGCAGGCAAGATCATGATGTACACCTCGGGATGCCCGAAGAACCAGAAGATGTGCTGGTACATCACCGGATCGCCACCGCCTGCCGCGTTGAAGAACGACGTGCCGAAGTGGCGATCGAACAGCACCATGGTGATCGCGCCTGCCAGCACCGGCATCACGGCAATGAGCAGGTATGCGGTAATCAGCCAAGTCCAGCAGAACATGGGCATCTTCATGAGCGTCATGCCGGGCGCGCGCATGTTCAAGATCGTCACGACAATGTTGATCCCGCCCATGATCGACGAAGCACCCATCAGGTGGATCGCGAAAATGGCGAAGTCCATGCCCGGGCCCATTTGCGTGGACAAGGGCGCGTACAGCGTCCAGCCCGCAGCAGTCGCGCCACCAGGAACGAAGAACGACGTGATCAGCAAGATGGCGGCAACCGGCAGCAGCCAGAAGCTGAAGTTGTTCATACGGGCGAACGCCATGTCCGACGCGCCGATCTGCAGCGGGATCATCCAGTTCGCGAAGCCGACGAACGCCGGCATGATCGCGCCGAACACCATGATCAGGCCGTGCATGGTGGTCAACTGGTTGAAGAACTCGGGACGCATGATCTGCAACCCAGGCTCGAAGAGCTCGGCGCGAATCATCAACGCCATCAC
>Ga0153993_100946_pt1 | contig 10334 bp, 8 predicted proteins | sample TSNC077MetaG_FD_104706 | JGI IMG/M metagenome (GOLD analysis project Ga0153993, IMG submission 104706) | Attine ant fungus gardens microbial communities from North Carolina, USA - TSNC077 MetaG | ecosystem: Host-associated > Fungi > Mycelium > Unclassified | place: USA: North Carolina, Lumber...
CATGTCGTATTTTTATGAATCAACTGCTGATGATTATTCCGCCCCTATTGATAGTTTTCCCCTGTGGGAGACTGTTGAGCATGAGCAAGACTTAACTCTGTCGTCTCAGCAGCAACAGTCGTCCGAAGAAGAACAGCCATCAAAGTATTTGTCGTCTTCAATTTTCCAATTCGTTGACCTGGGTGACAAGCCACTTGAACTTGAACGTGATGATGCCAGCAATACCAAGATTTCTACTCCACAACAAGTGACTGAAGCTTCTAAGGTTATACGTTCTGCACGTTCGAAGTCCCAATCTGCAAACCCTTATCAACATCCGCGAAGTCCAGCCCCCGGCTTGAGTTCTTCTGGTCCTGGTTCTGGTATAAGAAATGCTCCGAGGCCATTGAGATTTGTTCACCATAACCCGATTCCTCCAACAACGCTGTCATCTACATTGTTCAGCGAAGGAGTTTCTACTTCTACATCTGTGACACCATCTGCTAGACATTCACCTGTGATGAGCACTCCTGGTTCTGTTGACGGGTATGAAACTCTTTCTGCTACCCGTGATTTAATTTTTTGTTCTCATATCACTCAATTTGGGATCCGAAAATGTTGGCAGTACTCTACTTGCACAATCCCAATTGCAACAATTTCCATCATTGCATGCCCCACCGCCGCAAAATTCTTCAATCAGCCTCTCACAATCAACATCTAGTTCGTTGCAAACCGAACAGCATAAGAAGAAATACCTGATCAGAGCCGACACCCACTTTGAACCCCAAACCGGTATATATCTCATTGTTTTAGAACTTCCGGGTGTCGACAAGAAAGACATGAAAATATCATTGGTAACGGCTCGACATGGTAGGATAAGATACCTCAAATTTCGGGGCATCTTGGAGTCACCATTACCTGTTCCAACAGCTGAGGTGTTGAGTTTATACCCAGAGTTGTGCAAGAGGGAAAGGAAATTTGGGGAATTCTCAAGAACATTTGTTGTCCCGCCTGATTTGAATGTGAGTATAATATTCTTCTAATTTCTAAAGTGACAATGGTTGATGGATCCTCGTCGTTAGCACGAACAAATTCAAGCTGAGATGAACAATGGACTTTTGACCGTCAGAATACAACTCGGGCTACCTACAAATGTTCAAGAAGATGCTCAAGAAATTCCTATTAATTGAGTCGAGATAAAAAAACTGCGTTCGAACATATGTATCCACTGATTGATTTACATAAATAGTTCTGCTCTCGAGTTTATCGTTAGTTTTTCCCTACTCTTCTTTTATGCACAAGGACATAGTTATATCCAGTCATGCTACTTCCATACGCAGTTCTGCCTCCAGTAGATCTAGTGATAGGGGTAGTCTTCGTTTGTAAAAAAAAAAAAGCATGAATGAAGAGTACTGATTTTGTAAGGGCATTTGTAGGAAAGAAAGTGAAAGATAATTTCACAGAAATGTTTGGTCGCATAACAACAAGGTATGGATCCCCCAAAATCACTCGGAACGTCAATGTAGAAGCGTTTGGTAGTATCTAGAATTTGAAGCGGTTCACAACGTCATATCCTCTGTTGCTTGTGAGAGCGGTCAACAGCACTCGTTGTTCTAGAGCCTCAGAATCGAGATCTATGTACAACAGTATGAGTTCCTTCCCGAATCGAGCAGAGATGAACCAATGGCCTCCTGGTATTAATCTTGTTGCTATACCTTGGAGAAGCAATGTTCAAAATCTGGTCCTAATCCAGAATCCAGGTTCTTTTTGATCCAAAGACTGCTAAAGCACACATTCCTCGAGCTCTTCCGTAGGATAACTTGCTAAATGCACATCAGCCCTAGTAATGTCTGGTTGACTTTCGAGGATCATCGCTTGATATAACCACACCATCTTCGACACGGTCATTCGCTGCAGTAGCCTGTGGACCTGATTCAAGATGGCTTTATGAAACTAAGCATCCGCACGCGCCGCAAGGTCAAGATATCAGTGGTTCCCAATTACTTGCGTATCTCTCTTCAAGAAGAAGCTCAATGGGAAGCAAGAGGAGGTGTCGTCGTGAACGAGGAATGCCGGATGGCGATAACATAATCACGAAGTCTATCTTGAACATCAACCTCCAAACTTCCCACGCCCATTTCTCTCCAACAAGTCGATTTCGCCTCGTCGCATCTTAGCAATGGTTTACTTGTTGGGGTATATAAACGTCTCTTTCAATTGAGGATTGTGATATGGCTCTGTGCTTAGTCTCATCGGCAGAAGGACGAGAGAGAAAGTTGACAGCAACGTTTTGTGAACTCGACCTCCTGACCTGTGTCGTATAGTCGAAAGTACTGGGAAGACCAGACAATGAGAGGCACGTACTATTTGTCACGCACAGAATCGCACTCTGATATTCATTGCAGTCAAGGTCATACCACTTTGTGTCGTATACAACAACATCGCCTTGGTTTCAAAACCTGCTACATGGAAAGGGTGGAATGGCTGCTACTGGTATATCAATATATCTGTTAGTATCGTGATCACAGCTGAACTTGTAGCGCAGTTGTTACAATGCATTCTCGCGAGTCAATGTACGTATCGGCCAAAGGGAGTCCACGCAGAAGTGGTCGATCTCCACGGTGAAAGTAATCGGAGTTCAGGTTTCTTGGATAGGTACACAGAAATGCCAGATATACACATCGCAGCACTCCTTTGAATGATTCTCTACTCTGATGATCCTGATTATCATCTTGACGCATGTCCCAAACTTGATCATATCACTACACCTGAAGACGAATTACGTTTCCCGCAGGCAGCTGAGATAAAGGCAAGTGTTTGAAACTGTGCGCTTTGGTACAGATGCTCATCACATTGTAGGATGACAGTTAGTTGAGATCCCGAGATACATGTGGCATCTGTCGTTTCGAACCACCTTATCGCCGGAATATTGCAGACAGTGGGAGGTGTCAACCTGCTGCGAAAAGATCACTGCTCGCAAGGCAGAAGTTGTATTATGAACGGGTCCGATAGCAGACGAGGAAGCTAAAGCTGTGCAAATTATATCCAGGAGACCTCTCAATCTCACACCGTCCTTCATGCACAGTGCGATTTTCTGCCTTCAAAAGGAAAGTTGGAATGGGCTGTCAGGCTGGCTCGTCAAGCGGTCAATTGTGCGCCTAGTGAATTCATCACTTGGGAAAAGTTGACGGATCTGTATATTGACCTCGGTCAATACGAGTTTACTCTAAATTCATGTCCCATGTTCACAATCAATGGTCAATACATGCATCATTCCCTACCTGCTGCCAAGATTCTCCTGCCATCGCACCGTGCAAAAACCGAACTGCCAGAGGGAAAAAGGAGGCACAAGAGACGCCATCCGTCGGGCATGCAGAAAATATGGGAACGAGCTTGTGCAAGAGAGTACGAGGGAACGGGGATACAGAGACCTGTTCAAACTGCGGCTAGGAAAGAGAAAGGAGGATCAACTGTGTTCGATGCTGCAGTTGGTTCGACAGTAGAGGCATTTTTCAACAAGCGATTGTCGAGACGTGGTTGGAGTTGTTTATGGTTCTGTATGAGGTATGTGTCTTTCCGCCTGCACGCCGCTCGTCCTGATCAGTACAGATACATGCTCAGGATCTCCGCGTGTGGACAATTCTCCGCTGAAGTGGCTCATTTAAAGACTCGACTTGTTGCGTGTTGCAATGGGATAGGACATCAAGGTTATACCATATCCATATGGAGGACGCGTATCAGCGGTGTTTGGATACAGTCGGGTATGTACATTTTGCTCTCGCTGCCTCCGTCTTGTGCTTTCCCGTACCCATCTGGTTCATCATCGACCTAGGTATTCACACAACCCATAGATTCAGAGGACAATTCAAACTGCGATGAGGGTTGCTGTGTGTCACTGCAGAGTACACTGAGATAACCGTGCGTTCTCTCCTCCCTTGCCTCTTGCGAGTACAATTTGACATTGTGGAGCAGTATCCTAGTCCTATCGTGTGGAATTTCTTTCAACTTGGTCATTTGCATGGGTAGTGTACTTCTCATGTCCTGCATCTGACTCATGCAATACGGCTAGATCGATATTTTCGATGCCCAGCACCAAATTTGTAGAGATAAATAAGACGGGTGATACATAGCAAAACATAACAGGTCAACTGTGCAAGTCCTTTTGCAAATTTGCAAATTCTACTTTAATAGAATTGACCCATGATGTTTTGATATGTCTCATTCGTCTTATGCATCTCTAGATAGTTTTGTGCCTTGGATGTCAGGGCCAGTATTTCTCTCTCTTTGGATCTAGCATGTACTAACCAATCATTGCATAAGTGAGATTATTCTGTAGTCCTAATTGCAATTGCGATTGTACTAGCATTTTCTTCCATATTTGACATGGCTGAGAAAATTTGCCGAAGCTCCAATTTGATACAAACAAGATCTTTACAAGATCTTTTCAATGTAGTAAAAGTATGTTAGGGCTTTGGACAAAAAATATACTGCAACATTGTTGATGTTCTGGTAATGCAAATATCACATAACAGACCCCAAGGCATTTTCAGATGATACACAAGAAGATATGCTTAGGCCTAAGTGCTCTGGAGGCCTTTTCTAAGTATGTGTCAATGGGCTCAAAATTCATTGAGATATCAGATCACAACCAGATGCTAACTCACTGATTGGTTGATATCTCAGGAATACCATGTAACAGATATATGCTTCAACTTGTGTTAGACAGTACTCATCAAAGATGGTATGCTGGAAGCAGTGAGTATTTGCTAAGATACAAGCACCTTGACATTATGCCATAAGAATCTTATTGATGAGAGATAGAATAATATGGCATTGAATGTGTAACTCAGGTTACTGGTCGAATCAGAGTCTATTAGTCCAATGTTCCCCAAATCGTCTGTCCAACAATCTCCCATTTACTTCAGAGGCTTCATAGGCTGGGAAAGAAGAAACCATTCCTTGGATTCTTAATCTCACTTGTGCAATACTAATTGTTCATTACAAGCTAGATCCAAAAAGAAAAATACTGGCCCTGACACTCAGGGCACAAAATTATCTAGAGATGCATAAGACGAGTGAGACATACCAAAACATTATGGGTCAATTCTATTAAAGTGGAATTTGCAAATTTGCAAAAGACTTGGGCAGTTGACCTATTATGTTTTGCTATGTATCACCCGTCTTATGTATCTCTACAAATCTGGTGCTGGGCATCGAGGCAGGAATATCGATCTAGTAGTATTGCATGGGTCAGATGCAGGACATGAGACACTACCCATGCAAATGACTGAGTTGTGAGAAATCCCACACAATAGGACTAAGATACTACTTCACAATATCAGATTGTACTCACAAGAGGCAAGGAAGGAGAGAACGCACGATCATCTCAGTGCACTGTGCATAGCAACTCCTATCGGGGTTTGAATTGTCCTCTTGAATTCATAGTCGGTGTTAATACCTAGATCGATGATAGATCAGACGGATGCGGGAAAGATAGCGGCGGCGAAAGCAGAATATACATACCTGGCTGTATCCAAACAATGCTGATACGCCTCTTCCGTATGGTATCCTCAATATAGTGGGTCCCAAGTCCAATCGAAGTCGCGGACGAGACCATACTCGTCGATACATTATCATCTACCCGCCGGGGATAGGAAACAGTCTTATCTTCGTAAATCACCATACATATTGGATATCTCACCCATTCACATCTAACGTAGATGTTTCTTGTGTGTCAGCCCTTTTGCATCCGATATTCTTCTCCATGACGGATACGCTGCTCCATGCTTTCAAAAGCTCGTCCCAGCCAATTTGGGGGACTAGACGTGTGAAGAGAGAGTACGCCCGGGGTTTAGAACCGGAAAGGCCTGGTGCTGGAAGGCATATGAATGCTGAATCAGCCTATCATTCAATCAATGAATGGAATCAGCGATTTCCCATTCGACCAGACGGCCTCATGAGTCACGAAAACTCTTCCCAGTCCCACAACTATCCCAAGCTCGGATAATTGAGCGGGTTTACTGTCAATCCATGGTCAGAAGAGGCTGGAGGCTGATAATTAGAAGACAATTATGTCAATGGTTGAATGCTGCTAGTTGCAGAACAGCGATTGTACGACTCGTAACAGACAGTCCAATCCTCTACCTGTAATAAAAGCAGCTATGGAGATTCATCATTGAGCTTTCCAATGAGTTCTGAAGATAAACACAACAAATTAAATCTGCTAATGGATGGAACGAATTGGCACTCACTGGCAGCATAGCTACAACAGTTCTATTGACACGATTACATCACGTGTCATAGTTTTTTTTGGATTTCTATCAATAAAGTGCTAAGATACGGAGGGCCATACTAAACCTGAAATTTTCGCCTCAAAGCTGCTTGACGATGGAAAAAAATAATCTACTGCGGCGCGGATGTCTAGCGCAGGATATCCTCGACAATACGTTGGATGATGTACAGCTCGATAGGCTACCCGTAGAACTCATCATCGATGTCCTGTTGCAGCTAGACATTCCTTCCCTCACTTGATTCCGCGGCCTCAACCGCCGTGCAATGCAGCTTGTCAACTCAGTCCGCCAGTACACTACAATCATCAACCATTGCCCTAACATCATCCGCGCCATTGTCAGTATCCAAGCAGACGCTTTTGACTGTGGTACACTGTACAGAACCCTTTGTACAACCCGGTGGACCTCTGTGGTGTATCCAATAGGGGATACGTAGTCCTTGAGGTATATTGACTCAGAGACACAAAACATAGATGTAAAGGGAAGACATCAGACCCTGCATTTGGACTCTGGAGCAAAAGGCAAACTCTGTAAAAGTGACCTGATGGTAGATAGATCCAGAATGAGACGCCTAAGTGATACGGGAGAGCAAGGCAGGAGACACTCAGCTGAGGCATTAGTATTCCTCTCGCGCCCTGGTCGAAAAATCCAGGAGAATCATCTTCTTTAACCATCGTATCTGTCAGTCGAGGCGTGATCACAATTTATGGTGTGTGAATCAGTCTCGAAACAATCTTAACCCAACTGAGCATGAAAAAAATATTTACAGCTAAATTGCGAACGGCTGAAATATGACTGAGAATTCGCTCGACTTTTTTAATGATACCAGGCTTGAAGCGATGATTGGGGAGTATAGAAAAGGGAAGTAAACTGAATACAAGTAAGGATATGCGTGGTTTTGAGTCCAATATGATATGGATCGAATTGTCAGAAAAATCAAATTCAGACAAAAACCGAATCAGGTCAAGAGTCGGCTACCGAGTCCTGCACAAGCTCCCTGGATGGGTGATATTGGCTTGTATGCAGGAGTTGACATTAGAATGTGTTGCGGATGGGGTTACTTATCGCGTATGTTTGAGACATGGTTCATTGGTCATCATTGGGCCCTATGAGCACTGCACTTGATATTACCAGTATTCTAATTACAATCATCCTATGCATATAGATAAAAAGATGAATATATCATAACAAGGGGTCATATACATACACTGTGTAATTCCTTCTTTTATATAATACAAGGCGCCCAGTGTCCTCACTGTATGCTATAAGATCTGATCTGTACATGTGAGGCACCTCTACGATGCTCTCAGTGACATGGATATGGGGTTGCTCAATTGAAGCCATGTCCCAATCATAATCCACCAAATGAATCTTACTAAACCTGCTATCTGGTCCTATGATAGCTCTAGATAGTCCTACCATAGACAAAGGCAAATTTCCCGGATCTTGTGAAGCGAGAGGTATGATACGGGATTCTTGTAGGTTCAGATGCACTATTCGGACCGCAGTGATATAAGTGTATCCGAAGAAAACAATGATCGAGAATTCACGGTCATGAAAAGAGCGAAATATCGTATAATCCATCGGAAATTTCTCCAGATCCAGAACATGAGACGGTGCCCACGAAGCACTTTCAGAATCTTTGACATTGGGGATGGGGAAGATCGTGATGCTTTGCTGGCCCATGAGAGCAACTCTATCACAGGGAAGTACTTCCATCGCCAGCTAACGGGAGTGTGGATCAGCTGCATAGAATGAACGATGAAACACGTACAATGGGAACATCTGTCAATGTGAAATTCACCGTGATGGGCTCAACTGAGTCTGAATCTGGTTGGGTGTATTCCAAGACTGGCATTTGGAAGGACATCCCAGGGATGTAACAGTAACGGGAACCAAATTCGGGATACTTGAGTTGAATGAAACGAGTTCTGTCAAGGGTCGCCTTCCACTCAGCACCTGGGAACCTTCCGTGGAAAAATCGGAAAGGCTCTGCAATTAGTCTGGCTGCTGATCCATGGCCAGTCATTGATACTGTATAAACCATGACTCGTGTTCGTCCACTACGTGCTTTGTATGACCATCAGCGAGACTGCCGTTGTCAGACTATCTGCAGACTTACGTGATGATGGTTCAATAAAGGACGGGTTCCACAAAACCACTCGGAACGTCAATGTAGGAGCTTCTGGTACTATCCGGCATTCAAATTCATCCACAGGGTCGCATACTCCTTCACTTTTACCAATGGTCACCAAGACTGTGGTTTCTAAGGCCTTAGAATCAAGGTCAATGTACGACAATTTAAACTGCGAGTCAGCTCTGCGAGCCCGGAGTAGCCAACGACCTCCTGGTATCAGTCTTATGTATGGGCTAAGTCTGATCTTGGCTGCACGATGGGGAGAATCGAGGCTTGTCTCATATTTTAGGTTCCTTGTAACCTAGGAACGACGTATCACTCAATCTTCGAGCTCTTCTGCAGTATAACTTGACAAGGGTTCATCAGCTCTTGCAATATCCACTTGACTTTCCATGGTCCTTGCAAGACTCAACCACACAATCTTCGACCTAGTCAATTACTGCAACAATCTGCAGACCTGATTCAACAGTTAGCAATGTTTTCATGAAAATGTGTATTCGTACACGTCGCAAGGTCAAGATACCAGAGGGTTCAAGATGCTTGCAAATTTCATGAAGAAGTTCCGTGGGCAGCGAGAGAAGATGCCGCCTTAAATAAAAGATACCGCCCTGCCAACACATGTAAGGACTTACAATGATTAACTCTAGTGGTTGAATTCGAACCAACACGTGGTTTAGTCTTTCTCACAATTCCGTGCGGAACTTAATCAAAGATATACATATATAAATCAACATCTCGTCAATTGACCAGACTGGCTGATACCTAACTCAGTGTCACGAAGACTGCTTGCTTGCTAACACTCCACCTGCTGCCCATCAAGTCACTCAAACCTTCCTCATGATAGCACCGTCTTTGCTGACCCATCTCTCTGAAGAACTGATCAAGTACTGTGTAATTGTGATGAGGTTTTCATCCAGGCCTATGGCCTGGCTTGAACCCTCTACTAATTCTGAATGATTAAGTATATGTTAAAGTCAGTCTGCTACACTCCCTTCTTCAACTTTATGTACACTCTATAATGTTTCTCAAACCACAGTAGAAATCAATCTCAAGTCCATTGTCCATACATATACAATCTATAATCTAATAGTATTGAATACCTCTTGATATACTACATTAAGTGTTCTTCTCCTCTCTTGGCTCTGCTCTGGAAGAAGTACTGAAATATTAAAGGGTGAAGTACATCTTGAAAAGGCCACATAAAGTTGTCCATGGGAGAACACTGATGTTTGCAAATTAATTCCCACATACTTTACTAACTGTTCTTAAGACTTGTTGATAGTTATAGCAAAGGCCAGTCTGACCAGGAATTAAAGTCTCTTGAGTGGCACAGGCAATGTCTCTTCATTAGGTAATAACCTGATTCTTGGAATCAATACAACCTTCTCTTGAAACCTTCTATCTTTGCTGATAATCCTGTACTGGAGCACCTTTCTCCTCACATTCAATATTACTATTCTTGTTCCATTGCAAAGTCCTTCTCCTGGATCCAAGTTCCTCAGTAAGATAACTGGACAGCTAACCTTGAGGCAGAGTAAAGCAGGAGATAATCTACCAGTATTGAGCTGTTGAAGAAACTCTACAGGATAAGCATGGTGTATTCCATCTTCTTCAGACACAGAGTTCACACTTCTCAATATATAGACCTCTGTATTTGGTACTGGATTGAACTGTTGAAGGATAGCTTCATCAATATTATGTATCTTGTCATTTCTAGAACAGAAAATAATGCAATCCAAGAAGTATTGATTGTTTTGAACTCTTGGGTTGCCAATTCCTGGATAGATTCTATTAATGAGAGTATTGAGGTTAGCACAAACTATAGACTGAGGAACTTGTATCATCTCATTATCATCTACAGTTGATCCAGCACCAATTTCCAGCAACTACTGAGTATATTGATTGTTAGCTTCAGAGTGGCCCAAGTA
>Ga0153993_100947_pt1 | contig 10325 bp, 10 predicted proteins | sample TSNC077MetaG_FD_104706 | JGI IMG/M metagenome (GOLD analysis project Ga0153993, IMG submission 104706) | Attine ant fungus gardens microbial communities from North Carolina, USA - TSNC077 MetaG | ecosystem: Host-associated > Fungi > Mycelium > Unclassified | place: USA: North Carolina, Lumber...
GTAGAAATTCTGACACGTGGTTGACATAGGTTGACATAATACGCATCATCAGTGTCATATTGCCTCCCGTCTTCTTGCAGGAGCTTCTGATGATGAAGCCCAATCTAGGTATTATTAAGTGATTCCTGTTCACTACTGATCGCAAAAGGTGTTGTAAATGAAACAAGTGAGAAATTCAAACGACGACAAAGATGAGTAGTAACAATATCCATCCGCTTGCTGCTCGCCCAAATAGCTATTTCAGTGGAATGATTCCCATGTCTTGATATGATTATAAACGCGAAGGTCGACAACAATATAGAGTAAGTTGTCAAACTATGTATGACCAAAGAAGCAAGACCGAGCATGCATGACATACAGTAGATCGACTATTTCGTAAGATAGTGAGCCCTCTCGATGGACCAGCAACCAGTTCAGATAATAGACAGACCTGAATTTTCAATAGTGCTGATGTTCAATGAAGTATGCAAATACGTTGGGAAGGTCGTTTTCACTGGCATTTGAATAGTCCAGTCTTCTGGTGCCACTAAATCTGAATACTAGAACCACCCCGTACCATAAGCTGACGCTCGAGGTGATATTACTTATAGCTCGGTTGACAGGAGCACCCTTATTGCCTGCATTCCGAAAAGCCAAGATTTGGAGAGGAAAACGTAACCTTTTGCCGCACAGGCCGTTGTTCACGATGATCTCTTCTGGTTCTTCGTTGGGAAAGTATTCGCTGACTGCGAGACGGGGTCGCGTGTTCGGTGAGGGCGGACATTGGGGCAGGAGGTTGACCGAGATAACGCGAGGGCTTTCTGATAATTTTCAAAGGTAAATCAAAACACTAACACCCAACTCACCTTCCTCAGGGGAGAAAAGAAGGGCAGAAACAGCATTGTGTTGATTTTTGGCAGAAAGAGAAACAAATATGCGACTTGAGCCATCAGGAAGACTGTTGTTCGTGATGGTCTGAGCAGGGGCGCATGTTTTACAATGATTAGGCCAGTCCTGTAAAAGTTATGAGCGGCACGGTCGACAGGCATGTTGGCCCATAAGCTACCTTTTCAAGATGTTCTGGAGAGCAATACCAGACATTCTGACAGCTACTACATCGCTTTGAGGTTGGAACAGCACATACGTTACACGGATGATTAATTATTGGGATATGCGTAGTGCTTGCCATTGGTTAAGGTCTAAAGGATGATGTGGCGATGATGGTTGGGCTTTTAAGCTGGCACGCGGTCTGATGAAATCAATGGACACAGATTAAACCCTTTGCAGACGGCCTGGATAATTGTGACCCTCTAAGATCAGATCTGAATCGGGTTGTAGTGGTCCCAGGCACGAGTATAAAAAGATATCGAGGAAAACAAGGAAATTTTCCGTTGAATTCCAGATTGCCGTCATTCTACCGAGAAAGACAGATAAATCTCCCTTTGTATCAACCTAACATCCAGCCGCTGAGCCTCTTTATCGTTTGACAGCTATTGAAAATCTACCAAGTGCTTATGAGTAGTTTTTCAGCGCATTGACAAGATAGACAATCATCGTGTAGAATTGATTACAAGGGCAGCAGCACGCAGGTGCCGTCCAGCTGTGGTATGATGCAATTATTCTAGGAGTCATTAGTACCTAATTGATAAACCATTGGATTATGTTCCATTTTGTAAATCACTGGATACTATTCAAATGGAAATATACCAGCAATTTCTACGTAGTGTGGTACTCTGGATAGAAACTGAGCTGTTGTTCATGGAAATCAATCCGCAAGATTCCCGAAAATTATGTAATCAGTCAATAATTCACCGATCCAGTGCATCTACCAATCCAGCTACCAATCCAGTCCTGCCATGTCCGAGGATGAAATGAATATTGATGAAAGTGAGTCGACTCATCCTCGAATCAGCATAAACCTTGAATGGACAACCCTAGTCGAGGCTGGAGGTGCTATTCGTAGGAGGGGTCGAGGGTTCCAAAGTACCGGCGAGTCCACAAATTCTGTTTTTCTCCACCCATACTGATAATCCATTTTCTCAAAGGCGACAACACAAAGCCAGTAGTCGACGCTACTTATGATAGGGTTGAGTCTAGCACATTCAGCTCGGATACAAGAGCAGCGCGATGTAAGTCGAGCCTAGTTTGAGTTGGCTGAATCAATTAATTACTGGCTTACAGCGGTCGAGGGCTGGATTGTGCTCGTCACAAATGTTCACGAAGAAGCCACTGAAGAGGATGTATCAGACAAGTTTGCTGAGTTCGGCGAGATCAAGAATCTTCACCTCAATCTTGACAGAAGGACAGGCTACGTGAAGGTAAACCTGTTCAGCCTTGCTGCGACAACGCGCTGAATTGTCTGCAGGGATACGCTCTAGTAGAGTACGAGACGATGGCAGAAGCGCAATCTGCAATTGACAGAGCATCAGAAACACCTCTTCTCGAGCAGACCGTTCAATGCGACTATGCCTTTATTCGACCACCTCCGTCAGGTCCCAAGAAAGGCAGAACGCGTGGTCGAAGTGCTAGTCCAGATCGTCGCAAATAGAATGACTATGTAGTAGTACACTGGGTATGCGTGTAAATCTAATTGACTGCTCGATGTCGCATGAATTGCCCATTTTTCAAAAAAAATTACTAGAAATAAGCTAGATCACTGTTTAGGTGGCAAACAACTTTCACACGATCCTTGCTAATTCTTTCACTTCCTGACCTTCTCAATTTTCCCATGGACCGTGATTCTCCTGAAATTGAGGATACCAATGCAATGAATGTCGACAACGAAGAAAAAGAATCTCATAATGTGGGCCTCAGTGCCGAAGAGGATGATGAAGAATACGAGATTGAGGAAATCTTAGACGCGAAAAGGGGCGCCTTCGCTAACGTGAGCTGTTCCTTTTGTCTGCTGTCTTTCATCTAAGCAATAATGACACGTATATTTTGTATCTTTCTAGGGCCGGATGGGGTACTTCGTAAAGTGGAAGGGGTATGATGCTACGGAAAACAGTTGGGTGGATGAACAGGACATTGGGTACGTTGTTCAAATAACACAAGTGAGCTGTTTCACTCACAGACCTTTAGCGGCGCGAAGGAACTTGTTGAAAATTACTGGAAGCTCAACTCAAAGAAAGGAAAGCGCAAGTCACTGGAGCCCAAACGAGCGCGCAAATCCACAGCCGCAGATCAGGAATCGGACACCTCAGTGGCAAAAAAGCGGGGGCGCAAATCAGCGGCCAATGCGGATTCCGACCAGGATGAGGATGTAACGAAGAACAAAAAGGTCAGGAAAGGAGCGACAAGAGGACAGGTCCAAATAGTCCGAGGTATTCAAGATATGGCGCAGTATATGGACCAAGAAAACTGGGAAGACTTCGTTGACACTGTGGATACAGTTGAACGCACCTCAGAAGGGATCCTCTTTGTCTATTTTACTCTGTACGCACAAAAGCTGATGGTTCCATCTAACTTTTGCTCATCTTGGTGCTTGTAGGAAAACTGGAGAAAACGTCAGAGAAAGAAGCGAGATATGCCGCCAGCGTTTTCCGCAGCAGGTACGTTTCGACTATCATCTTTTAAAGGTGGATCTGACAAGAGTTTACACAACTTAGCTTCTCCGTTTCTATGAAAGTAATCTGAAGTGGAGAATTGCCGAACAGAGCAACGATGACTGAGAACTTTCTTAGTTGATGCTTCTAATTATCTCATGCTCCTTTTGCTTTTTGGCAATCTAACGAGCTGTCTCACTTCTTTGTCAAACACTAATAATGGTTCGAAGTAGTAATTTGCGCAATCTAAGCTCGGCTATGTTTTGTTTTTTGCACTTGGCGAATGTTCTTCGTGCCACTGGACTCGTCGAGTTGTCCGATGAACAAAGTGGATTCTGGATTTCATGCGAATCTGCGCAATGCACATGGTTAGTTTCCTATTGTTTCAGGTTGTTTGCATTCGCTATCTGTTTGTGATCGTATTTCAACAGCTGCTGTACTCGATTCCAATTTCGCCAGACACGCGCCCAGCGTGAGCGTGTTGCATGACCTCTCTTGCAGTCCTGAAATCGAATGATTTAAACCAGGCCTTGGAGGTGTCTACGATGTTGGCAACATCCACTTATCAGTGTTCAGATTGTTTCTTGGGTTCTGGTTTTGGAGACTAGGTGCTGTCGTTGCCTCGAGACTTGTTCTTCAAAAGAACCCGATAACGTGTCTAGACAAGCGTCTGTAATCCTCGACGATGACTTGGATCATTTGATTCAGCGTTTGTGCCGTAGAGGCTATCCACCGGCAAGCACCCCTCCTATATCAAATACACGCACTCTCACCTGATGGAGACGGCTAGGGTACGCCCGCACTGAAAGTCGAAGAGCGGTCCGTTGATATGTGTATGTGTTATTAATTCACTTTACTTCCTCATCCTTTGAACCTGGTCTCCTCCGTAAAATCACTCATATGGGCACGCTTGGATGCAGTTCCACATGCTTTACCTCCTCTATCCCTTTTCCAGTCCGGTAGGATTTGATGTTCGAAAGTTTTGACTTAAATTATAGGTAGGAGACAGTCAAAGTTTGAATCATTTTCACTATTATATATCGCTAACTCTGAATGTTTCAAGTCAGCAGCTGGCGGCGGACGGACGCTATGGCATCCGCTAATTAACCAAGTGTTGAGGCTTACCATTGGTTTTTACAAGGACTTCTCTTCGGTTGTAACTGGATGAGGGGATATTAGGTAGAAACAACATTACATTGAGTCTCAAAGGCAAGGTGAAAAGGTCCCTAGAAACGAGGTTCTCTAGACAGTATCCATTTGTACACTGTAATGCATAATGATACTCTCCTTCCGAGACAAGAGTCAAAAGTCACATCCGGATTCCACGAAGGGCCAGTGAACAAAGATTCCTGATCGACGAAAGACAATGAATAGTGGATCCTTCCGATCTAAGAATAAGACTAGTTCCTGAGCAATAACGATAATAATAGTCAGAGTCACAGAAACGATAAAACACAACCAGAGCATTGCCCGGATAGGAGCAGGAATTTGTCCAGCTTCAAGAAATCAGCCAGTAATGGATTATCAAAGGAGACAAACAGAAATATCACCAGTTTTCGGGCACGAAATTCCCAAGAAAATCGAGTTCGTCGTCTTCAATGTCACCATCTATTCCATCCTCACATTCATCTTCATCAACTATCATGCCATTTATTCCAAGGTTGTTGTTCCTTCCCCTTGTTCTCTGTCTCCTGGATGCGTTTTTTCGCCTGAATTTTCGAAGTCGTTTGACTAGGGGTGAAGGTGGATCTGCGACCTTCCATTCCAAGTCTTCAACATCTAGGTCATGATGAGAGTGGGAGCGAAGCATCAACTCGTCATCGGATGAGCGACAAGAGCATATTCCGTCTTGACTTTCACTGCATCCTGGCGAACGAACCTCAGAAAGATTTTGAGAATTTCTTAGCTCTCCCGCCAAACCACGTCTGCTTTCTTTAGTTGCTTGGACGATAGTGCCACTTCTCGTTCTTCTTGCGCCACCGCCATCCTGGGTAACGGTTCCACTACGAGTTCTCCGGTCGACTAACCGCCCGCCACCTATTTTGCTCTGTACAATAGTCCCACTACGGGTTCTCGAAAACCCTGGGATCGATTTGATCTGGGATGAAATTACAGGGATCTGAATGCTCAATATTCCCTCGGATTCACTGTCAGTGGAAGAAACGACGGATTTGTAATTATCCATCGATGCATTAAAGTCGATTACGAGAGGACCTGTTTTACGAAGCCTCAACGAGGGGCCTTCGCTGTTTTCTCCAAGAGCACTGTCTCTAAGTCCTCTCTCGGGCCACTCTGGAGCAGAAACGCCCCCGCTTGCAGCGTCTAATGGTGATATGGGCAGGGCTGTAAATGTACATGAATCTACCAAAGTGACACCGAATCAAGACTTACTCAAATCCATATCCTCCAATGTGCGCTCCACCATGCTAATGTCGCGATTCTTTTGTTGCTTGAAATAGCTAGGGGGAGAGATGATACTATCGCTGATCCAAGGTGAATATTGTTTTTTCTCTGACAATTTGACAGATTTTACGTCGTTTTGTGCTTGATTTTCACCATCATGCAGAATACGCGAAAGTACAGAGTGCAAAAACTTAGGCGTAGATCTTCCTCGAATATGCGTGAAGAATCCCCCATTGCTGCTATCACTGTCCACATCACCATCATGGAGACTCATCTGAGAAGGCGGACGGTTGAAATCCACGGCCCCATCCAAGGAGGAAATGAAATAAGTTTCTGGGCCACAAAGGAACTCATAAGAAGGAAGTCGATTCACAGTCAAGCTCACTCCACTGCTCAGACTGCTGCACCCATCTGTTTCTCGCGGTTCCACGGGAACTTTGATGTTCGATTGTGCTGATGGTTCGAGACTGGGTAAAACTCGATATCGTAGACTAGGAGCTGAAGGACGGCGCTGTATATTTGCTATCGAGACAGGGGAGTTTCTTTTGTTTTCTTGGCCCAGTGAAGTTGATTCGCTCTCTGGTGCGGAATGAGGATTGGAAAGAGAAGCTCTTGGTATAAAAATATTTGGATCCAATCCTTGGCTAATGCGGGGATCTGAAAGACTTTGCCTATGTCCTGGGCGAGGAACAAGATGAGGTTCATGCACCAGTTCAGAAACTGCTTGGACTATGGGTGAGGACGGACGGGTTGTGAATGGACTGGCAAGGGGAAGCTGGAGAACTCCTGACGCCTCTAATACGGATGTATGCGCGGTTTTATGGAGCTATAATACCGTGAACCTTGCCGAAGGGACTCCTCCGTGGAGTCAACTCACCTTCGGTCTCATATTTTCCTTTAGGCGACGAGAGGTAGTACCATTCCGTGACAGACGGAAGCCACTTTTGACATGTATCCCGTTGACCTGCGGCGCGAGAGGAGCTAATGCACTGGGCTTTACCAGAGGTACAGGAGAAAATCCATGGTTAGGAGACACAGGCAATGGTTTAGAAGTCCCTAGTTTGAATACACCGATATCACTGCCTTCCACAGGGAAAGGCGTCTGAAATACGCTGCGAGTTAAAGGATCCTTTTTACCAGGGAGAGAGTTTTCCACAACAGTAGCGCATCCGTTGGCCAAAGGATACCCACAACCGCCAGCCGTGAGCCCAGTTGTCAAGATATTGTGACCAATAGCATCAAGTAGAACAAGCCCAGAATTGACAGATTTATGAGTGCCTCGTTCTATGTTGCGCACCTTTCGACTGTAAGTCTTCATTTTACGGTGGGAGATCATTTGGATAAAAATCAAGGTCGCGCTCTTCATATTCTCTCAATTTGATCAAGAGCAGGTGACGTCACGCGTCAGTAGAGAATTATAATATAATTTAAATAAAACAAAGGCGAACAAACTGTGGGCATAGACCCGGAAATGACGAATGGAGTTCTGACATTATTACAATTCGATCCTTTGGTCTACAATGGCTTGTTGGGCCATCTTTTCGACCTGTTCAGCACTTTTTCCGATCATCAAATTTGCAGGGTCTACTTGTTCACTGGGAGGATTTGGAAGAACGGGTAAAATAGAAACTGATGGTTCTTCAGCGACACCCTCATATTCTCCGCACTCCTCCTCATCTTCCTCAGCCTGACTGGCAGAGGAAACATCGAGAGCACTGTCCAACCATCGATCGCCTTCCCTAACTAGAGAATTCATTTGCATAGCGAAACCTGTTATCATGCTTTGCACTTCACGATCAAGCTTATTGAGAATAGGAACAAGCTCGTCTTCTGGAGCGTCGACGTGCGTACCATTTTGCAGGGCATGCACAGTCTGACCAAAGCGTTCATAGACTTGATGATTTTCGTCAGGAATTTGAAAAATTGCGAGTGGTAAAACTCACCCCTCATAAGATCATGGTAATTTTGCCAATCGTAGTACGTGACATCATCCAACCAGGCATAATCCATACCCAAATCTGCTTGAGCACGATCAGCTAAAGCCTTAACTTCGCTGGTGACGACTTGGAGCTGTCGCACGATCAGATGACAAGCTGATAAACAGATGAGGAAATGACATACCAAGGTTGCTTCCTTATCTCTAATTTTCACATACCAGTCATGGACATCTTCCTGAACGCCTCTCACAGCATTTTTGAACTTTCCTTCTACTTTATCAATAACCTTGTCCCATTTCTCCTTTTCTTTCTCACGGTTTTCTTGTGAAACAATTTGGCTCGTCAGATTTGTCACGTACGCTTCCAGGCCCTTCAAAAGTTTTTCGCCGTTACTTTGTATCTTGTCCATGACCTCCTTGCCCTTGCCATAGGCTAGCGGGCTGGTTTTATCGGAGGGAAGCCTTCCAATATGACGGATAGCGTCTGAACGAACAGCCTGTATATCCTGTTTCACACGGATCTCAAGTGCCTGGATCAGAGAATCAAGTTCAGATCGCCATCGGACGTGTCGCCCAACAATGTCCGCCCGTTTCGCGGCAGTAGCTGCTTTTTTGGCCTCTAAGTCTTCTTCTTGTTCCGCAAGGGGCATGACGGGCTGTGGCTCCGGGTCCGGCTGAGGCAGCTCCTCTTCGTCCAAACCGATTTCTCGCAAGAAGTCATCAAGATCCTCTGATTTCATCTCAGAAGCACCCTGTGGTGCGTCGTGTGATTGCTCAACGGCAATATCGATAGCGGTGCGCATTGAGAGTTCGACGGGATCTGGATGTACTCCAGTTTCATTGATCTCGCTCTCCTTCCCTACCTCAGCGACAGAATCCTTATTGAAAGTGGGTTCGAGAGCGACAATCTGGGAAGTGGAAGCATCAGACGCAACAAATTCCGCCGTGGCTTCAGGGACACCGTCGGGAATAGTAGAAGGCGAGGTGTATTCGATCGTAATTGATTCGATGTCACCATCAGGCTGAGGTGTAGCTTCAGCTTCAGCTGACTCTGGATGGGCATCCACACTGGGGATCGCATCAAAAAGATTGGAGTATTCAGGTTGGTTGGCAGCGGAAGTCGTGACGTGGGCAATAGTATCTGTTGGGGATGGTCCGGACTTTTCAATAGCCTTTTCCCAAATCCTGAGAGCGTGAGGATCGACAAATTCCCGCCGAAGATGACCAAAAGAACTTGAAGTAGCTTGAAAGAAAGCTATGGATTTGAGAGCTACATGTTTTCCCTTCGTTTGTACCGCTTGGGCGAAGACTTGTAGTAGAGGCTTGATCCGTGCATAGCCGCGAAGTACATGAGGTTTCATTAGGGTGTAAAACCGGGTGGTGTACAGCTGCGAACGGTCACAAGCAAACAAAAGGTAATCCTGCGCCCTATGAATGGAGATGGACGTATAGTGCGCGAAGGATCGGACGAAGGGTTCTGCCTTATGGTTATAATATCTAGTGCGCTTGATTAGGGGCGAGATGTACTTTTTGACTAGGGGTTCTAGATATAGAGTGTATCTCGGCAAGATGGCGCGAGTCCAATACGGGATGACGATATTGTCCCAGAGGCTTGACGATACTCGTTTCGAAAATTGGGCGACAGCACCGATGTACGGTGCTGTCCGTTTTTGGGCCGCAGCAAGGTATGGTGTAACTGGTTGAATATAGCTTTGGTAAACAGGTTTTGCATATTGTTCATAGGGTTGGACGACAGAGGGATGTGTGAATGCAGCACGAATAGGTGGGATGACATAGGGTTCGAGAACATGTGTGCGGTAAGCAGCAAGAGAACGACAGACGGAATGATTATGGGAAGAGTCAGAAGGACAAATATAAAGAACGTATGCAGCGAAGGTAGTCAGAAAGAGGAAGAAAAGATAGTCCACTAGTGACCGCTTTTCTTGTCGCACTAGGGGAGTCTGAGGTTTCGACTTTCGTGTCTTGTGCGTCGACCGAGGAGTGCCATTTAGATCCTACAATCAGAATGAGTTTCCAACTGCATGTACAAAATATAATATATGTACAGCTTGACCAGAAGATAGCGATGAATTGTCTGAGGTCTTTGAGTGAGGTTTGGCGCTGATAGTTCGAGGCAAAGCTTGGGTTGAACTCGTGCGAGAAGGTGGCGGGGCTGGTGCAGAAGGCTTTTTACGAGCAGCTACCATCTTGGAGTAGAAGAGAGAGAACGCTTGTCAAAGTCGGTGTGTGGTCTCCTTGATGATGGCGCTCTTCCTGTGGTGATGCCTGTTCAACCGTGGATACCGGTTCGATCATGTTCATCATTGGTAAGCACAACGTCAGAGGTTCCCAACTTTTTACTCACGTCACTTGTAGTGTCCAAAAAACTGACCCCAATCACTTTTTTAACATCAGTTGTTCTCAGGGAGGTCTCTAGAAAGCATTGGTGAAATCAGTAATTA
>Ga0153993_100948_pt1 | contig 10300 bp, 10 predicted proteins | sample TSNC077MetaG_FD_104706 | JGI IMG/M metagenome (GOLD analysis project Ga0153993, IMG submission 104706) | Attine ant fungus gardens microbial communities from North Carolina, USA - TSNC077 MetaG | ecosystem: Host-associated > Fungi > Mycelium > Unclassified | place: USA: North Carolina, Lumber...
AGGAGGTGCGGTTCGGGAGGCCGGACTCGCGGACGATCCGGACGGCGGCGGCGACCGCGTCGTGCACGGAGTCGGAGCCGTCGGGGCCGCCGCTGGGGGCGACGGAGAAGGCGACGATCATGGTGTTTCCTCTCGGAGCGGGGCGCCGGCCGCCGCGGCGACGGGCGCGCGGAACGGCCAGACCCGGGCGGGCACGGTGTCGTAGACGGCGTCGTCGGCGTGCCGATGACGCCACAGCGCCCCGATCGCCCAGCCGAGGATGACGAAGTACAGGAGGTTGCGGACGGTCAGCACAGCGACCATCCCCGGGTCGGGCAGCAGCAGGTAGTCGTACAGGAACGGGTAGAACACCTGGGTGAGGCCGGCGGCGGCGAGGACGAGGATCGCGGGGGTGCGGAACCCCTTGCCCTGGTAGACGAGCCCGATGACGACCGGGGCGACGAGCCAGGTCATGTACTGCGGCGAGCCGACCTTGTTGAACGCGATGAGGGCGGTCACGATCGCGAGGGAGAGCTCCGGCAGGATGCGCGTGTACGGCGTCCCGCGGTGCAGGGCGCGGATCCCGAGGAGGGCGACGACCACGCAGGTGACCGCGAGCAGCGGGTTCATCAGCGAGCCGGCCAGCTCCGTGCCGGCGCCGCTCACCTGGAACGTGATCAGGTGGGAGTCGTAGTAGACGGCCGCGCCGGGGACGTGGAAGGCGGCCTGCCACATCCAGAACGTGCTGACGGGCGCCTCGATCTGGATGCCGCGGCCGGTCTGCATGGTGATGAAGCTGAGGAGGTGCATCCCCGCGCCGAAGATCAGCGGAACCGCCACGATGACGGCCGAGGTGACCGCGGCGACGAGCACGATGTGCCAGCGGGAGCGGAGCGCGACGACGGCGGCGACGAGCACGGCGGCCGGCCACACCTTGATCCAGGTGGCGATGGTGAGCACCACCACCGCGGCGCGCTCGTGGACGGCGAGCCAGAGCAGTCCCACGATCGCGAGCGCGGCCGCGACGGAGTCGAGGCGGCCGACGGCGACCGGTCCGAGCAGCAGCAGGAAGCCGAGCCACCACCAGGCGGCGGTGATCCGGCGCGGGTCCCGGCCGACGATGAGGGTCGCGAACGCCGCCGCGTCGAGCAGGAGCACCAGCGTGAGCCAGCCGCCCACGTAGTTGTCCGCGCCGAACAGCAGCGGCAGCATGACGGGCACGAGCGCGCCGAAGGGGTACACCCAGTCGGAGTTGACCCCGACGATCTCGGTTCCCTGCGCGGCCAGCTGCGCCCACGGCTTGTACACGAAGAAGACGTCGCCGAGGCCCTTGCCCCCGTGCAGGGCGAGACCGCCGACGATCAGGTGGACGAGCAGGAAGCCGATCCAGAGCGCGAGGGGATGCGCGAGCGCCCGGCGCAGCGCCCCCGGGGCCGACGCCGGAGCGGCCGACGCCGAAATCGGCGCTGCGTCCATCCCCATGCGCCTCATCCTAGGGGACGGCTCACGCCCCTCCGCTGAGAGCGCGGCGCTGCTCCCTGAGAAGATCACGGACCACGGCGGGCACGGCGTCCGCGATGTCGAGGGCCACGATCGGGCCGCCGTCGGAGGCGCGCTCCCCCGCCTGGCCGTGCACCCACGCGGCCGTCGCGGCGAGCGCGGCGAGCGCCTCGTGACGCTGCGACGCGATCTCGTCGGCGTGCGTGGCGACCAGCGCGCCCAGGATGCCGCCGAGCACGTCCCCGCTGCCCGCGGTCGCGAGCCAGGCCGTCCCGGCGGTGACGGTGAACCGGCCGCCGGACGGGACGGCGATGTGCGTCGTGTGTCCCTTCAGCAGCACCGTGACGCCGAGGCTGCGCGCGGCGCGGTCCGCCCAGGCCGCGGGGTCCGCCGCGATCTCGGCCGCGGTCACCGCGTCGGAGTCGTCGTCGGCCTGCGCGGCGAGCATGCCGGCCAGCTCGCGGTAGTGCGGGGTCACCACGACCGGACCGGTGGCCGACCGGACGAGGTCGAGCGCGCCCGCGTCCACCACCAGGGGCGTCCCGTCGGCGAGCGCGGCGCGGAGGCGGAGCAGGTCGTCGGAGGGGCGGGCGCTGGCGTCCATCCCGGAGCCGATCAGCCACCCCTGCACGCGACCTCCGGCGGAGACGGCCTCGGGGCGACGGCGGAGCACCTCGTCGGCCGGTCGCGGGGCGCCGAGATAGCGGATCATCCCGACACCGGTGCGGGCGGCGGCCTCCACCCCGAGCACCGCCGCTCCGGGGTAGCGGTCGGAGCCGGTGACCACGCCGAGCACTCCGCGGGAGTACTTGTCGCTCGCCTCGCCGGGCGCCGCGATCCACTCCGCGGCGTCGGCCTCTCCCCATTCGCGGACCCGGGTCTTCTGCGCGTCGTTCATCGCACCTCCTCCCCCCACGATAGGTTCTCCGGCCGCGAGGGGCCCGTCCGCCCGCGATAAGTTGGGAGCATGGGCATCCACATCCCGGGCAGAGTGGTCGTGTTCGACTACGGCGAGGTCATCTCCGTCACCCCCACCGAGGCGGACCGTGCCGCGCTGGTGGAGCTGGCGGGCGGCGACCACGACGTGTTCTGGCCCGCCTACTGGCGGCACCGGCACGATCTCGACCAGGGCACGCTCGGCATCCAGCAGTACTGGCGCGGGATCGAGCGCGAGCTGGGCGAGCAGTGGAACGACGCGACCATCCACCGGCTGTGGCTGGCCGACTTCCGCAGCTGGCTCACGATCGACCCGGGCACGCTGGACGTGCTGCTCGACCTCAAGGAGGGCGGCACCCGGTTGGCGCTCCTCTCCAACGCCGGGCGCGACTTCGGCTCCTACTTCCGCCACGGGACGCTCGGCGATCTGTTCGACCAGGTGTTCGTGAGCGGCGAGCTCGGCACCATCAAGCCGGACGCCGCGATCTTCGAGCACGTGCTGCAGGAGCTCGGCGTCACGCCCGCGCAGACGGTCTTCATCGACAACAAGGAGGAGAACGTGCGCGGCGCCGAAGCGGTCGGCATCACCGGGCACGTCTTCACGACCGCTGCGGACCTCCGGGCATATCTCGAGGGTCTGGCGGCTTGGAACTGACGATGACTACTCTCTTCGACCCCTTCACCGTGCGCGGCGTGACGGCACGCAACCGCATCTGGACCTCGCCGATGTGCCAGTACTCCGTGCTCGACCGCACGGGCATCCCGCAGCAGTGGCACCTCGTGCACCTCGGCTCGTTCGCCGCGGGCGGCAGCGGCATCGTCTTCACCGAGGCCACCTCCGTCAACCCGGAGGGGCGCATCTCCCCGCAGGACACCGGCATCTGGACCGACGAGCAGGCCGAGGCGTGGCGTCCGATCGTCGACTTCATCGCCGGGCAGGGCGCGGTGCCGGGCATCCAGCTCGCCCACGCCGGCCGCAAGGCGTCGAGCTGGGCGGCCTGGGGCTTCGAGGACCGCACCGGCGGCTCGGTGCCGCTGGACGAGGGCGGCTGGACCACCGTCGCCCCGTCGGCGGAGGCGTTCGGCGACATGGCCGTGCCGCTCGCGCTCGACCTCGCCGGGATCGACGCGCTCGTCGACGACTTCCGCGCCGGCGCGCGCCGCGCGGTCGACGTCGGCTTCCGCATCCTGGAGCTGCACGCCGCCCACGGCTACCTGCTGCACCAGTTCCTCTCGCCGCTCGCCAACCACCGCGAGGACGAGTACGGCGGCTCCCTCGAGAACCGCGCCCGCCTGCTCCTGCGCATCGTGACCGCGGTGCGCGAGGAGGTCGGCGACGACGTGCCCCTCTTCGTCCGCTTCTCCGGCAGCGACTGGGCCCCGGGAGGCTGGGACGAGCAGCAGACCGCGACCGTCGCCGGTTGGGCGCAGGAGGCCGGGGCCGACTTCTTCGACATCTCGAGCGGCGGCATCGCGGCCGGCATCCGCATCCCCCTCGGGCCGGGCTATCAGGTCCCGTTCGCCGAGCACGTGCGCTCCTCGGCCGAGGTCCCGGTCAGTGCGGTCGGTCTCATCACGACCCCGCAGCAGGCCGCGGACATCGTCGAGAGCGGCGCCGCCGACGCGGTGATGCTGGCGCGCGCGATGCTGCGCGACCCGCACTTCCCGCTGCGGGCCGCCCACGAGCTCGGCGCGACCATCGACTACTGGCCGCCGCAGTACCTGCGCGCGCAGTGGCGCTGAGCACCCGGCTCCGCTGACATCGCGACGCGGCCCGGCGCTCAGGAGCGCCGGGTCGCGTCCTGCACCTCGCCGACGAGCTCCTCGATGATGTCCTCGAGGAACAGCACGCCGGCGGTCTCGCCCTCGGCGTCGACGACGCGCGCCAGATGGCTCCCCGAGCGGCGCATCGTCGCGAGCGCGTCTTCGAGGTCGCTGTCGACGAACACCGTCACCAGCCGGCGCACGCGCTTGCCGGGGACGGGCAGCTCGAAGCCGGTCTCCTCGAGGTCGAGCACGTCCTTGAGGTGCAGGTAGCCGGTGGGCTCGCCGTCCGAGTCGGGAACGACGTAGCGGGAGAAGCCGTGCTTCGCGACCGCGCGCTCGACGTCGGCCGGGGTCGGCGACGGCGGCAGGGAGACGAGGGTCCCGGGGAGGACCATGACGTCGCGCACCTTCTTCTCGGTGAACTCGAACGCGGCGGTGAGCGCGCCGGTGCGGTCCATCAGCACGCCCTCGCGCGTCGACTGGTTCACGATGGTCGCGACCTCGTCGAGCGTGAAGGTGCTGGCGGCCTCGTCCTTCGGCTCCACCCGGAACAGGCGCAGCACGCTGTTCGCCGTCGCGTTCAGCGCGACGATGATCGGGCGCACGGCGCGGCCGATCGCCACCAGGGGCGGCGCGAGCAGCAGGGCGGCCCGGTCGGGCATCGAGAAGGAGATGTTCTTCGGCACCATCTCGCCGAAGACCACGTGCAGGAACGACACCAGCACCAGCGTCACGATGAACGCGACCGTGCCGATGACCTCCTCCGACCATCCCGTCGCGTGGAGGGGGACCTCCAGCAGGTGGTGGATGGCCGGTTCGGAGACGTTCAGGATGAGCAGCGAGCAGACGGTGATGCCGAGCTGCGTGGTCGCCAGCATCAGCGTGGCGTGCTCCATCGCGTAGAGCGCCGTCTTGGCGCTGCGCTTGCCGCGCTCCGCGAGGGGCTCGATCTGCGAGCGGCGCGCGGAGATGACGGCGAACTCGGCGCCGACGAAGAAGGCGTTGACCAGCAGGAGCACGACCAGCCAGACGATCCCGATCCAGTCACTCATGGCGCACCCCCTCCGCGGTCGGGTCCGTCACCGGGTCGGGCGTGTACCGGATGCGGTCGACGCGCCGCCCCTCCAGTCGCTCGACGCGCAGTGTGCCGCCCTCGATCGGGACCTCGTCGCCCACCTTGGGCAGGCGTCCGAGCTCGTTCATGACGAAGCCGGCGACGGTCTCGTACGGGCCCTCCTCCGGCACGGTGACCCCGGCGCGCTCCTCGAGCTCGTCCGGGCGCAGGATGCCGGGGAAGGTGATGGAGTCGCGGCCGCGCACGACGCCCGCGCGGGTGCGGTCGTGCTCGTCGGCGACCTCGCCGACGATCTCCTCGACGAGGTCTTCGAGGGTCGCGATGCCGGAGGTGCCGCCGTACTCGTCGACGACGACGGCCATCTGGTAGCCGCGGCCGCGCAGCTCGCCGAGCAGGGTCTCCAGGCTCATCGTCTCCGGCACGCGCAGGGCGTCCGTCTGCAGCGCGGAGACGGGCACCTTGGCACGGCGCTCGCGCGGCACGGCGACCGCCTGCTTGACGTGCACGAACCCGACGACGTCGTCCACGTCCTCGTCGACGACGGGGAACCGCGAGAAGCCGGAGCTCCGCGCCAGCCCGATGACGGCCTGCGCCGGATCGGTGCGGCGGACGGTCTCGATGCGCGGACGCGGGGTCATCACGTCCGAGGCGTTGCGGGTGGAGAAGGCCAGGGTGCGGCTCAGCAGAGTGGCCGTGTCGGCCTCCAGCACCCCGGCGCTGGCCGAGCGGCGCACCAGCGAGGACAGCTCCTCGGCGGTGCGGGCGCCCGAGAGCTCCTCCTTCGGCTCGATGCCGAGCAGGCGCAGGAAGCCGTTCGCGGTGCCGTTCAGCAGCGCGATGAACGGCCGGAACACCGTGGTGAACACGGTCTGGAACGGGATGACGAGCTTGGCCGTCGCGATCGGCAGGGCGAGCGCGAAGTTCTTCGGGACCAGCTCGCCCAGGATCATCGACAGCAGGGTCGCGACCAGGATGGCCACGATCGTCGCGATCGGCGTCACCGCGGCCTCGGGCAGGCCGGTGGCGAGCAGTGGCCCGCGCAGGAGGGTGCTGATCGCCGGCTCCATCGTGTAACCGGTGAGCAGCGTGGTGAGCGTGATGCCCAGCTGCGCACTGGAGAGATGGGTCGAGGTGATCTTCAGCGCCGCGATGGTCATCGACAGGCGGGACTCGCCGCGCGCGCGCCGGGCCTCGAGGTCACCGCGGTCGAGGTTCACGAGCGCGAACTCGCTCGCGACGAAGAGGCCGGTGCCGATCGTCAAGAGCAATCCGACGCCGAGGAGGAGCCACTCAGCGAGCACGGTGGTCACCCCGCTCACGCCGGCACGGCGGACTCGGGAGCTGGAATGGGCTACAAGAAGGAGGGTCGTCCATTTCCCGGCCAGTATAGCGGCGCGGTCTGCGAGGCGTCGCAGCGGATGCGGGGCGGATTCCCAGCGTCCCCATCGAACGGCCATAGTCGTCGCGCAGGGCCGGCTCCGACAGTGACCTCAGCACCGACCGAGAGGAACCGTCATGAGCACCGCCGACCCGAACGCCGCCGTCCCGAACCCCGGCGTCCCCGCAGGCTGGCCGCAGCAGCCCGCGCCGCCGCAGCAGCCCGCGCCGCACTACGCGCCCCCGCAGCCCGCGCCGCACCAGACCTGGCAGCAGCCGGCCGCCGCGAAGTCCGCCGCCGACGGCAGCATCCTGCGCCGCTGGCCGGTCTGGGCGCAGAACACCGCCATCATCGTCGGCGCCGTCGCGGTGCTCGCGATCGTGTTCTTCGCCGGCTTCTTCACCGGCCACGCGACCGACGGCCCGCAGCGGGGAGGCTTCGGCACGAACCAGAACTTCGACCCGCGCCAGTTCGGCGGCGGGAACGGCAGCGGCACCGGCAGCGGCTCGACCCAGCAGGGCGGCGGCAGCGGGGGCACCACCCAGCAGGGCGACGGCTCCTAGGAGCGCGCCGCGAGCATCGACTCCATCAGCGTGATCTCGGCGTTCTGACTCGAGACCACGCCGGCGGCGAAGGTGCGCACCGTGCGGTCCTCGCTGCGGGCGAGGACCGCATCCGCCATCTCGACCGCGCCACGGTGGTGGGCGATCATCAGAGTGAGGAACTCGCGCTCGGCCTCCACGCCCGAGGCCGCCCGCAGCGCGGCGATCTGCTCCGGCGTCGCCAGCCCCGGCATCGGCTCCCCCGGCACGTGGGCGCCGCCGCCGTGGTCGTGGGCTCCCGCCGTCCCGCCGACCGTCGCCGGGCGCGTCATCCACGTCATCGACGGCTCAGTCGCGGCCTGCGGCAGTCCCCAGCCGGTCAGCCAGCCGTACAGCTGACCGGCCTGCTGGCTCTGGGTGGTGGCGATGTCGTAGGCGAGGAGGCGCGTCTCGGCGTCGTCGGTGCGGTCGCGCACGATCATCGCGAGCTCGACCCCCTGCTGGTGGTGCTCCTGCATGTCGCGGGCGAAGCCGGCCTCGGCGCTCGTCGTCCCCGGTGTCCGCGGGGCGCCCACGCTCAGCCGGCCCGCGGAGAAGGCGAGCACACCGGTGACCGCGACGATCACCAGACCGGCGAGCACGAGCGGCCACGCCCGTCCCGGCGCGCGGCCCATCGGCTAGGAGACCTTGCCGGGAGCGTCGAACGCGCCCGTGCACGACGCGCCCGGCTCCGGGACGGAGGGGCTCTGCCAGTAGGCCTCGAAGAACTTCGCGATGCGCGGGTCGTCGGCCTTCTGCACCTGCAGCTGCACGTTCCAGCCGCTCAGCACGATCGGGGCCGGGAGGCCGTCGTACGGCGAGAGCACCGCGTACGTGCGCGGGATCTTCGTCTTCAGCAGGTCGAGCTGGCCGGCGGGGAGATCGGGCGAGTACGTGACCCAGATCGCTCCGTGCTCCAGCGAGTGCACGGCGTTCTCGTTCGGCACCGGCCGGTCGTACACGCCGCAGTTGAGCCACATCGGGTTGTGCTCGCCGCCCGCGGGCGGCGTCTGCTTGTAGTCGACGGCACCGGTCACGTGGCCGGCCGTGTTGTCGAACGTCTTCACGCCCTCGATCGAGACGCTCTTGCCGCCCGCCTCGTACGTCGCCGCCTTCGGCGCGGTCACGATGATCGTCGCGACCAGCGCCACCACGGCGACCGCGCCGGCGATGGCCGACCCGATCCCGATCCGGCGGTTGCGCGTGCGGCGCGCCTGCTCCTTCTTGAACTGCTCGAGCTTCGCCGCTCGGGCCTCTGCCTGCCGCTGCTTGCGGTTCGGGGCGGACGGGGATGGGGTCACGACGGGCCTCATTTCGACGTGGAGCGCTCGCTCCGACGGGGTGGGGTCGTCGGGGACAACCCGTTCGCCAGAGTCTCGCATTTCCGCCGGGCCGCCGCTCACAGAGCCTTCTCAGCCCGGCGGGGCGCGCGCTACCAGCTGACCGGCAGCGCCTTGCCCTCCTCGTAGCCGGCGGCGGACTGGATGCCGACGAGGGCGCGCTCGTGGAACTCGGCGACGCTGCGCGACCCGGCGTAGGTGAAGGAGCTGCGGACGCCGGTGGTGATCATGTCGAGCAGGTCCTCCACCGACGGGCGGAGCGGGTCGAGGTAGATGCGCGAGCTGGAGATGCCCTCGGCGAAGAGCGTCTTGCGCGCGAGGTCGTAGGCGTCGAGGCGCTCGAACCGCCCGTTGACGGCCTTCGTGCTCGCCATGCCCCAGCTCTCCTTGTAGAGGGCGCCGCGCTCATCGCGGTCGAGCGTGCCGGGCGCCTCGATCGTGCCGGCGAACCAGGAGCCGATCATCACCGAGGCTCCGCCGGCCGCGAGGGCGAGGGCGACGTCGCGCGGGTAGCGCACCCCGCCGTCGGCCCACACGTGGGCGCCGAGCTCGCGGGCGGTCTCGCTCGTCTCGAGCACCGCGGAGAACTGCGGCCGGCCGACCGCGGTCATCATGCGGGTGGTGCACATGGCGCCCGGGCCGACACCGACCTTCAGGATGTCCGCGCCGGCGGCGACGAGGTCGCGCACGGCCTGCTCGGTGACGACGTTGCCCGCGACGATCGGCAGGCCGAGACCCAGCCCCTTCACCGTGTGCAGCGCGCGCCGCATGCCGTCCTGGTCGCCGTGCGCCGTGTCGATCACGAGCACGTCGACGCCCGCCGCGGCGAGCGCCGTGGCCTTGCCCGCGACGTCGCCGTTGATGCCGACGGCGGCGGCGACGCGCAGACGGCCGGAGGCGTCGACCGCGGGCGTGTAGATGGTGGAGCGCAGGGCGCTCTTCTTGCTCAGCGTGCCGACGAGGCGGCCGTGGTCGAGCACCGGCGCGAACTCGAGCCCGGCGGCATCCATCACCTCGAACGCGGCGCGGCCGTCGGTGAGGTCCTCGGCGTCGAGCGCGGTCAGTGTCCCGTGCAGCAGGTCGCCGATGCGCGCGTCGGGCAGGGCGGAGCCGAGTTGGACCGCGGCGAGGCAGCCGAGGAACGCGCCCGACTGGTCGTGCACGACGATCCCGTGGCCCTCGACGGCCGGGATGCGGCGGAGCACGTCCGCCACGGTCTCCTCGGGAGCGGCCGGGTACGGGGTGTCGAAGGCGACGGGCTGGGACTTCACCCAGCGGATCGCGTCGTCGAGGTCCTGCAGGTGCATGTCCTGCGGGAGGACGCCCAGACCGCCGCGGCGGGCGAGGGTGGCGGCGAGGCGCTTGCCCGTCACCGAGTTCATGTTGGCCGACACGATGGGGATGGTGGCGCCGGTGCCGTCCCCCGGGGCGAGCGAGACGTCCAGACGGCTCGTCACGTCCGAGCGGGACGGGACGAGGAAGACGTCCGAGTAGGTGAGATCGTGGCGCGGCGTCGTTCCATAGAACTGCATGGGAATAACGGTATCGCCCCCGACTGGGCGCCTGCACGGATGCGCCGATGGGATTAGGCTTGATGTTCGGATGGAAGCGGGCGGTCACGAGCCGCCCGATCGGACGAAATCAATGGAGAGAGTGGGCGAGCGGCTGTGTCGAGCCAATTGACCGGAGTGGGAACCGACGACGGATCGTCGGGCGAGTTCGGGGCCAACGAATGGCTCGTGGA
>Ga0153993_100949_pt1 | contig 10294 bp, 11 predicted proteins | sample TSNC077MetaG_FD_104706 | JGI IMG/M metagenome (GOLD analysis project Ga0153993, IMG submission 104706) | Attine ant fungus gardens microbial communities from North Carolina, USA - TSNC077 MetaG | ecosystem: Host-associated > Fungi > Mycelium > Unclassified | place: USA: North Carolina, Lumber...
CCGACCACATCGACCTCTACCAGGTGCACCGGCCCAGCCCCGACACGGATGTGGAGGAGACGCTCGGCGCCCTGACCGACCTCGTGCGCCAGGGCAAGGTGCGGTACCTCGGCTCGTCGTCGTACTCCGGGTCGCAGATCGTGGAGGCGCAGTGGGCGTCGCGTTCGCGCAACCTCGAGCGGTTCGTGACAGAGCAGCCGCCGTACTCGATCCTCGTGCGCGGCATCGAGGAGGACGTGCTGCCGACGCTGCAGCGGCACGGGATGGGGTCCCTCACCTACAGCCCGCTCTCCGGCGGCTGGCTTTCCGGACGCTGGCGCAAGGATGCGGCGGCAGCGCCGACCTCTTCCGCCCGTCCGAGCGCGCGGTTCGACATGAGCAGCCCGGCCAATCAGCGCAAGCTCGACATCGTGGAGGAGCTCGCCGTGCTCGCCGAGCAGGCGGGGCTCACACTCATCGAGCTGGCGATCGCCTTCGTCATCCGGCATCCCGGCGTCACGTCGGCGATCGTCGGCCCGCGCACGATGGAGCAGCTGGAGTCGTACCTCCCGGCGGCGGACGTGGTGCTGACGGCGGACGTGCTCGACCGCATCGACGAGCTCGTGGCCCCGGGCGTCACCCTCAACCCCGACGACAACAGCTACGGCGCCGCCGAGCTGGTCCCGTCGGCGCGGCGTCGGCCGTGAGGGTCGAGGTCAGGCGTCGCTGCTCGCCGCGAGGTTGGCCGACGCCCAGTCGCCCAGCTGCTGGAGCACGGGGAGGAGCCGCTCGCCGGCCGTGGTGAGCGCGTAAGTGACGGCGACCGGCGGGCCAGGGTCGACGGTGCGCGTCACGAGGAGCGCCTCGGCCAGCTCGGAGAGCCGGTCGGCGAGCACGGCATCGCTGATGCCGGTGACCGTGCGGCTCAGGCCGGTGAAGGTCGTCGGGCCCCCGCCGAGCGCGTCGATGATCATCCCGTTCCAGCGCTTGCCCAGGATCGTGAAGGCGAGGCTGACGGCGGCATCGCACTGATGCAGTCCGGGGGGCTCGGGATCCATTCCGCCATCCTATCGTGCTAGTGTTCGCGTAGTCACTCTGAAAAACATAGTGACTACGAAAAGACGATTGGAGCCCCCGTGTCGCTGTTCCGCCTGGATGCCAGCCTCTTCCCCGCCACCTCCGCCAGCCGCGCCCTCGCCGACCTCGTCGAGGAGCAGTGGGTGACCGCCCACCCGGACTCCGGCGTCGTGCGCCGCGACCTGACCGCGGACCCCATCCCCGCCACCGCGTGGCAGAACGCCGTGACCGGAGGCTTCACCCCCGAGGCCGACCGCACGGACGACCAGCGCGCCGCGATCGCGCTCGCCGCCGCGCTCTCCGACGAGCTGGTGGATGCGGAGGCGCTTCTCTTCGCGGTCCCGCTCTACAACTACGGCGTCTCGCAGCACTTCAAGACCTGGTTCGACCTGGCCTACACCGACCCGCGCACCAACCCCCAGGGCACGGCCCTGCAGGGCAAGCCCGCCACCCTCGTCACCGTGCTCGGCGGCAACTACAACCCCGGAAGCCCCAAGGAGGGCTGGGACCACTCGACGCCGTGGTTGCGCCGCGTGCTGGCGGACGTGTGGGGACTCGACCTGCGCGTGGTGGAGCGTCCCTTCACGCTGGTCGGCGTCAACCCGGCGCTCGACGCCTTCACCGAGACGGCCGAGGCGATGAAGGCCGAGGCCGAGACGGGCGCCCGCCGCTCGGGACGCGAGATCGCCGAGCTGCGCGGCAAGCACTCGGCCGCCTGAGGCGACGGAGGCAGGGAACCGATCGCCTCCGGGCGGACATCCCCATGTGGCTTCGGCGGCGCAGCTGCTGTGCACGCCGAACTGCGCGTCGCTCGGGTCGTTGAACGACCGGGTGCTCTCACTGGTGTTCCGCCCGGCGAGCTGACGGCTACCGTTGCGGGGCGAGCCCTGCCGCCTGGCAGATTCCGGCCCGCCCCGGGACGACGGCAGGGCTTCCGTCATCCATCACGCACACCTGCAGGTGCGCGGGGACGGCGTGCACGCCCGGTGTCGCCGCGAGCTGGTCGGTGTTCTCGTCCAGCGCGCCGCGGCGCCACATGTCCTGGCAGACGCCGATCGGGTCGGCGACCGCTCCCGAGTCCGTCGCCTCGTTGTGGAGGGTCGCGGCCGCGTACCTGAACTGCCCGTCCCCGCCGCGGTGCGCCGAGGCGAGGCAGTAGACGATGTCGGAGTTCGTGACCCGCTGGGCCTGCACGATCGCGGTGGCCGCGGTGGCGGCACCGCCGATGACCAGGACGCCGATGCCGCCCCAGATCGCGAGCCGACGTCGCAGGGTGAGCCGGCGGCGGCTCCGCTCGGTGCGAGCATGGTCCAGCAGCGTGTCCCGGATCGCGTCGGTGCGGGCGTCCGTCATCGCCGGCATGTTGTCGTCGTCGTAGAGAGGGGTCACTGGGATGCTCCGTCCAGTCGGGCGGTGAGCTCGCTGCGCCCTTCGGGCATCAGGTGGCTGGGGATGCGCCGACGGATCTTCTCGCGGGCGCGGTGCAGTTTCGATTTCACCGTTCCTACGGGTATGTCCAGCACGGCCGCGACGGTTGCGGCGGAAAGCTCTTCGACCACGCACAGGTCGATGATCGAGCGCTCCTGACGGCTCAGCGCGGACATCGCCTCGTAGACGGCCTGCAGCCTGGCGCTGTGATCGAACCGATCGAGCACCTCGTCGGCATGGTCGGACTGCTGCTCCGGCTCCGGGAGCGCGGCGAGGAGCCGACGCCAGCGGCGCGTGCTCCGGTCGTGGTTCAGGAGCACGTTGCTCGTGACGCTGAGCAGCCACGGCAGCACCGAGCCGTCGACGATCCGGACCGTGTCGCGTTTTCGCCAGGCCTCGAGGAACACCATCGCGACGACGTCCTCGGCGTCGGGAACATCCTTCAATCGGGAGTATGCCTTGCGGAAGACGCGCGCACGGTAGCGGTCGAAGATCACCCCGAACGAGCGCTCGGTTCCGGCTGTCGCCTCCAGCCAGAGGGCGGCGTCATCTCGCTCGTCGACCACCCGCGGAACCCCCTGTCAGAACGGACAGAGGCTAACACGAAGAGCGGGCTCGCCCCGCCGGGCTGTTAGCGTGCACGGGGTGTACACCGATTCCTCCTCGCTCATCGGCCTCGTCTCGGCCCTCTGGTTCACCGTCGCCATCCTCGCCGGCGGCTACGCACGTACGCGCAACCGCTCCGCATGGACCTGGTTCCTGCTGGTCCTCTTCTTCGGGCCGTTCGCGGCCGCACTGCTGGTGAGCTGGCCGCCGCGCGTCGTGAGCGGCGCCACCTCCCCGGACGCGCCGTCGTCCTGACGCGCACCGCTGCAGCGCCTCCCGCACAGGTCTTGCCCGGCCGTACGTGGCGGGTGAGGATGGCGGCATGCCGCTCAGCGATTTCCCGGTGCGTGCCTCCATCGCGGTCTCCGACATCGGCCGGGCCGTCGAGTTCTACGAGGGGAGGCTCGGCTTGCCCCTGGAGCACGCCGCCCCCAGCGCGACGATCGCCGACGGGTCGCGCATCTACCGGTCTGGCGGCGAGGTCGCGCTGAACGTGTTCCAGTCCGGCACCGCCGGCTCCTCGGAGGCCACCATGGCGACCTGGTACGTCGACGACCTCGACGCGATCGTCGACGAGCTCACGTCGGCCGGCGTCCGCTTCGCCCGGTACGACGGACTCGTCCACGACGCACGCGGCATCACCGAACGAGCCGGCGGCGGTCGGATCGTTTGGTTCCGCGACCCGGACGGCAACACCTTCGCGATCGAGTCGGACGCCTGACCCCGGGGCCCAGCGGGCCTCCTGACGCCGGCAGCCCTACTCGACCGTGAAGTCGAGTTTCGCGTCGGCGACGGCGATGACGGACCAGGTCCCGCCGTCGGAGTCGGTGAGCTCGTAGGCCGGCAGGACGAGGACGCTGCCGTCCGGCTGCCACTGGCTGGCGAGGCCGAGACGGGCGCTGACGATGTGCACGTCGTTCACCGGCCAGGACGGCGAGACCCCGGAGCCGGGGAGTGCGGGAGGCTGCGTCGGAGCGTCCGTGGGGGTCGGCGCGGTGGACTGTTCCGCCGTGCGCAGGGCGAGCGGCATGGCGGTCTGCTGTGCTCCGAACCGCGGGTCGGAGAGGCGCTCGAACGCCTGCTGCTCGCTGACGACGGGGTAGTCGCCGAGGCTGACGATCGGCGCCAGGGGGCCGGAGGCGCTGACGACGCCCTCCGCCGTCAGCTCCACCGACCACGGCTGGTCGACGCGCTGGCCGTCCACCACGGGCCAGGCCTGCGCGGTGCGGGTGATGGCACCCTCCGGCGTCTCCGAGGTGAACTCGAACGCCCCGGCATCACGGCCCGACGCGGTGATGAGCGATCGCAGGGCCGCGATCGCGGCGTCCGGGGCGGGGAGGGACGGGCTCGCCGGCGCCGTGCAGGGCTCGGCCGGCGCGACACCGCCGTCGGTGCTGCCATCGGTGCCGCCGCCGCTGCCGCTGTCCGTCGTCAGGCAGGGCATCGGGTTGAGCTTCGGGTCGGAGTAGTAGAAGCTCAGCGTCCCGTCCAGTCCGACGGTGAGGGAGGGCGCGGTGCCGTCCTGGGGTCCGGCCTGCCAGCTGCCATCCTTCAGCGCGGGTGCCGCCTCGATCCCGAGCGCCTTCGCGAGCGCGCCGACCGTCTTCGCGTCGGAGGCCGCCCGCGCATCGAAGCCGTACGCGCGCGCGGTGCTCGCCGATGTGGAGAGGCCGGAGGCCGTGAAGCTGTTGCGGCCGTAGCCGGAGCGGTAGACCTGATCGAACGCCCCCGGAGCCGCGATCTTCTGCCCGGCGGCGGGCCCCGCGACGGCACTCCGCCCTTCCGCCGTCTGGGCGCCGCCGCCACCCTCCAGCGAAATCGGCGCCGCGGCGCCGCCGGCGACGCTCGAAGCCGTGGTGACCGAGCCGACCGCGAAACCGGCGCCGCCGAAGACGGCCACCGAGGCCGCGACCGCCGCGATCGGCAGCCAGAGACGGCGGCGCCGCGTACGCGCCGAGGAGATGTCGGCGACGGGTGCCTGCTGCTCCGCCGCCTTCTGCTCCGCCGCCTCCTGCTCCGTCGATTCGCGGCCGGCGTCCCCCGTCGCCTCGGCTACGACCCGCGCAGCGAACCCGTCGGATGCCTGCACCTCCGCGGCAGGGTCGGCGGCACGCAGTCGCGCCAGCGGGTCGAGCTCGTTGTCGTCGGTCATGTCCATCACCCTCCGTGGGAACGCTTCATCAACGCTTATGTCCGCCGCGGCGGTGACCTTGCAGGGCCGGTCAGAACGACAGCCGCTCACCCCAGGCGTCGCGCAGCCGCTTGCGGGCGCGCGAGAGGGCGGCGTCGGCTCCGGACCTCGAGATGCCGAGCGCGGCGGCCAGCTCCTCACCGTTCAGCCCCTCCCAGGCGTGCAGCAGCAGGATGTCGCGGTCGCGCGCGCCGACGCTCGCCAGAGCCCCGCGCAGCTCGGCGTCGAACAGCGCGCTCAGCTCGGGGTCCTCGGCCACCCGGGTCGTGCCCGCCTCCGGCACCTCCTCGACGGGGAGGTCGACCGCCTTGCGGCGATGGTTGGCGAGGGTGAATCCGGCCGTGCGGTACAGCCACGGGAGCACCGCTTCGTCGGGGACGTCGCCCCGGCGGCGCCAGGCCGTGGTGAAGACCTCGGCGGCGAGATCCTCCGCATCCTGACGGGGGCCGCGGCGGGCGAAGTACCGCACGAGCAGCGTGGAATGCTCCTCGACGACCGCGGTGAACCAGGCCACATCGTGCTCGGGGGCGTGCGGGAGGTCGTCGTCGGGCATCCCGTCCCCCTCGGTCGTCTCGGCGTCGGCTGCGGTCCTGGCGATCCTCACACCCTGGCTGTGTCGAGTATCCCGTGGATCTTGCAGGCGGCGTCGGCGGCCCGGCGCTACGCGGGGGTGCTCCGCGCTGCGACCGTGATGCCGAGAGCCCGCAGCAGGTAGGCCATGTGGGCCCGCAGGTCGATGGACCTGTCGTACATCCACTGGATGCGCAGCCCGTCCCAGCTGGCGTAGACGAGTGCGGCCACGGCATCGGGATCGATGCCGGGGGCGAGTCGCTCCTCGGACTGGAGCTGGACGATCGCGTCGCGCACGACGACGCGCACCAGCTCGTAGCGGTGGCGGATGAACTCGTGCGCGAGGTGGTCGGGCTCCGTCGCCTCGCCGGTGACGCGCAGGGCGAGCTGAGCGAGGCCGGGGGAGGAGGTCTCAGCGTCGAGCGCGCTCAGCAGGGCCTCGACCATGTTCTCGGCGAAGCCCTCGCGCTGCACATCGATCTCGATCTCGGAGAGCTCGTCGCGGCGCCGGAGGATCTCGGCGAACAGCGCGTCCTTCGAGCCGAAGTAGTGCAGGAGGCCGTTCTGGCTGAGGCCGACGGCGTCCGCCAGCTCTTTGACGGTCGCGGCGCTGTAGCCCTGCTCGTCGATCACCGCGAGCGCGGCGTCGAGGATCTCGGCTCGCTTCGCCTTGCCCTTCGCGTACGGACCTCGTGCTGCCATAACCAGCATGATATGCGGTTTTGGCTTGCGGAAATTGAAACCCGTATGTCATGCTGCTTTCGCCGACACGATGCAGTCCCTGCTGCGTCACCCCGAGCGTCGGCCATCACCGACGATGGGACCCCTTCGAATGAGCGACACCCTGGCGCCCGAACCGAGATCCAGCACCCCCGAGCCCGACGGCCCCGTGAAGAAGAAGGGCAACGTCGTCCTCGAACCGGCCGAGCCCGGCACGTCGCCGATCCTGATCCGCGGGCGCAGCTCGCGCCGGTACCTCACCTGGTACACGATCCTCACCATCGCGATCAGCGCCGTGTGGGGCGCCGTGCTCGGGATCCTGCTGCCGAACCACGTGCAGATCCTCGAGTTCGGCCAGTGGTTCACCGGGAGCGACGCCGGCCTCGACCTCCAGAAGCTCACCCTCCTGCAGCAGGCGGTCGACGCGGGCACGACGACGGCGAACGCCGCTCAGGCGCACCAGCTCGAACTGCTCAAGGGCTTCAACTCCGCCCGCGCCCAGTCCCTGGCGATCATCACCTCCATCGGCGTCGTGCTCACGATGCTGATCCAGCCCGTGGTCGGCGTGCTCGCGGACCGCACCCGCAGCCGCTGGGGCCGGCGCGCACCGTGGATCCTCTTCGGCAGCCTGATCGGTGCCCTGCTGCTCGTGCTCATGCGGTTCTCGCCCACCCTCGTGGTGCTGGCGATCGTCTACATGTTCGCGCAGGCGTTCATCAACGCGGCCGTCGGCCCGCTCGCCACCACGGTCGCGGACCGCATGCCCGAGAACCGCCGCGGCACGGCGTCCGCGCTCGGCGGCTTCGGCAACTTCTTCGGCGGACTGCTCGGCGGTCTCGCCGCGGGTTCGCTCTTCGCCGTCCTCGGCCTCGACATCTACTTCATCGTGGCCGCGTTCGTCGCGTTCGCGGGTGTGATGTTCGTGCTCTTCGCGAAGGACCGCTCGTCGAAGAACCTGCTGGTGCCGAAGATGAACTGGAAGTCGTTCTTCGTCGGCTTCACCATCGCCCTGCGGTCGCGCGACTTCCGCTGGGTGTGGGTGGCGCGCATCCTGCTGAGCTTCGGCTACACGGTGTCGACCGCGCTCAGCCTCTACATGCTCCAGAGCTACATCCGACCCGCGCTGAGCCAGACCCAGGCGACGCAGCTGGCGCCGCTGCTCACTCTGGTCGGGGTCCCGGTGACGATCATCGCCCTGTTCATCGCGGGCAAGCTCTCGGACAAGCTCGGCAAGCGCCGCATCTTCGTCATCATCTCGTCGGTGCTCATGGCGTTCTCGATGCTCATCCCGATCGTCTCGCCCACGATCCTCGGACTCTTCCTGCAGGCGATCGTCGGCGGCATCGCGTTCGGCATCTACCTGCCCGTCGACCAGGCGCTCTTCATCGACGTGCTGCCCGATGAGAAGGCGGCGGGCCGCGACCTGGGCGTCGCGGGCCTGGGCTCGAACCTCGGCCAGGCGCTCGGCCCGATCCTCGCCGGCGCCGTCGTCGCGACGACCGGCGGCTATGTCGGCGTCTGGATCGCGGCGTTCGGCCTCGTGCTGCTCGCCGGCGTCGCACTCTTCCCGCTCAAGGGCATCAAGTGACCGGGGCCGACGCCGCCCGGCTGCCCAACCCCCTGATCCCCGGCTTCAACCCGGACCCGTCGTGCGTGCGCGTCGGAGACGCCTACTATCTCGTGACCTCCACGTTCGAGTACCTGCCGGCGCTGCCGATCTACCGGAGCACCGAGTTCGCGACCTGGGAGCACATCGGCGACGTCACCGCCGACGCCGTGCAGGCCGGGATCGTCGACGCCCGCTCCGGGATGGGCGTGTGGGCCCCGACCATCCGGCACCACGACGGCGTCTTCTACGTGATCGTCTGCGTCGCCGCGAGCGACCGCGGGTGCGTGGTCTTCTCGGCCACCGATCCGGCCGGCCCGTGGAGCGACGGACGGACCCTCCCCGGCGTCGACGGCATCGACCCCGACCTCGCCTGGGACGAGCACGGGACGGCCTTCGTCACCTACTCGGCGCTGCGCCTGCGCGGCGACGAGCCGGGGCGCCACGACGGCATCGAGCAGGTCGCGGTCGACCTCGTCACCGGCGAGACCCTCTCGGAGCCGCGCCCGCTCTGGTCGGGCAGCGGCCTCCAATTCCCCGAGGCGCCCCACCTCTACCGGCGTGAGGGGCAGTGGTACCTGCTCATCGCCGAGGGCGGCACGGAGCGCGGACACGCCGTGAGCATCGCGCGCGGGCCGAGCATCTCCGGCCCCTTCGAGGGCTGCCCGGCCAACCCCGTGCTGAGCGCGAGCGGGACGGACCGGCCGATCCAGAACACGGGTCACGCCGACCTCGTGGCGGGCCCCGGCGGGTCGGATCTCGCGGTGGTGCTGGGCGTGCGTCCGCTCGGCAGCGCGGGAGGATTCTCGCCCCTCGGCCGGGAGACCTTCGTCACCGCGGTGGACTGGGTGGACGGGTGGCCCGTCATCGCTCCCGTCGAGCTCGCCCCGCGGGACGGCATCGTCGAGGAGCACTTCGACCTGCGCTCCCCGGCCGATCTCGCCGAGCCGGGATGGCTCGCCGTTGGCCGCACTCCGGCGCAGCTCGCGACATTCGACGCGGACGGGCTGACTCTCCGCGGCGAGGACGGCGGGCTCGACGCCCGGCTCCCGGTCCTGCTGGGGAGGCGGCAGCGCCACCTCGACAGCGACACCGCGGTGCGGGTGCGTCCCGGCACCGGTGCGGGAGGCCTCGGCCTCCGCTTCGACGAGGACTTCCACATCGGGCTGACGGCGCGGGCGGACGACGCGGGTGGACTCCGCGTGTCCGCGACCGCTGCCGTGCGCGGGCTCCGCCAGAGGTGGGAGCAGACGGTCGACGGCGACGAGGTCACCCTGCGGATCCGCACCCGCCGCCCTGTCCGCCTGATGGCGAACGACGGAGCAGGGGCCGACCGTGTGCTTCTGGAGATCGTCGCCCCCGACGGCGCGGTGACCCGGCTCGCCGAGGTCGACGGCCGCTACTGGTCGGCGGAGACCGCCGCCTACTTCACCGGTCGCGTCACCGGCCCGTTCGCCGAGCGCGGCGCGGTGCGCTTCCGCGACTTCGTCTACCGCGGCGGCGACGGCGCGCACGCGCTCGAGGCGCCCGAACCATCCCGAACAGAAGGAGCAGCACGATGAGTGCAGAGCAGACCACGACCGCGAGCGAGACCCTGGTCGGCGAGGAATGGGATGCCGCGGGCGACGACGAGCTGTTCGCGCAGCCCTACGTCGATCTCGACGAATGGCGCGACACCCCGGTCCGTCACCGCCACGTGCACGGCGGCTTCGCCGGAACCGACACCCGGTTCTCGTTCTACTTCCCGGCGGCCGACGGCTATGAGGGCCGCTTCTTCCAGCACGTGACGCCGGTCCCGCAGAGCGAGAACCTGGCGCCGGAGCTCGACGGTGAGTACAACAAGATCGCGTTCGCGGTCGACAGCGGCGCGTACTTCGTCGAGACCAACGGCGGCGGCCCCGACGCCGCCAACCCGTTCTCGGGCATGGACCCGACGATCGGCGCGTACCGGGCCAACGCTGCGGCCGCCCGGTTCTCCCGCGTGGTCGCGGCCGCCCTCTACGGCGACCACCGCCCCTACGGCTACCTCTACGGCGGCAGCGGAGGCGCGTACCGCACCATCGGCGCGGCCGAGAACACCACCGGCGTGTGGGACGGCTTCGTGCCCTACGTGCCGG
>Ga0153993_100951_pt1 | contig 10291 bp, 10 predicted proteins | sample TSNC077MetaG_FD_104706 | JGI IMG/M metagenome (GOLD analysis project Ga0153993, IMG submission 104706) | Attine ant fungus gardens microbial communities from North Carolina, USA - TSNC077 MetaG | ecosystem: Host-associated > Fungi > Mycelium > Unclassified | place: USA: North Carolina, Lumber...
CGGGCAGAGCTTCACCGACAAGGACGGCGCGGCGCTGCCGCAGTGGTTCCAGTCCCGGCCGTCCGCGGCCGGCGACGGGTACGACGGAGCCGCCTCCTCCGGCAGCAACCTGGCCGCCTCCAACCCCGACCAGCAGAAGGCCGTCAAGGAGCGCACCGAGGCGATCGAGAAGGCGGACGGCGTGAGCGCCGGCAGCATCCCGAGCGACGCGGTCACCGCCTCCGGATCCGGTCTCGACCCGCACATCTCGCCCGCCTACGCGCTGCTCCAGGTCGATCGCGTCGCCGCGGCGCGCGGCCTCCCGGCCGACAGCGTGCGCAAGCTGGTCGAGTCTAGGATTCAGGGACGGGACCTCGGCTATCTCGGGGATCCGACCGTGAACGTGCTCCAGCTCAACCTGGCCCTTTCGGAGATGGACAAGTAGACATGCCACGTGGCCGCCTGCGGGTGATGCTCGGAGCAGCACCGGGCGTCGGCAAGACGTACGCGATGCTCGAAGAGGGCAAGCGGCTGCAGGCGCTCGGCAAAGATGTGGTGGTCGCGGTCGTGGAGACCCACGGCCGCGCCGCCACCGCCGCGATGCTCGACGGTCTGGAGGTCGTCCCTCGGCTGACCGTCGAGCATCGCGGCGTGCAGCTGACCGAGCTGGACCTGGAGGCCGTGCTCGCCCGCGCTCCGCAGGTCGCCCTGGTGGACGAGCTCGCGCACACCGACGCCCCCGGCACCGCCCACGCGAAGCGGTGGGAGGACGTCGACGCGATGCTCGACGCGGGCATCGACGTGATGTCGACGGTCAACATCCAGCACATCGAGTCGCTGAACGACGTGGTCGAGCAGATCACGGGCGTGCAGCAACGTGAGACGATCCCGGACGCCGTGCTGCGCCGCGCCGACGTGATCGAGGTCGTCGACCTCGCCCCGCAGGCGCTGCGCGACCGGCTCACCGAGGGCAACGTCTACCCCTCCTCCCGGATCGACGCCGCCCTCTCGAACTACTTCCGGCTCGGCAACCTCACCGCGCTGCGCGAGCTCGCCCTGCTGTGGCTGGCCGACGAGGTCGACAGCGCGCTGCAGAAGTACCGCGCCGAGCACGGCATCGCCGGCAAGTGGGAGGCCAGGGAGCGCGTCGTCGTCGCCCTCACCGGCGGCCCGGAGGGCGAGACGCTGCTGCGCCGCGGCGCCCGCATCGCGGCGCGCTCGGCCGGTGGAGAGCTGCTCGCCGTGCACGTGACGAGCGAGGACGGCCTGCGCACAGGCGCCCCCGGCACCCTTGCCGCGCAGCGCGCGCTCGTGGAGCAGCTCGGCGGCAGCTATCACCAGGTCGTGGGCAGCGACATCCCGCGCGCCCTCGTCGAGTTCGCCCGCGGGGAGAACGCGACCCAGCTCGTGATCGGCGTCTCCCGCCGCAGCCGGCTCGCCGCGCTGCTCACCGGGCCGGGCATCGGCTCCACGGTGATCCGCGAGTCCGGCGACATCGACGTGCACATCGTGTCCCACTCGCGCGCGGGCGGCCGGTTCTCCCTGCCGCGACCCCGCGGCGGCCTCACCGTGCGGCGCCGGGTGCTCGGCTTCGCGCTCGCGCTCGTCGGGGGCCCCCTCCTGACACTGCTCCTCACGAGCGTCCGCTCTGGGGAGTCCATGACGGCGGACGTACTGAGCTACCAGCTGCTCGTGGTCGTCGTCGCGCTCGTCGGCGGGATCTGGCCGGCACTGTTCGCCGCCCTGCTCTCCGGCATCACCCTCGACTACTTCTTCGTCGACCCGCTGTACACGATCACCATCAACGAGCCGCTGCACCTGCTCGCCCTCGTGCTCTACGTCGTGATCGCCGCCCTCGTGAGTGTGGTCGTCGACCAGGCCGCCCGGCGCACCCGCACGGCCCAGCGCGCCGCGGCCGAGGCGGAGCTGCTGGCCACGATCGCCGGCGGCGTCATCCGCGGCCAGGACGCCCTCCAGGCCCTCGTCACGCGCACGCGCGAGGCGTTCGGACTCACCGGTGTGCGCCTCCTGGACGGCGGCGAAGTGGTCTCGACCGATGGCGAGCCCGCCGACTCCGACCACACGCAACGACTCCCCGTCGGGACGCGCGGCACGCTGGAGCTCTCCGGCCGCGATCTGGAAGCGAGCGACCGGCGGTTGCTCGGCGCCATCGTCGCCCAGCTCGACGCCGCGCTCGAGCACCGCGACCTCTCCGCGACCGCCTCCGAGCTCGGGCCGCTCGCCGAGGCCGATCGGGTGCGCAGCGCCCTTCTCGCGGCGGTCGGCCACGATCTGCGGCGCCCGCTCGCTGCGGCGACGGCCGCCGTCACCACTCTGCGCCAGGCCGACCTGGCGCTGAGCGAGGAGGACAGGGAGGATCTGCTCGAGACCGCGGAGGACAGCCTCGCCGGACTCGCCGCGCTGGTGACCAACCTGCTCGACGTCAGCCGCGTCGAGGCGGGCGTCCTGGGCGTCTCGATCGCGCCGACGGAGCTCGACGACGTCATCTCCCCCGCGCTCGACGAGCTGGGCGCCGGTCCGGCGGACGTCGAGCTCGACATCGCCCCCGACCTCCCCCTGCTCGCCGCCGACGGAGTGCTCCTGCAGCGCGTCGTGGTGAACCTCCTGGGCAACGCGCTGCGCTACAGCCCCGCCGGCCAGCGGCCCGTGCTCGCGGCGAGCGAGTTCGGCGGCACTGTGCAGGTGCGCGTCATCGACCGCGGGCCCGGCATCCCCGGCGAGCGCAGGGAGGCCGTCTTCCTGCCGTTCCAGCGTCTCGGCGACACCGACAACGACACCGGGATCGGCCTCGGCCTCGCCCTGTCGAAGGGGTTCGTGGAGGGCATGGGCGGCACGCTCGACGCCGAGGACACACCGGGCGGCGGCCTGACGATGGTGGTGTCGCTCCCCGCAGCGACGGAAGGAGCCGACACGTGAAGATCCTGATCGCCGACGACGACCGGCAGATCCTGCGCGCCCTCCGCATCCTGCTGACCGCCCGCGGCTACGAGGTGCTCACCGCGAGCACCGGGGCCGAGGCGCTGTCCGAGGCCGTGGAGCACCACCCGGATCTCGTCATGCTGGACCTCGGGATGCCGGAGCTGAACGGCATCGAGGTGATCGAAGGCCTGCGCGGCTGGTCGACGGTCCCGATCCTCGTCGTCTCGGGCCGCACCGGCTCGGCCGACAAGGTCGACGCGCTCGACGCGGGGGCCGACGACTACGTGACCAAGCCGTTCGCCGCCGACGAGCTCCTCGCCCGCATCCGCGCCCTCACGCGTCGGCAGACCGGCGGGACCGACGAGCCCGTCGTGACCTTCGCGGGCGTGAGCGTCGATCTGGCGGCCCACCAGGTCACCCGCGCCACCGCGGAGGGATCGGAGCACGTGCGCCTGACACCGACCGAGTGGGCGATCCTGGAGGTGCTGCTGCGCAATCCACGGCGGCTCGTGACCCGGCAGGCGCTGCTCACCCAGGTGTGGGGGCCGCAGTACACGAGCGACACCGGCTACCTGCGGCTGTACCTCGCGCAGCTGCGCAAGAAGCTCGAACCGGAGCCGTCGCGCCCGCGCTACCTGCTCACCGAGCCCGGGATGGGCTACCGGTTCTCCCCGGACGAGGACTGAGCCAGCTCCCCCAGGGCGCCGAGCGCCCGCCCGGCGAGAAGCGTGATGACCAGCGCGAGCCCGATCGCGATGGCCGTGGCGGCCATCCAGTAGCCGAGGGACACCGTCGACACCCGGAAGACGTCGTCGACCGTGTCCGCGAACACCGTGTGGCCGAGCGACCAGTACATCGGCTCGGGGATGATCGACGGGCACACCAGGAGGATGGCGAGGCACGACACGTAGCCGACGACCACGAGCACGAGCACCCAGACGGCGAGCGCACCGGCGCGCGGAACGATCCGCGCCGATCGCTCCTCCATGCTGTGCTCCCCCTCGACCGATGGATCCGTGTGCAGGGAATGGGCCGGCTAGTACGCCGGGTTCTGTCACGACACCGGAGTGTCGCGGACGGCCATCTCTCTCGGGGCGACGTTGCCGCCGCCCTCCAGCGGTCTACCCGGGGACTCGGCGAGCAGCCTCATCGTCCCCTGTCTGACCTTGCTCCGGGCGAGGTTTACCGAGCCGACCGGGTCACCCCGGCCGCTGGTGGTCTCTTACACCACCGTTTCACCCTGACCACCGGCCGAAGCCGGTGGCGGTCTGCTTTCTGTTGCACTGTCTCGCGGGTTACCCCGGGTGGGTGTTACCCACCACCCTGCTCTGTGGAGCCCGGACGTTCCTCGGCAGTCCGCTCTCGCGGACCGACGCGACCGTCTTGCCGACCCATTCCGCGGTCAACGATAGCGCAGGGCGTCTGTGCGGCGGATCAGAGTCGGCTCAGAGCCCGGACTCCTCGTTGCGGACCAGGATGGCGCTGCTGTCGGGGCACAGCACGACGTCGTCGGGAGCGGCCCGGCGGATCTCGGCGAGGTCCGATCCGGTCAGCCTCACGTTGGACCCCATCGAGACGCCCCGCACCAGGAGCGCGGCGCCGAGGCCGTAGCGGGCGCGCTGGCGCTCGTAGAGGGCAACGAGGTCTTCGGGGAGGGCCGAGGCGATCGCGTGACGGTCGGCCGCGAGGGCCGAGCGCTGCACCGCGAGCTTGTCGACCTCAGCGTCCCGGGCCGCCTCGAGCGCCTCGGCGCGGGCGGTGAGCTCGGCGCGCTCGGCGTCGACGGCGGCGAGCGCCTTCTCGAGCTCGTCGACGCGCTCCATGACGGTCAGCTCGATCTCCTCGAGGTCGCCCTGGCGCTTGGCCAGCGAGGCGAGCTCGGCTTCGAGCGCCTGCACATCCTTCACCGAAGCGGTCTGCTGCACCCGGTCGGTGTCGCGCTTCGTGCGCGCCTCGACCACCGCGACGTCGGACTCGACGCGCTTCAGCTCGGTCCGGGCGTCCTCCAGCTCCCCGGTCGCGGCGATCCAGCGCGCGCGGAGGGACTCGATCTCGGGCTGCAGTGCGGCCAGCTCCTTCACCTGCGGCAGGGTGGTGACGGCGTGGTCGAGCTGCGCGAGGCGGGTATCGGCGGACTGCAGGCGCAGCAGTTCGTTCTGGTCGGCGGGGCTGGCTTTCACGTGTGGTGCTCCATCTTCGTGGGTGACGGTTTTCTCCAGGGCTACTGGAGGATGGCGAAGTCCCAGGGGTCGGTGCGCAGCTCGCTCACCACGACCTCCACTCCGGGAAGGGCGGCGCGCAGCTGGCCGGCGGCGGTGTCGAGCCAGAGCCACTCGCTGGCCCAGTGCGAGACGTCGAGCAGGGCGGGGCCGCCGCCGAGGATCGCCTGCTCCCGCGCCTCGGAGGCCGGGTGGTGGCGCAGATCTGCGGTGATGTAGACGTCGGCCGAGCGGACGGGGTCCAACCCGAGCAGCGAATCCCCCGCGCCCCCGCAGAGCGCGACGCGGGAGACGGGCTGGTGGTAGTCGCCGGCGGCGCGCACTCCCCCGGCGGTCGGCGGGAGGAGGTCGGCGAGGGCACGCGCGAGGGCACCGAGCGTGGTCGGTTCGGGAAGCGTCCCCACCCGGCCGATGCCGGTGACGCCGTCCGCGGCGGGCGAGATCGGCGTCGTGCCGGTCAGGCCGAGGCGGGCCGCGAGGACGGCGCTGGTGCCGTCCTCGACCACGTCGGCGTTCGTGTGCGCCGCGATGAGGGCGCAACCTCCCCGGATCAGGCGGGCGAGCAGTGCGCCCTTGTAGCGGTCCTCGGCGACGCTCGTGACCCCGCGCAGAAGGAGCGGGTGGTGCGCGAGCAGCAGATCGGCGCCGGTGCCGACGGCCTCGTCGACCGTGGCCGCGACGACGTCGACGGCCAGCAGGATGCGCTCGACCGGAGCGGCCGGATCGCCGGACAGCAGGCCGGGCGCGTCCCAGCCCTCGGCGCCGGAGAGCGGCCAGAGCCTCTCGACGGTCTCGCGGACGGAACGGAGGGTGTGCTGCACGGGATAGAGCCTACGGGATCAGGCCGCGCCCTGCTCCTGGCGTCGCACCGCGCGGGAGCCCGCGACGAGCGGCGTGAGCAGCCCGAGCGCCAGAGCGATGATCACGCCGATGTTGCTCGCGCCGATGCCCGCCTGCGGGTCGATCCCGAGGAGCCGGAACAGGTACCCCTCCCAGGCCAGCCACGGCAGGTCGGAGCTCACGAGACCGAGCCCGACGACCGACGCGGCGACCAGCATCCCGAGGTTCAGCCAGCGCCAGTCCGGGTAGACGCCGCCGGAGACCAGCAGCGACGGCTGATGGAAGCGGCGCACCCGCAGCATCGTCTCCGCGCCGAAGAGGCCGGTCCACGCCGCGACCGGGACCGAGAGCGCGGTCGGCACCCCTCGCACCACGCTGTCGAGGTCTGTCACGGTCAGCGCCAGCACGACCCCGGCGAGCGCGATCGGGCCGCCCGCGGCGACGGTGCTCCAGCGCCGGCCGAGCCGGACCCCGAGCGCATCGAGCGTGAACCCGGCGGAGTACATGGTGAGCACGAGGGCCGAGATGAGGCTGAGCCCGACCGCGAGGAGCAGCGGCACGGGATACCACCCCGGCAGTCCGAGACGGACGAAACCGGCCACGGGATCGCTCGCGAGCTGCTCGGCGAGTCCGGGGTGCGACGCGGCGAGGAGTCCGCCGTACGACACCAGGACGAACGGCGGGACGGCCGCGCCGAAGGTCGCCCAGAGCATCGCCGCTCCGCCGGACGAGCCCGGCCGCTGGTAGCGGGCGACCTCCGCGCTGCTCATCGCCCAGGCGAGCCCGAGGTAGCTGAACACGAGCACTGCTCCGGTCACCACGTGCGTCCAGAGGGCGTCCGGGACGGCGAGCGCGCGGGCCAGGTCGACGTGCCGCCAGGTCGCCGCGACCAGGACGGCGATGAGCAGGGCGGACGCGACCGTCAGCACGAGCTGCACCCGGGCGACGAGCGAGTAGCCGTAGAAGGCGATGACACCGGCGACCAGGATCGCCACGATCAGGGCGACCGCGGTGGGGGTGGCGCGCCCCTGCGCCCAGCCACCGGACACGGCCAGCGATCCCGCGGCCGACCCGGCGAGCCAGAGCAGCACCGCACCCCAGAACAGCTTCGTGACGAGGGCGAGCACCGTGGGGATCACGTTGCCGCGCACCCCGAACGTCGCACGGGAGACCACCATCGTCGGCTGGCCGCTCCACTTGCCCGCGAGTGTGCCGAGCCCGAGCGGGAGGAACGACAGCGCCACACCCACCAGCGTCGCCACGAGCAGCTGCCGCAGGCTGAGGCCGAGCGTGAAGAGCGTCGCGCCGACCCCGAGCGAGATGAGAGATGACGTGCCCGCGAACCAGAGCCAGAACATCCGGGCCGCCCGGCCGACCCGCCGATCGATCGGGGTCGGCTCGAGGTCCGCCTCCTCCGGTTCGAACAGCGGGGCGGCGACCGGCTCGGCGCCGAGCAGCACGGTCTCGTCGACAGCGACGCGCGGCGACGACCGCGGGGTGGGAGCCGTCCCGTGCACATCGTCCGCATCATCGTGGAGGTCCGTGTCGATGTGGTCGCGCGGAGCGCTGATCGGCCCGAGGTCGTGCGTGACGACGGGACCGGTCCCCGGGAGCGGGGGAAGCACCGGGGCCATCGCGATCACGGGGACGAGGGGAGGCTCGGGCTCGGCCGGGGACGTACGGGGCGCGGTCGGCGGCTCCTCTGTGATGAGCGGCACGGGCTGCGAGTCCCGCGGTGCGAGCTCGGGCACGACGTACGACAGCGGCTCCGCGCGGGTGGGGGCCGAGGCGACGGGGATAGATGCAGGCGGCGGCACGGGCGGCTGGGGCTCAGGAGGCTGCGGCTCGGGAGGCTGGGGTGCGGCCGCTCCCACCCAGGTGCTGAACGTCGGCTGCGGCCCCTCCACCTGACGGCGCACGGGCAGGTCCTCGAAGCTGATCGCCTGGGTCGGCGGTCCGAACCACTCCTCGTCCTCCGGGTCCTCCGGCGCATGCTCCGACTCGGGCGACGGCTCCGGCTCCGGCTCCGGCTCCGGCTCCGGAGGCACGGAGACCACGGGGATGGCCATGGTGATGCGCGCCACCTCCTCCTCGAGGGCGGTGGCGAGCTCGTCGTCGCTGTGTCGCTCGCCGCCGGGGCCGGTCTCCATGTCGAAAGACTACGACTCGCGCCCCGCGGGAGTCAGGGGTGACCGAACGGAAGTACCATCGACTCGATGAGCGAGACGATCCCGACCCCGTACGAAGACCTGCTGCGCGACGTCCTCGCGAACGGCAGCCACAAGTCGGACCGCACCGGGACGGGCACGCGCAGCGTGTTCGGCCGGCAGCTGCGCTTCGACCTCGCCGAGGGCTTCCCCCTCATCACGACCAAGCGCGTGCACTTCAAGTCGATCGCGTACGAACTGCTCTGGTTCCTCCGCGGTGAGAGCAACGTCGGCTGGCTGCGCGACAACGGCGTGACGATCTGGGACGAGTGGGCGGACGAGCGCGGTGAGCTCGGCCCCGTCTACGGCGTGCAGTGGCGCTCCTGGCCGGCGCCGGACGGCTCGCACATCGACCAGATCCAGCAGGTGGTCGACACGCTCCGCAGCGACCCGGACTCCCGCCGCATCATCGTGTCGGCCTGGAACGTCGCCGACATCCCGAGCATGGCTCTCGCTCCGTGCCACGCCTTCTTCCAGTTCTACGTCGCCGACGGCAGGCTCTCCTGCCAGCTCTACCAGCGCAGCGCGGACATGTTCCTCGGCGTCCCCTTCAACATCGCGAGCTACGCGCTGCTGACCCTGATGGTCGCCCAGCAGGTCGGCCTCGAGCCGGGCGAGTTCGTCTGGACCGGCGGCGACTGCCACATCTACGACAACCACGTCGAGCAGGTGGAGGAGCAGCTCTCGCGCGACCCGTATCCCGCGCCCGCGCTGCGCTTCGACCGCACGCCCGAGAGCATCTTCGACTACCGCTTCGAGGACTTCGTCGTCGAGGGCTACCAGCACCACCCGGCCATCCGCGCCGCCGTGGCCGTCTGACCCCGGCATGGCACTCGCACTCATCTGGGCGGAGGCCCACGACCGGGTGATCGGCGCCGACGGCGGCATCCCGTGGCACCTCTCCGAGGACATGCGCCACTTCCGCGAACTCACTGCGGGATCGCCGGTCGTCATGGGGCGGCGCACGTGGGACTCGCTGCCCGAGCGGTTCCGTCCGCTTCCCGGGCGCACGAACATCGTGGTGACCCGGCAGCCGGACTGGTCGGCGCCCGGCGCGGAGACCGCCCACGGCATCGAGGAGGCCCTCGCCCTCGCAGGCGGCGCCGAGACGGTCTGGGTGATGGGCGGCGCGCAGCTCTACACCGCGGCGCTCCCCCTCGCCGAACGGGTCGAGGTCACCGAGGTCGACCTCGCTGTGCCCGGCGACACCCGCGCACCCGAGCTGGGCGAGGGGTGGACGGCGGAGCCGGGCGACTGGCTCGAGTCGGCCTCCGGCCTGCGCTACCGGTTCGTCCGCTACCTCAGGTGAGTCCTGCGACGAGGTTCACCGTCGTCGCGAGGATGACCGAGCCGAACAGATAGGACAGCAGCGTGTGCCGGAGGATCGCCATCCGGATGTACGAGCTGCTGATGTTCGTGTCGGAGACCTGGAACGTCATCCCGAGCGTGAACGCCAGGTAGGCGAAGTCGCTGTACCGGGGCGGCTCCTTCTGGTTGAAGTCGATCCCGCCGTCCTTGCGGTAGTACATGCGGGCGTAGCGCAGCGTGTAGACGGTGTGGACGAGCGCCCAGGAGAGCCCGACGCTCAGCACGGCGAGAAGCGCCACGAGCAGCTGCGGTGCCCCCTTCAGCTGCCGGGCGTCCACGACGATGTAGACCACCGCCACGACGGAGGCGACCGAGGCCGCGAGCAGGATCCAGTCGCTGACGCGTCGCCCCGGATCCTCCAGGGTCGCGTGGCTGCGCGTCTGTTCGCCGTCGAGCCGCCAGACCTTCGCCCAGACCCACACGATGTAGACGATGCACGCGCCCGCCCAGCCCGCGATCACGGCGTAATGCCACGCGTCGAGCAGGCCGACGACGAGGCCGGTCACCACGCCCACGCCGAGGGCCACGAACATCCTCGGGCGCGACAGGGCGCGTCCCTTCTGCACTTCGTCGGTCACACTCAGGATGTTCGCACACGCTGTCGCCGCGTCGCCCCGCCCGCGCCGCTACGATCGGAACGTGACTCCTGCGACTCCTCTCACCGACCTGGACACCGAGGCGCTGCGCGCCGCGCACGCCGAGTTCTCGCGTGCGTACGACGAGCTGAAGGCCTCCGGC
>Ga0153993_100953_pt1 | contig 10259 bp, 5 predicted proteins | sample TSNC077MetaG_FD_104706 | JGI IMG/M metagenome (GOLD analysis project Ga0153993, IMG submission 104706) | Attine ant fungus gardens microbial communities from North Carolina, USA - TSNC077 MetaG | ecosystem: Host-associated > Fungi > Mycelium > Unclassified | place: USA: North Carolina, Lumber...
GGTCTCGGATCGCAGATCAAACCGCACATCGAAAAACGCTACAGCGCAACGTGGTCGCGTCCAGCGGCCCGCATGAAGGAGACGGTCGCAGCGGTCAAGGCGATCTTCACGGCGTGGGAGAACACCTCGACGCTGAACTTCCGCGGCGAGTTCTTCACCCACACTCTGATGCCCCCGACGTTCGATCCAGGCCCCAATCCCTATGGACCGCCGCCCATCCTGATGGGTGCGCTCGGACCGGTGATGACCCGGACGGCGGCGGAGGTGGCCGACGGACTCCTGGTCATGCCGTTCCACACGCAACGCCATTTCCTCGAACGAACACTTCCGGCCGTCGATGCCGGCCTCCGTGAATCCGGCCGCACCCGAGACGAATTCACGATCATCCCGCAGGTCATCGTCGGCGTCGGCCGCGGCGACGAACAACTCGCCGCGGCTGCACGAGGCGTCCGAGCCCTGCTCTCGTTCTACGGTTCGACGCCCGCATACCGTCCGGTGCTCGACGTCGAAGGGTGGGGCGAGGTCCAACCGGAACTCAATGCCCTGTCCAAGCGAGGCGGCTACGCCGACATGGCATCACTGATCACCGATCCGATGCTGACCACACTCGCCGTCGTCGGCACCCCCGAAGAGTGTGCGGCCGAGATTCGGCGGCGGTTCGGCGAGCATGCCGACGAGGTGTGCTGCTACTTCCCCGGTTACGACGCAGAACCGGCCGACGTGGCGTCGCTGATCTCGTCTCTCGCCTGAACTGCTCAGGCTCGCAGAGTGCGTGCCAACTCGACGAGCGATTCCCGGGCAGCGCGCAGGCTTTCGTCACCCTGTTCGATCAGAGGTGCCATCGCCGGAATACGGTGCGCCAACGTCAGTTCCGCGGTGATGACGGAGACATCCATTCCCATCGACACCCCGAGCACCTGCACGAGTGGCGGGACGGTGTGATCGTTGGCCTCGTTCCCCGAACCCGGCCCATAGGTGTTCCCACGGCTGGACACGATCACCACCGGCTTACCGGCCAGCGGCTGAGTGCGCGTGTCGAAAGGCACCGTCGTCCCCAGGACGTGTACGTAATCGATCCACGCCTTCAACGTGGACGGGATCGACCAGTTGTACATCGGTGCACCGATCACGACTACGTCCGCAGCGATGAGTTGCTCGATGATCCGAGCCTGCAGTGCTTCCGCGGCGGGATCCGGAATCTCCCCATCGACTCGCAAGCGTGGTGCGTAGTGCAGGGCCGCATCCGCGAGGTGCGGCAACGGATCCCGATGCAGGTCCACCGTCACCGTCGTGTGATCCGGGCTGTTCTTCGACCACTGCTGAGCGAACAGGGCAGTCAGATCACGCGAGGTCGAGTTGTGGAGTTCGGCAGACGAATCGATGTGAAGTAGCTGTGGCATCCCTCATCACTACCAGAGCGCGCTCAACTCTTCTCCGCGGCGAGATCGGATTCTGCCGCGTACTGCGCCAGCAGAACACGTTCGCGCTCGCGATGCGGATAGAAGAACGTCACCACCGCGGCCCCGGCGCACACGATGATGATCGCCGCGATGTAGGCGTTTGTATCCCCGTCCAGGAAGGCGTTTTTGGCGGCGGTCATGATTTGGTCCGCGTATTGCGGGTAGCGTTCCGCCAGAACTTCGGCGCTGGAGAAAGATTTGGTGAGCGCGGCCTGAGTTTCGGGAGTCACCTCCGATGCGTTCGGTGATGACGAGATCGCATTACCCAACGATTTTGCGTACCCGGCCGTGAGTATTCCGCCGAGAATCGACTGCATGATGGCCCCGCCCAGGTCACGTTGCAGGTCCGACGTTCCCGACGCCATACCCGCGCGATGCACGGGAACGGATCCGGTGAGCGAACGAGATGCCGGTGTGCCGGCCAGGCCGACGCCGATGCCGACCAGTGCGTAGGCCAGCGCGACCTGCCAGTACTGGGTGCTTTCGTTCCACAGGAACAGCGCGACGAACAACCCCAGAACGACGAACAAGTAGCCGGAGAGCAGCGTGACGCGGGCGCCGTACCTTTCGATCATGGTCGCCGAGCGCGGCGCAACGATCACCATCGCCAGCGCAGCCGGAATGATGGCCGCACCGGCTGCCAGCGTCGAGTAACCGAGGACGTTCTGCAGGAACTGCTGGCCGATGAACATCGCACCCATGAGCGAACCGAACACGACCAAACCGCCCACCGCCGCGACCCAGAAGGTCGGGCGCGCGGCTACGTGAAGATCGAACAACGGATTGACCGCGCGTCGCTGTTGCAGGAAGAACCCGATACCCGCGACGACCGCTATCGCCCCGAGCACCAGAGCCAATGTGCCCGAGCCCTTCACCGGAGCGAAGTTGATGGACAACACCAGCGCCCCGATGAAGACGATCGACACTGTGCCGCCGAGGTGATCGACCCGCTCGGTCGTCTCGTTGACGTGAGCGGGCACCAACACCAGCGAACAGATCAGGGCCACGAGAGCCAACGGAAGGGTGACGAAGAAGACCGAACCCCAGTGAAACTGCTCGAGCAGCGCCCCCGAGACGATCGGACCGAGTGCTGAAATCGCGCCACCGATTGCCGACCACATGGCAATCGCCTTGGTTCGTGCCGGCCCGGCCCACAGCGCCGTGATGATCGCCAGCGTCGTCGGGAATGCCAGACCTGCCGACACGCCCCCGACTATCCGAGCGAGGAACAGCACTTCGAAGTTCCCGGCGAATCCCGCCACGATCGACGCCGGAATGGACAGCGCCATACCGGTGACCAGCAACATCTTGCGGCCGTATCGGTCTCCCAAGGCCCCCAGGTAGAGCACCGTTCCGGCCAGGCCTAGCGAGTACCCGACCGCGATCAGGTTCAGTTGCGTCTGGCTGGCGTCGAAGGCCCGCCCGATGTCCGGCAGCGCGACATTCGCGACCGAGAGGTTGAGGTTCGCGACCGCGGCGACCAGGATGAGCGTCCCCAGGACGAGGGTGGCTCGATCCGGTGAAGCGGACTTGATGTCACTCGCCATGCGCGTGCTCCCATCGAGGTGGGACCCGGACCTGGGAGTTATGCCCGGATCATCCCGAACTCAAGATAGAACCCTCTCCAAGCGCTCGTACAGTGAACGGGTCCCTATTCGGGCACAATTTCAGCCAAGACGCCCTCGGCGCTGCGGGCAGCAACCAGGCAGGCGCGCGAGGTAAACCTGTCGAAGAGCGGATGCCTGGACAACTCGCGCCAACGCCGGACAGCCGCGGTAGCCCGCGCACGCTGCACCTCCGGCGATTCTTCCGGTTCGCAGCCCAGACGATCACTGGCCCGGATTCCGTAGCCACCGATCAGTCTTTGCAGTTGTGCCAGGTCGTCGGGTGGCAGATCCGTGTGTACCGAACGAAGTCGCCCGAGCAGTCGAAGTTCGTGGAAACCGTGAACGTCGGCGAGCAACCGTTGTGCCTCTGCCGCGATCTGATCGCCTTCCTCACTCGGATTGGCTTCGAGGATCCTGCCCAACGTCACCAGAGCGGTGTGCGATTTCAGTTGATCCGCGCGCTGCCCGAATTGAACGTCGATCACCTGACGCAGTTCGTCCAGTCCGCTTCGCTCCAACAATTCCGCGGCCAGGGACGGGGAATCAGTGGCGCCCAGCTTGATCGACGTCACAGCGAGACGAATTCCGAAGAGCCCGAACCGATCGGCCAACTGCGCGCGCATGGCCGCGTCGACCGGAAGCGGACTGTCCTGCCTGGCAAAACGGTCCGCGGAGAGCAGCGCAAGGCTCAGATCCTCGGCCGGAACTTGCGCGAGCGCCGAGAAGGCCGCGAACTCACTCTGCCGCATCGTCCGAGCAGCGAGGGCGAGCAAACCTGCCACCGGAACCACCGACTGGCACAGGCCGGTTCGCTCCAACTCCTCGGCAAACCGTGCCGCGACGTCCTTCGCCGAGGACAACGCGTCGAGTCTGCCTGCGCCGACCTCGTCAGCGCGCGAGAGAACACCGATCACTCCGAGCGGGCCGGATTCTCCGCCGACATGATCAGCGATCTTCCCGAGGAACTGCATGTCGCTGGCGTTCAGGGCGCGCAGCAGATAGACCACTGCATCCGCGCCCGGTGCCCCGCCGTCGGGAACAAGCATGTCCCACGTTCTGGCCGAAACCTCGGTCGAGAGCGACGAGGTACCAGGGGTGTCGATGATCGTCGTGCGAGCCAATGCCGAAGACGGCCAGTCGACGTCGATGCGGTCCACCGAGTCTGCGGTGTACTCCCCCAGATCGAACGTGAGCCTGCCGTCGCGGCGCGTCACCGGCACGTTGAACTCGGCACCGTTCTCGGCCGTCGCGGTCACCTGCGGCGTTGTCCCGTTCCGATACCAGGTGACGACGCGCGTGCATTCGGTCGCGTCAGTCGGCGCTATATCCTGTCCGACAAGCGAATTGAGCAGCGTCGACTTACCCGCCTTGAGGGAGCCGGCGAGCGCCACTCGGAGTGGCTCGTCGAGCCTGGCTGCACATTCTTCCAACTGGACTCGCGTCTGCGGCTGGTCCGTGTAGACCCGTCTGGCGTGGTCGATCAGTGCGTGTGCCGACTCCACGGCGGTCAGAGCAGTCGCGGCATTCATGCGTTGGTCACCTTTGCCGAAGCAGGAGCGGGAGTTTCGCCGATCAGCGTTCCGGCAACGGCATCAAGCTCTGCGACGACGCGCATGTCGGTCTCCAGACGCTTGATACGAGCTGCATGTTCACTCGACTCCAACTGCGCGGCTTCCTGCGTGGCGCGGAGGGATTCGTTGATCGAGCGCAGCGCCTGCTCGGCGATGTCGGTGAAATGATCCCGCAGAAGCCGCTGCACCAGGCGGAGGCGATCCTTCGACTCCTTGCCCACCTGGAAGCTGACGTCGTCGGCAAACCGTCGGATAGCCGCTTTCGCCTCGGCCCGACGCTTGAGCACCTGCGCTTGCTTATCTTCGCGATAAGCCTTGGTACCCAGCAGAACCCCGGCTCCGATCGAGATCGGGTTGACCAGTGCCATGCCCATCATCGTGGTGATCAAGCCGAACATCAGGACGCCGCCGTACGAGCCGCGCATGCCGACCAGGACCTTCTGAGTGATCCCGATTCGGCCGGATTCGAGGTCCGACAACGCGCCAACCGGTTCCAGGAAACCGTCGGTGTCGGCAACGTCGAGATGCGGGAGCGCGACGTCGCCGGTCTCCGCAAAGTGCTGCGCCACAACCTCTGCCAACCATTGAGCTCGATCGTGAGCCCACACGAAGTTGTCTCCGATAGCGGTGGCAATCTCCTGTTCGAGCCACTCCCCTACTACGTCCCAGTCCTTACCGGGATCGCCTTCGTCGACAGTCTCCTCGGCCTGGCGGGTGACCCGGCGCAACCGGTCCCGGAGGTCGTGATCGATGTCGGCGGCGAGGTCTGCAATGCCGTCGCCGAGGCTCTGTTGCCAGAGTGAGGTCTTCTTGTGCAGTTCCTCGGCCGCTGCCCGAGCACGCTGCAGGCCGGCAACCGCTGCCTGAGCTGTCGACGGATCCTTCAACGCCGCAAGCTCACTGCCCATCTCCAACGTCAGATGCGCTGCCGCGGAACGGACGTCCATCGCAACGGCGCGTCGAGTGTTCGACTCGGCACGCGCAACGACGTTGTCCCGCAAGAACTGATAGAGGTCCAAAAATCCGGATTCCGCTTCGAGTTCCTTGTCCCCCAGCCTCAGAGCGTGCGACCGCAGTACCGAGGAGATCGGAATGAGCGGCAGGTCCAACCCGGCTCGCTGGAGATGTCCGCGATCGGCGTCGAGGATCTGCCGCCAGTGCGGGTACAGATCGGTCTTGCTGATCAACCCGGCTACCGCAGGGCACAGATTGACGACCTGGCGGATGAATCCCAGCTCCGGTTCGGTGAACTCCTGGCTGGAGTCCGACAGAACCAACACTGCATCGGCCGCAGTGATCAATCCCAATGTTCCTGCAGCATGAGGATTTCCATGACCCCCGACACCGGGGGTGTCGATCAGAACCAAACCGTCGGCCAACAGAGGACTGGGAACACCCACTTCCACACGCAGAACTTCACGCCCTTCGGCGCGAGGCGTGGCCGGGGTGATCCCCATCAGTTCTTCGAGTGGGAGGGGCACCCGAATGGGCGCCGCACCCGGATCGGCGAGAATCAGTTCGGCGACCGCGGTCTCCGCGTGCTGAACGACCGTCGCCACGGCAGTGGTCTCGTCGTCACCGACCGAGCACACGTCGATGCCGAGCAGAGAATTGACGAACTGGCTCTTGCCCTGCTTGAGGGGTCCGACCACCACGATACGAATACGCGGATCATTGACTCTGACCTGAGCATTCTCGAGTCGGCGCACCAGATCCGTTCGCCCGAAATCCTTCGCCACGACTGCTGTTCGTTCGAGCAACGACGCCGTCGACGACGCGACGCGCGCCTTCCGACTGCTTACCTGACTCGCTGAATCACTCATGAGCTTCGTTGACCCGCAATTCTTCCCGACTCGAATATCCGGCCCTGCGAACGCATAGCGCACGCAGGGCCGGATTTGTTACATCAGGTCATTTTGACCGATTTCAGTTCCTGCGTCAGCAGATCAGGGATGCAGGTGATCGACAACCGCAACCGGGTCGATGTGATCGACCGGCGCTGCAACCGAATCCTCGGCGAAGAGCGAGTGCCCGGCATCGGCGCTCAGTCCCGAATCGGAGCCCGAACCGAAAGCATCGGTCGCATCGATCGACGACCACGGGTTCAGCGCACCGGTCAACGAACTCGTCAGGTCGGACACTCCGCTGACTGCTCCACCGAGTGATCCACCCAGGTCAGCGACGCCGCCGCCGCCGCCGCCAACGGTACCGCCACCGTCGACGGTGCCACCAGCAGCCGCGGCTGCGTCGGCACCGATCGAACCCGTCACGTCGGTAGCTGCTCCGACAGCCCCGCCGAGCGATCCACCGAGGTCGGTGACGCCGTTCAGTGCTGCGCCGAGCGACCCTCCCAAACCGGCTGCCGCGTTCGTGGCTGCGTCGAGACCTGCGGTTGCGTCGAGCCCTGCTGTTGCGTCCAGAGCACCGCCCACCGTCGCTCCGAGATCGCCGGTCACAGCACCGAGGTTCAGTCCGTCCGCCGCGATACCTCCGAGGTCGACGGAAGGCAGTTCAGCGGAGATCGGGCCAAGGTTCACTGCGCCGAGGTCGACGGAAGGCAGGTCGGCGCCGATCGAACCGGTGTCGATTCCGCCGAGGTTCAGTGCCGTGTCCAGCGCTCCACCGAGTGCACCTTCGGCACCGAGAACGCTGTCGAGTGAGCCCCCCAGCCCGAGGCCGGCGCCCAGCGCACCGTCCAGCGCGCCGGTGAGGTCCGTGCCCACGGAACCGACAGCACCCAAGCCACCTGCACCTGCGAGAGCGGTGTCGAGAGCCGCAGCCACACCGGCGGCCAAGCCTGCTTCGCCGCCCAGGCCGAGTGCACCACCGAGGTCGATTCCGGTAAGTCCACCTGCGCCCAGCGCCGCGTCGAGGGCGCCGCCGAGTCCACCTGCGAGCCCGGCATCGACGCCGAGCGCCGAACCGAGGACGCCTTCGAGAGCCGTCGACAGATTCGCGCCGCCGCCCAGAGCCGCTGCGAGGTCTGCTCCGAGACCGCCTTCGATGTCGAGTGCTCCCCCGAGCAATCCGCCCAGTGCGCCGCCCAGGTCGGCTCCGACCGTTCCTCCGGCGCCGAGGGCACCGGAGAGTGCTGCGCTGAGCTGAGCGCCGAGGTCCGCGCCGCCGCCGAGTACTGCGTCAAGGTCGAGTCCTCCGCCGAGGCCCAGTGCTGCGTCGAGTGCGCCGCCGAGTGCAGTTTCCAATCCGCCACCGACGCCGAGTGCGCCGCCGAGTGCGCCGCTCAGGGCAGCACCGAGGTCGAGGCCGCCTGCGATATCGGTGAGGACGCCGACATCCGTGATCGCTCCGAGGACGCCGCCGAGCGATGCACCCAGATCGGCGCCGATCGTGCCACCGGCTCCCAGGACACCGGAGAGCGCGCCGGACAATGCCGTGCTGAGGTCGCCCGTCAGAGCGCCGGCCAGATCCAGGCCGCCGCCGAGGGCAAGGGCGGATTCCAGAGCGCCGGTCAGGCTCGCCCCCAGTTCGCCGCCGATGTCGAGAAGACCACTGAGGTCTGCTGCGCCGCCGAGGAGTCCGCCGAGAGCCAGTCCGAGATCGGCTCCGAGATCGCCACCGATGGCGAAGACGGGTGCGAGAGCTCCGCTGAGCCCTGCCGTGAGGTCGAGTCCGCCGACCGCGCCGATCGCGGCGTCGAGGGCTGCTCCCAGTTCCGCGGTCAGGCCGCCGGTCACCCCGAGGGCACCGCTCAGAGCCGCGCTGAGCTGTGCGCCCAGATCGAGAGCTCCCTCGAGATCGAGTGCACCGCCCAGACCGAGACCGGCTTCGATGACAGCGCCGAAGGCTGCACCGAGGTCGGCACTGATCTCGCCGCCGATGGCAAGCGCAGCACTGAGGGCTGCTGCGAAGTCGCCGACCAGGTCGAACTGGCCGCCGAGGGCTCCTCCGACTCCGAGGCCCGCGCCGGCGCCGAGACCCAGGCTGCCGCCCAGACCGCCACCGAGACCACCGGTGAGGCCGCCGCCGATTCCGAGTCCGCCGCCGATCGCACCGGCAGCGGACGCGCCGGCGTTGACGATCGCGGACAGGTCGGCGCCGCCACCGGCAAAGAGGCCGGACTCGGCGACCAGCGGAGCGACCGCGACGATGTCGGCGGGGCTGACGTCGCACAGACCGGCAGCGTTGAGGGCCGCAGTCGGGTTGGCGCAGTAGTTGGCAGCTGCCTCGTCGTCACGAAGTAGCCCGAGGATGAATTCGAGTACGGCGTTCGTTGCCATGGCGGGTTCTCCTGAAGTTCGTTGACCGGGTTGTTGCCGGTGGGTTGTTGCCGGTGATCCGGAAACTGGTGCGCTGCCAGAGGTAGCGAGTGGAATCAACGCTAAGAACTTTTGCGGTGGGGGCCAACGGGGTGCGCCCCCCTCATCTGCAGGGGCGGACGGGGAAGTCCCCTATGGGCTACCCCCGGTCGGATTAGGGGATTTGCCCCGATTAGTGGATCGGCCCCCTACTTCTTCGCGACGCCTCCGATCCGGTAACGATCTTGGTCCTGAAACCGACATCGCAGACAACCGCGACAGTCCTTCTGTCGCCCACGACCAGGGGAGTTCGTTCATGGCGGCAGGGCTCGGCATCAGCATCGGTTCGGCCACTCTCGTAGCTGTCACCGACGGCTCGACCGGTGAAACGCAACAGGTCCGCTTACCCAGTGCACTGCAATTGGACGACGGATCCGTCATCACCGGATTTGTCGAGCGCGTCGGCGACCCCATTCCGATACTTGCCGCCGACGGTACCGAATACCGTGGCGAGGCTCTCGCGGCAACAGCGTTAGGCGCGCTCGTGGGCCAGGCGGACGGCGATGAAGGGACAACCGTTGTCCTGGCTCACCCGGTGGCGTGGAACCGCCACACAACACGCACCATGGAGTCCGCGCTGGACGATGCCGGCGTTCACGGGGCTACTCTCGTCGCCGAACCTGCGGCCGTCATGGCGTGGCTCGCCGCTTCCGGAACCGTTGTCAACGACGGTCTGACCGTCGTCTACGACCTCGGCGCTCGCTCGCTCGACGTCACGATGATGTCCACGACCGGCGGAGGGAGCGAAATCTTCGGAAAGCCACTGCGCAGCGAGGACATCGGCGGCGACGAATTCGATCACCTCGTCACCGTGCACCTGCTCGATGCGGTTTCCGACCACTTCGCAACCCTTGATCCCTTTGCTCCCGAGACGATTGCCGCGCTGGAAACTCTGCGCGAGAATGCCCGCGCAGCCAAGGAGGAGCTTTCCACCGAGACGGAAACCGTTGCCCGAGTGGCGCTTCCCGGCGCCCTGAGCGACATCCGACTCGTCCGTTCCGAGCTCGAGGATCTGATCCGGCCCGCCCTCACCGAATCGGTGGCTTTGGTGCGTGAAAGCCTGCGATCTGCCGGCGTCGAGTCCAGTGACGTAAATCAGGTTGTGCTGGCCGGAGGAAGCTCGTCCATTCCCCTAGTCGCCGAACTGTTGTCTGCGGAGCTTCGTGTCCCGGTGATCGCCGACGCCGATCCAGCGTCGTGCGCGGCGTCCGGCGCCGCGGCCCTCGCACTCGACGCCAGAGACTCGCACGTGCCGGCCGCCGCCACTGCAGTGATTCCCGTCGAGCCGTCGCGCAAGCCCGCACC
>Ga0153993_100957_pt1 | contig 10244 bp, 11 predicted proteins | sample TSNC077MetaG_FD_104706 | JGI IMG/M metagenome (GOLD analysis project Ga0153993, IMG submission 104706) | Attine ant fungus gardens microbial communities from North Carolina, USA - TSNC077 MetaG | ecosystem: Host-associated > Fungi > Mycelium > Unclassified | place: USA: North Carolina, Lumber...
AGGAAAGAGTATAGAAAAGGCAGAGGAAGTAAAGAATGATAATAAGGACCAAATGTTAATAAAGCCAGGATGGACAAAGAGGATAGAAACATTGGTAGAAGAGAACAACCTAAAAGACAGGATTAGAAAAGTGCAGGAAGGGGATGAAAGAGTAGTTAAAGCAGTAGAAGAACTAAAGAAAGCAGGGATGAAAATGCTAAGGAACAAAGAATGGACAATAGAGGAGGGAGTAGTTATGAAGAAGGGACAAATCTATGTACTGGAAGGGGAATTGAGGGGGGAGGTGATACAGTTACATCACAATATGCTAATGGAGGGACATAAGAGAAGATGGAAGACAACAGAGCTGGTTACAAGAAACTATTGGTGACTGGGAGTTATGAAGGATATAGGAAAATATATAGATGGATGCAATGCTTGTTAACATTACAAGAACAGAAGTGAGGCCCTAGCAGAAAAGCTAATGCCCAATGCAATTCCAGAGAAACTATAGAGTTACATTTTGGCAGACTTTATTACAAAACTACCTTTAGCCCAGGATTAAAACATGATTCTAGTGGTTTGCAACCAATTTAGTAAAATAATACATTTCATAGCAACTATAGAGAAAAAATCAGCAGAAGGACTTGCTAGGTTATTCAGGGATCATGTCTGGAAATTGCATGGCCTTCCAGAAAGCATTATATTGGATAGAGAGGTGTAGTTTATAGCAAGAATGATGAGGGAATTGAATAAATTGTTAGGGATCCAAACAAAACTGTTGACTACCTATCATCCCCAAATAGATGGGCAAACAGAGAAGATCAATCAGAAGTTAGAACAATATCTGAGGATCTTCATAGACAGGAGCAATGACAAGACTGGTTGGAAACTACTAAATTTGCATATAACAACAAAATCCATTCAGCTATAAAAGTATCCCCTTTCAAGGTAAATTATGGTCAGGATCTGAGAATGGGATTTGAAGAAAGAAGGAGGAGAAAGTTCAAAGCAGTAGGGAAATTTGTAGAGAGAATAAAGAAAATTCAGGAAGAAGCAAAAACAGTATCAGAAAAAGTGTAGAAGGAGATAAAGAAGTATGTAGACAGGAAGTGAGGAGAAGAGGAGGAGTATAAAGTTGGGGACTTAGTGTTGTTAAGTACAAAGGACTTAAAATGGCAGAGGATAGAAAGGAGATCAGAAAAGTTAACAGAATGGTTTGTAGGTCCATACAAAGTAAAGAGAATTGTCTTGACCAATGCTATAGAGTTAGAATTACCAAATTCTATTGATATATACCCTGTAGTTAATATAAGTAGAGTACAATTGTACAAGCCTCAGATGAAAGGATAGAAGAAGACCCCACCAAAACTGGTCATTATCAAAGGGAAGAAGAAATTTGAGGTAGAAAGAATACTGAATAAGAGGATAGTTAGAGAAAAAGAGAAATTTTTGGTATGATGGAAGGGGTACACAGTGGAGAGAGACACTTGGGAAAGCAGGGAAAATTTGGGAAATATAAAGGAACTGGTTGAAGAGTTTGAGAGGAAGTACAGGGAAAAGACTGAAGAAGTAAGATGATAGGAAGAAGAAGACAATAAAAAAGAGTTCTCAAGAGAACTACCAGGGAGGTTTACAGCTAAGGTATTATGGGGGTGGTTGAATAAGGAATACAAAAGGCAGAGGGAGAAAAAATAGAAGGAAAACTAGAGACATTGGAAAAATTCCTTGGAATAAGAAAACTTGAAGGGAGCCATATTATGAGATAACTCCAAAGAAGAAAACTATTTTTTGTGTGTTCATCAACTTGATAGGAAACATCCAAGAATACAATATGGGAAAGATATAATTAGCATGGGAAAGATAATGTAAGATATGTATAGTTATTAGTAAGGGTCATGTGATTGTAGAAGACAAGTACACAGACCAATAGACATTTGTATAAATAGCTAGTACAATCCAACAGAGAACTCTATCAAGTTCTTCCTGAACAACCACCTTGGTTGAGCCTTAAGTCTTCACAACCTTGCACTAACATGAAAGTCTGAATACTCTTTCTTTTGATATAGCTCTTCTAAAAACCCTAACTAGACCCTTTATAGAGGGGTGAAGAGATATCAAGTGTTGATATAGACTCAAGGTTGAAGTGTATATTCATCCTTGTGGTCTAGGGTTTTAACAGTATCACTAGTTAGAATTACCTTAGTTTTGTTCTTCCTTAGGAAAACTCCATCCTCTGTTTAACCTAATCTCTTCTCTTGAATATAATCTATTAAAATACTTAGAAGGGCAAGTGTAGAGGTTGGCACAGCTAAACTGTTGAGGCTAAACCCAAAAAACCTTTCCTGGAGTCTATCCTAACAAGATCAGTCAGTGACAACTAAGGTACTAAACACTAAATTGTTGATATCTGGAGAACTGCTGGATATAATCATTCACTTCAATATATATTGTGAAGCTCTCTTCAATACACTTCTTTTGCCTATGAATAGACCCCAAGTGTTAGTGCAAGGTCATGAAGACTTAGAGCTCAACCAAGGTGGTTGTTTAGAAAGAACTCAATAGAGTTCTCCATTGGATTCCTCTAGGTACTTATACAAATATTGTGTTATCAATAGACAGTGAATGTCCTTAGTGATCATCCTAGGTGGATGTTCAAGAAGAACTCGATGGAGTTCTTTGTTGGATTGGACTCCTACTTATACTACTTTTTTACAGTGGCTGTACTATTAGTCCATGATCACATGTTCTTCCAGAATATTCTGTGATCACTTGACCTTGTCATGTGACCTTAGTTCCCACACTATTTATATCTTGACCCCATTGTACATCTTGAGGTTTTGGATCAAGTGTTTAAATGCTTGGGAAACTATTCCCCTTTTGGGGCTCTCATAACATATTGGTTGGTCTGTATACCTGTCTCCCACAATTATATAACCCTTACTAAGAGCTATCTATCTTACATAATCCTTTCCACACTATTTATATCTTTCCCACATTGTATTCTTGGATATTTCCCATCAAGTTGATAAATGTGCAAGAAATAGTTTTCTTCTTGGGAGTTGTTTTATAACACCAAGACAATAAAATCCCATAAAAATACAAGATCTTTAGTGTCTGTACATGATACTGATATATTATCTATAGATTATCATCTGTCCTTGAATAGAACAAAGGACTGTCCTAAGATGGTTAGGTTATCTCTATTTCAAGAACAATAGCACTACCATATATAGAACAATAGGTAGTAAACATGTAATAGTCTATTCTGGTGCACAGACTATTACATTCATGTATATAAGGACTTTCTGTCTGAGAATTAAACTTCAGACTTAACAATATCTTTTACTGCTTGTTTAACTTCACTCTTTGATTACTAAATCAACCAATCACAAATCAGTAAGTGGCCATTTGTGATACTTGATCTCAACTTGTGGATTGGACCAACCTCTACACTAGGTCCTCACTTGGTTAATATAGTCACTTTAGAGTACAAACAATTGAAAGAATGGATTCTGAAGGAGTTTACTAAGTGGAGAACAAAACTAGAGTACTAACTATAATCTGCTAGCTTATAACTGAGGTGTTTGACAAACTGGTACAAAGAGTGAGGAACAGGTATAAATAATGTAACAAAGCTCTCATATGAGACTGTTGAGACCATGTGTTACAGAGGACTATGACAGCTAGCTCCCTCACTCCTGATCCTAACTGCTAAGATATTCTGTAATAAGGGAACTTGTATATATAGTATAAATTACCCCTCTAGGAGCCTTATTCCATTTTCTGAGGATTCTCCTAGAGGTAAGTTGTAATGTACTCCAGACTGTAATTGTAACTGAGGATTCTTTGAGAGACACTCTATTCTGGTTGCCCTCACAATAAGGCTCTAGTTGAAATCTTAACATGATTAGCCTAATCTCAAATGGACCTGCTAGGAACTTTGGGACTAATTACCAAGGTATTTATGGGACTCATGGACCTCTTATAAGCTTTAGTATAGTACAACCATTGGGTTGAGCTAACTCTAGAACTGAGTTGTCTTTTATTTGGGATGAACAAAGAGAACTCAACAGAGTTCCTCTTAGATTTGGGCTACTTATACCTTTTACACATGGTCTATGCTACTAATCCTAACCTACTCATGATCTAACAAAATCTACTAGAATGTTCCTAGTCATGTGACAGACATGTTATAAGGGTGACTAGAGTGGAGTAGGCTCTAGGAGAATCCTTCTTAGTATTACACTTCTAAGTACATTACAACTTACCTCCAGGAGAATCCTTAGAGTTTAGGATGAGGCTCCTAGGGATATACTCTACAATATATATACTATTATAGTTTGTCCATCTCCAATCCTACAGTCTAGTCAGCCAGGGTCAGGAGTTGCCAAGTTGAGCTAGAGGCAATTAAATATTATATAGTAATATTTAATTAGGTACAGGGTTGCTCCAGGAGGTTAGTCTAATGTTCCAGGGGTGGCATTGGTAGGGTTCTCTTATACATATGATAGTATGATATAACAACTGATTTACCATATCATATGATGAATTGTGATGACTGTGACATGTCATGTGACTTTATTATCTAATTATAAGAAAATAAAAGTAAAAGATAAAAGGAATAAAGAAATAAAAGTTATTATGGCCAAGGTGGCTTATAGCATTTAGAACTATTTGGAGATTTGTTGGACTAACACATTTATAGACTCTAACTCAAGTTGTTACCAATGTAACAAGTAGTAATACATTAGGTAGTAATATGATAATGTAGAATTACTATAAATATAGGTCAGAAAGAGAGGAAATGGCAAGTTCTCTCTTTCTGAGTTCTCTCCTCTAAATCTTAAGGTTATACTCCATAACTCTCTTAACTGTCTTTGAACACTCTTGAAGAGTACAACATAAGTCTTGTATCCTTCACTTTTAATATAACCCTTCTGAAAATCTTGACCAAACCCTTTGTAGAGGGGTGAAGGAATATCAAGTGTTGATATAAGCTCAAGGTCAAAATGCATATTCACCTTGTGGTCTACAGTCTTAACACAAACCATTTCAGTGCACATGCTGAACATGTCAATAACCTAACAGAAAGAAATTGAAACAATATGATGTAAGTCAAAACTCACTAAATAGACTTGTGTCAAACAACGGGAATTGTGTGTCAATTTTAGTAGTAGACAAACCACTTTCTGGCCACCCATCCAGTCTTGACAGGAGAGAGGTCCCCTAACAGGAATCAATAAATATTCACATTTATAGATTGATTATACTTTTGGAGACATTCTGATCATTTTAGTCCATGGAACATAAAAAAATTGGCTTCCCTCTAGACTACCAATTGGGTTAAACAATCAATGTTTCAGATATGGACGGACATCCTTGATTGTAATTTTTATCATGTGGACACCCTAAATCATGACATCTATATCGGCTCCAATGTCTTACACCCATGAGGTCATTCCCTTGACTGCCTTCACTTGACCAAAGTATCAACGTGAATTTACTTGAAAATTGGAAGGCTTGAACTCGAACATGATGTTCCGAACCCGGAATCGGAACAACACCAGAGCAGAGTAGCCACAAGTCTTGTACCCAGTTCAAATAAACGTATTGGCATTCTGTCGAAAATGAGTTCCAAAGTGTCGTCAGGTACACCAACTGTGACCAAAGAAATTTATTTCTCGATAAGCACAAAAAAACAAGCGAGAATGTCAACGACCAACGCTCCTCATAGCAGCAGGTGCACATGGGGGACCTTTCCTTGTTGATGGTGATGTCGATGATGATGTCGATGATGTTGTCGACCTAGGACCAGTCGGAACAGGAATTAGCTTTCCAGATGACGAATTGACAAAGGGAAAATCGGATTTGATAGGTTGTAAATCTTGTAGAACGAGGTCATGTCTGACAGCCTCAAGTCTCTCTCTTTCCTTTCTCTGAGTGTCCAACCACTCTTGTTCAGCTCTCCTTTGCTTTTCATCGGAGTCGGGTGTAATGTCAACCTGTGGCCGATTAAATAAAGTCCATGGTCGTGGGGCATCGTCCTTTGGAAAAATAAAAAATGATGAAAAGGGAAAGCAAAGAAACAAAAGACGAGAAACGCACAGAAGTGGAATCAAAGGAGGACAAGACGGTACTCAACTCGGGAGTCTTGAAGTCCTCGACCAATTCACCCTCTTCTCGATCTTCTGCGCGCTGCCTCCTCTTGCGAGCGGCGAAATCCTTCAAGGACATCTTGACTTTTTTGTCAGGGACAGATGAAGGATGAGAGAAGAAGAGGGGAGAAAAGTCAGACGAGGCGGGAGTGGTAATAGTGGTAGAGGCTGGGGAGAGTGGTGTACGAGATGGAGAGTGGGATGGAGAGTGAGGCAAACATGATGGAGAATGAGGTTGTGGAGGCGGAGAATGCGAGGGCGGTGGTGGCAGTGGAGAGCATGGTGGTCGAGACATTGACACTAGTGGTGGAGGTGGCGAGTGTAGTGGCCGAGGGGATGACTGAGGGTGTTGAGGCAGTGACTGAGGTAGTTGAGGTGATCGAGGAGGTCGAAGACGTTTCCATTGTTTCCGTAGCTTTGGGGGAATGCAGTGTTCATCTGGAGGAGGACCAGGCTCTGGGGGATGGATCATCTCGACGCCACCGATGCCGCTAGCAGACACAAGACGCTCTCTTGTGCGGAAGCCGCGTTGAGTGCCGACAAGAGGGCCAAGATCGGAAGGATGGGGGTTTGCAGCGTCGACAAAGGCAGCGATCTGAGTGAGGGCACAGTGGGTTGCATTGACACCGCAGGCACAGGTGGTGTAAGTGGAGGAGAGGGCGTGGAGAAAGTTGGAGAGTTGACGTCGAAGGCGATGAATGTGAGATTGCCTGATGAAAAAAGAGGTAATTAGGTAAAAAAAAAAAGGAAGAAGGGGCTTGAACGCACGGGAAGAGGGTGGGGGACTGGATGACAGCGGGGAGAGAATGAACAACATTGGCATCGTCCCATTCCCAACCAAGGACGACCTCTTCTCCAGGCTTGAGATCACGAAGGGCAAAGACGCCAAAGGTTAGGGAGGAAGAGTCTGGATCGAGACAGGGACGGACGACAGCATTGGGCCTGCACCCGCTGCGAGCAAACCGGGCGTCGCTGCCGCAAATGCGGGAATCGAGGGCAAGGTCTAGGGGAGGACCTATGAGATGGACAAAGGGTTTTGGCATGCCAAGATGGGCGTAGCCGTTGAGGGAGTCGAGGAGATAAGCAGAGGAGGGGATGATCCTGGACCTGAGAGGGGCTAGGAGCTCATTCTCCTTAATGCCCTGATTAGCATGGAGGCGATAGCCTGGAGGACGAACGCCGTGGTCATCGTCGGTGGTGGCACGGAGGGCGGTTTTGGAGGCAGCAGCAGTATTTGTGTTGAGGGCACAAAGCCCCCGCCAAGCCTGGCCATACTGACGGAGTCTGAGGCGGACCTCCGCATCTGGGACGTCGTCTGCGGTAATGGGGACATAAGCGTGAGTAGCGGGCTCATCGTCTGGAGGACGTTGTCGTCGTGGTTTGCGACTGCGAGAGCATATCCAACATTTCCAAACATCGGGGACGTTTTTTGGGTCTACAATTCCAAAGCAGGCAGCGTGAACCCAGCGAGAACATTGGTCACAAGCAATCGAAAAGCCATCGTCGAGTTGGTTGCCACACACACACCGTATCGCATCTGCCATGAAAAGAGTCCTACTCGTCACACGTGACATCCTGAACTGGAAATCCCAAAACAATATTCCATAACAGGCAACCCTTGCTATTTGTCACATTTCCAAAAGCATACAACCCTCGCCCTTCACATCACAAGGTGGCAATATCCATTGTCAATTGATTATATTGTCTCATACGTGAATATAACTGGGGCATCGCAGATTTCTCGAGTCATCGTGATCCTCTTCTGATCTCCCCGTGTTACTGGTATCAGCCCCCTCACACAACTCGCTAATCATACGGTGGAAGGTTAACGGACGAAAAACGATCTACATCCAACATTATCTACTGGGATGAACACCACCAGATGTCCTCTCCATTATCTTCCCTCTTCATGTATTTCTTCACCCAGGGATATAGCTCCTCCATCACCTCGCGAAATATCTGCTTCAGTGTCCCTACTGGACTCTGTATGATGGAACCTTATGCTTTCCACTGTATCAGAACAGATACTTTCGTCTAAAGGACAGTTTGCTTCCAGCAAATTAAGTATCAACCGCGATACCTGAGCAACAAATGAATTAGTGGTAATAGTGATACAAGGCAGTATCTCAGCTCACAATAAAGGAATTAATGAAGAATGAAGAACTGATAACCAGAGGTAGTAAGGGGAAGACCAGAAAAAATAACAACTTACTAGTCTAGAATATCCCCTAAAGTCGTAGAAATGTCGGTGAGGTCGGAAATAACATACAGGATTAAGTGGACTTTGAAAAGAATAAGTGATAGCCCACCCGTTTTGTAGTCTAGGCTTACCCAAGAGACTGAATTAGACAGGCAATCAGTTAGATAGAAAATTTGCACATTTGGACTCACGGTATGAATAAGAGTGTTCCGTCGCGGTAAAACACATATAATAAACGGGTGGAGGTTTTCATGTGAGAAATACGGCTGCGTATCCCATCACCGAAAACCATTTGTGTTTTGTACGTCATGATAAACCTGATAAAAGTCAAGAGGATCTCGATTGTCGTTGTTGCAGCCCTGACAATGCTTTTTTGTGTGAGGAGAAATGTGTAAGTTAGCAGATTAAATATATTGAAAACGTACTAGAAGGTGATAGCAAGAGTGTATTGTATATTTTCCAGGTGTGATGATCTACTATAGCAACCGTGCAGAGGAGCCCGCACTCCAGAAACTGAACCGGAATATACGCTAAATATCATTAAAGACAGCGCAGCCTGTAAAATGAGATAAGTTGGTAGGTAAGTATTGTAATGTCTTAAAACCTACCAGGACCTCAGCTAATTTCGACCATCAGTCATTCTCTATTGATCAGAAATAAAATTCTGCAAAAGCACCTGCCGTTATAAAATACAGAATGAGTGTGACTAGAATCAAAATTATCAATATACCAAGTCCATTAGTACATGTTTCTAGATCTCTCACCAATGAAGTTCTTGTTCCAAATTGCTCGGATGCGTAGAACCAGCAGAATCTTCATTGCCAACGAAGTGAACATTGTCATTAAGCTATTGACATCAACTACTCTTGTCCTTGAGGATCATGATAAAACCTACGTGACAGCCAGCGTTGATCCAAAAAGGCACCTATCAAAGGGGTAGGTCAGGCGGAGCAGTAAAGACAATTGATCTATACCACTAAAGCGTTCCAGTCAATAAAAATTCACAAGTGAATTAAGAGAAACGGCTTACTGATACCGATGCCCAGGCTGTATCATCACCTGGTGAAGTTGTTAATTTAAGTCAATCTACTTGAGGTAATTTCCTCGTACTGTATGCATTCATTCTGAAGTTTTGATCAGTTATCTTATTCAATATGGTAAGGGAGTCATAGTTACATCAGCGCTGACCAGTTGCTTATCAGAACGGAAAAATAAATGACATGCAGTTTCGACCACTTTCTCCTGAGTTTTCATATGTCAGTGGTAATAGTCAATGAAAATTGAATTGAGAACATGCCCGTGAAGGTACTGAATCTAGAAGAGAAGAGATATAGAGAATCATCGTTTACAGATGGAAAGTCTCACCTGTTGAGGGATGTGATAGATAGCATCGTATACCATCAAAGTACCAAAAACAGCTTGAAAGGGTTAAGCAGTTGCCTCGAAAGCAATGGAATAAGCATACCTTGGCTGTAAAATTGATCTGAAAGGTTCTTCAGGTCAAACATATACAATGCTGGCGTTGGTCCATGCTGATCACTCATTGGGATAGGATATACAAGTGGGAGGTATTTTGTTCGCAATTTGGGTAAAATGGTTTGATTATATAGTGTTGTCAGTTAAATCAAGTGTTGATTTCTATTCTGTTGAGCGCTGACAAAAATCTCTGAGAAAGATGGGTGGTGGAAAATTATGATGATTGAAGGAACTCGGTTGTGGTAACAGACAGGTTCCACAAAGTCTCAAGTTGCAGAGAATGCGATTCAGGACGCCGGTTCTGTGTCAATCAGTGGATACTTAGTAGTGTGATACTCATCACGATCGTCTTCGAGAAGCAAGATGTCAGTCACAACTTTGATATCTAGTGGAGCCTCCACTGCTTTTCTTACATCCGAATAACAGCTTTG
>Ga0153993_100959_pt1 | contig 10216 bp, 7 predicted proteins | sample TSNC077MetaG_FD_104706 | JGI IMG/M metagenome (GOLD analysis project Ga0153993, IMG submission 104706) | Attine ant fungus gardens microbial communities from North Carolina, USA - TSNC077 MetaG | ecosystem: Host-associated > Fungi > Mycelium > Unclassified | place: USA: North Carolina, Lumber...
TTCCTGTTCTCATCGACCGCAGCTTCACGCGCATGGTCCACAACATTCCGAAATCCCAGCTTCGCAGCGAGTCTTGATCCCGGTTTCTGTGTCTGTAAAGTAGATTGCGGCCGCTGTGGAAAGGGGATAGCAGTAGAAGAAGATACAGAGGTCGGCTGACGATGATGCTGCTGTTCTGAAGGCGTCGGCGTCGGCGTCGGCGTCCGAGACCGACTGTCGCTGGCATTTCCCTGACGGACAGGCAAGAGCACATGTTGTCGTACGGAATTCCACCTGGCCCGTGCACGCGAAAGGGACGGTTCAGAGGAACTCATTGTGTTCAAGCTGTTGAACGAGCCGTGGGAACTCCGATAAATTACTCTCGTCCTACACAATCATCTGAGGACGAAATCTAGGCAACTTTCTCTCAAACTTGGGATTTATTCCGCTTCAAGAAGAGATCTCATATGACAAAATTGTTCACTTTAAGTCTTGTCCGGGGTCGGAGGAGATCTCGCTCATAATCACAATTTTCCCGTTATCGTCGCGCAGAGTTGGCAGCTTCTCACTCGAAATATATTAATCTACCACTGAGTATGTCACGATGATAAGGAGAGCCTGAGAATGCTCCCAGGTTTTGCTTATATAATAGGAATACCTACTTCAAGATCAGTTGGCTTAGAACGTCCACACTAAATATCAAAATTTCCTAGACATATATCATTTGCAGATATTCTGTACACTTAACAAACTGCCACAACCATCGGCACCTTTATTTTTTTTCTCTTGTTTTGTTTTGATATATTCATTGCACGCTCCATTCTTACACGATGTTCAACCTAAATGCTTTCTTATAAAGTTGATAAGCCAGTTGATAGGAAATGAAGTGAATCTTCATATTTCCACCTGTATACAACATGCTGAGGATGACACTACGTTCATAGCTACTCTGTCATTCTATTATACTACATGGAATTTTTGTTTTCTGGATGATAGTTTCAAGGACCCTCCTTATAGAAAATCATAACACTACATGCAGGTGCCATAGAAAAATCAATGGCCTCCGAAATGGGCATGAAAAATTTATTCATGGTTGAATGAATGTAGAACGATGCAAAGAGAAAGTCCGAAGCCAAATGTGTATCCCAATAAACATAATCGAATGATGAAATGATGGATTTTGAGGAAGGGGTATCCAAAAACGCTGTGTTCTAAAGCTAGCGATGCAGTTGAAGCGATATAGTACCGAAAACGACAGTGAGCAATGATTGCATGCTGAAAAGCTGAAGGAACGTGAGGTGACATCTTTTCCAGACATTTCGAATCAGAGACCTGATCTAATAAGGAGGACGCTTGAATTCATCACTGATGTTCTGTGCCTCTTGGTCGTAATTGTCTCCCTTGACATGCCCTGTTGCATCGTATGCCAGATATGGCTCCGTGTCTGCGGGGTTATCGAAAGTGTCCATCTACACTAGTGTCAGTTGCTGAGTTAGAGCTTGAAATGACGGGCCACTTGCCTGTACATGAACTCCTTCAGTTTTAGTGGAAACCTTAGGGCGAAATCCGGGACGGAAGGCAAGCGTGGAAGCTTCGGTCGTAGACCTGAAGTTGACATGAGAGATAAAACGCCACTCGGGCCAAGAAAGTCATACAACATACGGGAACATTTCAGCACTTCTAGAAGTAAACTGATTCAACCGACGGACAACTCGACACGCAACAATCTAAATCACCTTTTAACGACACGTTACAATCATGAAAAAGGTGTGGACACCTACCGTCGAGGCGATGGCAGCAGGAACATTGGCGATAATGGACATGACAGCATTCAAGTTAAGCAGCATGAAGACCTGTGAAAGTTATTAAGGTTCGACGTGAAGTATGAATATGCAATTGAATCTCGACGGACCGTTGCAAGGGAGTTAGCCAAGAAGCTGTTCATAATCAGGACATGCTATAAAGAACATTTTCCTGGGTATACTTACGCAATTAGGAAGTAAATGAGTCCATCGCCGAAGATAAGTCCAACTAGACGAGATCTGCCGGTTCGAGGTGAAAGTAGCTTGTATGCAGTCAAGCACAGTACGGTGAAATCAAACACCATCGAATAGATGAAGCTGATGGCCAGGATGCGGTTCTGGGTTGATACGATAGCACAACCTTGGCCGGGAATCCAGACAGCAGTGAGCAAGACACCTGCTAAAGTAAGCTTATATGCGGAGAGGGAGTGCATATACCTACCGTGGAGCAACAGAGACCAGTGTCCCAGGATAACAAGCACAAGGAATATTACGAGCCATTTGTTCTGTGACCAGACGGCCATTCTAGACAGTAATCGGCCATATTATCCAATCAGTCAAGTTGGCCACTCACGTTCGCAATGAAAGGTTGATGCTAGCCAGACCAACTGAAGCATTCCCAAGGACCTGTATTGGGTATCAGTCCCTGTATAGTTGGGAAACAGATGATAAATCACTTGGATATAGGTGTAAAGAACTTGGCAGTTGATGACACTGAGAAAACTGATCAAGCCTGGATAGAATATAGGATGGCGTGTATACTTACGTTGTCACATTGAGGGAAATGGCACTATATTTTTGTCAGCACAAAAAAACACAGAAAGATGAAGCTGCGACTGACATGCCAACAAGTGCAAATAAGAGGCAGTAACGGTTCAGGAAATAAAATATCTGATGTGAAAATGAGTATGGATTCATAGAGTGAACATCTTCATATGGACTGACCATTGGCCATCGGAACTTCTTGCTGCCAGAAACGTATTTCCAGTCAAAATTAAGGGACGTGAACCATTCCCATCTGGTGATACGTGAATATGAGTAGAAGCCTGGAGCGATTATCAAACATACATGTAAACCCCTAGCAGTGCATGCATGAAGCGGTCAAAGGCGACTATATAGGTTGTGAATAATCGCTAGGACAGATGAGCAGAGCGTATACCGGCATCCTTCTGGATCTCTTCTGTTGAAGACCAGTTAACCATTGTGATAGGTTGCGGGGCAGAGAAAGATGGCTCGAAGGGAAGCGGATGTAGCCAAGAAGGGGTACTTATAGGGACATGTGATAACTTCGACGTAAGAACTTAAGAAGTTCTTTTGCTTCCCACAATTTGCCCACACGAACCCCCGGCTAGATCCTAGTTTTAATTTCCCTGTTTATCCCAAATCTACTAGTAATGCTGTCCTGTAACAGCTGGGCCTGGAGGTCGAAGCTAGCAGCGCAGGATCATCCCCAGGTTACTCTGTCCAGATACTTACGCGACTGGCGTGGTTCTGTGTCGATTTTTCCAACGGGTAACCCCTAAAAGGCACCTTTTGATATCACATTGCTCCAATCTCAGATCTTGACTCGCTGACGATCTCATGCTTCTGGACTGAACCGCTAGCAGCTTTCGACACTGGCTTCTGTTGTCTCACCAGATTTTGTCAGTTCTAGAATTTTTCTAGAATTTTCATGGGTTGAAGCTGAACTGCGATAAGTTCATCAGACGGTCAGAGATGCATGTGCTGCTTTCCACTGCTGTATAATGATGGATTCTTCAAACGATACGTTTATCTCGATTCTGGGGTGAATAGTTATCGTAGTAGTAATTGGTCCCTGTACCTAGACAAAAGCAAATTTTTCCTGATAACAATTTTGTATTAATCGGCTTCCTGAAATAAAACACATCAAGGTTTCGCGACTCGAAATAATTCGACCTCGTCGGCAGAACTTCGTGCGCATTAACTCAACTCCAAATCTGTGACAAGCTTTCAGTCATTGTAATTACCAAAATCATTGACTTTGTTCACTCAGTACCTTGAATATATCGAACTTGAATATGTAAATAATAATTCAATACCAAATTCATTGTCATCAAGAACTTTGACTGCTGTAAGCGCTGCCATGTTCTCAAAAGAACACTTTTCTGATCTAGAATAGGCAACTCGACACTCAGAGTCGCGAGAACTGAGGATTATAGGCAAGTAAGCACATATTTATACAAGTCCAAATATGTCTCGCAATGATGATGAATGCGCGGATCCAGCACTCAGGAACGGCAACCATTTGATATTGCGATAGCAATGTGCGTCGGGTTATCGGGACGAATTTGCCATCACAACACTTCAGAATTGAGATTTCACTTGCTCTCTCTCTACTGAACCTATCAGCAGTTCATTTGATTCTTATTGGTCATGGAATACAACTTCCAAGAACTGGAAACACTAAATTTTATTCACGTTCAATGGGTGTCCAATCAAAAGAAAGACCATTGAGAACTGGGTACCTATGAATAGATTAAAGTGACGCCACCGGCGGGTGGAGCTGACACTGGCCAGGCTCACAAAGCATCAACAACTATACGGTGCATAGCCCAGTCATTTTCAGGTCGTGGTCTTCGATCCAAAGGAACCCCTGAGAACTCCAGCAAGGACGCTTGGAGCCGCATTGGAGTGACCCTATACGCGTCTATCAACGAGCCAAGGCTTCCATTTATCAGAACCAGTCACCCTTTATTTATTTTAATTTCAGGATCTCTAGCCTACGGCAGGAGGAACTGAATCATTTCCAAGATTCTTCTAGCATTCCCACAGATTTATACCACTATTCATTCACTCCCTGTGGCGGCAGCTAGGGAAATGCTTCTTGGTCCATATAACGCAACCGGTGTTTATTACTAAGGATCACGTCGACTGTAACACCGGATATCAAGCTTGTCATTGTTTTTGGAACATGACTAGTCAACGGGGGTCCTATCACTCACAGTGATCAGTCCGACTTACCCCATAAGCCCGACTTCTTCATAACTGTGCGCTGGATAATGCGATTTCCAAGGACTACTATTATAACGTATCTTGCCTTCTTTTCTGGTCGTCGCTGGCAGACATTCGCTAATTTGAAGCTCCGCCATTATTATCGTAGCTGATGATCATTCCCCTCAATTCCACGACAGTTACGATAACGATGGACCAGTTTTCACTCTTCTGGAATCTTACTTTGATCGGAAATTACAAGAGCTCGCAAAAAATGGAAGTGATCAATGATTTAAGACAAATCGATAAGCCGATTACACCCACCGTGAGCCAAACTGACCCTAACGATGAGGGGCTATCAATTTTCACATGAGCCAAGATTTCATAATCGACCGCTGCCAGTCATTCACGAAAAGAGATGAAATTATATGAACTTCTTTCCCTCTCCTTTTGTCTTTTATTCAGGGAGGGATTCTCTTTTGACTTCCAGAGCCATTGATTATATCGACTGACATTCTGTAAGTTCCTTCTGGCCTGGTTTTATCATATCCATCCTTCTCCGTCAATGGATCTCTCCTAACGCGTTGGACTCGGACAACCCTTGACTAACATGCGTGAGTTCTTGTTCGGCATCACCCCTGCTACTTTTGAATGATTCCTTTAGGGACAAAGGCTAACATCTATCCCTGCTCTTGACATGCAAGTTCTTTCTGGCCGACTATCCACCTGCCACTCCTCACTCAACCGGTAACCTGACATACCAAAGTCGGAGAACGACCTTGGTGGACGAATTGGTATAAGTGGATCGAAGACAACGAATTGAAATTCAACAAAGATCAGACTCTGTTCAAGGAATCTTCCTATCGTAATCGTTGCTGCCATTCCTCGGCCGAAGGCTCTCTTCCGATGCTTAGGATTTGAACCTCGTTCCTGCTTATGGTTAGGATGTCGGTGTTTGTCGATTTACTCTTCCGTCCTATCATGAACGCCCCTCGCTCGTTACTACACGACACGACCCATTTTCATTTTGTTCTCTGGATTACTGTGAATCATGTTATAACGGTTCCCACGCGAGCTACGCGTTGACTAACGAAATTCGGCATGGTTTGCAATGCACTCATTCAAAGAGTCCAAATTACCTACAAAGTTGAATGTTAAGTCCCAAGTTTGGATAAATGGATTGTGTTGCAGGACCCTGCTTCTAGCACTTCGTGATTACATGTTTCACGACGCGACTAGTCCAAGAAGTGGGCTGAGGCTGAGACCTCAGTCCTGATCCTCGGAAGGACCTCAAATTGAAGGTTCTTGCGCATTTTTGGAAACTTTGTCTAGATGCTATTTGAACCTTGAAAGTTGAATAAGCATAAGAACATACATAAGAAGCACCGTCTAGAAAATAAGGTTAATTACTTCTACATGAATGTTGCATTTATATTGTTACGTCCAGAACGTGGAACATTTAGGTTGTTATTCATACTACGGACATTCATAGGGAATGTAAGGGTTGGTTATTTGAATCATCACAATACTAGCATACGCCCTATATGTAATAAAGAGCACCTTTGACACATTATTCAATTAAATCTCGGCATTTAAATTGTGGAGATTTCCCGAGCTAAAACATCAAGAAATACGAAGAGATAAAATCAAAGTTTCGAATGTCAGGAATCCAATCGAGACTTTAGATTTGACGCGTATTAGGTGTAACCAGGAGAATACTGAAGGTGGGTTAAATGCGGTCAACACAATAAAATAGAGCTTTGAGTGAGGCTGGGGTGTCTGGTGCGGTCCTTGGGAGCGCGTACCATAAGCTCTGGGTTCGGTGATTCTCAGAGAGTTTCGTTCTTTTCCAGGTCGACTTCAACGTCAGTGTCGCTTCCTTCACATGGTTGCTTCATCTCGCTTGTATATTCGGTATCAATTTCCTCTTCAGCGCGAGTGAAAGTCTCCATCTATCGAAAAGTCAGCATAAGATTATAGGCAGAGGATTTGTATTGAAGGCAAAATTTAAAATTCACTTAGAATGTATGCCTAGGATAGGGCAAATAGAAGTCTATCCAGTAGAATCTTGCAAAGCAAAGACTGGAATACAACACATACCTGTACGTGAACGCCTGTCCCACCATTCCTGGGTGGGGCACGCGATGTAACTCCCCTGACAGCGAGAGAAGCCGAAGGACCTTTGAATTGATTGCCAGCAGACTGCGAGCTGGAACTAAAGTCAAAGTGATCAATATGAACAGATGGCAACCTTGCTCAAATACATACAACACATCAGCTCCAGTCTGGGTGAAGGACGTTAGGCGGCGGACGGCACGGCATGCAACAATCTAGAAATAGGGCCGTCAACTCTAGCTGGATATATTTTGAATATATCTACTCACTGTTGTGCAGACTGCAGCAGGGACGTTGAAGACAACGCTCATAATCTGATTCAAATTTAATACCATGAAAACGGTGGCCAGGAGGTTCGCCACAAATCTAAAAGTTGAAAAAGTTGGTACACATAGAAAGTTAGGGCGCCTAAATCCAGAGAGCTGACGCACGCGAGGATGAAATATATCAAACCATCAGTGAAGATCATCTTGGCCAGCCGACTCGTTCTCAACATTCCAGAGCGAGCACCAGAGAGCTTGTACGTGTTCAGGAGGAGGACGATGAGGTCGAATATCATGGAATAAATAAAGATAGCAGCCAAAATATGATTACGAGTCTCGGTGATGACGCATCCAGTTTCGGGAACCCACATAGCCTTCAGTTGTATGCCTAAAAAGTCAAATTATCAGACCGCGGATGATCGGTATGTTCGACGGTGTCACCTTGCAGGATAATAGACCAATGGCCTAGGATGACCATAACTAAGAGACAGACTATGTACCGGTTTTGTGCCCAAATGGCCATGCTATCCGTAAAGATGGGGCCCTCAATAACGTTTACCTCCCCAAGTTCCACTCACGTTCTTATGGACAAGCTGATGCTGGCGAGCCCAACAGCAGCATCACCCGCAATTTGGTTGAAGGTAAATATGGCTTGGCAATCTATTTTCCTAGCAGCCACAGCTTCAGCACTACACCTGGATAGTTCAAAACCTGCTACTTACTCTGTCGCATCAAATGAGATGATACTTGAGACTTGTGAACTTTGTTATCTGTATGCTAAGAGAATTTACATACATTCCGATCAAAGCGAACAACAATAAGTATCGATTTGCGAAGTAGAAAATCTGGATCATTCTCACTGAGACTGAATCCTTTATCACCGGAATTTATGAGGAGCACGTACCAATGGCCATCGGAACTTTTTTCTGCCGCGAATAAGGTCTAACTCGAAGTCCAATGAGAGAAACCATTCGTAGCTAATGTGGCACTGAAGTGAATAACAACCTTTCTACTCCAGTAATAAGAGGATCACATACACATAGAGGCCAATGAGGGCATGCATGAACTTCACCATGATAGCGCCTTCCTTGATTATTTCATCGGGGGATGACCACTCCGGCATGGTTGGCAATTGAAATAAAAGGGAGAAAAATGAAAGGAATGGAACAGAAGAGAGTATAGCAAGGGGTAAAGACTATATTCTACTCCTTCTGGAGGACGTGGAAAGGACGACCTTGATCAAACTCTCGGCCCTTTTCCTTAAATACGCAGCCGCAAGTCGATAGGCCCTGACTATCCAGAAGTGAAAAGAAGCTTAGCTTAGCTTCGCATGTCTTACTAAATTTACGCAGCCTGTTGAAAGGGAAGCCTTATTGGCAATTATAACCAGCGCTTATCAGCTTCCATTTTGAATAAAAAAAGTCTTCAATCTCAGGGATGCCTCTTTTGGGACGAAGAACATATGTAAAGGTCTTGTTTTTTGATGTCTTTCACATCACTCCGACGCCGGACAACGTGTAGTGATGTCATGCCCAGTCACTCACTGATGGGATTTCAATTCAGTTTCTGCGATACAAGATCAGAGGCCAGGTCCAGAGGATGAATTACGCTAACATACGACCGGATAGAAGCAAGGAATTCTAATGGGGCGATAGCAATGAGGAATACCATGGCCACCCAGTGTCTGCCTGAGAAAATTATGTAAGTATCAGGGTGATACAAGTCGAAATGACCGAAAAACATCCGCAGACCTTCTTTCATCCAGTGATCCTCATCACTTGGGTTGGAAGGCAACAAAATAAACCAGACAAGCTACGAAAAACCATGGTTTGTGACAAATTTTGTTGTATAGTTGTCTCATACAACAATAGGCACGAAGCACTAGAATTATACAAACATTTCCATGAAGCTCAAAGCAGAGCTAGTTACGACATAAGCTTGGCTTATTTAGGGTTCGATTGGGGCCTAAGGCATCCGTGGAAAGCTTTGCTTCAACACAACTGGAATTATATCCGGTTACCTTGTTGGATTGTAATATATCCTATGCATAGAAAGCAGATAGTTTTCAGGCTGATACAATGAAGGCTTTGGCTGCCATTAATCAGCTTCAGACAATTCGAAAGGTGATACTTATTTTGAGTCCATCACAGAATTAGGCTAGAGAAGCAATCATCAATCCTTTCTAGCTTTGTACCTATAGACACCATCGGTTTTTCGACTTGAAGATCACTGTTAGTTATATCAATATCACGCTCCGTCAACTTCTCTAAAACAGAGATTAACTTCACCTTTTTTAAAAAATTTATAGTGCAGGGCTTGATTGCGGTCTACAGCAGCATACAGAGTAAAGTCCTATCTACACAAACACAAGTGAAAATCAGATTACTCGCAACTGATCCGAACAATTTGAAGAAAGGGAGAAAAAAGGGAAAAGGAAGAAAAGGAAGGGGGTCAGAAATTGGTAGCAGACAACGTCGGCTAGATTATGTAGTCCAAGCAAACGCTGAAGGATTGCCGAACAGAATTCATTCCAAATTTATACATGAAGCAGCTGCAGCCGTTCATGTTGACGATTTTTGTGACACAGAGCTAGGTGTTAAGTTACTCTGGTCGATCGGCGGGGCGACGAGGCGAGGTCGAATTGATGAAGGGAAGCGAATGTGAGAGCTCTGTGTGTACTTAACCTCCCCACAGAACCGTGGGAAAAACTGAACCACATGTTCAAGGAGCGCCTATGTGATCATTCCCCGGTACAAAGGGCTTGGTATGTCAAATAAATATTCAGTTTTTGCTACCACACCTACTACCCTTCTTTTCTACGTCAATTTAGCGGCTACAAATATTGATCGTGGTCAATGTGATGAAACGACACTCTCCTTGCGGTTGACACTCAGGAATGTTTGCATTTTCATTCCTTTCATGGGACTCAGAGTCAGCTTGGATTGGATTGAGTATGTCAGAACATCAGGACAGGGGTTAGAAAGTACATTTGACGACGGAAGGCAATACTCACACAAAGGCATGAGGTCTCCCATGCCTTTGACATGCAGTGAGTCAACCAATTGCTGGAAACCATGTCAGCCGAAAGAAAATGGTTGACGCAAA
>Ga0153993_100964_pt1 | contig 10191 bp, 8 predicted proteins | sample TSNC077MetaG_FD_104706 | JGI IMG/M metagenome (GOLD analysis project Ga0153993, IMG submission 104706) | Attine ant fungus gardens microbial communities from North Carolina, USA - TSNC077 MetaG | ecosystem: Host-associated > Fungi > Mycelium > Unclassified | place: USA: North Carolina, Lumber...
GGCGTAGAGCTCCAAAGCTTCACGGGCTTCGAAGATTTCGAGCACGTTCTCCGCCGCTGCACGTCTTTGAAGTGCAATTTCGAGTTCTGAGCTCGCGCAGACGTAGGTTCCGTCTCCCGGGCGTGCTTCGAGGAGGCCGGCATGGACGAGGCCGCGAATGGCCTCCCGGACCGTATTGCGGCTCGCGCCGGTCATTTCGACAAGTTGATGCTCGCCGGGGATCTTCTCCCCTAATTCCCAGTTGCCAGAAGTGATCTGGGACCGCAGTTGTTCCGCGATCTGCACTGAAAGTGGGATGTTGCGTGCGGTGGGTGCGATACGGGAATCCGGCATGAGTCAAATGTAGGGCATTTGGCGATTTGTGGATAGGTTTACCTTTGTGATCTAGGGCACTCGGGTTCGGATCGGCCTTCTGCGGGCATCGAACGGAACAGTTTTCCTAATCCAGCCCTGGCGTATACGAGTGATGCCCGACTCCCCCTGACACTGTTGAGGGGGAGCCGGGCGCCGCTTGAGCTTTGTTGTTTACGAGCTGGGGATTACTGGTAGGAGCACGTAAGGTCGCCGCGCGGTTGCCCCGATCAGCGTTGTTTGGCCATCGTAGTGGGGTTGATCGCGATCGCCCGGGAGTTCGTGCCAATATGCCCCGCTGCCGAGAAGCTCTCGGCCGTAAGCGCATTCCTGTTTGCCGGGAAGGCCGTGCGTGTAGTCCTGGCCGCGGATGGACAATCCGATTCGGTACCCGGCCGGCGCGACGATCGAGAAGGGCCAGATTTCTACGTCGGCCTCGTAGACGGCATCTGGGATCAGCGGCGATGCTTCGGTGTGCGCGTGCCAAGGCCGGTAGGGCAGTGAGCGGTCGTCGTCGAGTGTCCGCTGTGACATGCGTAGCCAGCCCTGTCCGAGGGGGCCGTTTGGCTCGAAGGCCGTGGGAAACAGGACTTCGGCGCCGGTGGGATCGAACAAGTGCATAGTCACGAACAGGTCTGCATCGGCTGTGGTCGACGAGACGAACAGTTTCAGAGCTGCGGGTCCGGTGAGCTCGAGTTCCTCTTCGAGGACTGGAAGTTTGAACATGACCCCTTCCGATCGCGCTTTGAACGTCACGCTTTGATCAGTCGTGGGCACGTTTGGGACGAGCGTAGAAGAGTCGGTGTCGAGGTAGAAGCGGGTCCACTCGGTCCGGGCTAGCGGCCACTCGTCCTCTGCGCGTACGAAGAAGTCGTCGGGAGTGCGCACTTTGAGTTGGACGGGGGGCTTCTTGTCCCAACCGTTGTCCTGGCCCTTGAGGAAGTGGTCGAAGAACTCGCGCTGAAGTTCGAGGCCGTAGTTCGTGTAGAACTCTGTCCAATGCTCCAACCCGTGGACTTCAAGCCACTTCTGGTCGGATGCGACTCGTGCGAAACCTTCGAAATTCCCTCGTGAGTGCAGGCCCATCCCGCCCCAGTTCGAGGCGGACAGAACTGGGACGGTCACCTTTTCCAGAACGGCGGAACGGTCCTGGTAGTAGCTGTTGAGGTTTGGATTCTCGCGTAGGACGTCGCCGATTGCGATTGCGTTCTCCTCGAGTTCCTGCTCCGTACGGATCGGCAGCCCTGAGACCCGGCGCCCGGTGTGCGGATTGATCTCGGCGTCAGCGCGGCCGTGCTGCACACTCTTGACTTGATGCGGCATCCAGCTGGGCATGAATTCCGTCGTGATACCGCCGTGGTGAGTGTATTCGCGGTAGTAGTCGGATGCCCCTTCCCACGGGCAGATCGCGGCCAGGTGCGGCGGCGCGAGTTCCGCGACCTGCCACTGGTTGCTGGCGAGGTACGAGATTCCCAGCAGGCCGACCTTCCCATTGCTCCACGGCTGGGCCGCTGCCCATTCGATGCTCTGGTAGAGGTCCTGCGTTTCGCGAGGCGAGAAGAAGTCGATAGCTCCTTCACTGCCGCCGGCGCCACGAGTGTCGATTCGCACGCATACGTAACCGGCGGGTACCCACCGTTCCGGGTCCGGGTATTCCCAAACCTGGTAAGCGTTGGTGGAGTGCTCGGAGACCTCTGGATGGTCTCCGAGAAGGCTTTGCAGTTGGCTTGCGTAGCCCACAGCGAAGGGCAATCCCTTCCCATAGGGGCTGGCGGCGAGGAGTACGGGATGCTGTTGGTTGTCGTCCGGGCGGAAGATGTCGGCGGCGAGGGTGATGCCGTCGTCCATGGTGATCCGCACGTCCCAATCAATGCGCATTCCGTCCCGCAGTTCACTTTTCGGCAAGTAGTGCTCGGTCATGACGAACCTTTCCAGGTAGACGAAATAGATGTGAGAAGAAACAGGGAGGTTTACGGGTTGGTGCGTGCAGACGTCTTGCCCATCGCGGCCATAGCAATCAAACCGATGATCGGGATGACTGTCAGTTGGATGATTCCGGCGGTCTGCCATCCGAAGCTGTCGCGCATGTGTGCGAAGAAGTACCCCGAAATGCTGGCGGGAATGTACATTGCTGCGACGAACAGACCACTTACTCGCCCGACGTACTTGGCGTCGACGGAGCGCTGCATCAGCGTGCTGGTGTTTGTGTAGACGATGCCGGTGAACGCAACACCGAGTAACAGCGAGAGCGTCATTTGGACAGCGAGTGGGGTGGTGAATCCGAAGATGGCCGCACCCAGAACCATGATGCCGACGAACCCGGCCACGTTGAGAAGTCTTTGATCGACGCGGTCGGCGATTGCCCCGCCGACGAGTGCTCCCAAGGCCCCGATGCCGAACATGCTGGCCGCCCAACCTGCCTGCGAAGCTGTGAATCCATGGGCGTCGCGGAGATACGTCGGGTACAAGCCGAGATAGCCGTAGATTGTGAAACCACCTGCCGCTGCGGCAAATCCGGCACACACTACCCGACGATTCAGGAAATTCGTTCCAGCGTTCGTGGTTACCGAAGACGGAGAGGTGTTTCGTTCTTGATTGCGGCCAACCTCGGTGACGGACTGGGGCACAAGGACGAGAACCATGAGGAGGATGACCAGCCCGATTCCACCGAAAACGAACAGCGGCATTCGCCAGTCGCCCGTTGCGGACAGGATGGCACCGCCGAGCAATGGCCCGGTGAAGGCTCCCACGCCGAATGCAGCGTTGATCGAGCCGATCGCGAACCCGCGATTGCGGCTGAAGAATGCGCCTACTGCGGCAAAGAGTGCGGCGTTCTGCATTCCTTCACCAACGCCCGAGAGGACGCGCCACAGAGTCATGTCGATGATTCCGACGGCTACCGCTTGGAGTGCGCAGCTGACGGAAAAGATGACGAGGCTGATCAGAATGATCTTCTTGCGGCCGAACCGATCTGCGAGGTATCCGGCGGGAATGCCTGCCAGCCCCATACCCAGGGTGAAGATCGTCGCGATGATGCCGGCCTGGCCTCCGGTGAGACCGAAGGCCACTTTGATATCCGGAAGAAGGACCGCGAAGACTTGCCGGTCCATGGCGTTGATGAAGTACGAGAGGTCCAGGATGAGGAGGAGGAAGAGTGCGCGACCGCCCAGTTGTGCCGGCGCCGGGCGGCTGGCGCGGTGTCCGATCGATAATTCCATTGCTGAGGCCTTGGTGAGGTCGGGGGATGACATGGGGAACTCCTGAGGCAGGGGGGATTCTGAGGGGAGGGTGAATTTCTGACCTGCGCACGATCACATGCGCGGATCTTTTCCCAGTCGTCCTCGGCACGTAGGCTCGAGATTGTCGGGTGGTGATCAATCTTCGAGAGTTGAAGTGCGGCCGTCGATGTCGGATTCGTCGGTTGCCGGTTCGCGTAGAGGTGGGCTGGTTTCTATTCAGAAGAGCGATAAAAGTTTGAGGCCAAATTTCACGTCCTGCATTCGTTGATTTTGACGTTTTCTTGCCGAAAGCGCGTCGCTCAGCGTCACTCGAACGAACTGAATTGCATCGGGGGCCTTCATCTGGCCGACAAGATCGAGGTCGCAGTTGATGATTGTTCCGATGGGTGCGTAGCCGCCCCCGGTCACTGCATCACGCAGCAGGCAGATGGGTTCTTCACCGTTGGGGATCTGGATTGATCCCATGGGATATCCGAGATCAACTACGTTGCTTGGGTTGTCGCCTGCTCCGAAGGGGGGCTCTCGTTCCACGAAGGTGAGAGACGGACCGCTCAATCGGTAGCCGGTTCGGTCCGATACGGGAGACACCGTGAAGGTCGATGTGAAGAATCGTTCGATGCTGTTTTCGTCGAACCTGTAGTGGCACAGGCCTTCCACTACCCGAATCTGATAGTGACAGCTGAGTGTAGGGCGGAGGCGATCATCGACCGTGCTGCCCGGGCCAGGGCAGTCGTGTGCCATCTCGGTACCGATTGGCAGGTGGTCGCCGATAACAATCGGCGTGCCGTGTAGACCGCCGATCGCTGAACTGACGTAGGTCGATCTGCTTCCGAGGAAGGGCGGGCTGTCGATTCCTCCCCGGATCGCGATGTATGCGCGGCATCCTGTGCGAAGGGTTCCAACGGTCAACGTCTGACCTGATTCGACGTACAGGGTCATCCAGGTGTCGTGCAGTACGTCGTCGATCCACACCGGTGCGTCTCCGCCGGCGACTGCCACGCATGCCGGCGCATCGAACCGGAGCTTCGGGCCGACCATGGTCACTTCCAGTGTCGCTGCCGCAGAGTGGTTCCCGACGAGCAGGTTGGCGCAGCGATGTGAAAACTGGTCGAGCGCGCCGGAAGGGGGTAGACCGATGGCGTAGTGGCCGTCCCGGCCCAGGTCTTGGACCAACGTGTGTGCGCCGGCGTACTGGACGGTCACCATCGGACTACTTCTTTCAATTCTTCGGCATACCCGATGGGATCATCGAGAAATCGAGACAGAACAAAAGTGACCGGATGTCGATTGTATTGATATGTGCCCATTTTGGACGACACACGAATGTCCCGGTATTGATCGCCGTGAATCGGGCGAAACTGGATGAGGCTCGAGGACTTCGTGAGGACCATCGATTTCTCGTATCCCGGTGTGGTCTGGGTGAGATCGACTACGGGTACCGCAGACCGTCCCAAGAGCTGGTATCCGCCCACTCCGCTGGTCGGGTAGATGACTGTGAACGCGCCTCCGTGTGCGACCGCGCGGGCGGGGGTCTCCGTGCGCGGGCGAAGATACTTCGGTGTCTGAATCTGCCTGTCCCGGGGCACAAGTTGCATGCTCTCGGTGTTCCCCGGCTTGAAGCACGGGAATGTGACGATGAAGGGGGCAGACGAGTGCGCCGAGATGAGTTCGTCAACCGAGGAGTAGTCGTTGACTCGTGCGGTGTACTGGATATCGGTCTCGGAAGGCGATTGATGCCGATCACGAAACTTCATGCAGGTCTCGGATGTCGACGGGTCGTCGTACCACACCGGGATCTCGACGATGTCGGTGTCGAGGGTGACTGCGAACGAGTCGGCAAATTGCTTGTGCAGGCCGTCGAGCGTCTGGACCAGGTGACGAGGGTCGAGGTGCTCCGGATCGAGGCGGATCATGTAACTTGCATTTGCAGGTGCAACATCGACTATTCCGGCTATGGCCATCCGAGTGAGCGCGGCGGTGATCGCCTGTATGCGAAGCGCTTCCGCGAGATCCATCGCTTCGCCGAACTCGACGAACACGAACTCGTCGCCTCCGAAACTTACGCGCGACTCGTCACACAAGAACTGGTAAGGCGTCGATGTCATCGCTGATCCACTTTCCTGAATAGCGATCGGACGACGACGCCGGACTCCTCCAGCCGTCTGCGGACTGTTGCCGCGACGGCGACAGCGTTCGGGCGATCGCCGTGCACACAGATCGACTTCACCGGCATGGAGATGGAGGTGCCTGCCGTGGTCGATACGGAACCGTTGGCCATCTCGATCGCTCGTGCGGCCACGCTCTCGGGATCCTTCTGTTGAGGGCGCGGTTCGACGATGTTGATGCCGTCCGCGTCGAAGTCGAGGTCCGCGGCGTTCTCCGGGATCGCCGGAAGTCCCTCGCCGAGAACGGCGTCGAAGGCAGCAGTCGGTGCGAACATCAGCGGAATCCCCGGTTGGATGCTCTGCAGTACCCGTGCAATGTCGACGGCGAGTTGGGGTGAGCGGCAGATTCTTCCCATCAGCGCGCCGTGTGGTTTGACGTGGGTCATCTCGACGGCCTCGGTGGCGGCGATGGCTTGCAGCGCACCGACCTGGTACGCGACGTAGTCGACGACGTCGGAGTCGGTTGCGGGAAGAGCGCGGCGTCCGAAGCCGAGGAGGTCGGGGTAACCCGGGTGAGCGCCAGCAGCGATGCCAGCATCGCGCGCCAGAGCGACGGCAACCCGCATGGTTGTGGGGTCGCCCGCGTGGTAGCCGCATGCGATGTTCGTCGTGGTGACGAATTTGAAGAGACCTGCGTCGTCCCCCAGTGACCACCGACCGAAGCTTTCACCTGCGTCGGCGTTGATGTCGATAACTCGCGAACTCATTTGGCCTACTTTCTGACTGGACCGGAAGTCACACGTGGCGGAGTACTCAGCGCGACGGGAGTCGTTGGAACGACATCGACAACGTCTCGAGCAAGCGGTCCGCGTCGATCCGGGAGAAGACGAGCGGAGGCCGGATCTTCAGAACGTTTCCGGCCGGCCCCGATGCGGAGACCAGGACGAAGTTCCTGCGCATGTCGTCGACGATCGCTTTTGCGAGCGCACCGTCGGGTACACCGGACTCCGGATCGATGATGTCGATACCGATGAACATTCCGGTTCCGCGAACCTCGAAAACCTCGGGCCAGGCTGCGCAGAGCCGTCGTAACTCGTCGAGGAGATATGTGCCGACTATCCGCGCATTGTCGATCAGGCCTTCGTCACGAATGACATCGAGTACGGCCTGGGCGGCGGCGATGGGGACGGTGCTGCCACCAAAAGTGTTGAAGTAACGAACGTTTTCGCCGAACGCCCTTCCTATGTCGTTCCGCAGAACGGTGGCAGCGACCGGGATACCGTTGCCCATCGGTTTACCGATGGTCACGATGTCAGGGACCACGTGATGGCGCTGGAATCCCCACCATGCATCGCCGGTGCGACCGAAACCAGGTTGAACCTCGTCCGCGATATAGACACCCCCAGCCCGGTGAACTTCCTCTGCGAGGACACCGAGCACCGTTGTCGGGTGGGAAAACACCCCGTCTGAGGAGAAGATGCTGTCGGCGATAAACGCGCAGAGCCCGAAGCCATGTCGATTCAGATCGGCTATCGCAGCACGAATTTGAGACCTCATGAACTCGGCGATGTCGCCGAGATCGCGACGGCGGGTACTGTCCGGCTCCGCGATGATCCGAACGTGGGGGCCCAGGGGAGAGGACTTGCCCAGGGACGGGGAGAAGGATGCGACGGTCTCGGTTACTCCGTGATACGCGTTGCGGGTGACGATGATTCCCGTGTTGCCTGTGTGCGCGCGCGCGATTCGGATCGCGAGGTCGTTCGCTTCCGAGCCAGTGCAGGTGTACGTCACGCGGTCCAGCTCTGATGGGAATGTCGACAGGAGATCTTCGGAGTAGTCGAGAATCTGGTCTTGGACGTAACGCGTGTTCGTGTTGATGATGCCGAGTTGCGTCGACACAGCTTCGGCGACGGCTGGGTGAGAATGTCCGACCGAGGCGACGTTGTTGTAGGCATCGAGATACTGGTTACCGTCCGCGTCGTACAAGTAGACGCCACGCCCGCGGTGGACGTCCACCGGATCGCTGTAGAACAGTTGGTATCCGGGACCCAGCAGACTCTTTCGACGTTCGATACGTGTGCGGATGCGCAGCGGCTGGCGGTGGATGTCGTCCTCGGAAAATCCATTCACCATCTCTGGTCTCCGCGGCCGCGTCGCAGCTGTCGGTAGTTCCATGGTGTGCCCTATCTGATCGATGATTCGTTGACGGAATTGATGCGGTCGACAACCGGAGACCACGTAGTCCCGATCGATCGAAGAACGATCCAGTCGTGTGCCGCGTGAGATAAGACGTATTCGGCGCGCAAAGGATCTTGCTGTGCACGCCAGCACGCGATCAGAGCCCGCTGCAAACTGCGAGATGCGACCGCAATCGGGAGCAAGGAAAGCTCGCTACCGTCGAGCGTGCGGCGATTGGCAAAACCGGAGAACAAGTCGAGGGCGCTGCGCCATGGGTCCTCGGCGTGGGCATCGAGCTGATTCGACATCGATATGGCGACATCGAAGATCTCGGCTGTGCGGGTGGTATCCCCGAAGTCGATGATCCCGGAAACGTACTCCGGACGATCACCGTCGACAAGTATGTTGTGGGCGCTGAAGTCTCCGTGAACCACTTGGTGCCGGAGCTGTGGGATACGACCCTGCACGTGCTCGGCGTACGCGTCGAAGATCCGTTCACCCAGCCTGCGGTCCTCCGGAGCGGCAACCCTGTCCAGAAGCGGCCGAAGAACGGAGAAGTTGCGCAGATCCCACACCAAGTTTCGGTCTTGTCGAGAGTGCGTGAATCCGCTCAGTGCCTCGGTTATCGCCGCTTGTGCGCGGCCCACAGCTGCCATCTGTTCTCTTGTCGGATGGCTGTCGCTGAGAGCGGATCCGGGAAGGAACTTCATCACACGTAGAACGCGCGCTGCGTCAGCGTCCGCTCGAGACAAGTCGTACTCGTACTCTCCGTCGGTTCCCTGCAGGACTGCGGGGATCGGCAATGTCGGTGCCGTCTCGGCGATATGGAGAAGGGCGGTGGTTTGCAGGTTCACGTCACACGGCGCTTCCTGAGCTCCGCTGACCTTGACGAGGAGTCGGTCCTGATTTCCGTCGAGTACGAACGTGTCGTCTTTCTCGGTCGGAATCCGGGTCAAGGTGCCGGCGAGTCGGAAGAACCGGCCGAGAGCCGAGAGAACGCTCTGTTCATCCAGCGGGGAACTAGGGGCGCTGAGCCCGCTCGCAGCCATGAGGGAGTCGAATGGCGACATCTCGGGTGCTTCGTCAGGTTTGGTCAGTGCGTGAAGCCGGTTGGTGCTCACCATGTTCACTCCTCGGTTAAAGCTGGATCAGGTCCCTGCTGGATCAGGTTCAGTGGCAGGTCAGTAGGGGTGCCTAAGAGGCAACCCAGCCGCCGTCGATCAGCAGGCTCGATCCGTGGATGTATGAGGCCGCCGGCGAGGCCAAGAAGGCGACCGCAGGCGCGATATCGCCCACCTCGCCGACGCGGCCGGCAGGGGTCGAGTCGAGCATCTGCCTCTCGTATTCCTTGTCGGCGAGGAGATGAGCATTGATACTCGTTCGCACGTTGCCGGGAGCTACGGCATTGACACGGATTCCCTTGGGCGCGAACTCCGCTGACAGCGACTTCACCAGAAGTTCGACTGCACCCTTGGTGGCGCAGTATGCGCTCGAGTTGGGGAATCCGACGTAACCACAGATCGACGAAACGAAGATCACTGCGCTTCCGTCGCTCAAATGCGTTGCGGCAGATCTTGTGAGGCGGAACGGCGCTCGTACATTGACCGCCAACTGGGCGTCGAGTTCGGAATCCGGCGTCTCGACGAACGGTGTCGGAAGAAAGACGCCAGCGGCATGGACCAGGATATCGAGCGTCCCGAAACGAGCCACCGCTTTGGCAACTATCTCATCCGGCGCCTCGTCCGCAGTGATGTCGATGCTCAATCGGTCTGCTTCTGCTCCGGCGCGGCTGAGCTCGGAGGCAACTCCGTCGAGGCGTTCCTCGTCGCGGCCTACGAGTAGAACCGAGGCGCCCCACTCGCTGAGTTCACGCGCAATCTCGGCGCCGATGCCCGAACTCGCGCCGGTGATAACCGCGACCTTGCCCTTGAGTGAAGTGTTTGTCGGGGCCATGTGAATCCTCTTCTCTTGATGGTGGCAACGAAAAGCGCTGCAGGACAGGGGTGAATGGAGCCTGGTCGATATCAGGGAGCGACTGGTGGCGCTCGCCGACGTCAGCGTCGGGATGTCTTTGCGCCGGCCTCAGGCGGGGTCTCCGTCACCCCTAATGTAAATCAACCTGCATTAAGAAAGTATGACCCACGCCACCCACTAATGCAAGAGTTCTTACAAAAGTTGGCCGGACGGATGGAAAGCCCCTCGGCCCCGGCGGCAACGGCTACCTCGTCCTCGACGAGCCGTGGCCGGCGATGCTGCGCGGCATCTGGGGCGACATGGACCGCTACCGCGACACCTACTGGTCCCGCTACGCCGAAGAA
>Ga0153993_100965_pt1 | contig 10188 bp, 8 predicted proteins | sample TSNC077MetaG_FD_104706 | JGI IMG/M metagenome (GOLD analysis project Ga0153993, IMG submission 104706) | Attine ant fungus gardens microbial communities from North Carolina, USA - TSNC077 MetaG | ecosystem: Host-associated > Fungi > Mycelium > Unclassified | place: USA: North Carolina, Lumber...
GCGAGATACCCTGGCGCGGCCGACGACATCGGCGATCGTGGTCGAGGCGATCCCCTTCTCCGCAGTCGACGAGATCACGGCGCGCAGAATGCGATTGCGTTGTGCGTCTTGGACCTCGTCCGCAGCCAGTCGGCCGCGGCCACGCGGCAACCCGGGGAGGTCACGATCGAACGATCCAGCCAGCCTGCGCATACCGAAATCGTAGCCCGCCTGGCGCCATCGGTTCTCTCGCTCACCACGTCTGTGGACCAACCGCCATGCGAGTGGACCGATGTCGAGTGGAATTGCCCCCGTGGTGCTCTGAGGCAATCTCCCATCGCGACACGGTTGCGTCCAGTTCGTCGTTTCTCCGTGGTGGGGCTGCTCCCTGTGACGAGTCCAGCCGTGGTGCGGCGGAGGGCATCGAAAAGCCTCCTGCATCGACGAAGGCCGTTCGCTGTATTGCATGGTCGTGGAGTGTTGCCTCGTGGAGTGTGAGCACGGGTGTGACACAAGCGTTCAGGCCGTCGAAGACGTCGACCCAGGCATCGCGATCGTGTGTGGCGAAGGTTCTGCCGAAGTGTTCGGACAAGTCGTCCCAGTTCGATTGGTCCCAGCGATTCGGCAACGAGGCGGGATCCAATCCGAGTCCGAACACGAAGCGGTCGTAGTACACGTCTTCGAGGGCCCCTACCGCCATGTACCTGTGGTCTGCGCACTCGTACGCGCGGTAGAACGGGGCAGATCCGTCGAGGAGGTTGGTTCCACGACGGGCTGACCAGCGGCCGGCATGCTGCCACGATCGGACGAGCGCAGTCAACGAACTGGCGCCGTCGACCATCGCTGTATCCACCACCTGGCCTCGGCCAGTGCGTTCTCTTTCGTGCAGCGCGGCAAGTACCCCTACGAGCAGGAACATTGATCCACCGCCGAAGTTCCCGACGTAGTTAAGTGGCGGTGACGGCGGCCCGGAAGCCGGTCCGAGCTGTTCGAGCGCGCCCGAAAGCGCAAGGTAGTTCAGGTCGTGCCCGGCTTCTCGGGCCATCGGTCCTTTCTGGCCCCAGCCACTCATTCGGCCGTAGATCAGCCCCGGATTGTCCTGCAGGCAGATCTCGGAGCCCAGGCCGAGCTTCTCCATCGTGCCGGGCCGAGAGCCCTCCATCAGGACGTCCGCTCGGCTGATCAGCCTGCGCACCTTGGCGAGATCCTCGGTCTTGGCCAGATCTGCAGTGATTTCGGTCCGCCCTCGGAGCATCCCCGCATTCGCATCGTCGATTCCGTCATCTGCTCCCATCGAGATGGGGCGCACGATGCGCACGACATCGGCGCCAAGATCTGCCAACATCAGACCGGCGTGCAGTAGCGGCCCTATGGCCTCCATTTCAATGACCCGGATACCCGACAGCGGCCCGCCGTGCACTCCGCCAGTGGCTTCGTCCTGCATGATCACCCTCGTGCGGTCGGAGTCGGGACCGACTCGGAGCGTGCCGGCTCGGTACGAAAATCTGCCGGGTCGACTCGGTAGGTCATGGCCCAGTAGTCGTTGATCCGCCACGGAAGGACCGACACGACGCGACCGTCCGGGTTTCGGTACCAGTTCTCCATTGCCGGATGGGTCCAGACCATCTGTGCGTGCTGTCGGTCGACGGCCTCGTTGTATCGATCGTTGACCTCGGTCCGGCACTCCATCGCGCCGAGGTTTTCCGATTGCATCAACTTCAATGCATCCATGATGTAGCGGACCTGACATTCCAGGATCGTGATGAAGCTCCCCCCGTGTCCCAGGCCGGTGTTCGGTCCGGTCATGACGAAGAAATTGGGGAAGTCAGGAACTGTGATCCCCAGGTAGGCGCGCGCGTCGTGCTCGCCCCAGATTTCTCCGGTGGACCGGCCGGATCGACCGACGATGTCCATCGGGTAAAGAACGCGCACACTGTGGAAACCCGTCGCCATGACAATGACATCCAGCTGGTGCTCGACGCCGTTCGTGTCGACGAGTCCAGAAGGTGTCAGGGCGTCGACTCCGTGGGGCACCAGTGTGACGTCGGGCTTACGAAGCATCGTGAACCAGCCGTTGTCCAGCAGCATCCGCTTACCAAAGGGCGGATAGTCAGGAAGAGATGCCTCGATCAGATCTGTTCGATCACCCAGCTGATCGCGGAGATAGCGTTCGTAGAACTTGCGATGACCATGGTTGGTCGCATTGATCGAGGCGCTCGGCTCGGGCCAGGTGGGGTCGACCTGGAGGGACGGGTACACCTTGTCGTTGAAGATCCACGACAGACGCGCCCGGTACCACTCGCGATACCCGGGGATGTTGTCCATCAGCCAATGGACGCCGTCGTCGATGGTCGTGAAGTAGTCGTCGTTCGGTGCGATCCACTGTGGTGAGCGCTGGAAGATCGTCAGCGATCCGACACGATCCGCGATGGCCGGGCCGATCTGCATAGCACTGGCTCCGGTACCGACGATGCCCACTCGCTTCCCACGGAGCGACTCGGGATCGTCGAGCTCGCTCGGCCACTCGGCGGAGTGGAAGAGGCGACCACGGAAGGTCTCGATTCCCGGAAGGCGCGGGATCTTCGGACGATTGAGCAGACCGACCGCGCTGATCAGGATGGGAGCCTCGAGGGTCTCCGGCGCCTCGCCTGGTCGCCGGACGGTCACACGCCAACTCTGACTCGACTCCTGGAACTCGGCGCGCGTCACCTCATGACGGAAGCGGACATTGCGCCGGATGTCGTTGGCCTCCGCAAAGTCCTCGAGATATCCCTGAACCTCGTCGCGCTTGCCGAAGTGGGTCGACCAGTTACGAGGGAACGACGAGATCGAGTAAAGGTGGCTCGGTGTATCAACTCCGGCGCCCGGATAGCGGTTCTCCCACCATGATCCGCCGACGTCGTCGTTCTTCTCCAGGATCACGTGAGGGATCCCAGCGCGGCTGAGCTCGACGGAGGCCAGCATCCCCGCGATGCCGGCGCCGATCACGATGGCGTGGAGTCGCTCGTCGCACTTGGCGGAGGCAGGCTTGATCTGCGGACCATTGACTATCTCCGCCATCATCGGCGCGAAGTCCGGCGGTACGGTCTCGCTGCAGGTGAAGTTGAGGATTCGCTCTACTTCCGAGCTGTCCAGCGTCCGCCGGGACGGCTCGTCCAGCGTCCACCAGCGTTCCACTGCGTCGATCAACGCGCTCCGGATTTCGGACTGAACCTCCTCCGGAAGTCCTCCCGTGGAATTGTCATCCATGCCCCGACTGCGCGTGGGTTGATAGCGGGGTGCCACCCACCGCTCATCGGCGGTCAGCTCCAGCAACACGGCGAGCATGGTCGGAACATTGCCCCGTAACACCGCCGAACGCAGGTGGTCACGGTCCAGGTCAGTGACGATAGTCATGCCATGCAGGCTAACAGTCGTTAGTGACACAACCAAGTGCGATCTTAATATTCCGATTATTGCTTGAAAACTTCGCTTGACCCGCGAGGATGCCGATGACAGTATGAGCCACATCATACTAACCGCGGTAAGCATTCAGGAAGTTGAGGAACCATGGATCTGTCGACAAGTGTCGAATCGGATGCCACTGATATGCGACGGAGTTCAGGTCCGCTTGTCCGATCCCTCACAGCGACCCAGTCGTCACCGCTAGGGCGAGCGACGTTAGGCGACCAGCTACGCCGCCACTCGCAGAGTCGATACTCGAAGCCGGCGATCGTGTCGTATGCCCCAGGTGGTCGACGCACCGTGACCACCTACGGTGCGCTCAATCAGGATGCCAACCGGGCATCCCACATGTTCCTCGGACTCGGTGTTTCCCGCGGTGACCGGGTCGCCGTGATGGCCCGCAATCGCGTGGAGTCGATAGTCGCCTACTACGGTGCTCTCAAAATAGGGGCGGTGTACTCCGGCATCAATGTCCTTTTCGGACCTAACGAAGTGGCTCAACAGATCGGGCACCTCGAGCCCGCGGTTGTGGTCGTGGCCGCGGAATTCCTGCCGGTACTGGAAGAAGCGCTGGCGGGACTCGGTACCCGCCCCGAAATCGTTGTTCTCGACAGCACGGACGAGTTCGGCGGCCACTGCTTCGATCAACTCCTCGAGTCCTCGTCGCCGACAGAGCCGGATTGTGATGTGGACGAGCACGATCTCGCAATGATCGTGTACACCAGTGGAACCGAGGCGGCTCCGAAGGGCGTCATGCTGCCGCATCGCAACTACCTGGTCTCCACCGCACCCGCGTACACATGGGGACTGCGATGCCTGGACGATGACGTCTGGCTCTACGTCATGCCATTCCACACTATTGCCGGAATCGGCTCCCTGACCTCGCTCCTGCTATTGGGAGCGACGCTCGTGCTCCCGGCCAGCCTCGCGCCTGCCGACGCTTTGCACATGATCAAAACGGAGCAGATCACCGTCCTGGCTCAAACCCCGACCTTCTTCATCTCGCTCGCAGATCATCCTGACTTCGGTCCTGAGACTGTCGGGACCATCCAGCGCTGCCTGACCTACGGAGGTCAGGTCTCGCCGCGAACGGTGGACGCATGGCACCACGCGGCGCCCGCATCGGTGTGGGGCACCTACTGGGGTCAGTCCGAGTTGACGCAGTTGGGCTCCGTCGGCTGGTTCAAGCGACTCGAGGACATTCCCGATCAGGATCCGACCTGGATCGGCAAGCCTGTAGGCCATCTCGAGGTCAAGGTGGTCGATGCCGACGGAAATGAAGCAGAGCGAGGTGAACTCCTCTGTCGCACGCCGTCGGTGATGCTGGGTTACTACAAGGATCCCGAGAAGACCGCCGCTGTCCTCGACGGTGGTTGGGTCCACACCGGCGACATCGTACGTCGCGATTCGGAGGGCAACATGTTCTTCCTCGATCGCAGCAAGGACATGATCAAGACGGGCGGCTACAACGTGTCCTCGCAGGAGGTCGAGCGAGTACTACAAGCCCACCCCGAGGTGTCGCGCGCCGCCGTCGTGGGACTTCCGGACGATTACTGGTCCGAGGCGGTCACCGGCTTCGTCATCGTCGTAGACGGCAGCGATCTCACCGGCCAGGAGTTGCGAGACCACTGCAAGGCCGTGCTCGCAGGCTATAAGGTTCCAAAGGCGATCACGATTGTGGACGAGCTGCCCACGGACCCTCAGGGGAAGCTGCTCAAGAGAGAACTACGCCGCCTGTATGCAAAGGACTGAAACGCTGAACATCGATCCTGCCAGCAGCGCGACACCCGGATCCGGTCGACCACGGCTTGAAGGTCTTCCAAGCAGACGTGACGACATACTGGCCGCGGCGGCCGAATACTTCGCTGATCAGGGCTACCACTCGGCCGGTATGCGTGGCATCGCAGATTCGGTGGGAATCAAGGGCGCGAGCCTCTACAACCACTTCACCTCGAAAGAGGAGATCCTCTACGCGATCGCGCTCAAGATGACCCGGGACCCGGTCGATGAGCATCTACTCGTCCTCGACGAACCTGGAACACCGGCCGAGCGTCTCACCTCGCTGATCGATGTTCATCTGCGGCATCTAGCGATGAACAGGGTCGAGCATCTGGTCAGCCTACGAGAGATCTCGGCGCTTACCGACGAACACCGTATGAGGGTGCTCGAGTACCGCAAGTACTACCAGAGGCGTGTGCGCGATGTGATTGCTGCCGGGGTCCGCGCCGGAGAGTTCGAAATCGCCGACCCACAACGTGCGGCTGTTGCGGTGCTCGACCTCATGAATGGTGTGAGCTGGTGGCTTCGAGACGACCACGATATCGAGGCGCTGGTGGCAACCTACGTGGATTACATCGTCGTCGGAATTCTCCGTCACCGTCCCGGAACGCAGAGTGGTAACGGCGGTACGCCCAGCTGACGGTGACGGCCGTTCAGCTCGAAAACAGGTGATCCCCCTCCACCCGACGTGGAGGGGGATCACTTGTTTTCGGGCTCGATCAGAGTGCCCGCCGCAACAAAGGAACCAAAGCGTCCGGATTCGCAATGGGGTTTGGGTTGGTCCCGCACCAGATGTCCTTGAACGTGTACGTAGCCAGACTGGGGAGGTCGTTTTCGGTCAGCCCGACTTCTCCCAGCGATCTTGGCATGCCGAGCCGCCGGATGAGCGAGTCCGCCAACTCGTGAGCGGGCGTTTGCGGCGCACCCAAGGACGCACTGATCAGCGCCTGGCGATGCTCGTTGACCTCGCGGTTGTACTCGAGTGCGAAAGGCGCCATGACACACGAGGTGTACCCGTGCGGGACGTTGAACGAGCCGCCGAGTGCATGCCCGACGGCATGGCTGACGCCCATGTCGAGGCCTGCGACGATCGCGACCATTGACGACCATGCACCGACCTGGCACATCAGCCGCGCATCCACGTCGTCGGTGTTCTCCTTCACTCGGACGAGTCCTTCGGAGAGCAGTCGTATGGCATTCATCGCCATCCCGTCGTAGTACCCGTTCGATTCGAGCGAGCCCAAGGTCTCGAAGGCGTGGTCCAGTGCGCGAACCCCGGTCGACAGCCACAGCCACTCCGGCGTGTGCAGCGTGAGTGCAGGATCGAGGATGACAGCCTTCGGGGTCATCGCCGGATGCAAGTAACCCTCTTTGACGTTGCTCTTCTCATCCGTCGACCCGGCCAACGCGTTGAACTCACCTCCCGCCAGGGTCGTGGGCGCCACCACTACCGGGATCTTCGGGGCGGAGAAGGTGGGGGCGGTCACCGATGTGTCGGGATTGACCTGCAGGTGGTAGGCGTCCATTTGCGATGCCTCGCGAACTCCGTGCTCCAGAGTGATTGCAAGGATCTTCGCCAGGTCCGTCGCCGATCCGCCGCCCACGCACAACAGCATGTCCGGATCGGCGTCGGCAGCAACTCGGGTGGCAGCAATGACGTCTTCGCGCGGTACATGGGGTCGAACCGCATCGAACAGTCCCACGAATCGATCACCCAGTGCCTCGATCACCCGAGCGATCTCGTCGGTCTGCGAGTTGAGCGTCCCGCTACATACGACGAAGACGCGGTTCGCCCCGAGCAATTCTGCTTCCTGGGCTGCGGCCTCCGCGACCGGAGCGCCAATGCGGACTCTCTCCATGGACGGCAGAGAGACAAGTGATGACTGCACGGCAATACCATCTTTCTTTCTTGATCCTCAATCCACCACGACGTCGTCAAGAGCGCTCAGCTCTCCCTCGGTCTGTTCAGGAGTGGGATAGAGCGTGGATCCGGCGCTGGGAAATGTCTCGCACCCCGTCGCAGGCTAACAGTGGTTACCCTATAGGAGATTTGTGGCGCACGCCACAATCGATTGTGTGCTTGGCTGGCGAAACCATGGGGCGAGGTGAGGTCATGGGAGACATTGCAGGCTTGATCTGCATTTATCTATTAATACCCGCGGCTTAGATGAAGAGCGCTGTTGCATCTCCAGTGCCAGACAAGGATCGGTTACGGTGGATTCGATTCGCAAATTGTCGAACTACCTAACCGCTGGTTGTCTGTTTCTGGAACCAATTGCGTGATGGCGCGAGGGTTGAGTACTGGGATGATGTAGCCATCACTGACACTCTGGTGACGGACGCCGAATCCAGTGCGGCACCCTTCCCAACACTCAGGTGCATGGTGTCGACGGCGCGGCATGCATCGACTTCACCGTGGAGAAACGCCTCGAACTTGCCTTGGTCGGAACAGCGGCACTGTGGTGAACAATTATCGCGAGGCGTGCCGCGGGTCGATCCCGCTGCAAAGACTTGGAATATCGGGGACGAAGGTTCTTCTTCCGAGATTCACTCCGCCGAAGCTGACCATTGCAGTCGGTCCGGCAAAGTTAGTCGAGACCCTCGGCTTCTGCTGGGGCTTCGAGACTGGGCATACCCACGGTAAATCCGCTGCTGTCGCACGACGCGAACTGTTTCTTCGACTGGATGGACCGTCAGCTCGAGGACATGATTTCGGGGTTCGATTACCTGCGTATCGAAAGGAGGTGCTGCGTTATCTGCGTGAGCAAGGGGCCACCGAAGAGCAGATCACGATGATGTTGCGTCACTTCGGTTCTAAGAGCGCGGTGTCACATCGGCAACCGCCTTTCTGATTGCCGCGCCACCCTCGCCGGAGGCCCTGGTCGTGTCACTCGCCCTCGATCAATGGATCTTCCAGTTCGAGAAGCGCGACCTCGTCCGGATGCAAGTTTTCGTTCGGATCCACGGACCGGGTCAACCGATCGTTCGGACCCAATTCGTCTGGCGCCTGGATGATTTGAAGACCTCGTGCCAAGATCTCGACTCGTCCACGGTTCTCGTTGCTCGTGAGATCTGCTGCGAAAGCAGCAGCTACGGCGTCGCGTGCCAGAGCCTCCGCCAGGTCCCAATCAAGGATGTAATCCTCGACCGAAAGGTTCGCTTCTCGCCGGCTCAGCGCGGCCGAAGTGCATCCTTGAAAGTAGAGAGCGACCAACTCCTGAGCACCGTCCCATTCCGCCTCCAGGCCGAGGGCTACCGTGTTCTCCCGCAACGCGGATCGAAGGTCGAGCGCGTCAGCTGCTCTCATCGGGGGTGACGCGCGCACCTTGCTCACGTACTCCTCGAACCCGATCGCGGCGACAGTCCCGACGACATCAACTACTGCGGGCCAATTCGGCCCCAGATGGCTGGCGAGGTCGACGTCCGTGATGGTTGTCGACTCGATGTGTCGGATAAGCGAATCGAGCGAACGATCTGCGTCGTCGTAGAGTCCATCTCGTTGCGCCTGACGAAGCCACTCCGCTTCTGCGACTATCGCATCTCCGGGAATCGAACCGGCGTTCTCGAAAGCTTCATCAATGGATAGCTCAGTACCGACAGCGACTTGGGTCCCCCAAGCCGCTCCGTTGACTCGCAAGAGCTCCGCAGCAGTCTGTACCACGTTCGTCAAACGAACCGACGCGTCAGAAGAGCGACGCAACGCAGCCACATCGGGCCTCGACGGGATGGGTTCACACGCTGGATTGTGGCGTCCACGTTCCGCTTTCGTGATGGTCTCTTCGACGTTCGCAGAGGATGGGCGTGCAGCGAAGATCTTCGATACACCGATAGCACCAGCAGTAGCCACAGCGATGATCAATCCCGCTGCAACGAATTTCGCCCTCCGGGTCGCTACCGCATGCATGCTCTTGACTCCCCCTTCAGCGTGCCCCGGGACGATGCGAGCGAAATATCGGATTCTATCGCGAACGCTATCGGGCTCGTGGGACTTCAGTGTTCGGTCAAGCGCAACGTTGTTGCGGGGATCGGGGCGCCATAGGGAGTAGGTGCCTTGAAAGGGTTGTCAGACGACTTCGACGATCGCACAGTCGGGATGGGCGCGCCGGGCTCTCGTCCTTGCTGTACTCAGTCGAAGCCAAGAAATGTCGGGGGACGTAGTGGGGGAGCTGCTGCGGGCCGACGGTGATGTTCCGCGCGTACGGATGCACCCGAAACGATCGAGCGGCGATGACAACCGCGAGGCGATCACGGAAGAGCTCGCCGTCACCGAGGAATTGACGCATGGGGAAGGTCGCCGAACTTTGCATCAGTGACACCGCATCGATACTCGCGAGTGCAATCGTTGCGGCACAACACGGTGCATGCGTGTCGAGCGTGACGGCAGGGATCATGTGCGAAGAACTCGCCGACAGTAGCGCTCAGCGGTTCGGATAGCGTCAGGCGCTGACACGATCCAGGAGGCCGGCAATAAGAGCTTCGGCCTCTGTGACAATTCGTTCCACCAATTCGCCCACTGTGGGGATGTCGTGAATCAATCCTTGTACAGTCCCAGCCGTCCAGATGCCAGCCTCCGGGTCGCCGCTGTCGAACACCGCTCTGCCCCGCACACCGGCTACAAGATCTCGAACGTCTTCGAATTTGCCGCCGCTGGAAAGAATTTCGACAACCTCTTGGCTGATGCTGTTGCGTGCTACGCGAGCGGTATTGCGCAGTGACCTGAAAATCAGCTCGGTGTCCACCTCGGAGGCAGCAACTATCGCCTCTTTGATGTTGCGGTGAATCGGAGACTCCTCGGTACACATGAACCGAGTGCCCATGTTGATGCCGTCGGCGCCAAGCGCCAGGGCAGCCACCAATCCTCGCGCGTCGGCAAATCCACCGGACGCGATCATGGGAATGCTGATCCGTTCTGCTGCTGCAGCGATGAGGACGAGACCCGGTACGTCGTCTTCCCCTGGATGCCCGGCACATTCGAACCCGTCGATA
>Ga0153993_100969_pt1 | contig 10181 bp, 8 predicted proteins | sample TSNC077MetaG_FD_104706 | JGI IMG/M metagenome (GOLD analysis project Ga0153993, IMG submission 104706) | Attine ant fungus gardens microbial communities from North Carolina, USA - TSNC077 MetaG | ecosystem: Host-associated > Fungi > Mycelium > Unclassified | place: USA: North Carolina, Lumber...
GATTCATAGAGTAACAAAGTAGTTTGCGATACTAACAAGTTCAAGGAAACACCATGAGCCGCTATTCGATATTCAGCCTGCTGCGCAACGGTATGTCGTACCACGAAAACTGGGAACGCCAGTGGAAGAGTCCGGAGCCGAAGCAGGAGTACGACGTGGTGATCGTCGGCGGCGGCGGGCATGGTCTTGCCACGGCTTATTACCTCGCGAAGGAACACGGCGTGCGCAACATCGCGGTGCTCGAGAAAGGCTGGATTGGCGGCGGGAATACGGCGCGCAACACGACCATCGTGCGATCGAATTATCTGTGGGACGAATCGGCGGCGCTCTACGAAAAAGCAATGCAGCTTTGGGAAGGCCTTTCGCAAGACCTGAACTACAACGTGATGTTCAGCCAGCGCGGCGTGATGAACCTCGCGCATACGCTGCAGGATGTTCGGGATACTGAACGTCGTGTCAATGCAAACCGCCTGAATGGTGTCGATGCCGAATTCCTGACCCCGGAGCAGATCAAGCAGATCGAGCCGACCATCAATCTGAATAGCCGATACCCCGTGCTCGGCGCATCCATCCAGCGTCGCGGCGGGGTTGCGCGGCACGACGCCGTTGCGTGGGGTTATGCGCGCGGCGCGGATCAGGCCGGCGTGGATATCGTGCAGAACTGCCAGGTCACGGGCATTCGGCGCAACGGCAGTCAGGTCGTGGGCGTGGATACGACCAAGGGTTTTATCAAGGCGAAAAAAGTTGCGGTGGTCGCGGCAGGCAACACTTCGACGCTCGCCGATATGGCCGGCATCCGCTTGCCGCTCGAAAGCCATCCGCTCCAGGCGCTCGTGTCCGAGCCGATCAAACCCGTGGTCAACACGGTAGTGATGTCGAACGCCGTGCACGCGTACATCAGTCAGTCCGACAAGGGCGATCTGGTGATCGGTGCGGGCGTGGATCAGTACACGGGCTTCGGTCAGCGCGGCAGTTTTCACATCATTGAAGGGACGCTCGAGGCGATCGTCGAAATGTTCCCTGTGTTCTCGCGGGTGCGCATGAACCGGCAGTGGGGCGGGATTGTGGATGTATCGCCGGATGCGTGCCCGATCATCAGCAAGACCGACGTCAAAGGCCTGTATTTCAATTGCGGATGGGGTACGGGTGGCTTCAAGGCGACGCCGGGTTCCGGTTGGGCGTATGCCCACACGATTGCCAAAGACGAGCCGCATCCGCTGAACGCACCGTTTTCCATCGACCGCTTTTATACCGGTCATCTCATCGACGAGCACGGCGCCGCCGCTGTCGCCCACTAATCTGCCCGGAGAGAAAAGACATGTTGCTGATCGAATGCCCCTGGTGTGGACCGCGTGCCGAAACCGAATTCTCGTGCGGCGGCGAAGCAGACATTGCGCGACCGCTCGACACCGAAAAGCTCACCGACAAAGAATGGGGCGACTACCTGTTCATGCGCAAGAATCCGCGCGGTGTGCATCGTGAGCAATGGATGCATGCACAAGGATGCCGCCGCTGGTTTATGGCGCAGCGCGATACCGTGAGCTACGCGTTCCAGGGTTACGACACGTTCGCGCGGCCGCTCGCCGTGATGGAATCGAAAGAAGAAGGACAAGCGAAATGAGCCAGAAAGACCGACTCGCCACGGGCGGGCGCATCAACCGCGCAATCTCGCTCACGTTCACGTTCAATGGCAAGACGTATCAGGGTCATCAGGGCGACACGCTTGCGTCCGCGCTGCTCGCCAACGGCGTGCATTTTGTGGCGCGCAGCTGGAAGTATCATCGGCCGCGCGGCATTGTGACCGCTGACGTCGCCGAACCGAATGCGGTCGTTCAGCTCGAAACCGGCGCGTACACCGTGCCGAATGCACGCGCTACCGAGATCGAGTTGTATCAGGGACTGGTCGCGACGAGCGTGAACGCGAAGCCGAGCATTGAAAACGATCGCATGGCCGTGAACCAGAAGATCGCGCGTTTCATCCCGGCCGGTTTTTACTACAAGACCTTCATGTGGCCGCGCAAGTTCTGGCCGAAGTACGAAGAAGTGATCCGCGATGCAGCCGGTCTCGGCAAGGCGCCGGAACAGGTCGATGCCGATCGATACGACAAATGCTTCGCGCATTGCGACGTGCTGGTGGTCGGCGCGGGGCCGTCGGGTCTTGCCGCGGCGCACGCGGCGGCATTGTCGGGCGCTCGCGTGATTCTGGTCGACGATCAGCCTGAACTCGGCGGATCGTTGTTGTCGTGCCGTGCGGAAATCGATGGCGCGCCGGGCTTGAAATGGGTGCAAAAGATCGAGGGCGAACTGCGCAAGATGCCGGACGTGAAGATCCTGTGCCGCAGCACGGCGTTCGGTTATCAGGACCATAACCTCGTCACCGTCACGCAACGTCTGACCGAACATCTGCCGGTTTCGATGAGGAAGGGCACGCGCGAACTGCTTTGGAAAATCCGCGCCAAGCGTGTGATTCTCGCGACCGGCGCGCAGGAACGTCCCATCGTTTTCGGCAATAACGATCTTCCTGGCGTGATGCTGGCGTCGGCGGTGTCTTCGTATTTGCATCGATACGCCGTGCTGCCCGGACGCAACGCGGTCGTGTTCACGAACAACGATAGTGGCTATCAATGCGCGCTCGATCTCAAGGCAGCGGGCGCACAAGTCACGGTCGTCGACCCGCGTCTCGCCGATGAAAAAGGCGCGTTGCAAGCTCAGGCAAAACGCTATGGCGTGAAGGTGCTGAATGACTCGGTCGTCACCGCGGCGCACGGCAAGCTGCGGGTGGCATCGGTCGAGATCAGCGCTTATTCCAGCGGCACCGTGGGCGTGAAGCAGACGGATCTGTCCTGCGATCTGCTCGCCATGTCCGGTGGCTGGAGCCCGATCCTGCATTTGTTCGCGCAGTCCGGCGGCAAAGCGCACTGGCACGACGAAAAATTGTGTTTCGTACCGGGCAAGGCCATGCAGGCAGAGAGCAGCGTGGGCGGTTGTGCGGGTGAATTCACGCTTGCCCGTTCGATTCGCTTTGCCGTTGACGCCGGCGTTGATGCAGCGCGCGCTATTGGCTTGATCGTCGCTCGCCCCACGCCTTTGCAAGTCGCGGAGGTCAGCGAAGCGCCGTTGGCGCCTTTGTGGCTCGTCGGTGGCCGCGAGTTGGCAACACGGGGTCCTAAGCAATTTATCGATTATCAAAACGATGTATCCGCCGCCGATATTTTCCTCGCAGCACGCGAAGGCTTCGAGTCGGTCGAGCACGTAAAGCGCTACACAGCAATGGGCTTTGGCACCGATCAAGGCAAGCTCGGCAACATCAACGGCATGGCAATCCTTGCGCTGGCGTTGAACAAGACCATCCCTGAAACGGGCACGACGACGTTCCGCCCGAACTACACGCCGGTGACTTTTGGCACGTTTGCCGGACGCGAACTGGGCGAGTTTCTCGATCCGGTTCGCAAGACCGCGGTGCACGAATGGCACGTTGAAAACGGCGCCGCGTTCGAGGACGTCGGCAACTGGAAACGGCCGTGGTACTACCCGCGTCCGGGTGAAGACATGCACGCGGCGGTCGCGCGCGAGTCGCTTGCCACGCGCACGAGCGTGGGCATTCTGGATGCATCGACGCTCGGCAAGATCGATATTCAAGGTCCCGATGCAGCCAAGCTGCTCAACTGGGTTTATACGAACCCGTGGAGCAAGCTGGAAGTCGGCAAGTGCCGTTACGGTTTGATGCTCGACGAAAACGGCATGATTTTCGACGATGGCGTGACCGTTCGCCTCGCCGATCAGCATTACATGATGACCACCACGACCGGCGGCGCGGCGCGTGTCTTGACGTGGCTGGAACGCTGGCTGCAAACCGAGTGGCCCGACATGCGCGTGCGTTTGGCATCGGTCACGGATCACTGGGCGACGTTCGCCGTAGTAGGCCCGAACAGCCGCAAGGTCTTGCAGAAAGTCTGCCGCGATATCGACTTTGCGAACGCTGCGTTTCCATTCATGAGCTATCGGGAAGGGACCGTTGCTGGCGCGGCGTCGCGTGTCATGCGCATCAGCTTTTCCGGCGAACTCGCCTACGAAGTCAACGTGCCCGCAAACGTAGGCCGTGCAGTGTGGGAAGCCTTGATGGCGGCCGGCGCCGAATTCGACATCACGCCTTACGGCACCGAAACCATGCACGTGTTGCGTGCGGAGAAGGGCTACATCATCGTGGGTCAGGATACGGACGGTTCCATGACACCTTACGACCTCGGCATGGGCGGTCTTGTCGCGAAGTCGAAGGACTTCCTTGGCAAGCGGTCGCTGACGCGCTCGGATACGGCCAAAGCGGGACGCAAGCAGCTTGTCGGATTGCTCGCCGAAGACGGGTCGTTTGTCATTCCGGAAGGCTCGCAGATCGTCGCGGGTCCGTTCAGCGGCGAGACGGCGCCGATGCTCGGTCATGTCACATCGAGCTATTTCAGCCCTATTTTAAAGCGCTCGATCGCGATGGCGGTCATCAAGGGCGGTCTCGACAAGATCGGCGAAGCGGTGATGATCCCGCTCGCCGGCGGCAAGCAGATGCCCGCAAAAATCACCAGCTCGGTGTTCTACGACAGCGAAGGAGCACGTCAACATGTGGAATGAAAACGGCAGTAACCAGACGGTCGTGGATCGCGCGATCGGGCAGGGCGTGTGGCAGGAGTCTCCGCTGGTGGGCGCCGACAATTTGCTGAAGAAACATCAGGCGGCAACGTCGAAGGCGTTTCGTCTGGTTGAGCGGCCGTTCCTTGAACTCGTGAATTTGCGGGGCGACCTGCGCGATGCCGCGTTTGTCGCCGCGGTTGAAAACGTGCTTGGCTGCAAACCGCCCGAGAAGGTGAATACCACGGCGACGGGCAACGGATACGATGTGTTGTGGCTAGGTCCCGACGAATGGCTCGTGCGCTCGGTTGCATCGCACTCGGCCACGCAAGCCGCGCCAATGGAAGCAAAACTGCGCGATGCATTCAAGGGCTTGTATGCGGCTGCCGTCGATATCGGCAGCGGCTACACCGTGCTCGAAATCAGCGGCGCACGTACCCGCGATGTCCTCGCTCGCGGTTGTCCGCTCGATTTGCATCCGCGTTTGTTTGGCATCGGCCAATGCGCGCAAAGCCATTATTTCAAAGCATCGGTGACGATCATTCCGACCGGAGCAGACAGCTTCGACCTGGTGATCCGCCGCAGCTTCGCGGACTACTTCGTGAAGATCATGCTCGACGCGGCAGAGCCGCTGATGTCGTGAAACTCTACGAACCAATCAGTCCTGCCGGACGCGGCTGGCGCATCGTGGTCGATGAGCTGGTCGTGCACACGCGCATCGGGTTATACGATCGTGAGTATCTTGCGCCGCAACCTGTCGCTATCGACGCAAGCCTTCATTATCGTGGCGTTCCGGTTGAAGGGAATACGGATGGTTTGATCGATTATGAAGGATGGTGTGCGCGGGTTTCGGCGTATCTGGAAAGCAAGCCGCACACGCGCTTGCTTGAAACCCTTGCGCTCGAAGTGGCGGCGTTGTCCTTCACGGAATGGCCCGCGCTCGATGCGTTGACGCTGCTTTTGTACAAGCCGAAGATCCGCGAAGGCACGCGACGTGTCGGGGTCGAGCTTGACTGGCATCGCGCTGACTTCGACGCGTGGTGCGTATCGTCCGGGTCGCACGCAGCGGCATTACGCTAAAACAAGAATGTCGTCCACGCGCGTTGAAACCGCCGGGCTTTCGCAACTTGCCTGCGAGCAACGCGACGCGCATGCGGCGCTCGCGCTGCTTGATCGCAGTATTGCGCTTGGGCACCGGCGCATTGCCTTGATCCGATACCTGCACGCGCAATACCTCGACGCACCGCTTTGCGCGCGGCATCACGATTACGTGCAAAAGATCGCCGAGCGCTTGAGCACGGAGACCATCGCGCGTTTGGCCGAAGCAGCTCGGACACGGCTTGAGCGCTAGTCGTCCGCGACCGTTTCCATCTGCCGCGCCTTCGCTCCACGCGCGACGAAATACGGTGTGTCCACACGCTCCAGAGGCGCATGACCGCGAATTGCATCGGCGATCTTTTCCGCGAGCATGATGGTCGGCGCGTTCAGATTGCCAGTCACTATTTGCGGCATGATCGACGCATCGATCACACGCAACGATTCGATTCCATGGACGCGGCCTTCGGTATCGACCACGGCCATGTCGTCGTAACCCATCTTGCACGAACACGACGGATGGTAAGCAGTTTCCGCGCGCTGCTTGACGAAAGCATCGAGCTGATCGTCGGTCTTCAGGGCAGCGCCGGGATGGAGCTCGCGTCCACGATATTTCTTCAGTGCCGGCTGATGCATGATCTCGCGCGTGATGCGGATTGCATCGCGGAATTCACGCCAGTCGAGCGGATCCGACATGTAGTTGAACAGGATGCTCGGATGCGCATTCGGATCGCGCGATTTCAATTTCACGCGCCCTCGGCTCGGTGAGCGCATCGACCCGACATGCGCCTGGAAACCATGCATCTTGATGGGATTCGACCCGTTGTAGTTGATCGCGACCGGGAGGAAATGGTACTGAATGTTGGGCCAGAGATCGTCGTCGCGCGTGCGGATAAAACCGCCTGCCTCGAACTGGTTACTTGCACCAATGCCCGTGCCTTTGAACATCCATTCCATGCCGATCTGCGGCTGGTTCCACCACTGCAACGCAGGATACAGCGATACAGGTTCGAGGCATTCGTACTGCATGTACATCTCCAGATGATCCTGAAGATTCTCGCCTACGCCGGGCGCGTCGTGGACCAATGGGACATCGAGTTCACGCAACCATGTCGAGCGACCGACGCCCGAGCGCTGCAGCAACTGGGGCGATGCAATTGCGCCGCTGCATACAAGCACTTCGCGGCGCACATGCGCGCTCACGCGTTCGCCGCCATGAAGATACGCTACGCCAATGGCTCGTTTGCCCGAGAACAGCACGCGGTCTGTCACGGCGTGCGTGACGATAGTGAGATTCGGCCGGCCTTTCGCGCGGTCGAGATAACCTCGCGCCGTGCTCGATCTGCGTCCTTGCGGCGTAACTGTTCTGTCCATTGGACCGAAGCCTTCCTGGCTGTAGCCGTTGAGGTCGTCGGTGCGCGGATATCCGGCTTGCACGCCGGCATCGACCATTGCGGCGAACAGGGGATTGTTGCCGGGCTTTGATGTTGTCACGTGGACCGGACCCTCGCCGCCATGGTATGGATTGGGTCCGGCGTCGCGCGTCTCGGCCTTGCGGAAATACGGCAGGCAATCGGAATAGGTCCAGTTTTCGAGGCCTTTTCGTTCGGCCCAGCCGTCGTAGTCGAGCGCGTTGCCGCGGATATAACACATGCCGTTGATCAACGACGATCCACCTAGTCCCTTGCCGCGTCCGCATTCCATGCGACGATTGTTCATGTGCGGTTCGGGATCGGTTTCGTAGGCCCAGTTGTATCGACGGCCTTGTAGCGGATAGGCCAGCGCCGCCGGCATTTGCGTACGAAAATCGAAGCGGTAATCGGGACCGCCCGCTTCCAGCAGCAGGACGGTCACGTCGGTATCTTCTGTGAGGCGCGACGCCAGCACATTACCCGCCGAACCCGCGCCCACGATGATGTAATCGAACTCCTTCACGCTCATTGACCGCTCCTCAGAACACGGCTTGATAGGGACCCATCTCGACCTGAACGGACTTGATGCTCGTGTAGTGTTCGAGCGTGGTGATGCCGTTCTCGCGCCCCACGCCTGATTGCTTGTAGCCGCCAACAGGCATTTCCGCAGGCGACTCGCCCCACGTATTGATCCAGCAGATGCCAGCCTGGATTGCATGAATCACACGATGCGCACGTGCAAGGTTCTCGGTCACCACACCCGCGGCCAACCCATACGATGTTGCGTTTGCCCGGTCGATTACTTCGGTTTCCTCATCGAAGATCAGGATGCTCATGACAGGCCCGAAGATTTCTTCGCGCACAATGCGCATGCCATCGTGGCAATCAGTGAAGACGGTCGGTTCGACATATTGTCCTCGGGCGAACGCACCGTGCTCGATCCGCGATCCGCCCGCCAGCAGCCGCGCGCCTTCTTTCTTGCCGCTCTCTATAAACCCCAGCACCTTGTGCAACTGCGCTGCGCTGACCAACGGGCCGAAATTGGTGTTGGCGTCCGTCGGTGAACCAATCCGAATGCGCTCGATGCGCTCAAGAATCAGCGCTTCGAATTGCGCATATACCTCGCGCTGAACAAATACGCGCGTGCCGTTTGTACAAACCTGGCCCGAGCTGAAGAAGTTCGCGCTCATGGCAATGTCTGCGGCACGTTCAAGATTGGCGTCATCGAAAACGATCAGGGGCGACTTGCCGCCGAGTTCCATCGTGACTTCTTTCAACGACGAAGCGCCGGCCATCGACATGACCTTCTTGCCCGTTTCCACGCCGCCGGTGAACGACACCTTCGCTATGTCCGGATGTGCCGCGAGCATTGCGCCGACGCGACCATCGCCCTGCACGACGTTGAATACGCCCGCAGGAACGCCGGCTTCCGTGAAGATCTCGGCGAGCTTCAACGTGCTTAAGGGCGTGACTTCGCTTGGCTTGAAGATCATCGCGTTGCCGGCGGCGAGGGCGGGCGCTGCCTTCCAGCACGCGATCTGAATTGGATAATTCCACGCGCCAATGCCCGCGCAAACGCCGAGCGGTTCGCGGCGCGTGTAAACGAACGATGTCGGGCGCAGCGGAATTTGCCGGCCTTCTATGGCCGTTGCGAGTCCGGCGTAGTACTCGATCACATCGGCGCCCGTGACAATATCGACTGCCCGTGTTTCCGCGATCGGCTTGCCTGTATCGCGTGTTTCGAGCGCGGCAAGTTCGTCGTTGCGTTCGCGCAGAATCTGCACCGCGCGACGCAGGATGCGTGAGCGCTGCATGGCGGTCATGGCCGCCCATTCACGCTGTCCGTCATGCGCTGATCGTACGGCACGATCGATATCGGCTTCGCTCGCCTGTTGCACGCTTGCAAGCGTTTCGCCGGTGGCGGGATCGGTCGTGGTGAAGGTTTCGCCGCTGGTGGCGTCGACGTAAGCGCCGCCAATGTAGAGGCGCTGCAATTCGAATGCGGGCATGGCGTAGTCCTCAGGTGAATGTGCGGCCGCGTGTATCGAGCACGAGGTCGATGTAGTCGTTGGCGAGCCGCACCGCGGCCTTGGTGTCAAAGGGTTCCCCCGACAATGCGCCGCGCAGCCACAAACCGTCGATCAGCGCGGCCAGGCCGCTCGCAGCACGACGCGCTGCAACACGCGGCAAAACCTTGGAGAAATCGGCGCACAGGTTGGAGTAGAGCCGGCGCGTATTGATGCGTTGCAGGCGCTGCAGTTGCGGTTTGTGCATGCTCTCCGACCAGAACGCGAGCCACGTCTTCGTGACCGGATTGCTGACTTGCGCCGCATCGAAATTCGCTGCGACGGCGGCTCGCAAACGTGCTCGCGGTTCGTCTTTCGCAAGGCGGCGTTTGCGCGAAGTCGCGTTCCACAGATCGCGCAGAACGTGGCGCATGGTGGCTTCGAGCAGGCCGTCTTTATCGCCGAAATAATGGCTGACGATACCCGTCGATATGCTCGCGCGCTGTGCGACAGATGCGAGCGTGGTCCCGGGAAGACCTGCATGGTCGATGGTGAGCAGGGTCGCATCGATCAACTGCGCCCGGCGGATCTCGCGCATTCCAAGCTTGGGCATAAACGTTATCTCTATAGCGGTTACCAGATGCATGATCCGGATGCTATGGATTTTATATTGAACGGTCAATCAATAAAAAACCGCGATGTCGGTTCCGGGCAAACCCATGTCGCGTTTCAGGCGCATCTCGGATGCGGGACGGGACTACGCTCGTATGACGGTGCATGGCGCTGTCAGCCATGCGGATCGTCCACGAGAACGGAGACAAGCATGAGCAACAATCGCGGTGTTGTGTATTTAGGGCAGGGCAAGGTGGAAGTGCAATCCATCGACTATCCGAAGATGGTCGATCCAGCCGGCCGGCAAATCGGCCACGGCGTGATTCTCAAGGTCGTCACCACCAACATTTGCGGGTCCGACCAGCACATGGTCCGAGGCCGGACGACCGCTCAGGTCGGGCTCGTGCTCGGACACGAGATCACCGGCGAAGTCATTGAA
>Ga0153993_100970_pt1 | contig 10181 bp, 17 predicted proteins | sample TSNC077MetaG_FD_104706 | JGI IMG/M metagenome (GOLD analysis project Ga0153993, IMG submission 104706) | Attine ant fungus gardens microbial communities from North Carolina, USA - TSNC077 MetaG | ecosystem: Host-associated > Fungi > Mycelium > Unclassified | place: USA: North Carolina, Lumber...
CCGGACTCCGGCATTGAACTCAGTTACTTACCCTCCAAGCAGGAAGGTGCGAACATTCCCCACTATTACCGTTGCGTACCTATAGTTTTCATTTCCGTGGTCAATTGGACTCCACGTTTGGACGGAAACAGGCACGCAGTTGGTAATCGCTCTGCAAACCATGCTTTGATGCGTTCAGCGTCGCCTCAACCCTGGACGATTGTCCGATACTTCGCCTATGGGTGTCTTACCTACGACGGGCCGACAATGCGCGAACCTGCGATCGGGCGACACCGAGAATTCGGACATGCGAAAGGAGGAGCCTGCTCCCCTCAACGACAGTCTGCGAGGTCCTAAAATAGCTGCAGCACAGTTGAATTCGAGAGGTGCGAATTGTATAGCCCCCCGGCTGCAAAGCTGGGACACCGCTACTGATGGCCATGGCCAGCGTGTGTGGCCACGCATAGGGTCAACTGACGCTCGACACGCTGGTTGGCACCCAGTAGCGGAGCGTGTCTCTCGAATAATCGACGTTGCGGGACAACTGATCAGCTGGGCGCAGGCTATCGAGAAAACCCCGCACGCTTCAATGGCCTTACGCGAACCCGCGTTCGTTTCGTCGCAAGTCATCAAGACACGACCGAGGCCCACCGGTTGTGTGGCATACGTGAGCAACTCCCGCAGAGCAGTCGACGCTCTCCCTTTCCGGTGTTCCGACGGCCGGACCCCTTCTTACCGTCTCGAGCGATCCGCCAGTTGGTTGCCGGGACAATGTCGGGCCCGGCAACGCCGCCGGCTGCGCGAACAGCTCCTGCACCCTCTGTCCAAATCCATCGCGGGATGCAACCAGATCGATCTACCCAACTACTGCGACGACCGATGAACCTGCATTCCGGCAATGCGCGTCGCAGACTCAGAGGACCCGACTAGAGATTGCGTCCGATTCACCACATAGAGAAGGGCCCCCGAGCATTGCTCGGGGGCCCTGTGAGGCGTCGGGTTTTAAAGTACGACCAAGTCAGATGACTGTCGACGTGACCTTTCGTTCGCCAACTGGATTGCTGTCCACGGAACCTCCCACGGCCACGTCAGCGACAACCGGATCGGAATCGTAGTAGTACTTGAATTACACACTCGACGTTTGCGATTGCTGGCATTTTCGGAGGCGGCGAATCTAGCTGCGGATATACCGTTTCTACCGTTGGCGAGATTCGGCCTGTTTCGGATCTACTGCGTACCCTCTGCGTACCGAGGGTTGCGAGCCCACTTTCCGGGGTCGCGGAAAGTGGCCGGCCGATGGCGCATGCCTGGCATGCCCCATCCTGATGTCCACCCGGCGGACACCTGATCGGGTTTCAACACTGATCAGGTCGTGGATGGGGTACGTGTGACGTACCCCTTATTCGTGGTGCCAGGAAAAAGGGTGTCCAGTGGGTGTACACCCTTTTTGTCGGCGTCGACAAAAAGGGGCTTCTGTCGCCGGGGACATCCGTTTTGCGGGATCCCACAAAATCTCGGACCGTCGGCTTTTCAGGCGCGCGCCTGAAAAGGTCCCCGGGGCCGGGAATCTTTACGGGATCCCGTAACGCTTCTCAGCGCCGGGAAGCGTGGGCGAGAGTTCGTCGGCGGTCGCCTGAAAACTTTCGCGGCGCGGCGAAAGTTTCCGAGAGCCCGGAACTTTGCGGGCTCACGCAAAGTTTCCTGCCGGAAGACTCCGCGATCCCGGAAAGTTTCCCGAGCAGGCTCGGAAAAGGGTGTCAGTACTACCGACACCCTTCGAGCTGGGGTCAGTACTACTTACACCAGCTCGGCGTCGGACCTTTTCGTTGGCGTCACCGAAATGGTCTGGTGTCGGTTCGACCGACACCAGACCTGCCCGTAGTTGAAATCCAGTCGGCCACTGGAGGTTCCTGGCTGTTCAGGGTCAGCCCTGCGCGTGGCCCGTTTGCGAACGGGTCCGAAATGCTGCGCGTTCGTTAGACCCGTTCAGATTTTGCACCGTTTTCCGAGTGTCGACTTTCGGGGGTTCCTGGCTGGTCAGGATCGGTTTGCGGGCAGCGTTTTCGGGCGCTGTAAAAAAAGAAGTACTGAGGGCGGCCAGTCCCTATGCCCCCACCCCCTGAATCTTTTCGGGGGCGGGGGTAGGGACGGGGTTCAGACCGGCCAGGGCATCACGCGGGTGCCGAGCTGCTTTTCTGCGAATGTCGCGTCTTGGGTCGACATTCCGGTCTCTGCGGGCCTGAGGTGATCGCGTGTGCCGTCGCCTCGGCTGCGGTTGCAGGTCGAGTGGAGCAGTCTGTCTGCTTCGGTGCCGCCGTGTGATCGTGCGACCTGGTGGTCGGCTTCGAGTGGTGCGCCGTCGGGGTTGGCCTCGGGTTCGCGGAACATGCTTTCCCCGCACCAATAGCAGGGTGAGCCGTTGGTGTGGGTGCGCAGGAGGTAGTCGCGGCGTTTGACGTGTTTGTAACCAAGTCCGCGTTCGTGTCTGCTCGGTGTTGTCATCAGCGGAACCACGGCGCGGGTTCGGTGATGTTCTCGTCTTCTTTGTCGAGGCTGTGTCCGAGCTCGACCAGGGGCACGGCGAAGTGGTCGGGGATTTTGGCGAGCGTGTCGGCCATCGTGGGGTCTGCCTTGATCATCGTCATCCAGTGTTCGCGTCGTGCTGGTGTGATCGCGCCACGTCTGAAGGATGCGTCTACCAGGTCCTTGATGTCGCGTTCCTTGGCTGCTGCGGCGAGTACCCGGCCTTGTTCGGCGTCGGCGCGGAGCTGCGCGACGACACTCGGCGCGAGTGCGGTGAGTCCGGCTGCTGCGGCGACTGCTTCGGGGTCTGCGGGCGGTGTGGTGACCAGATCCTCGAGTGCGGCGACGGCTGTGTCGACGTCAGCGTCGGCGGGGAGTCCGAGGGCTTCGAGAATGTGCTTCCACTGTTCTTCGGTGACGGTGATGTCAGCCATGGGGGTGCTCCTGTTCGTGTGGTGCGTCGAGTTCGTTGATTGCGGCGATGATCGCGTCTTTGCTCATGCCGGAGACGCTGGCGCGGTCGAGGCCGCGGTCTACGGCATACAGCTCCCACAGCGGTCGCGCTGCTGCGTTCTTCGGGCGAGGAAACAGATCGGGGTCGACCTCGCGTGAGGGCTCGTCAGTTGTGGGTGAAATGACCACAACTGGATCCGGTTCGGGCTCCGGTGCAACCGTGGTGCTGGTGACTACGGTTGCGCCGATGCTGTCGAGGTGGGCGGCGACGTCCTTGGGTATCTCGATGGTCTGACCGTGCAGGGCCAGCTGCGCGATACCGTCCGGGTCGGTCCACCTGGCGAGTGCGTGAGCGACTGTGCGGGTTGCCATCTCAGCCAGCCAGTCCGGTGATCTTCTTGACGGCGTAGGGCTTCTCGACTGCGAATGCGGGGACGGCGTAGCCCTGGACCCATTTGCTTCGGGTGGAGCGATCGTCGTAGGACTCAACCGTGAGGGTGCTCTCGAATCCCACGACACCGGCCTGCCCCTTGGCGACGGCGTAGCCGGTGCCGGACTCCACTCGTGAGCTGACGAACTTTGTCAGTCCAGCGGATTCGAGCATGGCGGCGAGCTTGTCGCCGTACGCGACGTTGAGCGCGTGTTCCTGATTCGGGTGCAGGACCAGCAGATCGTGGACGATACCCAACTCCTGCAGAGTCGATGCGAGTTGCGCGGCCGACAGATCGGCAGAGGGACGTTCGGCGTTCGGGGTCAGGGCGGTGTCGGGGCCGACGGTGATGACGTCGTTCCAGTTGTGGCCGCCGAGGGTGTTCTCGGTTCCGATGAACGTCTCGACAGCGGTGAGGGCGGCGTCGTTGAGTTTGCGCACGATGGTGTTGGTCATCTGCGTGGTCTGCTGGTCGATGTAGGAAACATCGTTGCGGCGGATCTGCTCGTCGAGGATCTGGAACTTACCTCCGAAGTCTTCGACGGCGGCGAGGCGCTGCTCGGGGTCGACGCCGTTGACGACGGCGTACTCGCCGCCCGGTTTGCGATTTTCGACGTCGTTCGCGGTGTAGAAGTCGCTGGCCTTGATGACCGAGAACAGGATGCCGCCACCTTCGACGGGGCCGACGGACGATGTGAAGAACTTGTCGAGCAACAGTTGCGGGTCAGCGAGTGTGGCGATCCGGTTGCGCAGGATCGTGGGCTGCTTGAGGGCCATGTCGACGGTGAGTTGGCGGCCGTTCAGTTCGGGGAGCAGTGCGCTTGTCATTGTGTGAATCCTGTTCAGTAGAGGGAGATTTGAGCATCGGCGTCGGTCGCGGTGCCGGTGACGGCGTAACCGACTGCTACGCCTTCGTCTTTGGTGACGGCCTTGCCGTCGGTACCGACTTCGACCTCGGCGAACGCTGTGATCGGCCCGCCTGCGGTGACCTTGACGACGCGGGCCGCGCCGCGTGCGATGGTCACGATGGTGGCGGCTTCGGCGTCGGTGGAAGCGACACCGAAGACGCGTCCACCTGCGTCGGCGTGGGCGACGGCGATGTTGCCGTTGGCCCGGTCACCGCTGATTTTGACGAATCGTTTGGCGGTGACCTCGGTGGTGGCCCTGCCGGTGATGGCAGTGCCCGGGCTGTAGACGTCGATGTTGAGAGACATGGGTTAGTGCTCCTGTTCTGCGGTCAGTGCGGTGATGATCTGTTGTGCGGCGCGGTGCCGTCGTCGAGCTGCTGCGGCGCGGACCATGACGCGTTGGCGTGGGGTGAGGGTGTCGGTCGAGCGGGCTTTGCCGTCGAGGGTGATGGTGATGGGCGTGCCAGCCGATGCGGCGACGTTGTAGAGCTCGCGGACGTCGGCGAGTGAGCGCAACGTGGAGATGCCTGGTCGGGTGACTCCGAGTAGTGCGACGGCGGTCAGGATGAACGGGTGCGTGGTGCCGTCGACGGTGAGGTTGTGCACGCCTTCGACGGATCTGCGGGGGTAGGCCGATGCTGCGATGTCCGAGAGCCACGCGGGCACTCCGGCGAGGTCACCGACCAAGGTGTCGCCGCCGTCGGTGATGCGTAGGTTCTCGATCCATCCCAGTGCCGGTTCGCCGTCGAATCGTTCGTCGGTGTGCCCGATCTTGACGATGGGCCTAGGGATTGCGCTGTCCTCGTGCGATGCCTTCGTTGCGGCGATGAGCTCGCGGGTGACGTTCCACTTTCCGGTGCTGATGTCCCAGGATCCGGTTTTGACGAGTTCGACGCCGGGGATGGTGCGCAGTTCTGTTGTCACTGAGCACCATCCCGAACTTGTTCAAGCTGCGGCGTTTTTGGCGCGCATTCGCACGGTGTGCGCGTCAAATATCCACCGCCCGCCGGTGCGGTGAGCTGGTAGTGCGCCGCGCCGTGCGAGATCGCGGACGTTGCCGGGACTGCACCCGAGCAGGCGAGCTGCTTCGGTTGCTCCGATGGTGTCATTCGTCAAGGATGGCACCGAGCCCTGTTCGGGCACTGACGGTCTGACGGAAACGCCAGTCGAAACGTCAGATGCCGTGATGAGTTGGGCGCGAAGACGTTCCATGCGTGCGGTCAGCCTGGAGCCTTGATGAGCGAGAACCGCGCCGAACTGGCGCAGCGCCTCGGCCAAGGTCCGGGCGTCGTCGGTCGAGATGAGGATGCCGTCGACGCGCCGTATGTCAGTCACCTGGGCTGTCCTCCTGGATCGTTTCGGCGTGGGCCATCTCGAGGGCTCGGGCGCGGATCTTGTCGACCTTGCGCAGGATCGACGGGTTCAGGTCGAACGTGAGGTTGAGCAGCGCCATGATCAGAAACTGTTCACGGTTGAGTTCGCGCGCTTCCATCATGACTTGTTTCAGGCCGTCGTCGTTGTCGTCGAGCCAGTGCGCCAGCAGGCTTGCCGCGCGTCGACTGTCGGCGAAGGGCAGGTTGTCGGTCTTCTTGTTCATGGTCTCTTCGGCTTTCGATTGCGTCGATGATGTTGTTTGCCAGCTCGATTGCCTCGGGAAAGCTCATCGTGGGGTCCTTGGCGCTGAGCTGGATCACGTTGGTGTGGACGATGACGGTGACGGCTGGGCGGTGGTGATGGCACAGGCCTTTGGCGCTGCGGGTCAGTTCGTCGCAGCGCGGGGCCGTGCAGCGTCGGCGACTGGCGAGGCGCATGTCAGGCGGATTTCCTTCGTTCGTCGTGGTTTTGGAGGCGTCCGTTCCAGATGCCGGACGCGTCGTGTTCGGTTGCTGCCGTGTCGCACTCGGTGCGTACTGGGCAGCCGAGGCAGATCACTTTGGCGCGGTGGTGTCGTTCTGCTCGTGCTCCGGGCGACTCGTCGTCGAGGGTGTCGTCGAACAATGGCGCTTTGCCTTGGCAGGCTGCGCCGGTGAGTCGTGGGTCGACCAGTGAGGCGATTTCGGCTATCGGTGCTGGGGCGCATTTCGACGCTCGCGAACTTTTGGCGGGTTTCGGTGTCATCGGGCACCGAAGTCGTTCGTTCGCACGTTTCCGTCGCGTAGGTGTGGCCGGCACTTCAAGCACGGGATCATCCGCCCGTCCAGGTCGGTGCCAAGGAATCCGTTGCTGCAGTCGGGGTTGTGGGGAACCGTGGTCGTATCGCCACGGTTCGGTTCGGCGTCATCGCCGTATCGGTCGGGCATCAGCCTGCCTTTCGTTTCGCGGCGAGGGCTGCGTCTACGAGCGCCTTGCCGCGTTTCGCGGTATTGATGCGATCGGGGTTGTGATCACAGACGACCGTCCCGAAGTAGCCAGTGCCGTTGCAGAGCCGACACAACGGAGCTGATGCGGTGGGCGCGGAGCGGCCCGCATTCGCGACTTCGACGGGGAAATCATCTTTTGGTTTTTCGGTGTCCGCCGAAGTTCTCGCGCACGCGTTACTTAGGTGAGACAAAGGATCTGGTGTAAGTGGACTGGTGTAATGAACTGGTGGGTGGACATCTGGGTGTCCACTAGTGGGCGTCAAATGTCCACTAGTCGTCTCCAAATGTCCACTAGTCGAACCTGATTGGTGGACATTTGGATGTCCACTAGTCGCGTGCAATTGGTGGACATCCAGATGTCCAGTACTCGAGTTGTGACTAGTGGACATCTGGGTGTCCACTAGTCGCGCATCCGAATCGGTCGGGAATGTCAGGCAATACACGTCGGCGGAATTCCGCATTCGCCCCCGTTTCCCCTTCGTGGTGCATTCGATGAACCCAAGTTCGACCCCCAAGGTCAAGGCACGGCGGACCGTCTTCTCTGAGACGTGGCCATCCTCGGTCAGTAGTGATTCGGCGATCTTCAAGCGGCCTGGACGGGCGTTGTACCCGTCAGGATCGGCATACGATTCGAGCTCGAGCAAGACGCGTCGCGAAGCGTCGGTGAGGTGCGGGTCGCGCACCACCATCCGGCGCCACGCGTAACGCATCGAGTCAGTCACAGTGGTTAGTCCTCTACATCGAATCTGCGGTAGTCGGTGATCAGCCAGGCGATCGATTGCCCGACCAGTAGCGCGGCCAGTAGCCCTTCGGTGATGCTCATGCGGTGCACGCCGGATCGAGGTGGAGCCACGCGCGGTGCATCTCGGTCAGCTTGTCGATCAGCACTGGGATATCAGCGGCAGCAACCTCGGCGTGATTGGGTCCGACTTGCAGGAAGTTGACCGTCCAGCGATCGGTGAGCGGAGTGCCGTCCCCGAGGATCTCGTCATAGCGCTCGAGCCTGGCGAGCACCTTCCCAGCTTCCATATCAGTGCCGATCACTGACTCCATGACCACTGTTATCTCGCCCCATCCGGGCTCAACCTCGGCGAGCACATCTGCGGAGCTGGGAATGCTTGGTACTGTGATCACTGAATCTGTGTCCTTCTGAGTGGGTCGGATTTCATTGCCCTCGATCGCGGGTGCAACCGCGTCGGGGGCGTTTTTCGTGGTCAAAGTGGCTCGCACTACGCCACACCGCCGCGAACGCTGTTGTTCTCCTGCGCAGCCAGCCATTCATTCAGCTTCGACAGCTTGTAGACGACGCGTTTAGGGCCTAGGGCCTGCGATTCCGGACCGGAATTGCAGTACCGCCAGTATCTGAGCGTTCCGACTGGCACATTGATCCGCTCGCTGACCTGCTTAGTGGTCAGGTACTGCTCGTTCGCCACGTCACGAAGAATTCCGACAGGTCCCGATGAATGCGTTCTGGTCATTCGCGCTCCCGCGTTGCTTGTAGTTGAGATGCGTTGATTCACTTTACGTGTTCGTTCATGAACACGTAATGACAATCGCACAGAATGTGTTGGCATGCAAGTACGCTGTGTGAAACGATCCTGGACATGACGAGCGAAATAGAACTAGCGGGACCGGATGACGTCGATGCGCGATTCGCGCTCAATATGCAGAGGACGCGCGAGCGGTATGGGATTAGTCAGGCGGATTTGATCAAGAGGCTAAAAGACTCTGGATGGACGAACGTGCACCAAACTACGATTTCCAGGATCGAAAAGGGCGAGCGTCCGGCCCGACTTGGTGAGGCACGAGCGATTGCGCGGGCCCTAAATGTTGAGTTGAATCAGCTCATGCTCGCTCCGGGATCGTCCAAATTGGCAGCGCGGATCTCTTGGCAGAGAGGGCGAGTTCGTGATGCGCGTCAGACGATTTCCGAAGCGGCAATCCTGTTCTTCGATGAGCGATTCATCCTGCAGGAAGTGGTCAACGAAATCCTTGAGATGGGCGTCGTGCCAACGCCTGTCCCGGATGACCCCATGAGCTTCAGCAGTCTTGCGTCGACAGGGACGGTCGAGGATGAGTTGGCGCTCGCGATTGAGCAATTGGAATCCGACCCGGTCAGCTCAATCAACTACGGCAAGCTGATGTCGCGCTCGAAGCGGAATCCGTTGGTTCCCAAGCAGAACGACAACACCAACGACAGTGAAACGTAACCGCCGCGCGGGCGTCGAGGATCTGTGGTGGAGGACGGTCCGCGTCGACGGGAGAGATGCCAAAGTCGAGACGAAGCTCCACGGCAAAGGCAAACGCTGGCGAGCCAGGTATGTCGACGATCGCAGCAGCGAGCACACCAAGCGATTTGATCGCAAGGTCGACGCTCAAAACTGGCTGAATACCGCCACGTCTGCCCTACTTCAAGGGACGCACGTTGCACCGCGAGACGCGAAACTGACTGTCCAGCAATGGTGTGACCTATGGATCGAAGGATATGCAGTCAACCGAAAATCGACTGTCAGGCAGGCACGAACCCACATAGCGCGAATCACTGCCGAGTTCGGCAATGACGAACTTTCGGCGATTCGACCGTCGCAGGTCAAGGCGTGGTGCGCTCGCATGCGTGCCGAAGGACGCGCTGACAGCTATGTCTATGCGATCCACTCAAGGCTCTCGCACATTCTGAGCGACGCGGTGCACGACGGCGTATTGGGCCGGAACCCGTGCTCTCGTCGGACAGCTCCCCCGATGGGTAAGCCGAAAGTGTATGTCGCTACGACAGGTCAGGTCTGGGCACTGCACGATGCTATGCCCGACAGTCTCCGCGTCGCGGTGCTACTTGGCGCGTTCGCCGGCCTCCGGATCGGCGAAGTATCCGGGCTGCGCGTGACCGATGTCGACTTCCCCCGTGGGATCATCACGCCAGCGGTTCAGTTTCCGGACGAACCACTCAAGACCGACGTGTCGAAGACTCCAATACCAATTCCGGAGGAGCTCACATTCATGCTCGCAGAGTCGGTGCGGCAATGGCCCGGAGAACGACTTGTCACCGACGGGTTCGGTGGGCACGCCGCGCCATGGACGATCGAGCGGATATTCCGAGACGCGAAGGAAAGCGTCGAGGGTCTACCTGACGAGTTCACGTTCCATGACTTCCGGCACTACTTCGCTTCCGTCCTGATCGCTTCCGGGGCATCAGTGAAGACGGTTCAGGCACGAGTCCGACATTCGAGTGCTAAGACGACGCTCGACACCTACGGGCACATGTGGCCAGATGCAGACGAGTCCACCCGATCGGCAATCAGTGCAGTGATCGCGTCTCGGGCGGACTCGCTTGAAGAAGCTGCGTACCCTCAGCGTACCGACACCGCCGACTGAGGATCTTTCGCCAGGTCACCGCTCATAATCGGGTCAGAATCGTAGTAGTACTTGTATTCGTAGGATCCACGGCCGTTCAGCGGGGTCATCGTGATGACGGTGCCGAGAATCGTCGCACCCACACTGTGGAGATTGCCGACCGCCCTGCTCAGCTGTTCC
>Ga0153993_100972_pt1 | contig 10172 bp, 7 predicted proteins | sample TSNC077MetaG_FD_104706 | JGI IMG/M metagenome (GOLD analysis project Ga0153993, IMG submission 104706) | Attine ant fungus gardens microbial communities from North Carolina, USA - TSNC077 MetaG | ecosystem: Host-associated > Fungi > Mycelium > Unclassified | place: USA: North Carolina, Lumber...
GAAGCCTCACCGAAATGACGGGAACAACGTGTCCGGCCAGGCGATGTCGCCGTCGCTCTCGTCCACGAACGAACCGACACAGTCGCGTCCCAGCGCACTGATCGTTCCCGAGAGCACCTCTGGATGCTCGAGTTCGGTGAGGTGGTCTGCTCCGGTTCCGGCACCGGGAACGCCATCGATGTACACCCGGCACTGGCCCCCGTCCAACCGACCGTCCGCCCACTCACCCGAGCTCTGTACCACCGAATAGTAGGCGGAACCAGGAGTGTCCTCACCTGAGTTCAGCTTGGTCAGAACCTCGGAGAACATGCAGGTGTCGTAACCGTCGACAGGGCCTTGCACGCAGCCACCGGGGCTGCCGTATTGCGGCGCTCCGATTGCGACCAATGAATCCACGGTGTCGGAGCCACCGAGGAACTTCGCGTAGTACCGGGCACTCAGTCCGCCGGCGCTGTGCGCGACCACGCCGACATATGTGGCGTCAGCAGCGTAGGTACGAATCGCCTCGGCGATCAGTTCGGCATCTGCGGCAATCGTTTTGCCGGGAGCATCGACGAAGTGCGTCTCGTAGCCCGCATCCTTCAGTGCCCCGTCGAGGGCGCGGTAAGGCGCCTGATGTGCCTCGCCTGAGCTGTACAGCTGCTGGCCCGGAACGATGAAGACCACGCGTTTCCCTGTCGCGCCCCCTCCACCGGCGGTGGCAATGCCACCAGAGAGCACCAACGCAGCCGTCACGAGGAAAGCGGTCACTGCCGAAGACACGGGCACCGTCGAAAATCGCACGTCGCAACCCTACGACGGACGCACGCAAAAAAGGACCGCCGCACTGGAATCCAGTGCGGCGGTCCTTTTCTAGTAGCGGGGACAGGATTTGAACCTGCGACCTCTGGGTTATGAGCCCAGCGAGCTACCGAGCTGCTCCACCCCGCGATGCATGGACAAAGTTACACGAGCAGATGAACGGAACGCAAATCGCCTGCGCTGGAGCGAAATACACGCCTGAAAGTCACAAATTCGAGTGACTGGGTTCACAAAATACTCGTGAGGATCAACACATAACAGGTATGTAACGAACACACCTCGAAACCGCATCGGAACGGCCCTACCAGCGCAAACTGCAAAATTCGCCTACAAGAGCCGACCGGACAGTCCGGAAAATCGCGAATCGACCCTCGTTCAGCGCTCCCGTACGGTCGGTCCCGGCCCGAATCAACCGGGCGAACGCCGACCCGCCGCTGCTCGACTCTGCCCCGCGGGATCGGAACCCCCGAAACCTTCGAGGGGCAGAGGCACGGAGAGACAAGCGCCCGGGAAGTCAGCATCACCGCGACCCGCAGGCCCGCCGATGTCAGCAAGCGCGGAGAGGATTTACCCCGACATGACGTACACCAGCATCAGCAAGCGTGCATTCGGCACATTGGCAGTAGCCGGCGCACTTGTCGCAGTGCCCCTCACCATGAGCACCGGCACCGCTTCCGCAGCCACCCACAACTGGGACGGCGTCGCACAGTGCGAGAGCGGTGGCGACTGGAACATCAACACCGGAAACGGCTACTACGGCGGCCTGCAGTTCTCGCAGAGCACCTGGACCGCCAACGGTGGCACCGGCTCGCCGGCCAACGCTTCCAAGGAAGAGCAGATCCGCGTCGCCGAGAACACCCTGCAGAGCCAGGGCCCCGGCGCATGGCCCGTCTGCGGCCAGCGTCTGACCGTCGCGAGCGAGCCTGCAGTCGAAGAGGCTCCCGCCGCAGCACCGGCTCCCGTCGCCGAGGCACCCGCAGTTGCTCCCGCCGTCGAGATCCCGGCCGAGCTCAAGCCCGCCGCACAGCAGGCCTACGACACCGCTCGTGACCTCGCCGGCCAGTACGGCTTCGCCGCACAGTTCCAGCAGCTCTCCGATGCCAACGCACCGATCGTTGCTGCACTGCGCTGATTCAGCTCGCACAGCTTCACCTGAGCACACAAGAAGGCCCACCATCCGATCGGATGGTGGGCCTTCTCTTGTTCACGAACTGACTCCGCTTACCTCGGCAGCGCCTGGTACGCGTCGACAGCCTTCTGCAGGCGGTCGAGCGCAGCACCGTAGCTGGTGAAGTCACCGCTCTGTTGCGCCGACTTCAATGCCGCCATTGCCGAATTGACCTCGGCCAGCGCCTTCGATACGTCATCCGAAGAAGCCGGCGGTGCCGGCGCCGTCGGAGTTGTCGGCGTTTCCGGTTGCGCTCCGGTATCCGGATCGGGTGCCGGCTGGGTGACCGTCGCTGCCGAACCTGCGCCCGGCCAAATCTGACTGATCGCCTCGGAGACGGTCGGTGCATAACCGATCCGAATGCCGTTGGTGTCGCTGAAGCTCACCAGCACACGCGCCAACTGAGGGAACGCGTTCTGCGAGTTTCGCTGCGAGTACAAGGGCTCGACGTAGAGGATTCCGCCCTCGGCAATCGGCAGAGTCAGCAGGTTTCCGTACTGAATCTTGTTCGACTGCTTGAGCAGTGACACTTCCGAAGCAACACGCGAATCCGACGTCATCGCAGACTGAGCCTGCTGTGGACCCTGAGTCTGTGTATCGGTCGGCAACTGAAGCACCGTGAACTTGCCGTAGTTCTCCTTGTCGTTCGCCACGGAGATGTAGGCCGACAGCAACTCACGACTGAACCCGACCATCGGACTGGTCAGACGGAAATCCGCCTTCGCGGTGTCCTTGTCGCCCACCAGCACGTAGTACGGCGGCTGGTTGGCCGACGTGTCGATCGTCGGATCGCTCGGAACCGACCAGAACGCGTTGTTGGTGAAGAACTCACTCGGATCGTCGACGTGGTACTTCGCGAGCATCTCTCGCTGAACCTTGAACATGTCTTCCGGGTAGCGGAAGTGCGCCTGCAGGTCGTCCGAGATTTCACTCTTCGGCTTGACGGTGTTCGGGAAGACCCCCATCCACGCCTTCAGAACCGGATCCTGCTCGTCGACCTGATACAGCGTGACGGTGCCGTCGTAGGCGTCGACCGTAGCCTTCACGGAGTTACGGATGTAGGAGAACTCCTGACGCGGAATGAGGCGCCCGGTCGTCTGGTCGATACTGTCCTCGACCAACCCGTCGAGCGAACTGCGCTGCGCGTACGGGTAGTCCTGGGCAGTGGTGTAGCCGTCGATGATCCACTGCATCTTGCCGTCGACCACTGCGGGGTAGGCAGCGCCGTCGGTCGTCAGCCAAGGCGCGACCTCCTCGACCCTTTCCTTCGGATCACGCTTGAAGATGATCTTGGAGTTCGAGCCGATTGCACTCGAGAACAGGATGTTGCGCTCGGTGTACTTCGCCGCGAATGCAAGACGGTTGAACCAGTTGCCGATCGAAACGCCACCCGAACCCGTGTAGGTGTACTTCGAGGTGTCGGTGTCGTACTCACGCGGTCCCTCGCCGTCGACGGAACCGACGATCGAGTAATCGGCGTCCGACTGGCTGATCACCTCGCCGTAGTACGAACGCGGATTGTCCACCTTGAGATTCTCGTTCTCGGGTGTGGTCGTCAGGTCACTGACCGAGTAGATCGGGTAGCCACCGGTGTTGTTCTGGCTGTCGCCCTGTACGGCCGTGACTTCGTTTGCCTGGGCCGCGACGAAACCGTTGCCGTGCGTGTAGACCGTGTGCTTGTTGATCCAGTCCGTCTGGTTGCCGGAAAGGTTGTTCGGCGACAGCTCACGCGCTGCGACAACGAAGTCGCGCAACTGGCCGTCTTGTTCGTAACGGTCGACGTTGAGCGTCTGCGGGAACCCGTAGAAGTTCTTGAGCTGACGCTGAGCTGTGAACGTCGGCGACAGAATGGTCGGATCCAACAAGCGGGTATTCGCGATCGTGGTCCGGTCGGCCGGAACATCCTGGGGCTGCTTGGTGCCAACTCCCGGATAGTCGACGTAGTCGACGTTTTCTTCGGTGATGCCGTACGCCTGACGAGTGGCTTCGATGTTCCGCTCGATGTACGTGCTCTCCTTCTGCGCCGCATTGGGCTTGACGGAGAACTGCTCGACGATCATCGGGTAGACCGCACCTACCAGCACCGACGAAAGAACCAGGAGAGCGACCGCCATGGCCGGTATCCGAAGATCCCGCGTGAAGATCGAGGCGAAGAACGCCAAGGCGCAGATGACTGCGATGGACAACAGGATGAGCTTCGCCGGCAGCACCGCGTTGATATCAGTGAAGCCCGGACCGGTGAACGTCGGTTCCTTACGACTGCTCGACATCAACGAGTACCGATCGAACCAGTACGCAACCGCCTTGAGGAGCACGAAGGTTCCAGCGATCACAGCGAGTTGAATACGAGCGGCAGTGGTGAATGTTCCAGCGCGCCCGGCCAATTTGATTCCACCGAAAACGTAGTGGGTGATCAGGTTTGCCACGAAGGCCAGCAGGATCGAGACGAACAACCAGTTCAACACGAAACGGTAGAACGGCAGATCGAACGTGTAGAAGCCGACGTCCATGTTGAACTGCGGATCGGTGATGCCGAACGGTTGGCCGTTGAGGAACAACTGGATGGTGACCCAGTTTGCCTGCGCGATGAGACCGGACAGGATGCCGATCGCCACCGGAATGATCACGCCGAACAGTCGAAGTCGCGACATGACGGTGGTGCGGTAGAGCGCGATCGGATCATTGGGTCCGGAAACCGGGACGAACACCGGACGCGCGCGGTACGCGAGAAGCATCGCCAGCCACACGATGGCTCCGACGACAATTCCGACGACGAGGAAGAGAACGAATCGCGTCAGCAGAACCTTGGTGAACACACCACGGAAGCCGACTTCACCGAACCACAACCAGTCCGTGTACATGCCGATCAGTCGCGGCCCCACGAGCAGCAAGGCCGCCACTACGACAGCCACCACCAACAAGATTCGACTGCGTCTGGACAGAGAGGGTAAACCTGCGGGGGGCCGCATGCCCACGTGCCACGCTCCAAGATTTGGCGACGCCGTGGCGTCGCAACCGATTGCATCGATCACTGCGGCCACGCCCGAGTGGACTTGGCCGTTTCCGACCACTCTACGTAACAACGGTCACGGGTTGACAACACGGAGAGCGGGGACACGGACAGAAGGTGGGAGGATGAACGTGTGAGTGAAGAGAATATGAGCAGATCACCGAGTGCCCTCGCCCGGTGCGTTCATGAAGTTGTCGACCACATCGACGCCGAAGGCTGGGATCAACCGCCGAAGCTGTACGCGTTGGTGCCCACCGAAATGCTCGCCGCGGCCGAGCCCGGACTGCTCGACCAACTCGCCGAGGGCGCCGAATACACACCGATCGAACAGGAATCGCTTCCCGAGGACATCATCGGCGGTTCTCGCGCACTCGACGAGTTCCTGGCTACGACCCATTGGCCCGAGTCGGTGCAGGGCTGCATCCTGGTGCAGGAGATCGTCGTCCTGCCGCCCGAGGCGGAATCGGATCTCGATCACGCGACAGCGCCGGTGTTGACCGATCAGCACGCGGCGGACGAGGTCGCCCGACTGACTGCCAACGCGCATCCCGATCGACGCGAAGCGCGACTGTTCGTCGGCGTGCTGCGTGACGGTCCTTCGCTGTCGCTTCTACAGATGCGCCCCGACGAGGATGCGGATCCGTACGGCGACTTGGAACTGCTCACCTACGACGGTCTTGCACCTCACCTCGTGCACGCGCTGTACGCGACGCTCGACGAGGTCGAAGAAGACTGACGGACTCTCTATTCTGCAAACAGCTTTCAGCAGCGGGGTGCGTCGCCGCCCGTGTTGAGACTCTCGAGTGAGTCCACTGCGCCGGGCAGGTTGTCGACCTTGACGAGTCGAAGCCCGTCCGGCGCATTCTGTTTCGCCTCGTCACAGTTCTGGGCCGGCACGAGGAAGGTCTCCGCACCGGCTTCGGAGGCGGCGATCAACTTGTACCGAATGCCGCCGATCGGACCGACTTCGCCGGCGGAGTCGATGGTGCCCGTCCCGGCCACGAACTTTCCGCCGTTGAGCTCCCCCGGAGTCAGCTTGTCGACCAAGGCGAGTGTGAACATCAGTCCGGCAGAGGGACCGCCGATGTCGGCGAGATTGAACTGCACGGTGAAGGGAACGTCCGGGACCTCGTTCGGCGTGACGCCGAGGTAACCCGATTCGGGCTTGTTGGGCCGCGCCCCGACCGTGACCGGCACAACGGTCTCCACACCCTCACGAAGGACTGTGACGTCGATCGCGGTGCCGGGCGCGATCTCACCGACCGTGTCCTGAACGCCGGTGATGGTGGTTACCGGAGTGTCGCCGATCTTGACCAGGACGTCGCCCTCTTGCAGGGCACCCGCAGCGGGGCCGTCCGGAGTCACCTTGGACACAGTGAGTGCCACCGGCTTGCCGAGAAAGTGCAGTGCAGCCAACTCGGCGCTGTCCTCGGACTGCTGGAAATCGGCGGTGTTGGCCTGCTGGATCTCTTCCTTCGACTTCTCGGGCGGATAGATCTCCGAGCGTGGGACGAGTCCGTTGCTGCCACTCGCCCACAGCCCGAACGCTTCGAAGATGTTGAGGCCGTCGCGAACCGACACCGTTGTCATGTTGAGGTTGCCGTCGGTGGGATCGACCTCGGTCCCCTGGATGTCGACGACGGGCTTACCGTCGACGTCGCCGAGCGTGTTGAAGGTGGGGCCCGGACCGAGTGCGACATAAGGAACAGTGACCATTGTTCCGACGACTCCCAACACGACGATGGGTGCGAGTGCGGCCAAGAGCGTCACTATCCGTCGATTCACCTGATCCAGAGTAAAGCGCGAAGGCACCGGAGCACCGATCGCACCGCCTGAGCGCCGCGCGTGTTCGCCGTCAGCGTGACTCGGAGGGCGACTCCGACCGCTCGAGCCTTGTACCGTTGAGGTATGAGCAATATGCCGTTCGGCTTCTCCAACTCCGACGACGATCCCGATCGCGACAAGAACGCGGCGGGTGGCAATCCGTTCGGGGGTGGTGACATGCCGTTCGGGTTCGGCGCGGGCGGTGAGGGATTCGATCCGGCTCAACTCGGCCAGATGCTCACCCAGTTCGGGCAGATGCTGAGCGGAATGGGCTCGTCGATGGGCCAGGGCGGTACGTCCGGCCCGGTCAACTACGACATCGCCAAGAAGCTGGCACGCCAACAGATCGGATCGGTCACACCGATCACCGAGGGCAACGTCAAGGCGATCGCCGACGCCGCGCACCTGGCCGAGATGTGGCTGGACGCCGCGACAACGCTCCCGGCCGGAGCGAGCCGCACTCTCGCCTGGACTCCCAACGACTGGCTCGACAACACGATCGACACGTGGAAGCGACTCTGCGATCCGGTGGCCGAGAAGGTAGCGGGCATGTGGGTCCAAGGACTTCCCGCCGAAGCGCAGCAGATGGCGGGCCCGATGCTGGGCATGCTCGGCCAGATGGGTGGACTCGCGTTCGGCTCGCAGTTGGGCCAGGCACTCGGCCAACTGTCCACCGAGGTGCTCTCCTCCACTGACATCGGCTTGCCCCTCGGACCCGAAGGCACCGCGGCCCTTCTCCCCGCTGCGGTTCAGGCGTTCAGTGAGGGTCTCGAACAGCCGCATCAGGAAGTTCTCGTGTTCCTCGCCGCACGTGAAGCGGCCCATCAGCGCCTCTACAGTCACGTTCCGTGGCTGCGCCAGCGTGTTCTCGCCACAGTCGAGGAGTACGCCCGCGGGATCACGATGGACTTCTCGGCGATGGAAGAGTTTGCCAAGGACCTCGACCCCTCCGCTCTCACCGATCCGAGCAAGCTCGAGGCGCTGATGCAGCAGGGCACGTTCGAGCCGCAGAACACTCCAGAGCAGAAGGCTGCTCTCGAGCGTCTCGAGACGCTGCTTGCACTGGTCGAGGGTTGGGTCGAGACGGTGGTCACCGCCGCACTCGGCGAGCGACTGCCCGGTGTTGCCGCGATGAGCGAGACGTTGCGTCGTCGCCGTGCCACCGGCGGCCCCGCCGAACAGACCTTTGCGACGCTGGTCGGACTCGAACTTCGTCCTCGCAAGGTCCGCGAAGCGGCCGGATTGTGGCAGAAGCTCACCGCGGAAGCCGGTATGGATACTCGCGACGGCGTCTGGTCACATCCCGACCTGATGCCTGATTCGAGCGATCTCGACGCACCGGACGGGTTTGTCGCCCGTGTCCTCGGCGGCGGCGACACCGGCAATTTCGACGACCCGATCGCCCAGCTCGAAGCCGTCCTGGCAAAAGAGCGTGCGGCCGAGGAAGCGATGGACAAGACCCGCGAGGACGACGAAGACAAGTAATCTCTTCGTGACACATTTTCGCAGATCAGCCACGATGACGGCCTGTGGATAACTGCCGCTGAGGCAGACTCGCGAGACGTACGCCATGCCAGCATCGAACGATGACCGGTGACAGGCAACACGACGCCACACAGAACAGCACTTCACAGCGATCCGCGGGACCCCGATGGGACCCGCGGATCGCTGTTCTGTCGCGCCCGGACGGTCGACTGCAGCTGGGATGGACACCCGGACGTGCCGTCGTGCTGACGCTGCCTGCCGGGGTCGATGCTCGCGCAGTGAAGTCGATCCTGCGCACGATGGACGGCTCGAAATCCCGCGCGGCCATCCTCTGGGAAGCGTCGAAGCGCGGGATTCCCACGTCGGTGACGGAGCAGTTTCTCGCGCAACTCGCCGATTCCGGTTTCGTCCACACTGCCCGCAGAAACACCGTGACGGTCCGGATCCACGGCGTCGGTCCACTCTCGGACGCCGTCGAGCGCGCACTGGTCACCGGCGGGGTCAGCACGCGCCGCTCGCGCGGGTATCGCAACACCGATGTCGTGCGCTCGTGGAACGAGCAACTGGTGGTCCTGGCCGACGACGTCGTCACTGATCCACGTTTGGTGAGCGATCTCGTTCGCTGCGGACTCCCCCACCTTTCCGTCCGCATCCGGGACGGTAACGGTGTGGTCGGCCCTCTGGTCCTGCCTGGTCGGTCGAGTTGCCTGCGGTGCGCCGACATCATCCGATCCGAACTCGACCCTCATTGGCTTCATCTGTCCGCGCAGCTACTCGGCAGCGCGGGTCACGCGGAATCAGCGATGATCCATGCAAGCGTCGCGCTGGCCCTGGCCGAGATCGGCTCGGCTCTCGGTGGCCTGGACCTACCCGGTGTCGAGGACCTGCCCAGTGCGGCTACTGCGGCCAGTCTGTCGTCGACGCTCGAGATCGCGCTGCGTCCGTATCGGATCACAACGAGGCGCTGGCCTCGGCAAATATCCTGCAGTTGCCAATACCTGGCACCTGTTTCGGGCAAAGGACGCCCCAGTCAGACATGATGGTGTGGTGTCCGAGATCCCACGCAAGAGTTCTGCCCGTACTGCCAAACTCGCGAGCATCCCCTTGGGGATGGCTGGTCGCGCCGCCATGGGCTTCGGACGCAAGCTCGCCGGCGGCGACAAAGGCGAGATCGACGCGCAGTTGAGCGCGAAGGCCGCCGAGCAACTGTTCGCGGTGCTGGGCGAACTCAAGGGCGGCGCGATGAAGCTGGGCCAAGCGCTCAGCGTCATGGAGGCGGCAATTCCGGAGGAATTCGCGGAGCCGTACCGCGAGTCGCTGAACAAGCTTCAGGCCGCCGCCCCGCCACTGCCGACAAAGCAAGTACACAAGATGCTCGACCAACAACTCGGAACCAAGTGGCGTGACCGATTCCAGTCGTTCGACGACGAACCGACCGCGTCGGCCAGCATCGGGCAGGTTCACCGAGCGGTCTGGGCCGACGGCCGCGATGTAGCCGTCAAAGTTCAGTACCCCGGCGCCGACGAAGCTCTGCGCGCCGATCTCAAGACCTTGGGCAGATTTGCCGGCCTGTTCGGTTCGGTCATGCCGGGGGTCGATGTGCGGCCCGTGATCGAGGAGTTCACCGCACGCACGGAGGAAGAACTCGACTATCGGATCGAGGCGAACAATCAGCGAGCTTTTGCCAAAGAGTTCGACGGCGATCCGCAGTTCGTGATCCCGCACGTCGTGGCGAGCGCGCCCAAAGTGGTCGTGACCGAATGGATGACGGCAACCCCGCTGACCAGAATCATCGAGAGCGGAACGCCGGAGCAGCGCAATGCTGCCGGTGCACTGCTCGCCGAATTCCACTTCGCGTCTCCGGCCCGTGTCGGCTTGCTCCAC
>Ga0153993_100975_pt1 | contig 10160 bp, 9 predicted proteins | sample TSNC077MetaG_FD_104706 | JGI IMG/M metagenome (GOLD analysis project Ga0153993, IMG submission 104706) | Attine ant fungus gardens microbial communities from North Carolina, USA - TSNC077 MetaG | ecosystem: Host-associated > Fungi > Mycelium > Unclassified | place: USA: North Carolina, Lumber...
AAACGGCGGTGAGCACTGCCGTAATGCCGACAATCGCGCTGCCCATCTGCTGCATCGCGCGACGCGTGGCGGCCTTTGGCGCCAGGCCTTCCTCGCGCATGACGCGATCCACGTTTTCGACGACCACGATGGCGTCATCGACGAGAATCCCGATCGCGAGCACCAGCGCGAACATGGTGAAGACGTTGATGGACATGCCGAGCGCATACAGCGCGAGCAGCGCGCCGGTGAGCGCGACCGGAATCACGACGGTCGGCACCAGCGCATAACGCAAGTCGCGCAAGAACAGCCACATGACCAGGAACACGAGCAGCACGGCTTCGAGCAAGGTCAGCGCAACTTCGTGCAGCGCGACGTGGACGAACCGGGAGGTATCGAAGGGAATCACGACCGCCACGCCCGGCGGCAGGCTGCGCGACAACTCGGCGAGCTTCGCGCGGATCGCGCCCGATGTTTCGATGGCATTGCCCTGCGGCGAGAGCTTGATGCCGACCGTTGCCGACGGCTTGCCGTTCAGCCGCGAGAACGACGCGTAACTGTCACGCCCGACTTCCACGCGCGCCACGTCTTTCAACCGCACCGCCGAGCCGTCAGGACGCGCCTTCAAAACGATCTCGCCGAATTCATCCGGCGAGATCAACTGGCCGCGCACGGTTACGGTCGCCGTCAATTGCTGGCCCGCGACGAACGGCACGTCGCCGAGCGTGCCGGCCGTCACGGTGGAGTTTTGCGTGGCAATGGCTTGCGTCACGTCGGCGGCCGCGAGATTGTATTCGCGCAGCTTCATGGGATCGATCCAGACGCGCAGCGCTTCGCCCGCGTCCCATAGATCGGCTGCGCCCACGCCGGGCGCGCGCTTCAGGTCGCGCAGCATGTAGCGGTTAATGTAATCGCTCAGCATGACGGAATCGCGTTTGCCGTCGGTCGCGGTCAGCGCCACGAGCATCAGGAATGTGCCCGTCGACTTGAACACGCTGATGCCTTGCTGGACCACTTGCTGCGGCAGCCGCGATTCGATCTGCTTCATGCGGTTCTGGACATCGACCATCGCGATGTCCGGATTCGTGCCCGCCGAAAACGTGGCGGCAATCTCGAGTTCGCCGAGGCTGTCGCTCGTGGTCTCGTAATATTGCAGGCCTTCGGCGCCATCGAGACTTTCTTCGATCACGCTCGCGACCGTGTTGTCGACGCTTTCCGGCGATGCACCCGGATACATGGCCGAGATCACGATGCGCGGCGGCGTGAGCCGCGGATATTGCGCAACCGGCAGGAACGGCGTGACGAGCGCGCCCGCGACGAAAATCGCGAGCGCGACGATCCATGCAAATACTGGTCGATCGATAAAGAAAGACGACACGCGGGTCCTGACGATTTAACGAGGTTGATCCGGGCTTTTTATGAAAAAAGCGTCTGCCGAGCGTGATTGCGCGGCTGGCGGAGCTCACGGAAAATCGATCTTAAAAACATAAAAAGACCGTGTCCAGTCTTATTAAAAAGAATGCCGGGGTCGGGCGCGCTTCATATTTATTTAATAATGGCGGCACCGCGTTATCTTTTCGCGATTCCCAAATGCTTGATATGTTTTTAGTGCATTAACTATTATCAAACCTGATGCGGCCGGCTATGGAGCAAATAGTCGATACACGCGCAAACCGTGGCCGCGCGCGCAGCCTGCAGGACTCAGGTTTGCCGTTTGAACGATGCTCAGCCGAAGTTCGATGCCGAACCGGACTTCGTTGCTTCGAGCATCAAGATGACGGCGTTGACCTGTCCAATGCGTTTACGCTGGGCCGGCATGAGCTTCAATGACAACATTGAATCCACGCGCCTTCTCCAATACGACAAAGACAGTCCATGGCTCGAAGCAATCTTGTTCACCACGCGTTCCAGATGCGCGAGGTCTTTCTCGATAAGATAGTTATTCAATTTGATTCCCCGTTTGCGCCGTGATTTTTTTCGGTCGCTGTTTAATGGTGCTCCGCTTGGTTCAAGGCTTCCTGCCTTTTGTAATCAATAGAGCGTTGGTCATTTCCAGATTCGCACTGGTCGATGCGATGTGCTTGTGATCGCACGAGTCGTGCCACGTATGTGCAAATGCGTTGAATGCCCGCCGTGCTTCGCGCAGCCATATGGAAAGGCGCCGGATGGTTTGTTTGTTACGCGCGATCGTTACGTTACGCACGCGGATCCTTCGTAACGTGGGTTGGAGTTTGCATCGACCTTTCAATTAAGCGTCACCCGGCCATTTATCGATAAAAATATTTGGGCACAACGCGCTGCGGTTGAATCTGGCCGCAATCAGCTTGCGTATAAACGATCGGTATCGATCGAGGGGACGTGAATTTACTAAGTTTGAAACGGCCATATCGATGCCAGTCGCATTTTTGTCTGCTCCAGAAAACAATGTTTATTTGAAGAGTGGAGAGAGCAATGCACAACGACCTCACCGAATTCGAACTGGACTGGCTGCTCGAACTGGGCATAAACGGAAGCGGCAGAATCCCTGCGGCGATTGCCGCGCATTTCCGGGAACTGGGTTACGCCGAACTGATCTTCTCGACAACTTGCATCACCCGCAAAGGCCGCGAAACGCTGATGGCGGGAATGCAGGCCGGGACTAGCTCGAAAATCAGAGTAAGGCCGGGGGTTTTGCTGGACTGAACGCGGGGTGCGAGACACCCCGGCGAGATTACATCAAGACGATGTCATATTGTTCCTGGCTCAGGTTCGACTCGACCTGCAAGGAAACCGGCTTGCCGATGAAATCCATCAGCATGGCCAGATGCTGCGATTCTTCTTCCAGAAACAGATCGATAACCTGCTGCGAAGCCACCACGCGAAACTCGCGCGGATTGAACTGGCGCGATTCGCGCATGATCTCGCGCAGCACGTCGTAACACACGGTTCGCGGCGTCTTGACCTGACCTTTTCCATCGCACGTGGGGCACGGCTCGCACAACACATGCGCGAGCGATTCACGCGTGCGCTTGCGTGTCATTTCAACCAGACCTAGCTGCGAAAATCCATTCACGGTCACGCGAGTCCGATCGCGCGACAACGCCTTTTTCAATTCCCCGAGAACCTGATCGCGATGCTCGGCGTTCTCCATATCGATGAAATCGATAATGATGATCCCGCCCAGATTCCTCAACCGCAACTGCCGGGCGATCGTATGAGCCGCTTCCAGATTGGTTTTGAAAATGGTGTCGTCGAAATTGCGCGCGCCGACATAACCGCCCGTATTCACGTCGATAGTCGTCATGGCTTCGGTCTGGTCGATCATCAGATAACCGCCCGATTTCAAATCCACGCGACGCGATAAAGCACGCTGGATCTCCGCCTCGATGTTGTACAAGTCGTAAAGCGGCCGCTCGCCGGCGTAGTGATGCACGCGCGAAGCCACGGCGGGCGTGAACTCGGCGGCGAAGTCCGCAAGCATCTGATACGTCTCGCGCGAATCGACTTGAATGCGTGAGGTTTCATCATTGACGAAATCGCGCAAGACACGCTGCGCCAGATTGAGATCCTGATGCAGCAGCGAAGTCGGCGCCACACGCGTGGCTTGCGCAACGATCGTGGCCCACGTTTTCCGCAGATACGCGACATCGGCGGCGAGTTCTTCGCTCGTCGCATCTTCCGCGATCGTGCGCACGATGTATCCGCCTTTTTCATCGACGGGCAGAACCGCCGTAAGCCGCGCGCGAATGGCCTCGCGCTCGGCCTCGCTTGCGATCTTCTGCGAAATCCCGATATGTGGTTCCTGCGGCAAATAAACCAGCGTGCGCCCCGCGATGCTCACTTGTGTGGAAAGCCGCGCGCCCTTCGTGCCGATAGGATCTTTCACCACCTGCACCATCAGCGCCTGCCCTTCGAACACGATCTTTTCGATAGGAATATGCGGCGCGCTCGAATGCGTTTCGCCTGCAATGCGCGGATGCCAGATGTCGGCCACATGCAGGAACGCGGCGCGCTCGAGACCAATGTCGATAAACGCCGATTGCATGCCTGGCAATACACGCACGACCTTGCCGAGATACACATTGCCCACGCGGCCGCGCGACAACGTGCGCTCGACATGAAGCTCTTGCACCGCGCCTTGCTGAACGAGGGCAACGCGGGTTTCCTGCGGTGTGACGTTGATCAGAATTTCTTCGTTCATGGACGGTTTAGAAGTCGACGCGCGCCACGCGCAGGAGTGCGGCTGTTTCGAAAAGAGGCAGGCCCATGATACCCGAATAGGACCCTTCAATCCGTTCGATAAACGCCGCCGCGCGTCCCTGAACGCCATACGCACCGGCCTTTCCGAGGGGTTCGCCCGTGGCTGCGTATCGTTGCAGTGCAGCACGTTCGACCGCGGCGAAGCGCACGATCGAACGCGACAACACAGGTTGCAGCAACGTGCCGTAAGCATCGACTACGGCGAGCGCCGTCAGCACTTCGTGATCGCGGCCGGAGAGGCGTTCGAGCATCGCGACCGCATGGCTAGCGTCATCGGGCTTGCCCATGATGGCGCCATCGAGCGTGACGGTTGTATCGGCGACGAGAATGGGTGAGATCGCGTGCTCGCCCTTTACCCGGCGAGCGTACGCGGCCTCGGCTTTTGCAGCGCATACGCGCAGGACATAGGCATCGGCGGCCTCGCCAGGAAGCTCTGCTTCAAGCGCTTCGGCGTCTTCATCGGCGCGGGGCAGCAACAATTCGTACGTGACGCCCAGTTGCTGCAGCAGCTCCTTGCGCCGGGGACTTTGGGATGCGAGATAAACAAACGGGAACGTGGTCGATGGCATTGAGGCAATCCTCGAAGCGCGCGTTGACGGTTCAGCGCCTTCGATGGCCCTGCCGTTCACGCGCGATGATAAGGGTGGTTCTGCGTGATGCTCCACGCGCGATAAAGCTGCTCGGCCAGAAGCACGCGGACCATGCCGTGCGGCAGCGTCAGGCTCGACACACGCAGCAACACTTCGGCACGCGCCTTGATTTGCGGATCGAGACCGTCCGCGCCGCCGATCACGAAGGCCACGTCGCGCCCATCTTGCTGCCAGTCGGGCAGGGCGGCGGCGAGTTGCATCGTGGTCCAGTCGCGGCCGCGTTCATCGAGCGCAATAACACGTGCGTTTTTCGGCAACGCTGTTTCAATACGCCCACGTTCGGCCGCCATCACGCTCTCGGCGTTACGGCCCGACGAGCGCTGTTCAGGCTTGATTTCGCGCAGCTCCATGCGCAGCTCGGGCGGCATGCGTTTCGCATACTCTTCGAAGCCGGTTGCGATCCAGTCGGGCATCTTGTGGCCGACCGCGAGGATATGAAGTTTCATGGCGTACGTCGCACGAACCGACCGCTTTCACGCAAAGCGGCACGTTCGCCGGAACCGGGAATTCAGCGGCGCGTGGTCTTGCGCGCGGGTTTGGCTGCCGGCTCATCTTCCTCGTCGTCTTCGTCCGCACTCACGCGCGCACCGCCGAAGCCGCCCGCGCTTTGCAGTTTCACGCGCACGGGTTTGTCGCCCCAGACTTCTTCGAGGTTGTAGTACTGGCGCAGCGCCGGTTGCAGGATATGGACAACGGCGTCGCCGCAATCCACCAGCACCCATTCGCCGATTTCCTCGCCTTCGGTGCTGATGACGTCGCCGCCCAGCTCCTTGACCTTTTCGCGGACGCTGTTCGCCAGCGCCTTGGTCTGACGATTCGACGTGCCGCTCGCGACGATCACGCGGTCGAAGAGAGCGGTCAGGTGAGTGGTGTTGAACACCTTGATGTCCTGCGCCTTGACGTCTTCCAGACCGTCGATGATCGCGCGTTGAAGCTTTTGAATTTCCATATTTTTACCGATGGTTTTTACCGATGATACAAGTGGTGTTGAACAATATAGTCCCATACGGCGGACGGAACATTACTCTCCGCAGCGATCCCGCCCGCCGCGTGCGTTTTCAGGCGTTCGCCCGACTGCTCGCGAATTTCGGTGGCGGACACTTCGAGCGCCAGCGCCGAGTCGATCAGCAAATGCCCGTGCGGCGTGGCCTGGAGCACATCCGCGCTCGCGCTGCGTGCCGCGATTTCCTCGGCCACGGCGGGCGAGACCGTCGATACGTCGAACCCCGCGCGCGTTTCCACGCACACGTGCGCAAACTCGAAAAGACGTTTCCAGTCGCGCCACGAATCCAGATGCACGAGCTGATCGGCGCCTATCAGCAACGCCAGCGAAGCGTCCGGACCTTCCCGCTCGCGCCAGCGCGCCAGCGTCTCCACGGTGTACGTCGGACCGTCATGATCGATTTCATCGGTTCCGACGGTGATCTTCATGCCTTCAATATGCAGCGATTCCGCCGCCGCGCGAGTCATCGCAAGCCGATGATGCGCCGGCGTCACGTCTTTTTTCTGCCACGGCTGGCCCGCCGGCAGGAACACGAGTTCGGTCAGGTCGAGCAACTCGGCAAAACGCCGCGCGAGCGCCATATGAGCGTTGTGAATCGGGTCGAACGTGCCGCCCAGCAAGCCGACGCGGTGAACGCAAGGAAGATTGGGTTTCAGTGGACGGTCCTCTTTGGGGACGGAATGAAACGGATACAGCGCCGGTTTCTCATGTTTCCGTGGCTATTTAAACCCACTCTCGCGCAACAAGGAAATCGGAATAAAGCCGCGCTTCGGGCGTGCCGACCTCCGGCTTCCAGTTGTATCGCCACGAAACGGCCGGCGGCATGGACATCAAGATGGATTCCGTGCGGCCGCCGCTTTGCAGCCCGAACAGCGTGCCGCGGTCGAAAACCAGGTTGAATTCGACGTAGCGGCCGCGCCGGTAGGTCTGGAAATCGCGCTGCGCTTCGCCATACGGCATATCCCGCCTGCGTTCGATGATCGGCACGTAGGCGTTGAGAAAGCTGTCGCCTACGCTTCGCATCATTGCGAATGATTCGTCGAAACCGGGTTCGGAGACATCGTCGAAGAAAATCCCGCCAATCCCGCGCGGTTCATTGCGATGCTTGAGATAGAAATACTCGTCGCACCATTTCTTGAAACGCGGGTACAGATCGGCGCCAAACGGCGCGAGCGCGTCACGGCATACACCGTGGAAATGCTGCGCGTCTTCCTCGTAGCCGTAATAAGGCGTGAGGTCCATTCCGCCGCCGAACCAGAACAATGGCGCCTCACCAGGTTTCGTGGCGATCAGCAAGCGCACATTCATATGCACGGTCGGGCAGTGCGGATTGCGCGGATGCATGACGAGCGAAACGCCCATTGCCTCGAAACCCCGGCCGACCAGTTGCGGGCGCGCCGCACTCGCCGATGGCGGCAAGGAATCACCCGCAACATCCGAAAAACCGATGCCGCCGCGCTCGAAGAACTGCCCGCCTTCCAGAATCCGTGTGCTTCCGCCGCCCCGCAGCCGTTCCTCGGGCCCGCGCTGCCATGAATCGACGGCGAATTCGGTGCCATCGAACGCGCCAAGCGACTCTGCAATCTGCTTTTGCAAACCGGTGAGATAGGTGCGGACAGCTTGTACGTCGTAGGTCGAATCGGTCATCGTGCTGCTTTGCTTGATCTGTTGTGCGGGGAAGCGGGGCGCGAAGGTTATCTGCCGGCACTTAGCGCGTTTCTTGCAAAAACGCACTGCCGGACGCGAAGGTCCGGCAGTGCTGTGCGTGCTTGCGGTGCTGAATCAGCTTTGGCGTTCCGATGCCTTGCGATTGAGCGCCCGAAACCCAATGTCCCGCCGATACTGCATGCCGTCAAACGCAATCTGATTGATCGTATCGTAGACGACGGATTGGGCGCCGCGAACCGAATCCGACAGGCCGACAACACACAATACCCGTCCGCCCGATGTAGTCAGCTTGCCGCCTTCCAGCGTGGTGCCGGCGTGGAACGTCACGGCTTCCGGCGTTTCCGCCGGGATGCCGTTGATGCGGTCGCCCTTTCGCGGCGTGTCCGGGTAATTGTGCGCGGCCAATACCACGCCGAGCGCCGTGCGCCGGTCCCATTCGATCTCGGCCGTGGCGAGCGTTCCGGCAATTGCCAGTTCCACTACCTTCGAGAAATCACCCTTCAGACGCGCCATGATCGGTTGCGTTTCCGGATCGCCCATGCGGCAGTTGAATTCGAGCGTCTTCGGATTACCTTGCGCGTCGATCATCAACCCGGCGTACAGGAAACCGGTGTAGCGGATGCCTTCCTGCTCCATGCCGCGAACTGTCGGCAGGATAATTTCGCGCATCACGCGAGCGTGCAGTTGCGGCGTAACGATTGGAGCGGGCGAATACGCGCCCATGCCGCCGGTGTTCGGGCCTTTGTCGCCGTCGAGCAGGCGCTTGTGGTCCTGGCTCGATGCCAGCGCCAGCACATGCTTGCCGTCCACCATGACAATAAAGCTGGCTTCCTCGCCATCGAGAAACTCTTCGATCACCACGCGCGCGCCGGCGTCGCCCAGCTTGTTGTCGGCGAGCATGGAATCGACCGCTGCGTGGGCTTCTTCGATAGTCGTGGCAACGACCACGCCTTTCCCCGCAGCCAGGCCGTCCGCCTTGATGACGATAGGCGCGCCCTTCGTGTCCAGATAAGCATGCGCCGCCGCGATGTCAGTGAACGTTTCATACTCGGCCGTTGGAATGGCATGGCGTTTCATGAACGCCTTGGCAAAATCCTTCGAGCTTTCGAGTTGCGCCGCTTCCCTGGTCGGGCCGAAAATTTTCAGGCCTCGCGAGCGGAACAGATTCACGATGCCCGCAGCCAGCGGGCCTTCAGGACCGACCACAGTCAGCGCTATCTGCTCTTTTTCGACGAAATCAGCGAGTGCCGAAGGATCTGTAATGTCGACATTCAGCAGACGTTCGTCCTGAGCCGTGCCGCCGTTACCCGGCGCGACATAAACCATCTGCACGCGCGGCGACTGCGCGAGCTTCCACGCGAGCGCATGTTCGCGACCGCCCGAACCGACGACGAGTAACTTCATTTAAAACCTCGAAGACCTTAAGAAATTCGTGGCGGCTGACTGCGTGATCCGGTTAAGTTTCTTTGCAACCGTGTCGCCGCGCCCCCGCAATGTTTTGCTTTGCTGCGTTCCGGATGATTGCCGGGCCGGGGTGCTTGAAGGAGGGGAGAAGGTTCGCGCCGGTAAGCGGCTGCGTCACTCGACTTCCCGGCGGTCAAGCGCCGTTTGCGGCTTTTTGCGCCGCGTGCTTTTTTGCGCCGCCGTTTGGCGGATCCGGAATGGCTGCTGGACGCACATGCACCAATCGAGCCAGAAACGCTTGCGCGAGCCAACTTTCGGACGCCGCGAATTCAAGCGCGCGAAAGGCAAGCCCGTCGCTTATCGACGATCAACCGGCGATCAACCGGCGATTATTCTTCGTCGATTGTTGCGTTGGTATAAACCTCCTGCACGTCGTCCAGATTTTCCAGCGCGTCGAGCAATTTCTGCATTTTCGCCGCGTCTTCGCCCGTGAATTCGACTTCGGTCTGCGGTTTCATGATCACTTCGGACACTTCAGCCTTGAAACCGGCCGCTTCCAGCGCGTCCTTCACCTTCTGGAAATCGTTGGCCGGACAAACCACTTCGATACTGCCGTCGTCGTTTGTCACCACGTCGTCCGCGCCTGCCTCGAGCGCCGCTTCCATCAGCTTGTCTTCCGCCGTGCCGGGCGCGTACAGGAACTGGCCGACGTGGTCGAACATGAACGCCACCGAGCCGTCCGTGCCCATGTTGCCGCCGAACTTCGAGAACGCATGGCGCACTTCCGCGACAGTGCGGGTGCGATTGTCCGTCATGGTATCCACGATGATCGCCGCGCCGCCGATGCCGTAGCCTTCGTAGCGGATTTCCTCGTAGGTCGCGCCGTCCACACCGCCCACGCCGCGCTGGATTGCACGGTTGATGTTGTCTTTGGGCATGTTGGCGTCGTACGCTTTTTCGACGGAGAGCCGCAGCCGCGGGTTTGTGTCCATTTCCCCGCCGCCCATGCGCGCCGCAACCTGAATTTCCTTGATAAGACGCGTCCAGACCTTGCCGCGCTTGGCATCGGTAGCTGCTTTCTTATGCTTGATGTTGGCCCATTTTGAATGACCCGCCATACCTTTCTCCATCGCGCACGAGCTTTTCTCGCACGCCTGTGTGTCGATTCGCCGTCAGTTTTGCCGTCAGTTTCGCCGCCAATTCGCTGCTTCATGCAG
>Ga0153993_100978_pt1 | contig 10155 bp, 13 predicted proteins | sample TSNC077MetaG_FD_104706 | JGI IMG/M metagenome (GOLD analysis project Ga0153993, IMG submission 104706) | Attine ant fungus gardens microbial communities from North Carolina, USA - TSNC077 MetaG | ecosystem: Host-associated > Fungi > Mycelium > Unclassified | place: USA: North Carolina, Lumber...
CTCTTCCTCATTGCACATCAAGTAGAAAGCATGATTGATTCCCTTTCGCTTCAGTATCTTTTCGCCACTCAACTGCAACAGTCGTTTTTGCCTACTTTGGTCTCTTACTCTGGACCAACTAACATGCCAGAAGATTTTGGCGGACCTTCTCTCACCTGCCTAGTTTGCTCTATCCAAACCGCATCATACCCGATATTGGCGACACGTTCACTTATCTAGTAATAGCCGAGATAGAATCCCCTACTTTCTAGTCTCAGGGGTAGAAGCCTGGTATTTATAACTCAGTAAGGCTTATTCTATGGACAGGAGATGCATCTTTGTTGCTATTTTGTGTTGAATTCATCCTATCGCTTTCACTCCTGCAGCGGAAAAACAGATGATGGTTATCTGATACGCTAGATGGTTGACTGTACGATGATCTGGGTACTCATATTGGAAGTATTCTTGTCTCTATTTGAATAGTAGGGCTAATTAACAAATCTAGGTATCAAGATTTGAAATATCGCTCCGGAAAGACAGATTAATCGTTCAATGAACGATTTCGACAACGAGGTCACCTTGGTTGATGGAATCACCTGTCGAAAGATGAATAGATTAGGAGCATAGGATGGGGAAAGAGAATGAATGCACCTTCTTGGACAACAACCCGCTTAACGTGGCCAGAGACCGGCGCCGTGACTGCTGACTCCATCTATCCAAGATATCAGAACAATGAAACCATGAGAAAATGATAGTTCACCTTCATGGCACTCATGACTATCGATGAGAAAAAGATAAGAAAGCACCCTAGATCTCGCTTTTTGAGACACGCACCACAGATAGGATCACCCTTCTTGATCTCATGGCCTTCCTTGACCCGCACTTCCACGACGACTCCAGACATGGGAGCTCCTACTGAGCCTGGCTCACTGGAAGCCTTCTCCCGTGAAATTGTCTCGACAGCTGAGTTTTTATCCTCAATTGAAACCGCACGGACCTAATGGGACCACATCAGTCTCGATTAAGAAGCATTAAATGAATGGATTTATACCTCTCCATTGACTTCAAACCAAACGTCACGCTGTGCACTACCTTCCACAACCGGACCTACGGCCATGAGACGAATGATCAGTGTCTTGCCTGGCTCAATGGAGATATGCATTTCTTCTCCAATGTCAGGACGTCCGAGGAAGTAACGTGTGGGAATAACACTAGTTTTACATGAGATCTGGACTTGAGAACAGTGAGTTTTCATGCCATACCTGAGATCTCCATATTTTGCCAAGAAGCTTTGATACTCCGTGAAGACCTGATGTGGAAATCATCGTACTCAAAAAAACAGTACCTGGGAATGAATCCCGTACCTTGGGATACATGACGTAGGACGTTACATCAGTATCAGTGATGTGCTTGCCAAACTTGCTCCGCAGCTCTGCCTTGATCTTCTTAAAGTCTAGTGGTTCCATAGTAGTACCAGGCCGTCCATCAATCTTTGGCTTATCCCTGATGATGCGGGAGCGCAGGGGTTCAGGGAACCCTCCCACAGGTTGTCCAAGATAACCCTGGAAGAACTCAACAACAGAAGATGGGAAATCAAGTTGGTCAGCACGTTCGAGGACCTGCTCTTTGGAGAAGGAATTTGAAGTCATCCACTGAGCAAAGTCACCAACAACTTTTGATGACGGTGTAACCTATCCTCAAAGGTCCATCAGTAACGATAGAAAAACGTTCTCGAGGGTTTTATGACCTTAATGATGTTACCACACTGGAAGGACGGGACAATTAGAAGCTAGATCTGAACAATTAGAAGAGAATGACTTTACAAGTTCATTCGCTTCGATATATTTCTTCTTGATTTCTATGATAATCCATCAGGCGATTGAATATTTTTTGGTCTGCCATGTACCTGTCCATTGTTCTCCGAGCCCAAGTTGCCCAGCTTGGAACTGTAAATAAGAATCAGCAGGAAAGAAGCACGGAGCTTTTATTCGAAGATACCATCAAGTTTGTGTACTGCCCTCCAGGCATTTCGTGGTCAAACACGGAGGAGTCGGAAGCACGGACATTGGCCTCAAAACAGCTGTAGAGTATGCGGACCTGACTCCAGTAGTTGTTAAGGGCCTGAATATCTGCGTAACGAATCCCCGTGCCAAGTGTTGTCTGCTCCAAAGCCATACATACAGCACCCATAGACGGCTGAGAAGTCAATCCCGACATGCCTAGTGGATGGAGATCTCAGGTTCAGGATTTGTCTCCCCACAGAAAAAGCTAAAAACTGACTATCGATGGCTACGTCGACAACATCAGCACCTGCAGCAGCAGCAGCAATCATGCTTGCTGTGGCGATGCCCGCAGTATCATGCGAATGCACATGGATAGGAAGATCAGGATGAGCCTTCCTAATGGCACCAATGAGACTGGTTATTTGAATCCCATTTCAGCTTCTGTATTTTGAGTCCAAAGGAAACCCCTTACATTTTAGCGGCCTCAGGCTTCAGAAGACCGGCCATATCCTTGACACCGAGGATATGGATACCTTCTTTTACGAGTTTACCGACAAAATCAAGGTAATATTGGAGAGTGTATTTGGTCTCCTTGGGGTTAGCCACGTCTCCGCTGTAGCACACAGCTGCTTCAACGACACCACCAGCCTTCTTGGCAGCGTCGATACCGAGCTGTAACTGACAAATTGTGAGTTTCATATGTAAAAAGATATCCCTACCATTCCACGCTTACATTTTCTGCGACCTATGCGTTAACCCGTGGGGTAAGATGCACAAATTGATAACACACCGAAGTAATTGAGAGAATCAAAGACACGGAAGATGTCAAGACCGTTCTCAACGGCTTTTTTTGAGAAATCATAAATAGCATTATCACTAGGTGGACTCAAAAAAGCGGTCAATGACTGGGTATCCACTACCTACGGATAGGAGGTGTAACCAACACCGTTGGCGCCGCGGACGAGAGCTTGGAAAGGGATATTTGGGACAAGCTTCCTCAGAGTGCGCTTCACATAAGCATTAGTTTACAGTGCTTCACCAATCAATGAAGCCAACACACCAATCGATCCCAGGGGTCCTCGTACAAGAACCGCATTGCTACATCAAACGTAGCCCCACCCCACATCTCCAAGCTGTAGGCATTCGCAAGAGCGTAACTGGTCTCCTTAGCGATGGAAATCATATCAGTAGTGCGCAGACGAGTAGCAAGTAGAGACTGATGGGCATCACGCCAGGTGGTATCCATGATCAAAACACCAGGGTATTCACGAACAGCCTTGGCGAAAGCTTCTGGACCATGTTCAACAATGATATTGCGCCAACCAAGTGTGCAAGGGTAGGTGGTGTCTAGCGGAGTACTAGAATCGTCACGATTGGCAAATTTGGGAATAATCAACTCGGTTTTGAGGCCAGGTTCACCCTATTGTATAGTATATGAATACTCTAAGATTTAAATCGCACGTCAGTCTTACGATTTGACCTTTGATAGAACTTCCATTGACGGAAAGGTCTCCAAGGTAAGCCAAGAGCTTTTGCGCCCGATTTTGACTCTGCACAAGCTTAAAGAGGTCTGGAGTATCATCAATAAACTAAGAGAAATCATTAAAGCAGGATCGAGCAGGAAAAGAAAGGTAAACCATACCGTTGTCCAGGTCTTTCCTCCAATAAAAGTGTCGTGAGTCAAAAGACGGAACAGGAATGGAATGTTGGTCTGAAGAGACCCAGCCAGTCAGTACCATCCCTCGATAAGCATGTGAGATACAGACCTTGACACCGCGAATGCGGAATTCTACCAGGGCACGGAGCATCTTTCTGCGTGCTACTTCATAAGTGGTACCACTCACGCTACACTTTACGAGCAAACTGTCATAGTGGGGCTTTATTTTGAAGTTAGCCGGAATCCTACCAAGTATCTCATGACGTACAGTGATCTGGGCACCAGCGAAGCCTGAGCTTGCATCGAGACGGACACCATTTCCACCAGCTGAACGATAAACTTCAATCTTTCCCGTGTCAGGCTGGAATCCGGAAGCAGGGTCTTCGGTTGTAATACGACACTGAATTGCGAAGCCTCGCTTGGTAATGGCGTCTTGTGTCAAACCTAGTTGGGGCAGGGTGGCACCAGCGGCAATCTGAATTTGAGCAGCAACAATGTCGATGCCTGTAATCTCCTCTGCCATCCATCATATGATAAGCTCGGAGGCAGTCATCATGCTTTATCAGGATAACTGACCAGTGATAGTATGCTCGACCTGGATACGTGGATTGATCTCAATAAAGTAGTGCCTTCCCATCTGGTCAACCAGAAACTCAGCCGTACCAGCATTCTTGTAGCCAACGCTTTTGGCGAGCTTGATAGCGTCATTCAGAATAGATTGACGTACTTCTTCAGGGAGGTGATTTGCAGGTGCGACCTCAACAACCTTTTGATGACGACGTTGCACCGAACAGTCACGTTCGAAGAGGTGGATGGTATTTCCAACGCCATCAGCGAGAATTTGCACCTCGATGTGGCGAGGACGTTCAAGGAAGCGCTCAATGAAAACGGTGCCATCACCGAAAGCAGATTTGGCCTCGCTAACGGCACGCTCGAAAGCAGTCTTGAACTCAGTTTCTTCGCGTACAACACGCATTCCACGACCACCACCACCCATGGCAGCCTTGATGATGACTGTATGTGAAGATTGAGGGCTTGACAAACTTTAGTTTTGAATTGAAGGGTGCGTACCAGGGAAGCCATATTCTTTGATGAATGCCTCTCCATCTTTGTACGACGCCACCGGCCCTGGTGTTCCAGGAACAACAGGGACACCGCACTTCATCGCTGTATTGCATTCCATCAGTCCTGCCGTTCAATCTTTATCATGATTAGGTATCCATACCAAGAGCCCTAGCTTTAGTCTTATCGCCAAGACCATCGATAACTTCTGGTGTTGGTCCGATAAAAGCAATACCAGCTTGCTCAACCTTGCGAGCAAATTCCGCATTTTCAGAGAGGAAACCATAGCTATAAGAGACCGTGAATCACATAAACAACCCATCGGATCAGATTTACTCACCCAGGGTGAATCATGTCAACTCCATGTTCAAGGGATATTCTAATAATGTCGTCCTGCGAGAGATAGGCAGCAACTGGGGTGAGACCTTTACCGACTTGATAAGCCTCATCAGCCTAGAGGAGTTGTAGTCAGCTGGACATCCACTACCCCGGTTGAAAGAAAAATTGTCACCTTTTGGCGATGGGCAGATAAGCGATCTTCATAGGAATAGATCGCAACAGTATGCATTGCCAATTCATGAGCAGTTCTAAATACACGGATAGCAATTTCCTAACAGAAGGAAACAGTGAACACATAGACTCGAGAATAGCAATCTGAGCCGTACACCACGATTAGCAACAAGGATTTTGGTCAAAGGTCCACCGTGACCAGCAGATTTTCTTCTCATTGTCTGTATTGAGTGGACTGGTGTCCCCGGATTGGTAGGCGACCGGGCGAATATCTGCGCCAGCCTTGGGGGGTGGAGAACATTCGAGTCCGATGAAGCCATAGTGATGGATAATAATCAAACTCGGAGTGAAGAATGATTATGCCAAGAGCTCGAGCGTGATTTCAGAAGCGAACCTAGATACGCCAACAATTTGATTGCAGCCTCTCGAACTCACGCAAAAACCAAAAGAATTGGAACAGGAGGATGCATTCTACTGGTACTCGAGGTTACATCACTACTACAATACGAGCAATCCCCCGAGCAATCCCCCTCAATGTCCAGTATCACTACATAAAAATCTGCTACGGTATCATGTGATTATCTCGGCGTCAATTATCTTATCAAAACAAAGCCACCAGTCACTCCCCGCAAAATCTTTTGCGAAAGCTGGTACGGTTGTTATGGCTTCCGATTTGTCAAGGGAATAATGGTATCAGCTTGTTTTCGTGCTTCTGTTCTCTTTTGGTTATTTTTTGCCACTGCATAAAGGATACCTGCAAAAAAGCCGACCCCAACAGCTGAAACGGATCCAAAAGTAATTGAATCTCCAAAGAAGATCATCCCTGATGCTGCGACAGGAAGTTTATTCAATGCTCCAACCATACTGCGATCCGTAATAATATCAGTCATTATGACGTGTTTGAGAGACCATCGCTTGCCTGTACGTTGTGCTGCTTGTCACTCGCACACACCATGCCGTCGTATATGAGATCCCTACTGCGGCAGCACCTGAGAATGCAATGACAAACAATAGGAAATTGCGAGTATCAGAGGGGCTTCCAGGTAGCATTATCAAATGATGAAATGAAGGTTTTCAGCATCACTCACAAGTTGCGTGCTAGATTTTCTGATCCCCAATCTTCAACCACTAACGAGAAGACCGCAAGTACCGGGATGCTAAGCAGATTGTTATAGAACATTGAATCCCAATCGGAAAATCCGGTTGCCTTAATTCTCTTTCGCATCGATAAAACCTAGGATACAAAGTTGGAAAGCCCACAAAATCCTTTCGGCATAACCTACATATGCAGCACTTGCAAGGCAATTAATAAGCATCCAGAAATAGCCTACATTGAGACCGCGAACAGTGCTCAAGAGGTTTTTCAGATTACTCCCACTGATACCAGCGTCATTTCCGAGAATGAGCGCATTGGTGACATCAGACCATGCAGCAATGACGGATGAAACCACCTCCAAGTAGACCCATCAACGCCCATGATGTGGCAACGAAGGAAAGAGGCAGACCCTACCATGAAAATGAATGAAATGAAAGTGAGCATGGTGACCGAGCCGCCAAACCAGATGACTTCTCCATATGCCTAGACCCATTGGCGATGAATTCAAGAGTTTGACACGGAGAAATGGACTGACAATTAATATGATAGTCAGGTTCTTAAAAATTGTGTAGACAGGTATGCTGAGATATTGCTAGCGCCCATGTCAGCATCATTCGGGATTGACATTGCTGCTTACCAGGCTCTTTGAACCTGTGTAGATGACGCTCACTAGAAGGAAGCTGATCGGAAACCACATTTTTGCGTCCTTTTTATCAAAGTCTCTGAAGGATATGATCCCAAGTATCTTGACAAGAGAGACACATGCCACACAAAATGACGACTGGATACATAGCAAGAGGAAGTTCATTGAAAAGTCGCGGCCTGACACAACAAACTGTTCTTCATCGTCAAGTATCAAGTCAAGTAACTTTATTCAAAGACCAACCTTATTGATAACAGTCATTAATATCGATGCTATGCAGTAGCAAATGATTGAGGACGCTATCACGGGTCTGTAAACTGAATGAGCATAAAAATACCATGGTTTACACACCTGCAGCATTTGATCCCCCTGATTCTCTTGAACCAGTCGCAATAGCCTTCTTAATTTCTGCTGCATCTGTCTCCTCTGAGTGTGATCTCCCTCCACTTGTCGTTGAGGACATTATGACTTAGAGAGCGATGAAAGTGAGACGTGAAGTCTGATTCAAAAGGACGTATTTGAGCGCAAGAGAGCACAAAGAGGTTCAGAAAGGGTCTTAATGCAGTAGGGTGAAGCCGTTAGAACAAGGAATTAGACTGATCTCGCAATGTGTAACCACGTGACCTCATAATGTAGGTTGTTGACAGATTATGGAAGAATTCTAGAAGAGCAGACTATCGCCACAGATGTGAGCGCGACTCAGCAACGATCAAGATTGTACCTCAATTGACAATTTGGTTATTTCCTTGATATGGCAAAATTATGATTATTGTTTTACTTCATGTCTCACATTATTATCTGACCGATTGTTATCCTAACCCGAGAACTGCTATATGGAGGTTCAACCTGAAATACAAGAGTTTCCATGCATGCTGTAATCTTTCAAAATTGGATTCAGAGAGATACGTAGCCCCTCGTAAGCCTTGATGTATGACTAAGCCAAACACGCTATTTCATTTCACTTCACTGCGGCTGCAGTCATGTCCTGGCTATCCACGGTTGCGTCAATTAGCATGGCCGTGGGCCCTCCTCTGGTAAGTCTATACCTCTTTCTACCTCGTCTCAACGACATGAACGATTTTAGGTCTACGCCGACCAAACATTCTCCATTGTTCGCAAACGGCATGATATCTACTCTTCTTGCATGTGCTCAGTCTTACATTGTCCGTGATAGGGACGCAACTGGATTTTCCCGGGATGTCTGTGCTATCTTGTAGTACCCTTCGCTCATATCAAAGTAATGGTCTGACGAACGAAATAAAGATTACTCGCCAATATCACCCGCTGCTTCTTCTGGCTAGGGTTCTCCACCTTGATTTATCGCAATCAACGTTGTCATTGACAATCATTTACCCACAGAGACCACTTTGAGATTGCACTCCTAATTCAGTCTATTCTCATGATCTTGGCACAAGTATACTATCTCTCTCGTTCCATCTCGAATTGGGCATTGACACCGTCCGAGGTTGGCCTCCTCTACATATGTATATTATTTCGACCAAAACTAGTTGAATCCTCTCAACGACCATTTTCCTTCTGGCAGTGGCCCTCCTGTGTGCAGTATATTGAATTCCTCTGTGGATTTATGTTGGTCGCCTGTCTGTCATTCGACCAGTTTGATTAATAACTCTTCTTCCAGTATTTGCCAGGCCATTGCATTCTTAATCCTTGGCCATTCCCGATTATATGTCAATACTCTTGGATTCGTCGCTCTGGGTCTTGAAAGCACACTCCCCATACCCCAGCTTATCAGGTGAATCCAACTCTCCGTCCAGGGTGTCATCATCCCTCAGTTTTTCCTGCAGCAATTTCCGCCAGCGATCGCTCTATGGTTTCCGGTCGTCTACTTTGATCGGTTGGCTCGGTGGTGACGCATTCAAGTACATCCCTATTTTATTACATAGAATCTTGCGTCTGATCATTTGCAAGGACTGGGTATTTTTTTTCGCGGGGAGCACCACTCCAATTCAAAGTTTGTGCCATATTCCAGCTTTCAGTTGACGTTGGTGTGTCAATCCATCTCTTCTCACCCTCCTTCGGCGAGATCTGACCTGCTTATAACGCAGCTATCTTGATACAGAGAGTAACTTATGGAAATTCACCTCCCATGTCTGTGATAACAGACGAGGTTGACGAGTTAGAGGAGGCTTTAGCCCTAGCAGATGAAAATTAATGATAAATTGGCATGAATGTTGTCGTGAATTTACTTACCATTCCAGATAAATACTCAGCATTCCAGATAAATACTCAGATAGGATACCTGTACCACAATGCTACCGCGGGGATGTCGATGTCAGGACAGAAGGAGAACTTCGTGAAAATTTTACCTTACAGCACCCAAATCGCTCGTGATTGTGGCGTTAACTTCTCTCGAGACGCATTTCAGCTTCAGGCCACCTTGTGTTACGATCTCGAGCCCTGTAGTAGGAAATTTGAAATATATGTCAAGACTAAAGAACACAATACTACAGGATCAGATTACATACTGGGGTCACATGCATAGAGTTTTTTTTGGATTCAGCATTTCTATTCTGCCACAAGCAGACTAGTACTAAGATGCAGAGGGCCATAAAGAGCTCAATGTCTGGGACATATCTACAGGAGAAAGGTGTGGGTGAAGTAAACTCCCGCACATCTCCTTTTGGTTGTTCTATCTCATGCATCCACCAATTTCCTAATTAAAAATAAAAGAAAAAGAAAAAGAAAATAAATAATGACTTAGCCATTTTTGGCTGTGTCATGACACCACCCCCCTCTCAAGATTCCTTGTCCTGAGGATTTTCATAGTTCATAGTATAGGTCACAAATATTTCCCATTTCATCGTCATCTTCTTCTGTCTACTTCTTGAGCCCTGAACTTTCCTGCTTGATTTCTTCTTCTTTCTCTTTTATTGTTTCCATAGTTTTTTGTCCTCTCATTTGTCCTCCTTTCTATTGTTTCCAATTTCTTTCCAGTCTTCCCCAATATTCCTTGTCATATTGTTTATCTGACCACCCAAATAGCTTTTTTTGCTGTAAATTGTCCTGGTAGTTCTTCTCTTCTAAACATTCCTTTCTCCCTCTCTTGTCATCTTATATCTTCCATGTCTCATTGGTATTCTTTTTTGTATTCTTTGACTGCCTCTTTCACATTTTCTAGGTTTTCCCTTCCTTCCCAAGTATCTGATTCTGCCATGAATCCCTTCCATCATACCAAGTACTTGTC